>Ga0075861_101_pt1 | contig 48276 bp, 44 predicted proteins | sample RifGroF2_FD_67963 | JGI IMG/M metagenome (GOLD analysis project Ga0075861, IMG submission 67963) | Microgenomates bacterium GW2011_GWF2_47_9
CCATCTCCATTCCTGTGCCGACAATTGGTGATTCGGGACGGACAAGAGGAACTGCTTGACATTGCATGTGTGTGCCCATGAGAGCGCGGTTGGCTTCGTCGTGAGCGATAAAGGGAATGAGCGAGGCTGATGTACCAACAACTTGACGGGGAACAACGTCGATATATTGGACTCGTTCGACTGGGACTTCTTGGAAATTGCCGCGATATCTTACCGGGACCCAAGTGTCTTTGATGTCGTTCTTCTCGTCAATCGAGATGCCGGCGTGGGTGATGTAGTAGTTCTGCTCATCATCTGGGGGGAGATAGACAACTTCGTCGGTGATATGCATAACTTCTTTGTCACCCTTCTTTAGGGACTTAACTATGCGGTAGGGTGATTCTAGAAAACCGTATTCGTTGACCCTTGTGTAGAGAGAGAGGTAGGTGACGAGACCAATATTTGGACCTTCTGGTGAGCGGACCGGACAGATACGGCCATATTGACTGGCATTGATGTCGCGCATACTAAAGCTAGCGCGCTCGCGGGTGACACCACCACTACCCATGACGGAAAGACGGCGGAGGTTGTCAATTTCAGACAACGGATTGGTTTGGTCGAGAATAGTTGAAAGGCGGTTACGACGGAAAAATTCGCTTATAGTTGCGATCACGGGTCGGGCGTTAATCAATTGGACGGGAGTAATCGATTCATCAGGTTTAACGAGAGACATTTTTTCTTTGATTGATCTTTCGAGGCGAAGTAAGCCGATGCGAAAAGCGGTAGAACCGAGTAATTCTCCCACTCTTCTCACTCGACGATTGCCAAGATGATCGATGTCATCGATTTGACCAATCCCATTTTGGAGGCCAATCAAGTACTTCACGATAGCTACGATATCTGATTTTTGTAATACTTGGTTTTGGGGTATGTTTTCTACCTCAAGGCCGAGTTTTTTATTGATTTTGTGACGACCAACTTTGTCCAGATCGTAACGACGAGGATCAAAGAAGCTCTGGAAGAAGAGATTCTTGGCATTCTCAAGAACGGCTGGCTCGCCGGGACGAATTTTATCGTATAGATCAAGCAAGGCTTCGTTTTGGGTGCGGTTACTATCTTTGGCTAGAGTTGCAAAGATATATTGGTGGTCTTTGTTCGCGTCAACTTCCTTAAAGAGAGAGTTCATCTCCTCATCATCAAGTCCAAGCGCGCGAAGAAGAGTAGTAACGTAGAATTTACGATGTCTGTCGATTTTGCCTGTGATCACATCGTTTTTGCCGACAGAGAGCTCTAGCCAACTACCGCGCATTGGGCGAAGTTCGGCTGTATGAAGAAGACGCCCAGAGGTTGCATCAATAGAACCTGCATAAAAAACACCAGGTGCGCGGACAAGCTGAGTAACTACTGCCCGCTCGATTCCAGCAATGATAAAAGTCCCTCGTTCGGTGATCTTGGGGATGTCACCCAAGAAGACGTCTTGTTCGGTCTCTTCTCCGGTGATTTTGTTGACAAGTAAGACTTTTACTCTTAGTGGCTGATCGTAGGTGAGTCCTTTATTGAGAGCTTGAAGGGGGGTAATTTTTGATTCTTCAAAATAATGTTCGCCGAAAGAAAGTTCCCAGGTTTTCCCAGTAAAATCTTCGATCGGGCTAATTTCCTTGAGATATTTTTTGATTCCGTTTTTTAGAAAGTCAGCGTATGAATCTTGCTGGACAGAGATGAGGTTAAGCTCGGGAATTGGTAGTCCTTGTTTCCCCCAGTACAAACGCTGTTTTTTATTCATGGAATCTACCTCTATTAGCCACTAATATAAAAACGGACGTACTGCTGGCATGTACGCCCATAAAAGCACCACCGGGCAATGGGCTATTAAAACACTACCGAGGTATTTCGTCAATAGGTAAATGGGGGTAATTTAGCGAATGAACTCGACAATATTTTGTTCGTGATCACTACTTGTCTTCGCGTAGTGAATTTGACCATTACTATCATGCAAGTAAAACCAAAAAGGACTATCTTGGGGAGCAAGAACTGCTTTAAGAGAGGCAAGGCCCGGGGAGCAGATTGGGGAGGGGGGTAAGCCTGAGACTAGATAGGTGTTATAGGGAGAAGGATATTTCCGATCAAGAAGAGTGGTGTTGGGCCACCATTCCTCGGCTGACCCTAGAGCGTATTGGACGGTTGCGTCTAGTTGAAGAGGCCAGCCTGCCGAAAGGCGCTTTTTGAGGATGCCGGCCACAATCGGTTTTTCTTCGTCTCCCCTAGTTTCTCTTTCCACCAGGGAGGCAAGGATAACATCCTCTTTCGTTAAGTTGAGGGGACCCACAAGACGATGAAAATTGGCGGACATTTGACTTACTAATTTGTCGGCTGTCGTACCACGAGGCAAGAAATAGGTGTCAGGGAATAGTTCAAACTCATGGCCTTTTGCCGCGGCTAGAAAATCTTCCTCGGGGATACCCAAGACGGAACTGGCGGTATGAGCCATTTGTTCGAGGCGATATCCTTCGGGGAAAGTAATTTTGAGATCAGAGATCCCGCGGGTCAGGGAGAGAGCGATGCTCTCGGCAGACATAGAGGGAGTCAAATTGTAAGTGCCGGCCTGGATTTTGTAATCGAGGCCTAATTTCTTGACGGCAAGCTTAAAAGCGAGGGGTGAGCGGATGAGGTTCTTAGAGTGTAGATTTGCGCCAATTTCACCAATTGTTTCGCCCTGCCTAACCTCGAATACCTGAACGGCCTGACTTATGCGATCGACTGGAGCGGAGATACTGCGAAAAAATAGGATTATGCTCAGGATAAAAAAGGCAACGAAAACTGCCATACTCAAATAGAAGAGTTTGGGGACGGACCTACGAGCACGCATTAGACCTCGGAAAAAAGTGCGCGACGGTAAGTTTTTGGTTTGGGATCAAAGATAAAAATACGGCCACATTTACAGGTAACTTTCTCAGTCCCACCTACCCTTTTAACATGGCTGGCTTTGGAAAGAGGAGTCCCACAACCAACGCATTGTCCTCTAGACATTAACCAGGCTTGAATGGGGGCGATTACATTTTTTAACATTTTTGCCTCCTTACAAATATTTGACTAACCCTATTATACCTATAATTTCTTATTTATTCAGATCGAGATAATCTTCAAGGATAAGACAGGCAGAATAGATGTGATCGTTGGCGAGTTTTTTGCGTTTTGCCCCGATTTCTCTCAGGTTGGCAAGAGCTGTTTTTGTGGTGAGGGTTTCTTCGTGCAGATGAACTGGGAGACCTAAAGCGAGTTTGACTTCTTCTGCAAACTTTATAACGACGTTTTCAAGTCTACCCTCGGGAATGCCAATAACTAATTCCTGAGCCCTGACATCAAGGGCGATTTGTTTGAGCTTGGGGAAAAGGGTTGCGTCGTTTGGGAGAGTGATAAGAGGTCTCGCAAGTGGCCCATCCGCATAGGCGAGTCCAATGTGTTTGAGTCCGTAGTCAATGCCAAGCATTGTTTTCATCTTAGCTCCGCCTTCACAATTAGGCGACGAAGGTATGTACCGGGCGGAGTGCAGGTAATGAGGGTCAGGTTGCGCGCTGAGTATGATTGGGCAAGTGGAGTGAGATTGTCTGGCATAACTTCGTACATATCGGTTATTGTATAGGTAAATTCAGCTCCATCTGAGTATACCTTGATTTCATCACCCTTACTCAAAGTGTGGAGGGTTGAGAAGATTGTAATGTAGCTTTCGGGATTAAAGAACTGAGGCAAGACCGAGTGGCCGAAAATAACGGTATTGCCCAGATCTCCTGGCGAGGCGGTGCCGGGATAGTGAATAAGCGAACGCTTGAGATCGGTATGAGTGTCTTCGACCGAGGCATTTTCAATCCCAAGACTGGGAATTGAGAGTTGATAACCGAGTGAGGGGGTCTTTGTGGTCTGGGGGGTGGGGAACCATGTAGTTGAGTCTGTATAGTCGAGAGTGGTGTTGATCATTTCGGGAAAAAAAGCGGGTTCAGATTTTTCTCTTTCAGGCTCCATGGAATCTGTTTTGTCACCTGCGACTGAGGGCGTGAGTTCACCAATAACTAAGCGGGGGGCGAGGGCAATTTGATAATAAATGAGTGGATAGGCTACGGAAGTAAAGGCGGAAATCCCAAGCGTGAGCAAGATTGCTGAAAACGTTTTACGAAGGACTACTGTGGGCTTTACCTTGCGCTTCAACGTGTATCCAGGCGGAGCCTTGACGTATTTATACATATATTTAGTATACGACAGTTGGGTATCAAAAAAGTCGGAGTAGTTTAGGTTGATCTAATTAGAACCGTAATATTATTGGGATTTTTCGGTAGGCGTTTGAAGCGGGGGGGGAGCCAGAGAGGCGTAATACTAACGTTGGCATTTTTTAATCCGGCAAGACCGGAGAGCGCGGTTTCGACATTGCTTGAGGACTGGCCTTTAAGGGAGAGGGCGACCGATGTTTTGTCGACAATCGGGAGTAGTTCGACAGTAACCTTGCTTGCGGCTGTGAGAGTATTCTCACTTTCTGACTTTACTTCGTTAAGCTCGATAACGGGAAGTGAGTCCGTGCGAACGTATCCTGGAGGAATGGCTTTCTCAAGTGTAGAAGCTACTAATTCCTCGATGTCGTGTTTCTTGTAACTTAGGCCTTTGGCGTTAATTGTAAGAGTGAGGGTAAGCAGATCGGCGGGGGAACCTAGCTCGGAAGAATAAGATTCAGAGGTGATTTTACTGCCTCCGCCCAAAATATAGATTCCACTATCGTCGCCTAGAGTACTTTCTAGCTCGGCCTGGGCCGAGGTTTCAAGTTTTTTGACGAGACTATCTTTTAGTGAGGCTAGGTCTTCTTTATCGACAACTCGCACTTCTTCTGAACTCCCACCTGATAAAGCACTTTCGTTTTTAGCCACGTAGGTTTCTTTGGTAAAGGAACCTATTACAAGTTCGGATCCGGCGGGGAGATTACTTTCGGCGCCGATTGAGACAGCGACAATTTTTGTGGTAGCTTTGCCTGGTACGTCGACATAATCTATCCCTGCAGACTTACTTGCAACCGAAACGTCGTCAACGAGGGCAAACTTGAGTTTTCCATAGGCGAGGACTGTATCTTTTAGAAAAGTCTTGGGGAGAGAAGTGCGATTGTAGATGACAACCTCCCCTTCCGCCAGGTCCCCGATGATTTTAGTACCGGTTGTCTCAATACTATCTTCACCAGTAACAGTTTTCTCAACAAGACTAGCGGGGATAGTGGTATTTTCAAGATCAATTGAAGAGACTTCTGTCGAGAGCGTCAGATTAACCTCTTCTTCTAGCGACTTGGTCTCGATGTAGAGCTCGACAATGGCTTTGGGCACTAACCAAATAGCAGAGAATATAGCTCCCAAGATCACGATAGCGCCGACGGGGATCAGGACGAGGGATTTTGGACCATGAAATTTGAAGCGAGGGAGTGAGATGTGGGGTGGGGATATTTTCTTAAATTTGAATGGGCGATGCTTTTTCTTTGTGGGGGTGGGTGGGTCGACGGTGACAGGCGATGGATCAGATGTGGGGGGTGATACTTCTGGCTCGGGAGTATTTGCGGTAGTAAAACCAAAATCTTCAGCCGAGGCCAAGAGAATATTGTCATCCTCCAGATTCGCCGGTGAGGGAGAATCTGGGACTTCTGTGGGGGCGGGCGGGGATACCTTGAGTTCTTCATCTTTGATAGGTAGCGGCTCATGGATCTCAAAACCAATGGCTTTGGCGACCTCACTTCCTCCAGCAATGGCAACAGAACGGATTACAACATCTTTGGGGAGACTTTCAATTTTGGGGATGTGGAGAAAGTTAAATTTAGATTTCCAGTCGAAGGAAGTGAGATTTTGTACAATTTCGTCAAGATTGTGCATGCTATTAAAAACAATTATTCGGGAGGGGAGAGGATTGTCGTCGGCGAGTCTAGAGAGGCCTTCTTCCACGTCTGACGCAAGATCGTCGCTTTTAGCGATACTCTCTTTACCTTCAATCTTCCCAAGCTTGATTATGGCGAGGTGAACAAGGTCTTTGGTAATTTGAATGAGAATAGAAGTGGTGGGCGTTCCTTCCTGCAGACGTAGATAGCGAATCAAACTGTCTGATACAACAACGAAGCCCAGGGGTTTTAGCTCTAATTCTTTTGAAAGGTGCTTAATGAGCTCCAATTTGGGAGGAAGGATCCCCTCCTGGTTAGTCCAGTTGTCGGCGACCCCGAAGATAATTTCACTAGGCTCCTCGTCAAGTCCTTCGATTGCGCTAGAGATGGTTGCATCACATGAAGTCAAGAATTCACTCTTGTCGTTATCAGCGCCATCCCACTCGACAGGAGAACCGACTGCGATTACTGCGGTTTGACCTGCCTGTACTTGCCAAACTGCCGCCTGGACCAGTTCGTCTGTGAGAGTAAGGGCAAGGAACGGAGTAGGCTTTGATTTGCTATCAGAGCGAAGTTTGCCCAAGATGTTACTTATCTCCATATGTTAACAATAACACAACAGTAAAAAACTGGGCTAGACAAAGCGAATGTAAATCCGGCGGATCCCCTGCCCCAGATTTTCGTCTTTGACAAGCTCAAGAGGGCCAATTGCACTAGTATGTGCAACGTGGGGACCACCACAAAGTTCGTGACTATAACTGCCAATTGAGTACACGGTGACACGGTCGGGATATTTTTCAGGAAAGAACGCGCGGACGCCGCTTCTTAAGGCTTTGTCTTTGTCCTGTATAGCCTTGGTGACTGGCAAGTTGTCAGCAATCTTTTGATTGACAACGTGGATGACTCTGGCTAATTGATCATTACTAGGCTTGTCCGAATAGGTATAGTCGAAACGAAGTCTCTCGCTATTAATATTGCTACCAGCCTGGGTGACTTCTTCGCCTAAGACGTCTACGAGGGCCTGGTGTACGAGATGGGTGGCGGTGTGATATCGGGTGGTAGTTTCTGACTGATCGGCCAGACCCCCTTTGAACATGCCAGCACTAGCGGTTCGACTTTTGCTCTGGTGGGCTTGGAGAAGCTTGTTAAATTTGGTCTCGTCGAGCTTGATGGAGGTAAGCTCCTGAGTGATCTCAAAGGGAAAACCAAGAGACTGATATAGGTCAAAGGCAAGTTGTTCGTTGACCTTGTTGGCTTTGCCAAGCTCTCGCTCTCCTCTTATGAGTGCACTGGTGAACTTGTCTAGTTCGGCGGAGATCAACTCTGCCACACCTGAAGCTGAGTCGGCAGAGATGAAGCCGGCAGATGAGTAGAAACCAATAATTGAGGGGATACTGGCGAGAAAGATTTCTTTGGCATCGCCGCCTAGTGAGCGCGCACGTACAGCCGCACGACGGAGGAGTCGGCGCATAGTGTATCCCTGGAGCTTGTTACTGGGGACTAAGCCCTGAGCAGACATGAAAGTCGCCGCGCGCAAGTGATCGGCAATCACGCGCATAGCAGGCATATTGGCGCCCTTGTATTTTTTGCCAGTCACTTGTTCGATCGTGCTAATGATCGGAGTAAAAAGATCAGTAGCAAAGACGTCGGGAGTATCCTGAACCGCGGCCACGATACGCTCGAACCCACCCCCGAAGTCGACGTTTTGAGCGGGGAGCTTGCGCAAACCCTCGCTAGTCATCTCATATTCCATAAAAACGGAGTTACCAATCTCTAAGAATCTGCCACAGTCGCAGTTAACGTGACACTCTTTGCCATAGCTTGAATCGTGGTTGACAGCTGTATACTCGAAAAAGATCTCGCTGGTTGGGCCGCCAACCTCACCAATTGGCATGTTGTCTGGAGTTCCTGCCCGACTCCACCAGTTTTTACTACTGTCATAGTAGTGAATGTGGTCATCTTTGAGGCCGAGTTTGTGCCAAAGTAGGTAGGACTCTTGATCCTTGGGAACTGTATTATCACCCTGAAAGAGAGTGACGTGAAGGCGAGCTGGGTCTAGGGCTAGCTCCTTGGTGAAAAACTCCCAGACCCAAGGTAGTTGATCGGCCTTGAAATAGTCTCCTAGACTCCAGTTGCCAAGCATCTCGAACATAGTGGTGTGGCGGTTGTCACCAACACTTTCGATGTCTTCGGCGCGGAAACTGGGCTGAGAGTCCACCAGGCGAGTTCCCATGGGGTGCTTTTCTCCCTTGAGATATGGGACTAATTGTTGCATGCCGGAGCCGTTAAAGAGGGTGGTGGGGTCGTCACGCGGAATGATCGGGGCGGCAGGAATAACTGCATGGCCACGTTTGGCAAAAAAATCTAGATATTTTTGACGGATTTCGCTTGCTTTCATGAGGAGTATTGTACCCCACTTGGAAGCTAGGGGGGAAGACACTATTTGCCTAGCGATGCCCCCATGCGGCGGAAGAAGGTTTTTTTGGGGGTGGTGGGGGCGGTAGAGGTGGCAATAAAAGTTGCGGCGCTGTGAATCTTGGATTCGGCGCCCTCGGCTGTGTTTTGGAGGGTGGCCCTTGCTTGTCGCATTGTCGTCTCTAGGTCGGCTAGTTTGTCGGCAATGGCCGGGTTTTCGGCGAGTTCGAGTATTTTCTCACTAGCCCCGGATTTGAGAGAGTCTAAAAGTTCTTGACCCTTCTCTGACCACAACAGGTATCCACCGGCGCCTCCCAAGACGATCCCCAGCAATACTCCAGCTGAAAAGCCGGAATTACCTGAAGATTGACATTGTGGACAGGAATTGGTCATTTCTTTTTACTGCTAAGTAATTTGGAGACAAGCTCCACAACCTGCATGCCCGATTGTAACCCAGAGGCCAGATGGGAAAGGCCCGAGGAGGTACGTAGAAGATTGTTGGAGAGGTATCCAATATCAGACAGGAGATTGTCGGCTTTTTTCAGGGTTTCCCTGGCATCCCGAAGAAGAAAAATAATCTGAACCCCAATGATGGTAAGAATAATTGAGATCACAAAAATTGCGGTTAAGAGCAGGATTTGAGGCAGGTCCATATGCACCAATCATAGCAATTTTCAAGGATAATGCCAATCACCAAATTCGAAATTACACCCCAGATTTGTTATAGTATAAATGTGGCGACGAAAAAGTCTAAAGAATCTAAAAAACTTGCACTTGCCGTTGTGTCTAAGATGGTTACTTTATCGACCGCAGGGCTTGGCCTAGTGGCCGCTCTTTCGTGGAACAACGTGATAAAGGAGCTTGTTGATCGATACGTACAACCACTAGTCGGTGGAGCGAGTGGGGTCTTTTCGCTATTAATTTATGCAATCCTGGTGACGATAATGGCGGTGGTCGTCACGATGCAGTTAACAAAACTTGAAGAAAAACTAAAGAAATAGACTGCGGACAACAAAATTACTTAGAAATTTGAAATGTTCTTTCGACTGTACGCGATTTACCTTGACGATTTACTGATTCAACAACTACCGAATGAGTGCCAGCTGGGAAAAGCAGGTCCAAACTAAATTCTCCGTTCTTTGAAACAATTACCTTCTGTCCGTTTATAGTAACAACAGCATCTTTGACTGTTTTACCCTTTACCGTTACTTTCTCCCCATAGACTTCGCCGTTTTCAGGCTGAAGGAGAGTGATTTTGGGAAGCGACCACCAAGAGCTTAGCTGAATCCCTAGAAAGGCAAAAAATATAATAAGAGCCGCGAGGGACAAGAAGAAGTTTGCTGAAAAAATGCGCGGTTTATTTTTTACTGGATTGACAAGACCTTTGGGGACAATTTCGCCGGCGTTATTTTCGACAAAATCGCGACGAAACATTGCTAAGACGGTTTCGGGGTTAATCCGGAGCGCGACAGCGTAGTTTCGCAAAAATCCTTTAGTGAATGTTGCGGAGGGGAGGGATGAAAAATCAGAATTTTCGAGTGCTTCTAAATATTCTGGTTTAATTTTGATTTTGCCTGCCACTTCAGCAAGGGTTAGTTCTTTGAGGATGCGTTTCTCTTTCAGGAGATCTCCGGGAAGTTCTGGGGAAGAGATGAGAATGTTGCGTGGTTTGACTCCCTCCTGTGGACCAATAACTCCTGCTTTCTCAAGTTGATCCATAATTTTGGCCGCCCGATTATAACCGATACTCATGCGACGTTGAAGATAGCTCGTTGAAGCTTTGTTGGCGGCAAAAACTACCTTGACTGCGTCGGCAAACAGTTCGTCTTTTTCTCCATCACTTTCATTTTCCTCTTCAGTAAGATATTTTTCAGTTACTTCTTCCTGATACTTTACCTCTCCGTCATAACTCTTTTTGAGGAAGTCGATTAAGCCTTTAATTTCTTGATTGGTAACATAGGTTCCCTGAATGCGGGTTGGGAGGGGACGGTCGGGGGGAACATAGAGCATATCTCCCCTTCCCAAAAGTTTTTCCGCGCCAGGAGAGTCGATAATAACCCGAGAGTCGATCATTGAGGTAACGTTGAAGGCAATGCGGGTTGGGATGTTGGCTTTGATAAGACCGGTAATCACGTTTACAGAAGGACGCTGAGTTGCAAGTACCAGGTGAATGCCGGTGGCACGCGCCATCTGTGCTAGGCGAGTAATCAGATCTTCAACCTTGGAAGGGGCATACAGCATGATGTCCGCCAACTCGTCGATGACGATCACAATATATTCCATAGCTGTAAAGCCTGAAAGCTCGTTGTACTCTTCGATATTGCGAGCGCCGACTTCGGCAAACATTTTGTAGCGCTTGTCCATTTCTTTGGTTGCCCATTGCAAGGCTGAAACTACTCGCTCTGCCTCGGTAATAACGGGAGTCAGCAAGTGAGGAATCCCGTTGTAGCCCGTGAGTTCGACCCGCTTGGGATCGACAAGGATGAATTTTAGTTCGGAGGGGGAGTTGCGGAATAGAAGAGTACAAATAATGTTGTTGATACAGATAGATTTTCCTGAGCCGGTCGCGCCGGCAACAAGGACGTGGGGCATTTTTTTGATATCGGCGATTGCCGGGGCACCGGACACGCCGAGGCCCAAGCCGACTGCAAGGCGGGATTTATCTTTTTTCATGTCGGGGTGAGTTAAAATTTCGTGAAGAGTCACATATTCGGGAGATCGGTTGGGGGCTTCGATTCCAACCAAGTTTCGGCCTGGGATTGGAGCCTCGATCCTGATTTGACCAGTCGGAGCGGCGAGTGCCAGGGCCAGGTCAGTTTGAAGCGCCTTGATTTTGGAGAGCTTGGTACCCTCAGCGATACGAATGGCATACTGAGTAACCGCTGGACCCCCATTGACCTCGGCGACTTTGGCTTTGATCCCAAATGAGTCGAGAGTACTCTCAATGATGTGGGCGTTATCTTTGATGTCGCCCCGGTCGGCCTTTGCGCCTTTTTCTGTGGAGAGAAGGGTAAGAGAGGGATATTTCCAGATTTTATCCCCGGTTGGGGTTGAGATAATTTGATTTTCAAAATCAAGATCTTTACCCTTTTGATTTGGGGCTTTTTGGGCGTCTTTTGGAGGAAGTTGTGCCCCCATTTTGTCCACACCGGGGATGTTGATTTTGGTCTTGCCTTCCGAGGCAAAAAGTGATTTTTGGAACTTGTCATTACCTTTTGCAGAGGATGTTTTTTGAAAGGCTTGCTTAACGTAAACAAAAAGCTTGGAGATGCTTTCTAAGATATCTTCAAGGGGAGTGTTGGTGAGGATCATACCTCCGACTGCAGTCACGGCAAAAAATACAACGCCAGCGCCAAAACCAGTTATTAAAAAAGAAATACTCTCTGAGACTTGGAGCCCTAGCTCGCCAGCCCTAGTCATTCCGAGCATCCCCCCAAAGATGAGAAGCCCGCCAACGAAGAGGGTGGGAGAAGTGATGGCCCACTTGAGAGTTGTCATCATGAGGGCGATCGTTGTGAGTAAAAAAGGCAGGATAAGGATCGTCCAGCCAAAAGCGCGGTAAAGGACCAGGTAAACCCCACTTAGGAAAGCGCCCTGCCTGGTAAAGGAGAGTAAAATAATGACAGCCAAGACCAAAAACAACATCGATACTACCGAGTAAACAATTTCTCTACGTAGTTTGATTTTGAATGGTTTTTTTCGTCGTCCTCTTTTTTTCATATCTTTTTAGTCCTCGACAATGATGGGGATGACTACGGGGTTTTTGCCGATGTACTTGATAAATAATCGGCTGACCTCTTTGGAGATCTTGTCTTTACTATACAACTTATCTCGAGTAATGTCTGTTGACTTGAAAACTTGGGCTAGCGCGACTTTGATTGAGCTGAGGAGAGATTCGTCAAGCTGTTTGGTGATTCCCTTTGGAATTACGTCGATATCTAATGATTGACGTTCCCTGTTTGAGGTAAAAACTACTACTACGACTCCCTCTTGGAACATGAGCTTACGATCCATGATGGGTTCTGAGGCATGAGAGATCACGCCGGATTCGACATAGACGTTTTTGAGCTCTAAGGTTTCTCCTACGTGTACGACCCCCCCGCTTTCTATGACAATTGCCTGGTTTTCTGGGGTGAGTACGCGTTCTTTGGGGATCCCCATTTCGCCGGCAAGTTTACTAAATTGAACGGTGTGACGATGGGTCCCTCCTGTAGGCATGACGTATTTGGGACGTGTCATAGCCATAAGCATCATAATTTCTTTACTGCTGGCATGTCCAGAGACATGAAGGTCGTCGGAAATGTCTGAGTATGAGGTGGTAATCCCATGGCGACTTAAAAGATCGATCATCCGATAAACGTTGACCTCGTTGCCTGGGATTGGGTCTGAGGAAAAAATCACTTTATCACCAGGATCGAGGGATAAAAGTTTGTGCTCCTTGGTTGCGATACGCTCAAGAGATGAGCCTAGTTGTCCCTGACTCCCCGCAATAATCAAGCATTGTTCGTTCTTGGGGAGAGTACCTATTTTGCGTTTATCGATGATAAGTCGAGGAGGGAGTTTGAGAAATCCTAGTTCGGCGGCTGTCTTAACGTTTCGCTCGATAGAGAAGCCGACAAAGGCAACTTTGCGACCACTTCTTTTGGCAACCCAAAGAGCCTGTTGAATACGGCTGATATTGCTACTCATAGTGGTGACTGCAATTCGATTTTCGATTCCTCTGAATTCACGCTCAAAAGAATCTTCGACAATTGCCTCAGAGAGGGAGTAACCCTCTTTTTCTGACCTCAAACAGTCAGAAAGAAGCAGGGTGACACCTTCTGCCCCGGCACGAGTGATGGATTGAATATCTGGCAATTCTTGACCAACGGGAGTCCAGTCAAACTTAAAATCGGAACCGTGATAGATGTTGCCGTGGGGAGTTTTGATGATTAGATGTTTGGTATCGGGGACAGAGTGAGTGACGGGGATCATCTTGACTTCAAAACGACCAAGAGTGATGGGCTGGCGATCGCCGACTACATTAATGAGTTTGGTATCGATAGAAAATTCTTTGAATTTCTCTTTGATAAATCCTGCAGTTAATTTGCTGGCGTAGATCGGAATATTGTCTCTAAGTTGGGGAATGATATAGGGTAAGCCGCCAATGTGATCTTCGTGTCCATGGGTCATAACGAAGCCCCGAATTTTACTTTGCTTATCCTTGAGATAAGTGATATCGGGGATAGTTAGATCGACGCCCGAGACCCCTACTTCTGGGAAACCCATCCCACAGTCAACGATGAAGATGTCATCAATACTTTCATATACATACATGTTGTCATGCACGTTCGGGGTTCCGCCAAGCGGGACAATTTTGATTGATGAAGATGTGTTATACATTTTTTCCTTTTTGTTTTAGTATGCCACAGGACTGCTACCACTTGATAGGTGCAATTTTGTGCTTTAGTAGATAAGTATTGGTGAGGCTAAAGGGCCGCGACCCAAAAAACCCACTATGAGCCGAGAAGGGAGATGGGTGGGGACTCTTTATTATCAGATGTTTGGATCCGTCGACTACGGCCCCCTTTTTTTGGGCATATGCTCCCCATAAAATAAAGACCAAATGCTTTTTTTGTTCTGATAAAACTCTAACAACCTCGGAGGTAAAATCTTCCCATCCCTTGTTTTGATGAGAACCGGCTTGATTGGCCCTTACCGTTAGGGTAGCGTTTAACAAGAGCACCCCTTGTTTAGCCCACCCTTCTAGGTCCCCGCCCGCAAAGGCTGGCGCCTTGCCAGTATCGGACTTGATTTCTTTGTAGATATTTTGGAGCGAGGGTGGGGGGTGCACTCCGCGGTTCACAGCGAAACAAAGGCCGTTGGCCTGGCCAACGCCGTGGTATGGATCCTGACCCAAGATTACAACTTTGACTTCGTCAAACGGAGTTAGGTCAAAGGCGCGAAAGATAAACTTGGGCGGCGGGTAAACTTTTTCATCAAGGTATTCTTTACGCACAAAGTCCGAGAGGAGATGGAAGTAATCTTTTTCAAATTCCTGTTCTAAGACTTTTTTCCAGCTGGGTTCGATCTTGACTTGCATGTTTCGGATACTACGACAAACTAGTAGGCAGTCATATATTGTTTGTAATTGTCCTTGTTGACTGTGACAGACTGAGTTTTGCCTTCTACAATTTCTCTGGCAACACGACGACAGAGAGCGTGGATGGTTCGCTCGAGGGTGCGGATTCCGGCGTCGTAGCCGAGAGGACGAGCTACGAGTGGCCATACTTCTTCGGCAATTGTAAGATTGTCGGGAGAAAGGCCGGAGTCTTTTAGTGCTTTGGGAAGAAGGAAGTTTCGACCAATATGGATTTTTTCTTCGTCGGAGTAACTAGGCATTTGGATAAGTTCAAGACGATCGAGGACGGCAGTTGCGACGTTGGTTGTGTTGTTGGCTGTTGCGATAAACAGGACCTGGGACAAATCAAGCGGATAGTCCAGATAGTGATCGAGAAAGCGATTGTTTTGAGTGGGGTCAAGAAGTTCGACAAGGACTCCCATAATATCTGCACGCTCATCAGCTCCGACGCGGTCGATTTCGTCTAGTAAAATTACGGGATTAAAGGATCCGGCGGACTTTAGAGCTTTTACAATTGCCCCAGGCTCTGCCTCGAGAAATAATCGTGACTTGCCACGAAGATCGCGGGCACTCCCTAGACCACCAAATGGGATGCGCGCAAACTTGCGGCCCAATACTTCGGCTAGGGAATAGGCAAATGTCGTCTTGCCGGTTCCCACAAGACCAACTAAGAAGATCGCGGGTGCCCGGACACTATCCTGGTGGCCGGCGGCTTGGCGGAGTTTGATCGTCGACAAATATTCTAGAATTCTATTTTTGGGTTCTTGCATGCCATGATGAGTTGACTCCATGACGGAGGCGGCCGCAGAAATATCGAGCTTGTCGGCTGTGTAAATCCCCCAGGGGAGACTGGTAATCCAGCCAATGTAGTGAGAAATACGGTCGTATTCCTGAGAATATATTCCCGTATCAACCATCCGCTTAAGACGAGTGAGCATTTCCTTCGCTTTTTCAAGAAGCTCGGGCGGGAGCTTGGCGGCTTGGACTGAGGCTGAAAGTTTGGCAAGTTCGTCGACTAGTCCAGGTTTATTATTGTCTATGGGATCGGATGTCATACTCTTCTATCGTATCACAGGGGAGCTTCAATATGCCGCACCCTTGAAATCGGGACAGTTGGCATTTGCCCAGGTGAGGTAGTCGGTTGAGCACTCTTTTTTGGCGGCACCACCTGGCATACAGTCTATCCATTCTACGGTCGGACATACATAGGTGTTGTCGTTCTCAATAAAACAACTGGAGCCGGGAGCGTGCCAGCAAGAACTGCGACCATTCTCTTCATAGACCCATTGTTCGGGTGTGCCTGGCTTGTACTGAGACTTTGAGCCGTAGTACCAGCCAGTATTGAGCTCCTTCTGTGTAATTTCGGGAGTTTCCTCGGGGGTGATTGTTTCCTTTACACTCTCGCTAAAACTCTGACCGCCCTCAGTTACACAGGTCGCCGGATAGGAAGTGAGAAGAGTACTACCTTTTGATTTGACGCATTCTTCGTAGGAAGATACTGCTGGTGAGCTACCACTCTGCAGTCGCCATACTCCGTATACAACGGCGAGTAAAATGAGAATTAAGATTAGTAGTTTTTGTTTTTTCATCATGTTTGATTATGGCACAATCCGGACGAGCATACCAACGTCCGAGAGATCATATACCTCTTTTGAATCTTGAGGCGCTAAAGCGATACAACCACCAGTCTTCTTGTCGCCAATGTAGTTGCCGTACCGATAATAAGGCTTCCCATCTTCACCGACTGCATAGGCAATTTCGTGAATTCCCAAATAGGCGCCGACATCTTTGGCGTAACTAAAGCCCATCCAGTATGGCATCCACGCAGAGTAAATCGATGAAAAAGCCTTTGGGGCCTTGTTTAATATGTGATACTCGCCGAGTGGGGTTGGATATGGCTCGCCAGTTGAGACGGGGTAGGTTTTATATAGTTTTCCTGAGATGAAAAAATACATTTTTTGTTGAGAAAGATCGATTTCGAGGTATTTTTCCGCCAAATTACCAGAGGAAGTCGGACCATCATCCAACCCCAAGACCTGGCTGATGGCTTCTGCGCCATGAAATCTCTGGTTAATAGCAAGTAAAATATTTTGATATGCCGAGTCTTCCACAAAATATTTACGTTCTTGTGCCCCAAGGTGGGAGATAATTTCGGAAAGAACAACCTCGCGATCAAGAACTAAGTCCTGGGAGGGGTCGGTAGAAGTAATCGTAAGAGATGATCTGATTACAGAGGCCGGGAGCGAATAATAAGTATAGGAGTTGCCAACTTTGAGTTTGATGTCTAAGGGGGCGTTTAGCGTGCGGGAAAGTCGGGCATTGAAGGCTAAGAGACTGTCGCTAACCCGATCTTTAACAACGTAGGTTGGCCTTACTTCGATGCGATCTTTGCCGAATTCTTCTGTTAGGCTAGGAATTAGTGAGTTTATGTCAATAAGATACTCCGAGCGGGCTTTGAGCGACCTGAGTTCGCCTTTGGCTGAGTCATAGGTTATTTGAGGGGGGGCGTCGTCACCAACAAGATAGGTTTGAGGGGTGTAGGTAAGAGTGTTGAGACGGCGAGTTTTAAAATAATTGTCCAGGTCAACAGAAATTCCTAAGTCAGTAAAACTTGTTTTGTACTCCTGGTCCGGGAGGATAAGGATTATTTCTGATCTCGCGAGGTAGTCGGAAACGACCTTTGTGAATTCTTGGTAGGAGTGATTGGCGACCTGCAAGTGACCTATTTTTGACCAAGGAGATAGACGATCTTTGTAATAACCCAATACTAAAGAAGAGCTAAAGACAAGTAAGATTAGGGCACTAACAAAGCTTGTCGATAGTTTATGACTAAATCTCATGGATTTAATATACCCAAGTAATCGGTGAAGCGGAAGGGAAATTACCGACGGGGGCGAAAGCCTTGCCTGCCGGTAGACTGGCCGCCACGTCGATCTCTTCCAAAACCACCGGAGCGTGGTTCGCGGGGAGCCTCTGGCTTGAGCTCGGAGAGCGGGATCATGGAAAGATCAACTCGACCTTGGTCGTCAACACCCTTGACATAAACATGGACCGTATCACCTTCCTTGACGACCCCGGAGGCGTCAGAGACATACTCCTTGCTCATCCGACTAACATGGACTAGCCCTTGTTTGCCGGGTGAGAACTGCACGAAGCAACCGTACCCTTCTACCCTAGTTACGACACCGTCGTATTCTTCGCCTGCTGTCGGAACATGAACCATTCCTTTTATCCAGGTAGAAGCTTTGTCCATACCCTCAGGATCAACGCCGGAAACAGTTACCATACCTTTGCCAGAACTGTCGTCGATGTCGACTTGAACCCCGGTTTCGGACATGATTAACTTGATCATTTTTCCGCCGGGGCCTATCACCTCGCCGATTTTATCCATGGGGATCTCAAACTGAATAATCTTGGGAGCGTACTGACTGAGGGATGCTCTGGGATTAGCAATGGCTTTTAGCATAACCTCCATAATTTCTAAGCGAGCGTCTTTGGCTTGAGCAAGAGCTTGAGTTAAGACTTCAAAAGAGATTCCGGAAACTTTGATATCCATTTGCAGGGCGGTAATACCATCCTTGGTACCGGCAACCTTGAAGTCCATATCCCCGACATGATCTTCGATTCCGGCAATATCGGTGAGAACAACTGATTTTTTACCATCGGTCATGAGACCCATTGCAATTCCTGCTACTGGTTTTTTTAGGGGTACGCCTGCCGCCATCAAGGACATGGTTGAGCCACAGACACTAGCTTGACTAGTACTGCCATTGCTGCTCATGACCTCTGAAACTACGTGAATTGTGTAAGGAAAGTCGGTCTCACTAGGTAGCATGGGAACGAGAGCTCGTTCGGCGAGAGCGCCGTGACCGATTTCGCGTCTACCAGGAAAACCAAATCTACCCGTTTCCCCGCTAGCGTAGGGGGGCATGGCGTAGTGATGAATATAGCGTTTGACTGTTTCGTCGGTCATGGTCTCAAGAATCTGACCCATGGCTGGTGAACCAAGGGTGGTAATCGAGAGAACCTGAGTTTGACCGCGCTTGAACATGGCTGAGCCGTGAGTACGAGGAAGGATGTCAACTTCGGCAACTAACTCTCTGATTTCGGTGGTTTTTCGACCATCTACACGGATTTCCTCATTGATCGTCTTTTCTCGCACCAGTTCGGCTAAGAGATCGTGAACAATCTCACCGATTTGCTTGGGTTCAAGTGTTTCGGCATAATCGTCTTTCAGTTTTTCAACAAAACTTTCGACAAGACCATCTTCAGCCCCGGGGACTCCCAAGCGATTTTTGAGGTCAGCACTGATTTTGGTCGTGATTTCAGCTTTGAGGTCTAAAGGAATAGTTTCAACCGTGGAGAATACTTGTTTGGGTTTCCCGACTTGACTTCTCAACTCGTTTATCGCGGTGGTCACAACTTGGATTGCAGAATGTGCCGCTTTCATACCATCCAACACTTCTTGCTCGCTAACCTCGATTGCACCGGCTTCGACCATGACGATAGCCTTGTCGGAGCCTGAGACTACTAGATCTAGTTTACTTGATGCTCGCTCTTCATAGGTAGGATTGATTAAATATTTCCCATCCTTAAGACCAACCCTGACGCCTGCGATAGGACCGTCCCAGGGAATATCTGAGATGTGAAGGGCGGCGCTTGTTGCGATTAATCCCAACATGTCGGCGTCATTTACTCCGTCGGCGGAGAGGACTGTCGCAATAACTTGGACATCACGGTGAACGTTCTTGGGGAAGAGAGGGCGAATAGAGCGGTCGATAATGCGCCCCTTTAGGATGGACTCGTCACTTGGTCTACCATCGCGCTTGACCCACCGGCTCCCTTTAATTTTTCCTCCAGCATATAGCTTCTCAGCAAAATCGACGGAAAGGGGGAAATATGGCAAGTTGGTCTCGGTTTTTGCCATCACGGTGGTAACATGGACTACGGTTTCACCATAGGTCGCAAGAATGGCGGCGTTAGCTTGTTCGGAAAACCTTCCGTATTCTAAAATGAGTTCTTTATTCCCCAAGGGAATAGAAATTTTGGTTATTTTCATGAGAAATTGACTGGACTTGTCACTTGGCGAGGTCGAGAGTTTTGATTAGGGCGCGGTAGCGATCTTCGGCTTTGTCCCGAAGATAATTTAAGAGACGCCTGCGCTTACTAACCATTTTGAGAAGACCCTTCCTACTGTGATTGTCCTTCTTGTGAGACTTCAAGTGGCCTGTTAGCTCCTTGATGCGCTCAGTGAGGAGGGCAATCTGGACCTCGGGTGAGCCAGTATCTCCTTTCGTAGTTGCAAACTTTTTTATAATATTGGTTTTTTTAGTAACGGCGAGTGACATATAGTCGTGTATTATACGGGAGGGAGATTAATATCGCAAGAGAGAGGGAGTGGGAGCAAACTAGAAAAGAAGGCAGGGTTGGGGTTTTTCGGTGAGATCGCTAGGATTATCCGGTATTTTTCGAACTGCTCTTGAAAATTTTTGGTTTGAGCCAGTCTGGTGACCCTTGATCGAGTTTTTCTGGTTGAGACGGCTCTAAGTCAAGGATGGGGGTGTCGGAAATAATCTTGGCTTTTTCTGGACTCTTTCGGTGGGACATTCTGGCTCCGGCACGATAGAGGATGGCGAGGGCTTCGAAAGTGTCGGCGGTCATGTCGAGAGAATGCAAGGAGTCGGTGGCGGAAACTATGCCCTGCATTAGATTTCCAGCAATGTCGATGTCTAGAGGAAGCCCTAGTTCTTGGATGACGGCTGTTGCCAGTTCTGAGTTACTTGCGACTAAATCGGTAAGATTAATCGAACCAAACGTGGAGTTGTTTTTGCCAAAATTGATGATCTCGGCCGATTCGAATAATTCTACTTCTTTCTCGGCGATTGGACCAAGAGCAGACAGAGAGTCGGCGCCTACCACAATGACAAGGTCGGCGGCGGCACCAGAGTAGCCAAAGCTAATATCTTCGGATTTAATTGAATCTAGGCCTTTTTTGGGGGTGATGATTAAGTTGAGATGACCACCTTCGGTATTACTGGTAACTTTTTCAACTGCGTCTTCTTCAAGATTGAAGGTGATAACTAGATTGGAACCACCAACGTCATTCGTGACTTTGTCGATTCCAACTAGATGTGAATCTCGAACAACAGCCGGGTCAGAGGCGATAACTTTTGTCTTTTTGCCGTACGCGTTTAGGGATAGGTAAAGAGCAAGCGCGGCAGACATGACATCTTCTGAGGGGTTGGCTGGGATTGCTACTATAAGCGAGTTTTTGGCATCTAAGGATGATTTAAAATCTTGAAGATTGTTGGTCATATTCCCCCTATTCTCTCGGGGGCAGGCGCGAGAATGAGTATTTACTCGTCAAGTGATTTATTTTTCTTATAGGATATTATAGTGTCTTTTTCCCGCAAGTCAAGTTTGGGGAAGAAGAGAATGCCACATTCTTTCCCTGTCGCAACGGATTTTAATTCTTCTTTGCCGACTCTTATTGATTTTATTCTGGCGTTTTTGGTTTCACCGTCTTTTTTAATGACGTGAACAGTATCGCCAACCTCGAATTTGCCGGATTCTATTAGACAGCCGGCGATCCGATCTGCATTAATCTCGAAAATTTTGAGGATCTTGGCACGACCTAGCTCTTCTTCGTCGATGGTGGGTTCCAGTAATCGTAAAACCTTTTTTTCGAGGTATTCAAGAAGTTCATAGATAATTGAGTATTGTTTGATTGTGACCCCTTCTGTCTCGGCGAGCTTGGTAACAGAGGAGTTTGCTTTGACCTCAAAGCCTAAAATGATCGAACCTGTAGTGCTGGCAAGAAGGACGTCGGACTCGGTTATGTCTCCTGAAGCGCTCACGATTAGATTGATCTCGGCCGCGAGGGAACCTCGAATCGCCTCTAGTGAACCCAAGGAACCAGCTTTGAGAACAACATTGAGTTTGTTTTCGCTTGGTTCTAGGATTGGAGAAGACTCGACTATTTCTGGTTCACCAGGGAGACTAGAGTTTGGCAAAATGAGTTCCCCTACTTCGGGAAGCGATTTGAACCCAAGAATTTGACAGGGTTTCCCTGGGAGGACAGTATGGATTGGGAGATTTAGGTCGTTAAAAAGAGCTTTAACTTTGAGAAGCGCGCTTGCAGTACGCAGAGAGTCTCCTTCCATAATTTTGCCTGCTCTTACGATCGCACTCACCAAGATACCTCGTTTCATATCCCGCTTCGCTTCGATAATGGGAGCGCTTAAGTCGGCCTCCTCTTTATAGTCCAGCTCTTCCAGTTCGGCCATAAGAAGGAGATTTTCTAGGAGGGAGCTCACCCCAGCCCCGGTTTTGGCCGAGATTTCAACAACTGGAATGTTGCCGCCGTACCCTTCTACAAAAACCTGATGTTCTGTAAGTTGGGCCTTGGCATTGTCTGGAATTACGCCTGGTTTATCCATTTTATTCAAGGCGACTATAAAGGGAGTTTTGGAGGCGTGGAGATATTTAATTGACTCGGCGGTCTGAGGCTTGACCCCGTCGTCGGCCGCGATGACAAGTACGGCCAGGTCGGCAACTTCTGCACCTCGAGAGCGCATCTTGGAAAAAGCGGCGTGGCCAGGAGTGTCGATGAAAGTGAGAAATTTGCCTTGATATTCAGCTTCGTAAGCACCAATCGATTGAGTAATACCGCCTATTTCTTTGGCGGCTTGATGTGAGGTTCGAATATGGTCTAGTAGGCTAGTTTTGCCGTGATCAACATGACCCAGGATGGCGATGATTGGCTGGCGAAACTGGGGAGCCTGTGTGTTTGTAGTTGCCATGGTTAACCCTTTCAGTCGACATTATGCTTGCGCGGCAAGAGCCGCTTTTTCTTCCTGATAACGTCGAATTTTATCTGCTTCTTCTATCGCTTGAGCCTTGCGCTTGTGGAAGCGAGCAATGGCTTTGCCTGTTTCTTCTGGGCCACGCTCGTCAACGGCGGATAGTTCGGCTGAAATCGAGGGGAGCTTGGCTTCTAGATCCGCGACTAATTTAATTCCCATCTCGAGCAGGGTATTTCTGACTTTGGAGGATAGGCCTAGTTCATCGATCTCAAATTGCTCATCTCCGGAAGTAGAGATAGCAACTTTGGTGGCGCCATCACCTTTGATATCTATTTTGTAACCGGTTAGTTTAGCGGCGAGGCGGGCATTTTGACCACCTTTACCGATGGCAAGAGAGAGCTGATCTTCGGGAACAACACAAACGACTTTCCTGTTCTTGCTGTCAATCTCGACAGAGAGGTTTTCGGCGGGGGCGAGGGCGGCGGCAATATATTTGTCGACTTCTGTTGAGTATTCGATGATGTCGATTTTTTCTCCGTTGAGTTCATTGATGACGGCCTGGACGCGGACGCCTTTTTGACCAACGCAGGAGCCGACCGGATCTACCCCATCTGCTTTTGATTTGACGGCAAGTTTGGTTCTATGTCCTGCCTCTCTGGCTAGAGAGACGATCTCTACAGCGTGAGAGCTGACTTCGGGGACTTCCCGCTCGAAGAGTGCGCGGATAAGCTCGGGTGCGGCACGTGAAACGATGATGGTTTTACCTTTGTAGGTCTCGCGGATTTCCTTGATATAGACGGCAATCCTTTGATTGAGACGGTAAAACTCGTTGGGAATCGCCTCTTGATTGGGCATGAGAGCTTGACCACGTCCGATATCAACCACAACATGGGGGCCATCAAAACGAAGTACCATACCGGTAACCATGGTGCCAATCTTGTCGGTGTAATCGGCAATAATGGCGTCTTTTTCGGCTTCCCGGACTCGCTGAAGAATAACTTGTTTAGCCACTTGCGCGGCGATTCTGCCAAAGCCAGCAGGGGTAGCAGACACACCATCTTTGAAGACGGCGATGGCGCCTGTCTCTTCGTTGACTGTGACGGAGTAGGCGTCGATTTCTTCCTCTGGGATACCAAAATCGCGTCGTAGAGCGGCTTGAATAGCTAGCTTGATGGAATCGATAATGATCGATGGTTCAATCCCGCGTTCGGCGCAGATTTGATTAAGGGCGAGGGCAAATTCGGATCTGATCTGTGACATATGACTATCTCCACATTTAGATATGTTAGGTCGAGTTCTATGAAAAAGGTGGGCATATCCCACCTTGCCACGAACACTACGACTCTTGTGATTGTAGCACAAAATAGGTCAGTAAAACAAATTTGGCTACTCTAGATCGGAAAAGTCTTCTTCAAAAATGACGGTGTTATTTATATCTGCTTTGAGACTATCGATTTCAGTACTCTCTGAGGTGGGAGCGGTACTGTCGATTAGCGATTCGTCCATACCCTGTCCAGTCTCATTTGGTTTGGAACCTAGAAGAGTGCATCCGCCAAGAAGTAGAGCCGAGATAGCAAGAATAGTGATTTTTTTAATCATATGATTTCAGAGCCGACTTTAATAATTCGAGTACCTGTTTGAATGCGTTTCGTGCCTCCTCTGCCTGGGATTGACCTAGTCTAACCTTATTTTGCATCTCGTCCTGACTCCATTCTGGGTCGAAAGAAGTAAATGTTTGAATTGCCTCTTTACCCTTTGATTCTGCAGAGAGGAGGTTGGACTTGGCCTGATCAAGGAGTTGTTGAGATGTAGTGGTGTCTTTGCCCTCAGTTTTTGACAAATCTAACCTGGCTTGAAAGCGAGTAATGATGTTGTTTAGGCGTTCATAGTAGAAAGAAAACCTTTTTTGAAGTCGCTCGGCGTGGTTTTTGGCTAAACGTAATCTGGTTTCGATCCGCTTGGTTTGAATTTCTTGCCTTTGTTCTTCGCGGCGATCCTCTAACTCTTGTTGAATTTTTTGGCTGTTGTCATCCCCAACCTTGCCGGTAGAGGTCTCCGCATGAAGTGCTGGAACAAATAAAAATGAAGAACAGAAGATGATGGTCGCAAGCAGGATTTTATGCATAATTTCCCAAAACTTATATTTTAGAAGCTAATGCTTTCCAGAAAACGCTTGAAAGGCGTTGACTCGGCGCTTTCCGAAAGCACCACCTCTCCGGATTCGGCCGAGAGATAGGCTCTCTTTTTAAAGGCTAATTTGAAAAGACCGAGAACTTTTTTGTCTTCTGTAGCGCTAAATTTGTAGACCGGAATTTCATTCTCAATTTCAAGTTCAACTGATTCATCGGTTGTTAACAAACCAAGGCTCGCTAGTTTATCGGCCGCTTCGTCTGGTAAAACGGAGACGATCTTTTGCTCGCCATCAGCGCGCGTGACAATAAGTTCGTTGTTTTCACCAAGGGAGAGGGGGAGCGAGGTATGGGCATTGAGCCTGGAAGTAGTGATTTCTAGCTTGTCTTTGAGGGCGTTGATTTCCAGGAACGAACCGTCGGATTTTTCGACACGCAGTTTTTCTTTTATCGGAATTTCCTGGTCGGTATTGCGGAGAACTTGACCGTTTTCGGCCATGACTTCTTGACGCACTCTGAGAACTCCGTCCTCAGATTTGACTTGGGTTTTAATAGTTTGCTTAAGCCTTTCCTGAGCCTTTTTACGGGCCTCGATCTCTTTTTCTAGTTTTTGTTTGGCAAGTTCGCGCTCGTTCTCTAGGCGGTCTTTCTCTGCTTCTCTAGCTTGTTCGCGAGCACGTTTTTCGGTTTGAGTCTCGTCATTGCGTTCATCATCTTCGTCTTCATCTTCCACTTCTACTTCTACTTCGTTTTCTTCCTCTATTTCGATTTCATCGCTATCGTCGCCTAAAACAAAGCCATCTACTTGGACTAAGGTGCCTGACCTGTCAATTAACCAAGCGGCGAGCGCCAAGGAGTTTTGACTAGTAACAAAGAAAGCGAAAAATAAGAGCGCGAAGCCGACAATGATGTTTTTGCTCTGCATAATAAACCTCCTAATTTGAATGGTACTAGAAACAGTTAAGTACAATAGCTAATAGGAGTCAAGTCATACTAGATCAGGAATCGATTTCTCGACCCAAATCTTCGACCAAACGACGGGCGCGACGGGAAAGCTTGCTGGGAAGCATAACCTTGAATTTGACATACAGATCGCCATACATGTTTTTGGAGAGATGTTTAACGCCTTTGCCGGAAAGTCTAACTGTGGTTGAGGGCTGAGTACCAGGGCGAATCTTGAGCTTGAGCGATCCTGTTAGAGTGGGGATTGCTGTCTCTCCACCCAAGAGAGCCAGGGTGAGTGGGATCTCGTGGTAGACAAATAGGTTGTAGCCTTCGCGTCTAAAAATTGGGTCTGGTTCGACGTTGAGGGAAATATCAAATTGATTATAGCGAATTCTAGTCCCGTCGTCGGCGCCAGCGGGGATTTTGACGGTATACTCTTTGCCTTGGTGAACAAAAGATTTTTCGACTCCCTTGACGGCATCCATAAAGCTGATTTTGATTGAGTAGTGGGGTTTGGCGCGGTACTGACCGCCAAAGGGGTTATTGCCACCAAAGAAAGTCTCGAAGATGTCAAAAGGGTCTGAAAAGTTGCCTGAGCCACGGAATAAATCTTCAAAGCCTCCGCCTGACGAGTAGGAATAGGTGAATGGCCCCTGACCATAAGATTGTCCCCCACCACCAAAACCACCAAAACCAGAGGACGGATCAAAGGCGGCATGGCCAAATTGGTCATATTTGGCGCGCTTTTCCTGATTACTTAGGACTTCGTAGGCCTCATTAATCTCTTTAAATTTTGCTTCGGCACCGGCATCTTTATTGCGGTCGGGATGCCAACGTAGAGCCAGTTTGCGGTAGGCTTGCTTGAGCTCGCTGTCGCTCGCGTCGCGTTTAACTCCTAAAATTTCGTAATAATCTTTTTTTGCGGACATGAGGGCAATTCTAGCAGGCGGAAATCTAACTAGCAATAACTAGTTGAGAGTGCTACTGGTGGTACAGTCCGGGAGAAGCTGGGTTGAAAGTTCTGGCCTTCCTGACATGAAAGGGATTCTAGCAGGATTTTGAGAGTAATCAATTATAGGATCATTTTATGACAGCGAAGGCACGGGCGCTGTAACCCCCTAACTATTGATCCTTATCTTTGTTTTCATCTACGATTTCCCCTTCTTCGGGCTCATCCTCCTTCGTTGAAGCTGAGGCGGATGCATCGGCTTTGCCATTGGACTTGCTATCACCGGACTTAGCCGCTTCGGCTTCGGACGCGGCCTTATATAGACGTTCGCCGTATTTGGAGAGAGCGGCACTAGCCTTTTTAAAGGCTTCGTCAATCGATTCGATGGAGGCGTCGTCTTTTTCTTTGGCCTCTTTGAGCGCTTTGAGGGAATCTTCTATCTCTTTTTTCTCATCTTCTTTTATTTTGTCACCGGCCTCACTAAGCGTCTTTTCTGTTTGGAAGATGAGCGAGTCAGCCTCGTTCTTTTTCTCGACGAGAGCCTTTTTCTTTTTGTCTTCGTCGGCATGTTTTTCGGCTTCTTGCTTCATCCTTTCCACTTCTTCGTCACTTAGGTTGGTGGCGTTTTTGATGGTGATTTTTTGTTCCTTGCCGGTACCCTTGTCTTTGGCGCTCACGTTTAAGATTCCATTAGCGTCAATATCAAAGGTTACTTCGATTTGTGGAATCCCACGAGGAGCTGGAGCAAGTCCATCGAGGACAAATCTACCAAGACTCTTGTTGTCGGCGGCCATGGGACGCTCTCCTTGTAAAACGTTAATTTCAACTTGAGGTTGATTGTCTGAGGCGGTTGAAAAAACCTGACTTTTACTAGTCGGAACGGTGGTGTTGCGATCAATAAGAGGTGTTAGGACGGCCCCCATAGTTTCGATACCAAGAGTGAGGGGGGTAACATCGAGAAGTAAGACGTCATTAACTTCTCCGCCTAAAATACCTGCCTGGATGGCGGCTCCGACTGCAACAACCTCGTCTGGATTAACACCCTTGTGTGGTTCTCGACCAAAGAAGTCTTTGACGGCTTTTTGGACAGCCGGCATACGGGTTTGTCCGCCAACAAGAATAACCTCGTCAATATCCTCGGCCTTTAGCTTGGCATCTTTGAGGGCTTTTTTGCAGGGCTCGATGGTCTTTTTCACGAGATCATCAACTAGCTCTTCGAGTTTGGCTCGAGTTAGCTTCATAGTTAAGTGAAGTGGCTGACCATCTGAACCCTGGGTAATAAAGGGTTGGTTGATCTCGGTTTCTTGACTGGTCGAAAGCTCAATCTTGGCTTTTTCTGCAGAATCTCTAATTCTTTGGAGGGCTTGCTTATCTTTGGTGAGATCAGTCCCGGTTTCCTTTTTAAATTCGGCTATGATCCAGTCGATAATTTTGTGATTAAAGTCATCTCCTCCGAGAAAAGTATCGCCATTGGTGCTTTTGACCTCGAAGACACCGTCGCCAATTTCGAGAATCGAAATGTCGAAGGTTCCCCCACCTAGATCATAGACAGCAATCTTGCCGGTTTTCTTTTTATCGAGTCCATAGGCAAGGGCCGCGGCGGTCGGCTCATTGACAATGCGCTTAACCTCAAGTCCAGCGATCTGACCTGCCTGTTTGGTGGCTTGTCGCTGGGAATCGTCAAAGTAGGCGGGGACAGTAATGACGGCGTCTTTAACCTCTTCTCCTAGGTAGCTCTCCGCATCAGCTTTGGCTTTTTGGAGAATTTTGGCGGAAATTTCTTGAGGGGTATATTCTTTGCCATCTACTTTGACGGCGGCCATGTCGCTTGCGCCACTAACTATTTCGTAAGGAACTTTGTCGATAGTGGAAGTCACCATCGCATCTTTGAATTTGCGGCCCATCAAACGCTTAATGGAGTAGATTGTTTTTTCTGGGTTGAGGATCATTTGGTTTTTGGCGATGGTTCCGACCAGACCCTTGGTCGGTTCGACGATGGAAGGGATTAGGTTGGCTCCTTCCTGGGTGGGGATTACCTTGGGTTTGCCACCTTCCATGACTGCGATGACCGAGTTTGTGGTACCTAAATCAATGCCGATTGTTTTGCTCATATTGCCTCCTTAATAAAATTAAATTTTTGGACTAGTTTTCGAAACACCCGTGCCCACGGTGACAATCGCCGGTCGAAGAACGCGATCGCGGAGAATGTAGCCGCGAGTCACAACATTGATGACTTGGTTTTTTTCTCCAGGCACACTTTCCTGACACTCCATGGTGTTTGGATCAAATTCCCCCTGGCAGTTAATTTCTTGGACGTCTTCGTCTGACAGGATTTTGTCAAGTTGGTCAAGAATCATAGCGAGACTTTGATCTTTGAGATTGGCAGAAGCCATCTCGAGATGGTCTCGCACGGAAAGGAGTTTACTGACAAGCGAGACGGTCGCAAATTGGACTACTAGGCTAGATTCGCGACGCATGCGATTTTCGAGATTTTGATAATCGGCGAGCGCTCTTTTTAGTTTGGTCTCGAGACTTTGAATATCAACCTCGCTTGGTTTTTTGGGGGTAGGCTTTGGATCTTGTTTCATAGTTTAGTTCCAACTAGAGCTCACCTCATCGATAAGCTGACTAATATGAGTAAGCATGGGCATAACATAAGGGTAGTTGAGTCTTGCCGGACCAATGACGCCCAGATGGCCGGTGGTTGGGCCAGCCTTAAAATCAATGTAGGCCATGCCGCAAGGGTAGAGATTTGCCGCTTCGAAGTCGTCGCCAATTATGATGTGGATGGGGTCATGATCGGTCATGCGTTCGAAGATGCGGGTCATGGCGGTATGAGACTCGATCATCGACAGAACGGTCCGGGTAACATCGATGTCGTAGAATTCGGGGAGCGTAAGAACATTGGCATACCCAGAAGAATAGACGTCGCCTGTTGAAGTGACGGCAATGCCGATGGTGCCAGTTTTTTCGGAGAGAACACGAGTTGATTCTTGGAGGAGTTTGTCTAGCTTTTCGCGGAAATCCCAGATCCTTTCTTTGACTGCGACCTCTTCGGTGACGGCGAGTTCTTGGGGAGACATGAGTTCGGTAACGTAAAGTTTGAGGGCAATTGGGGTGGGAATGCGCCCAGCAGAAGTGTGGGGTTGCTTGAGATAGCCCAGGTCGTCTAGGCGAACCATTTCGTTTCTGATTGTGGCGGGTGAGACGCCTAGGTTGTATTTTTTGTCGAGAGTTTCGGAACCGACAGCCTCGCCTGTTGATGTATATTCTTCGACAACTGCCTTAATGATTGCTATTTGACGAGGTGAAAGTGGTTTCATGTTTTTACTCCTTGGATAAGTTACGCTCCATTAGCACTATGATAAAGCGAGTGCTAGATTGTGTCAAGTACTTAAGTAATCTTGAGAATTTCGGTGAAGGCAGAGGTAGGAACAGCAACGTTTCCCAACATTTTCATTTTTTTCTTTCCCTTCTTTTGTTTTTCCAGTAGTTTGCGATTGCGGGTCATGTCGCCTCCATGGAGTTTGGCTGTCACATCTTTGCGGTAGGCTTTGACGGTCGATCGCGCGATGATCTTACCCCCGATTGAAGCTTGAATAGCTACTTCAATTTGTGATCTAGGGATTACTACTTTGAGCTTTTCAACGAGAGCCCTCCCCTTTCCTTCGGCTTGGATACGGGGACAAATAAATGATAGTGCGGAAGCTGGTTCGGAGTTTAGTAAAATATCGACCTTGACGGCGTCTACCGGTTGGTAGCCAGCATGTTCGTACTCGACACTAGCGTACCCAGAACTGACCGATTTGAGTCGGTCGTAGAAGTTTGTGATTAACTCGGCAAGGGGCATGAGATATTCTAATTTGGCTTTTCCGGGCGCGGGATATTGCATGTCGATAAACTCGGCGCGTTTGGTTTGTGCAAGCTCCATAACAGCGCCAACATAGCTTTCTGGAGTGTAGATGGTAAGAAGAATAAAGGGCTCTTGGACTTCTTTAATTGATTCGGGGGTGGGATAGTCAGCTGGCGAGGAAATTTCGCTGTGTTCATTGTTTGAAAGAGTAAGGCGATAAGGAACTGAAGGAGTCGTATTAACACAGCTAACTCCAAATTCCTGGAACAGGCGCTCTGAGACAATTTCGGCATGGAGGATACCCAAAAATCCGACGCGAAACCCATGACCCAGGGCTGGGGAGGCAGTTATGGTAAACGTTAGTGAGGCGTCGTTTAAGGCTAGTTTTTCTAGGGCTGTAGCGAGTAACCGAAAGTCTCCGGCGTCTCCCGGGTAAAGATCCATAAAGACCATGGGGAGGGGGCGTTCGTAACCTTCGATTGGAGTGATGAGCGAACCTTTGGTCGTGACTGTGTCGCCAATAGTAACATCGCGGATGTCTTTGTGGCCGGTTGCAATATAACCAACCTCGCCTGTGTTAAGGATAGACGAAGCGGTCATGAGGGGAGTAAAGAAACCAATTTCAAGAGGGTTCATTGGTTCTTGAGCTTGATAGAGGACAAGGCGGTCTAGATTTTGGCTATTAATTTGTCCTTGTACGACCTCTACAAAAGCAATAACACCCTTGTGAATATCAAAAGTGCTATTGAAGACAAGCGCCTTGAGCTCGTTGTCTTTTGAAGGAGAAATCCTGGGGGGTGGGACTTTGGCTGTAATGGCGTCCAAAAGACCCTCCACGCCTACCCCGGTTTTGGCGGAAACATAGAGAATGTCTTCTTTTTTGAAACCAAGAATACTCACGAGTTCGTCCGCAGTTTTCTCTGGCTCGGCACTATCGAGGTCAATTTTGTTGATGACTGGAATAATGTGAAGATTGTGTTCGACGGCTTTGTCGTAGTTGGCGAGGGTTTGAGCTTGGATCCCCTTGGTCGCGTCGACGACTAAAACAGCCCCATCACAAGCCTTGAGAGAACGGGAGACTTCGTAGGCAAAGTCGACATGCCCGGGAGTGTCGATTAGATTGAGGATGTAGCCTTTGTAGTCGAGGCGCACAGGAGCGAGTTTGATCGTGATTCCACGCTCTTGTTCGATGGGGTTGCTATCCATAATACGAGTAGCATGAGAAGCTTTGACGGTACCCGTGAATTCAAGAATTCTGTCGGTCAGGGTGGTTTTACCATGATCGATATGGGCAATGATGCTAAAGTTTCTAATATTTTTCATAGAAACAGCTATTCTACACCGAGGTTTCGGGAGATTCGATTGGTTCGGTTGTTTGCGAGAGAGCTTTTTGCCAGTTGCCGATTTTGCCGAAGAGTTTGGCAAAAATACTTAGCTCGCGGACGGCGAACAGATAGGAAAGGGCAATGTAGACACAGAGGCCGATTAGGGTGGTCGTAATTGTAAGCATGATGAGGGGAATTGTGCGGGTAGTGTCAAAGATCATTTGATCGAGGAGGCGCAGGGGAATCCAGAGAGCGGCCGTGGTAATCAAGGTGATGATGAGCATTTTTAGTAAAGGCATGAGGACGCGGCTTACGGCAAATTGAGCGAGACGATAGAGAGTAGTAGTGAGGATGAAAGTCTCGAGAATGGCGGCAATAGAGACGGCGGTGGCCATACCGATTACCCCGGTTTTGAGAATGAAAAGAAAATAGTAGCTCAGGGTAAGATTGGTAACAGTCGAGAAAATACTAACTATGAAGGGGGTCATGGTGTCGTGAAGGGCATAGAAAACGCGCACTAGAATATGAGTTAAGGAGCGGGCGGCAATAGAAATGGCGAGAATGGCGACTAGTTTGCCAGTTGTGACAGTTTCATACCAAGGGAAGGAATCGGCCCCATAAGCCAAGCGAACGAGAGGGATGCGAAGAACAAGAACAATGGCTGAAGCAGGTAGAGCCAGGTAGAGCATTTCGAGAATAGTGCTATTGACCATGTGCGCTAGCGACTCTAATTTATCCTTGGCACTTTCTTTGGTAAAAAAAGGAAGCGAGGCCTGACCAATAGGAATACCAATGAGCCGAACGGGTAGGTTGGCAAGTTGGGTGGCGATCGACATCATGGTGACAGAGCCTGAGGCGAGCCATGATGAGAAGGCAATAATAGCCGTGAGTTCAATTTGGGAGAGAGAGAGGGTTAAAACGCGCGGAAGCATAAGCCTTAACATCTCTCTGACAGCTTTATGGCCACGACTGATGGCAAAGGAGTAGCGAAACCCTAGTTTTCGGGCAAGAGGGATTTGGGCGGCTAGATGTAAAAAGGCACCAAGTACGACGCCGAGAGCCGGACCATAAATCCCTAGAGTTTTACCAAAGATGATAATTCCTAAGATAATGCCAAAATTGTAGAGAATGGGAGAGAAAGCGGGGACCATGAAGCGCTGGTGGGACTGGATAATACCCGTCAGGAAACTAGAAAATCCGAAAAATACCTGAGCAAGGCTCATGATGCGGGTAAGATTGACCATGAGAGCCAACTGGTCTGTGGAAAACCCCCCGGCAATCAGCCTACTTAAGGGTTTGGCCCAGATGAAGATGACAAAAGATAGGGCGATCATAATGAGCATAACGACGTTAATCATGGAGTTGGCGATCAGATTGGATTCGTCTTTTTTACCTAAATACCGGCCGAAAACTGGGATGAAGGCTGACGAGAGGGCGCCTACGACAATGATCTGGAAAATCATGTCTGGGAGCCTGAAGGCGGCCCAAAAAACGTCAACAATTTCTTTATCTGAGTAGAAATATTGGATTAGCAGGCGAGTGCGGATGACACCTAAAAGCGCCGAGACAAGAGTCGCAAACATGATGATTGTAGCGGCCGAGAGGATAGAGGAGCTTTCCTTGGAAAAAAGATTTTTCCCATTTTTTACTAGCCGGTTAAACATAGCCATAGTGTAATCTGTAAAAAGGAAAGTGAAAAGAGGAAATTGCGAAAAGAGGCACTACTTGATATACTAGGCGACATTAGAACAACCTAAAAAGGAAAGATAGCGATGCCTATTATTAAATCAGCAATCAAGAAATTAAGAGCCGACATAAAAAAGACCAAGTCGAACCGGCCTGTTCTCTCCAAGCTTAGAACGGCTGTAAAGGCGGCAAAAAAAGATCCTAGCGAGTCGACAATTAGTCATGCCTATTCGGCAGTAGACAGGGCTACTAAGCGGGGACTTGTGAAAAGAAATACGGCAGCAAGAATTAAGGCAGGGGTGGTGCGAGCGAGTAAAGGGAAAGTCGATAAATCCCCATTTGCAAAAAAATAGAGAATTGTTTTCAAATTGTGTAGTATGGAGGTATGCAAGTACCTGCGTTTTTTGGAAGAAAGAAATCGGTTAATTTATTGCCGAGGGATTCGTTTGAATCAAGTAGCCTAGGAGTAGTTTTGGAGTGGGCTTTAGCGTTTGGAAAGTGGGCGGTGATTTTGACTCAACTAGTCGTGATGTTTGCATTTCTCTATAGATTTACCTTGGATCGTAAACTAACTGACCTAAACAAGGAGATGAAACAGCAGGAGGCTGTCATCAATTCTTACCAGACTCTTGAGGCAGATTTTCTTTTGGCTCAAGCAAGAATTAACTCAATAAAAGAAATTTCAGACAGCCAAGCGAAATTATTATCAATGGTCAATATTCTGCATGAGCTGACTCCGCAGGATGTCTGGTACGAAAGGTTGACAATATCTAATACAAACGTGACGATGAGCGCTTATTCTTCCTCTTTGGCTGGGTTTAGTAGATTAATTACCGCCTTTCAGAACGAGCCACTTTTTAAATCTGTTAATGTTGGAAACATAGAGGATGGTGGGGCAAAGGGGGCACAACTCAGATTTGATATTTCTCTCATCCACGGGGAGGCCGAAAAATGAGTAATGCTACGAAAATGGCCTACAACCGATACAAAAAATACTCACTAAACCTGAGAAATTACTATAAACTGCCTGCAGTACATACGTCGTTGACTCTGGTTTTGTCTTTATTTATTTGTGCATTCTTTATCCTAGTGGCACTACGACCAACTTTTATCGCAATTGCAAAACTAAATACTACGATTGCAGATTCTAAGAAGACTCTGGCACAGCTTAACGCTAAAGCAGGCGCTCTCCAGCAAGCGGAGAGAGTTTGGGAGGAGATTAAACAGTTTGAGCCGCAGATAGAAAGGGCGATTCCATCAAAAGGGCCTGCCTATCAAGCCCTAGTACTTTCTGCCGAAGTCCTTGCTACTTCCTCGAACGTCCAGATTGCAAGTGAAACTATTGGACCGGCACTTACTTTTTCGAGTATTGCTGATCCTTATACGGGAAAGAAGCGTAGTGTGATAACAATCCCATATTCTGTCCGTGTGACGGGTGAGTACCAAAACATCATGGAATTTATGCGACAGCTTACGAATTTGGACAGAATGATCCAGATAGATTCTCTGAGTATTGCGCGTGACGCCGAGGCTGAGGGAGTCGCACAAACTCTAACTTTGAGTGTGTCCGCAAAAACTTATATCGCGGCTGATGAACAGATGATCACTAAAATATTAGAAGAACTAAGAGGAAAATAAGGATGGCAAAGAATAGTTTTATCCTCGTTAACAGAAGCCTTTATCATATGGGAGTAGTGACACTTGTTACCAGCATTTTGTGGGTAGGAATCGGCGTATATAACGCTTTCTCTAATCATGGCGAGCTAGAAATAGCTAAAGAGACCCTGACACCCTTTAACCCAGGCGTTGACTTGGCAGTTTTGGAGACTCTTAGATCACGAAGAAGTATCGAAGTCGATGAAGCCACAACGACAATAATAGAGGGTTTGGTAGAGGAGGATCTAGAGGAAAGTGTCCTCACAATAGAACAGGTAGAGGAAGCAAGCGGGAGTGGACAAGAGATTTAGCTTGTGTGCATATTAGCTAACTGTTAGTATGAATGTGTGAAGCTTTTGATGAGGCGTTTTCCGACTATTTTCGGAATTTTGTTATTAGTGGGAGGGGCGCTGGCGGGAGGCTGGTACTTTTTTAACAATCAACCTAAAGTAGCGGAAGAGGAGAAACCTCAGCAGGTGAGGATCACAAATATTGCCGATAACAAGTTTGCAGTATCCTGGACTACAAAGGTGCCTACGATCGGAGAGGTGGAGTATGGGATGGTGGGGGAAAAATTGGAGGCGAAGGTGAGCGATGACAGGGGGGGTGGAACGTATACAACGCATCACATCACAGTTAAGGATTTACAACCAAACACCCAGTATGCATTTCGGATATTGTCGGCACAGGCGCGGTTTGACAATAACGGGAGTCCTTATACAGTCGCAACCGGCCCGAGTATTACGGTGACTCCGACGGCACAGAGCTTTTATGGAAAAGTAGAGGGGAAAGGCGCGGAAGGGTCGATAGTATATTTGGCTTTGCCTTCGGGAGTACCTACTTCAACTCTTGTTAATTCGACAGGAAACTACACTTTTTCGATTTCGACTGTCCGGACTCTTGACCTTAAGAAATACGTAGAATATGACAAGGCCGCAACAATCGTTAATATAAGCATTGTTGACGGAAATGGCACCACAACGGCTACTGTTAATACCGCCAATTCGGCGCCCGTACCTACAATTAGCTTGGGGAAAAACCAAGATTTTAGGGAAACAGAACAGCCACCCGTCGCCCAAGTTGAGCCTGAAACTCCACCCGTTTTTAATGTTGAACCCCTGAACAATGAAGTAAACGAAGTCGGAGACGGAGGAGTGGGTGTCACAATTATAAATCCGGATGAAAATGAAGTGCTTTCAACACTTCGGCCAGAGTTTAGAGGAACGGGAAGAGCTGGTGCGGTATTGTCAATTTTGGTTCAATCAGCTAAGTCACAGAGCGAAAATGTTGTGGTTCTATCCGACGGGACATGGAGTTGGTCACCCCCGCAGGACCTAAATGAAGGGCCGGCGACTTTGACAATTACTTATCTTAATACTTCGGGGGTAGAGCAAACAGTTGAGCGAAATTTTAGTATTACAGTTCCAGCATATGGGGCTGACCCGGCGTTTGAGTCTTCTCCAAGCGCAAGTATAAGTCCCCTACCATCTCCTAGCCAGACAGCAAGTCCGTACCCTAGCTTGTCTTCGTCGGCCTCGGCCACACCGAGAGAACAGATCCCATCAACCGAGTCGGGGGTGCCTGTAACCGGAGTATTTGAACTTACCCTGTTGACGGGGGGCTTGGGACTTGTCATTATGATAGTGGGGACATTACTTCTTGTTATATAGGTGCGTGCTTGTATGGACGACAACAAAACAAATTTGAATCCAGCCACAAATGATCAACAGGCCCCTGGTTTGGATCCGCAAAAATTGGTCGATGAGGCGCTTTCAACTTCTACCCCTGTGGAGCCTGTCGTTGCACCCAACCCTCCAACACCCCCTATTGAACCTGCGATTCCTCAGGAGACTAAGGCGCCTGAAGCACCCCTCCCCGTTCCTAGTGAAGTAGTCCCGCCCGAACTTTTGACAGTAAAGGTAAGTGATGATCTGCCCCTAGCCTTTGCGCCGAAAGTTGAGCCAACTGTACAAGCGACACCTGAAGTGGCGCCACCCCTTAATCCACCGGTACCCCCTACGCAGGCGGGAAATGCGAGTCTGCCACCCAAGAAGAAGAGTAATATTTTGGGAATATTAATTGGATTTTTCCTTTTGCTGGGGGGAGTTGTTGGGGGGTATTATGCCTATACTTATCTCTCAAAGTCAGAGGTACCATCGATTGCCAACGTTGAGGATTGGACTAAAGATCAGTGTCAGAATGGGTGTAGCCCGAAGAACTTTAAAACTAAATGGGTGAAGGATCACTGTATCGCAACTGAGGAATCGTGTGACGATAACAACGGCGACGGGGAAGACGATAACGCGATGATTGAGGTGGCTTGTGACAACGACCCAGCAACTACTGAAGTTCATTGTGACTGTGACGGCAAACCTTTTTGTATCAAGGCAAATAATGTGACATGTAATCAGGCAAAACAAATTAAAGGATGCGGGATAACGGTGGGAGCCGGGTGTTCTGTTAAATATGTGGCGCCGTATACGGCAAAAATGTGTAGTTGTTACAAAAATAAAAATGACATAACTGGTGGACCTCAAACGATATATTTTGATAGGACCGGCTGGTGTGATGACAAAGCTTCTCCGGCAGAGAGTCAAGACTCTTCTAAGCCAGGTGCCGATGAAGGTCCTAAGGCGACAACCGGACTTTGTGCATTGTTCTACCAAGACCGGTGTGCAGGTGACGGAGGAGGCGGAGGTGGGGCAGAATGGGGGTGCGACAATAATGGTTGTTGGGTTAATAATTTTGGACCTGGTTGCTATGTGAAGAGATATAGCTGTCCTAAAGCAGTTTCGGGATCGTGTCAACAGGGTGGCGAAGACCCTGCTAAGTCGTATACATTTAATAAAGACTGTGGGAAACAACAGATTGATGTATATTGCGATGGCGCAGACCGCGACTTTAGAACGAAGATTTATCCAGCCGATTGCGGACCTAGTCCCAAGCCGAGCCCAACGCCATCACCCAAGCCAAGCCCTACTCCCAAGCCTACGATCGCTTGTGCCTCGATTAGCAAGGCACCAACAGGTCCCAAGCTCGGAGAGAGTGTAACGGTGACTTGTAAAGGAACCGTATCGCCTCCAACGACAATCCTGAACCTAACTTACCAGTTTAGATATCGAGTCGGAAAACTGACTGAGGTTGAGAGCCTGCCGTGGATAAAACTGACGGCGAACGCAGATAAAGCTACGTTTGTGGCCGACGAGCCAGGAGTTTATCAGGTGCAATGTAGAACCTGTGCCAAGATTGGAATGTTTAATGTATGCGAACCGAAGTGGGGGGCGACACCGCTATGAGAATAACTATGTCGAAAAACACAAGGTCGGTGTTGGTTGGAATAGGGATCTTTGTTGTGATTATTCTCGGCCTTGGGGTGCTTTATACAGTACGACGAGCGGAACCTCCTACTCCTACCCCTACTCCAGAAGCCTCGCCGATTACCCCAGAAGTTTTTCAGGTCTCGCCTGACGCATGCGAGCTTTCCTTCACCATCCCCACCCTACCGCTAATCCCGGGCTTGAGCTGTGTTGACAAAAGGCTCTTTCGAGATGACCCCAATAACACACCAGGCAATTATGACCTTGCCGGTAACGAACTACCAAAAGGAAGGGAGCTTATCCTCGGGAATAGGTATGTGTATGTAATCAACTACAAGAATAGCGGGACGGGGGCTGTCGGAGGCAAGATAGTCGATACCCTGCCTGATGGGATTAGCTTTGTGGATGCAAGCGCGAAGTGTACGAACGCGAGTGGAGTTGTAACCTGTCTACTGGATACGATTGACGCGAACGGGGTTGGGTATGTGGCGATCAGAATCAAGGTAGATAGTAATACCAAAGCTGAAACATTTAAGAACGTGGCTAGAATGGTACCAAACAAGGGGGATGAGTCGGTATGTAGACTGACCAACCCGATTCAGGTCATCGAGACACCAGTCTGTAACGAGGCATGTAATGACACCAACTTGTTGTGTGAAACAGGCCTAGTTTGTTACAAACAGCCAGGGCAGACAACGGGAGTATGCCGCAATAACCAATGCCTCGAAGAAGAAGATTGTTTGTGTAGTTCTGCGACCCCTTCTCCCTCCCCTTCCACTTCCGCTTCCCCCTCGCCATCCCCTTCTGTGCCGGGTAGCGCGAACCCAAGTCCGAGTCCTTCAGAGGGCCAGTCGGCGGAATTGGATTGTGTAGTCAAGCGAGCTTACGAAGACGACGAGCGAAATACTCAGGGCCAATATTATCTAAATACCGAGATAACTGATGCTAACACCCTCTCGAATGGCCAGTTTATTGTTTACAACATTGTGGTTGCAAATAACGGCGGAGCGGCTGTATCGGACACAACAATTACCGACGTTTTGTCGAATAATTTGGAGTACGTTGACGCGGATAATGACTGTTCCTATAACGCAGAAGTAAAAACTGTGACCTGTACTGTTGGGTCTTTGCCCTCAAACACCCAAGTCTCCCGCTCAATAAGAGTCAAGATTGTGGTTGCCGGAGCAAGTTCGATCAACAATACGGCTGACATATTCTCGACCAACGGACAGAGAGACGCATGTAGTATTTCGGTGAACGCAACCGGACAAGTAGTGCAACCTCCTTCTCCGATCCCGACCGAGTTGCCAGAGGCAGGAGTCTTTGAGATTACCGTAGGCACACTTGGGGCCGGATTCTTGCTCCTACTCTTGGGCGCACTTGGATTATTGCTCTTGTAGTTATTTCCAGCTAGGGATGAGATGAAAGATACTGTTCCAGTAAGTGCTTGGCATGGGAAACCCAAGATGAAGCGGTAAGCTAAGAAGAAAACCCAAGACTATAAATCCAACGAAGACATAAATAAGAGCGCGAGGGAGTTTGAGGAGCCAGGCGGAAAGTAAAACGCACAGGAAGACTGAGGAGGGGAGATAGTGATAAAAGAACATAATCCGGGGAGAAAATATCCAGGGCACGACAAAACTAGCGTAGAGAACATAAAAGAGGAAATATTTATAGCGCCTTAAATAGATGAGGGACGAGATAAGAGCGACCAAACCTAGCCAGAGCAAGGGGGGGTTTCCTTGAGCGTAGATATTGGTAAGTTTTTCACCATACTCAACAAAGTACCAAACTGGACGCAGGGAAAAGATCCAGTCCAGGGGAGTGGATTGATAGGCATGAGTTGCCACAAGGTGGGTGTGATAGTGCCACATTTGCCGTTGGAGCTCCCACCACTCTCCCCAAGTGTGCCCCGCGACAATGAAGGGTGTGAAAGTAAGCACATAGACAATTAGGGCAATCATTATTAGCCTAATAGCGTGAAGGATGCTCTTGAGCTTGAAGAAAGTATGGGGAAAAGAGTGGAGGAAGATAACCGCAAGAGGGACAAGACCATAAACGGCACTCCATTTACTAGACAAGGCGAGTCCCCAAGCAAGACTTGCAAGTTTAAAGCGAGATTTGACAGCCAAATAGAGTGCCCACAATAGAAATGTAAGCATAAAAATATCGTTCATGGCGATCCGGGACTGAGATAAGTGAAGACCTTCGAGGGTAAGAAGAAAACTAGAAAGAAGTGCCAGGCGCCTGTTGTGCCAGACAGACTGAACCAAGAGATACAAGCCAAGAACGCTTAACGCACCAAAAAGAGCCGAAGGGAGGCGCCAGCCGAGCGAGTTTTCACCAGCGACAAGCATGCCTGCGACCATGAAGTATTTGGCGAGCGGAGGGTGAGTCCATTCATAGGCGACTCCGGGAGGGGGGGTGGTCCACCATTCCCAGGCAGAGATGTTGTTGTTTAACAGCTCTCTGGCGGTAAAGGCGTGGTAGACTTCGTCGAAAATGTATTGCGTCGGATAGCTAAGGTTGACAAGACGGACAGAAAGCGCAAAAAGCAAGATTGTCGACAAGACAATGTTTTTAAAAAAACGAGAGGCAAAACTGCGCAGACTGGCAAGCCAATCCCAGGACAAACTTAGAAAAAGCGCGATCAGGACATTGAGAGAGGACACAAACCTAATAAAAACAAAAGAGACAGGCCAAATCTGATCAGCCGACCAGAGATAGGCGGCATAAAGATTGGCAATATAGGTGAGAGTGAGGAAAGAGGTGGGAATGATAATTGAGGGAGAAAAAGAGGCGGCGAGAGCTAAAAATGGCAAGCCAAAAAGGAGATGACGCTCGTGCATACGAGTGGTAAAAACATAAAAGTTGACAAAAACAGAGCCAATGATGAGAGGTAGATAGGTGGATTTGAATTGACGCCTTTTCCAATTGAGGAAATTGAGTAGAGTGGTCTGCAAAAAGAGGAAATAGCCTAGAAACTTGCCTGAAATACCTAGGATAGAAAGGTTGTCACTAGGCCATGCGCTTGCGGTTTGTTTGAGCGACCAAAAGTTCCAGGCATTTATCGTGGTGTAGGGATAGGTTCCTGCCTGCTCGACAGCTTTGTCAAATAGAAACTGAAAAGGGTGAAGAGGACTTGCGGGAAAGCCGGGCAGGAGGAAGACAGAGAATGAAACAAGCGAAAAAATGAGGGCATTTTTTTTGTTGCGCCTGAAGGTCAAGAAAAGCAGGAAAGGTAGGGCGAGAAGCATAATGGGTTTGAAGGATGTAGCCAACCCAAAATAAACAGCGCCTAGGATGTGGTTTTTCCGTAGCGTTTGGAGGGATAAGAGGGTGAGGAGGGCCGGAATAGTATCTAGCTGGCCCCAGAACGCGCTATCGCCGATCAAGGCCGGAGAAAGGAAAAGAAAAATACTGAAGATCCAAAAATTGGATTTGGGAGACGCGACAAATATTTTGAGGAGTAAAAATAGCTCGAAAAAAGAAATAAGGAGCTTGAAAACAAGACCAAAGGTGAGGCCTAAATTTTGAGATATTATAACGATGGGAACAAGAAAATAAATGGGGAGCGGGAGATAGTCGGACCAAGTGGAGGCAAAAAAATCGGCAGGCCCCTTCTCGAGCATAAGATTACCCCAGGCATGATAGGTATCGATGTCGTAAGTGTGGGCGGGAGTAAAGGCGCCGTAGATTCTTATAAGAATGCTAAGGGCTAACACCAAGTAAAATAGACCGCGCTTATTGGCTATTGAGGGAGTTGTCGACATATTGATGTACTTCCTGCCAACTATTAGTCGGGACTAGGACCCATTGTCCAGCGTATGGCGTTTTGAGACGAGGGGTAGAGAAGAATGTTTCTAAGTTATATGAAGAGATTTTTTGACCATCTTTTTCAAACGACAAGAAAAACTTGAGGAAACTGCCGAGTTCATCCTTGCTAATATCGGCATTGATCGAGGAGGCAAAACTGTCATAGACATTTTTGAGGGTATCGGGTGCCAAAAAAGTTTTTGTTTCGAGAAGCTTATCCTTGAAAGCAAGGATAATTTTTTGTTGACGGGCAGAGCGGGCAAAGTCGGTCCCCTCTTCTCCTTCGGCGTGGCGGGAACGGGCAAACTTGAGGGCTGTTACACCATCAAGATGAGTGGGGCCGGCCTCGAAACGGAGATGTTCGTAACGCTCACTCTCTGGAAAAACATCTTCTTTGCCTGGAACCGGGTATTTGTAATCGTCGAAGGCCCGTTCAACAACAACATCAATACCACCAAGCGCATCAATAGCCTTAATAAAACCCTGAAAGTCTAGGACGAGAGCATAGTGAACCGGCTCACCCACAATCTCGGAGACAGCAGATTTAGCTAGAGCGATTCCCCCACCCTCCCGACGCTCCAGGCCATAGTGGTAGGCGGTGTTGACCTTGGCTTGCATAGTATCAACCCAAATGTCGCGGGGAATGGGGACGAGTTTAACAGAATGAGTAGAGTGGTTAAGAGAGACGAAAATAATGCTGTCCGTCAGGTCGGGAGCGCTGTGACCTACACCCCCTATCCCCAACAAGACTAGATTGGTCCGATTGTCGCTGGTCCTTAGTTCTTCGGCGGGGTTAGTGACCAAACCCGAAACAACGGAACGGGTGGTTTGACTTTTGAAGAGAAGGACAAAAACAGAAACCGCAACTAAGCCAAGTCCCACAAAAAGAAGGACAAGTCTGTTGGTGACCGTAATCGGGTTTTTAACTTTTGGATCCATTTTGGGAATAAGTAGAGCAGACGTTAATAATATCGATAAAACTCTTTGAGTTTAGGCAGGCAGTCGAGACAAGGAGGCCTGAGACATGGGGAATAAGAGGGACGGCGTTACCGGCGTTGACGGAGCCACCATACATAACGCGGGCTTGCTCGCCGATGATTTTTTTAAACTCTCCTACGGTACCCACGATGTCCTCAAGGGGGGCAGTATCTGTGCCGCCTATGTCTGCGGGGGGTTCGTAACAATAAATAGGAGAGAGAATATTGCAGGTAAGAGCACTTAATTGGGGCGCTAGATCTGATTTGGAGAGGCAGAGGATTGGGGTGATGCCTACACCCAAAAGGAGGTCAACTTTGTTGGCGATTTCGACCGGTGTTTCATGGAAATACTTGCGGCGTTCGGAATGGCCCACCAAACAATAGGTGACTCCAAAATCTTTGAGTTGATCGGCGTTGACCGCTCCGGTATAGGAGCCAGGCGGAAAGGGAGAGACGTCTTGGGCGGCAAGGACAAGAGGAGAGGACACTAGGGAGAGATGGGGGAAGGAAGGGGCGACAACCAGAGATAATGAGGAGGGGGCGTGGGGAGTTACGTCTCTGACCCAAGAAACAACATCTTCCTTGAGCTTGTTTGATTTGAAGGTGGCTGTGAGCAGAAAACGCATGAGGTTAGTATACCGCAAGGCACCTATTTCGGGTATCATGTGTGAATGAACTATCTAGACGAGTTGAACGAGAGACAAAAAGAGGCGGTTTTGCATGAAGGCTCTCCTCTATTGATCCTGGCTGGAGCCGGAAGCGGTAAGACCAAGACTTTGACGTATAAAGCGGCACACTTGGTGCATACTGGGAAGGCTAGTCCAGAACAAATACTTTTGGTCACTTTTACTAACAAGGCGGCTCAAGAAATGAGAAACCGAGTGGTTAAAGTGACGGGACAATACTTGCCGTCTGTGGGGACCTTTCACTCGATGTCTTGCCGGATATTGAGAACCCACGGCCGAGAGATTGGCATTGAACCTGAGTTTGTGATCTATGATGCAGGAGATCAGGAAGATTTGGTAAAGGCTATCTCGCGCGAGATGGAACTTGATCCTAAACGATATAAGCCCAAAAGTTTGGTGACGGCGATTTCACAGACAAAACAAGAAATGGTTGACGCGGGGACATATAGTAATTTGGCGCGGGGACAATTTCAGGAGATAGTGGCGAGAGTGTATCTCGAGTACCAGAAAAGGATGGCTAAGTACAAGGCCCTTGATTTTGATGACCTACTGTCTAAGGCGGTAAGTTTATTGCAGGCAAACAACGAAACATTGAAGTACTACCAAGATAAGTTTCGGTATGTTTTTGTTGATGAATACCAAGACACAAATACTGCTCAGTACACCTTCACGAAGTTGATCGCGAAGGCAAATCGAGGGCTTGTGGTTGTTGGGGATGCTTCGCAGTCGATTTACAAGTGGAGAGGAGCAGATTATCGAAATATTTTGAAGCTGAGGCAGGATTATAGTGACCTGAAGGAGATTAGGTTGGAGCGGAACTATCGCTCGACTCAAACCATACTGGATGCGGCACATGGGGTAATCTCGAATAATCGGAGCCATCCAATCTTGGCACTTTGGACAGAGCAGAATGACGGCGAAAAGATTAGCTTAATTGAGGCTTATACTGCAGGCGATGAAGCGCGTAAAGTGAATGAGGAAATTCAAAAGTTGAAATCGTCTGGCGTAAACTTCCAGGAAATTGCAATTCTCTACCGCACCAATGCACAGTCGAGGGCAATTGAAGAAATGTTTATCCGGAGTGGCATCCCTTATGTGTTGGTCGGGGGAACAAAATTTTACGAGCGGAAGGAAATTAAGGATGTGCTGGCATACCTAAGGGTAATGTTGAACCCTGAGGACGGCGTGAGTTACGGCAGGAGCGAGAAAAACGGTAAACGCAGACTAGCGGATCTGCTTCTAAACAGAGAGAAATACATGGACGGTCAGCATACTGCGAGCGAGATTTTGGAGTATGTACTGACGAGCACGAAGTACTTGACAAAATTTGATGAAGATCTTGATGAGGACGTAGCGCGAATTGAGAACGTGAAGGAGCTTGCGGCGGTGGCTCAAGAGTTTGAGGATCTACACTCATTTCTTGAAAACGTAGCATTGGTGCAGGCTGAGTATTATGCGGGCGAGAAGACAAAGGATAACCGTGAGGCGATTACGCTTATGACACTACATGCCGCCAAGGGACTGGAATTTAGGGCAGTTTTTATGGTGGGACTCGAGGAAGGGCTGTTCCCCCACGCCAGATCAATGGCGGACAACGAAGAGATGGAAGAGGAGCGGAGACTAATGTATGTTGGGATAACGAGAGCCAAGGAAAGACTATATTTATCGTTTGCCAGACAGAGAACTGTGTGGGGGACGGAAGGAAACCAGCAGAGAAGCCGGTTTATTGACGAAATTGACCCCAAGCTAATTGAAAGCTTGAATAGCTCGGCAACATACCTCCCCCACCCCCCTTCTGACTTTGTAAGAACCAAGAATACGGGAATACGGATCGATGCGTTGAGTGAAGATACTTTGGATGATTTTTTGAGCGGCGAGATTAGTGTAGAGGAACTACTGAGCCGGTAGGGTACAATTGAAACAATGGTAATTAGAGAGATAACAACGAGCGAGTGGGAGAGTGATTGGAACAGGCTCGCTCTGCACCCTTTGCAGAGCTTTGAGTGGGGGGAGTTTCGCAAACAGACCGGTGTTGTGGTAGTGAGAGTTGGGATTTTCCAGAACCAAAAATTAGTCGAGCCAGTCCAAATTACGATTCATAGGATCCCGCATACCCCATTTACAATTGGATATTTCCCGAAGGGATTTGAGCCTAGTGAGAGCCAGATGCAGGCGATTAAAATGGTGGCGCGAAAATACAAATGTATTTTCGTGAAAGTAGAGAGTAAGTGCGAAAAGAATGAGACGGGGAATGATGATTGGTTAAAACGGTTGGGGCTCGTGAAAGCCAAGTCGTTGTTTACCCCATACAATTTTGTGCTTGATCTAACCCCGAGTGAAGAGGAGCTGGAGCGACAGATGAAGCAAAAGACGAGATATAACATAAGACTCGCAGAAAAGAAGGGGGTGACGGCGGGAATTGACAACTCTGACAAGGCTTTTGAAGAGTACTTGAGATTGATGGAAGAAACGACAACGAGACAAAAATTTTATGCACATAACACCAAGTACCACCGGGCGATGTGGAAGGTCTTAAAAAACTCAGAAACTACAAAGAACAAACTAACGGCACAGCTTATGACTGCAAAGTACGAAGGTAAAATTGTCACTACTTGGATTCTATTCCGGCACAACGACACACTTTATTACCCATATGGAGCTAGTAGCCGGGAGAACCGACAGGTAATGGCGAATAATCTCGTGATGTGGGAGACGATTAAACTGGCAAAAAAATGGAACATGAGGTATCTCGATATGTGGGGAGCATTGGGACCTGACCCAGCGAAAAACGACCCTTGGTATGGCTTTCATAAATTTAAAGAAGGTTATGGAGCCAGGCATGTCCAATATTTGGGAAGCTATGACTACGTGGAAAAGAAATTTTTGTACTTGTTGTATCTAATGGCTGACAAGGTGCGATCGGCAATCTTGAGAATGCACTAAAAAACAGCACCCTATCAATACGACAAGGTGCTGAAAAAAGAAACAAAAAATTATTTCTTCTTTTTGGTAGCCTTTTTGACCGTTTTCTTAACCACTTTTTTGACGGGTTTCTTGGTGACTTTTTTGACGACCTTTTTAACTTTCTTGACGACTTTTTTAACGACTTTCTTGGCCTTTTTGACTGGCATGAATAAATTCACCCCCTTTCGTTTGAAGTGTTATCTTGATCGGTGAGAAAAATCCCTTGAAAGAGAGGTGCTAGAAACGGTTTTGGTAGCTTTCGTATATTAATCGTTTGTGCTGAGGCAGGTTCTCAGTTAAGGTAATTAAGATTGTTGGGAGGCAAAAAGTCAAGGACAGATTTAAACATGCGCCTTCTAACTAGGATGACAATGGTGGTAGTATATGGGTATGAGTGCCGAGACCAAAGAACAAGTAGCCTCCCCCGCATTGTATCCAGGTGATAGAGGTGACCGCATAAAATTTCTTGAGCGTTTGTTTGGCGGTGAGAGAGTGATTGATGTTTACGAGCTGGTGGTGACACAATTAAGGCCCAAGCTCTTTTTAAGATCTATGCTTTACCACCCGGAGTGGTTTGAGGATGGGGGGAAGAGTTTACTGATTTCTCAGGTCGAGGGGAGTGACAAGCTGGATCGCGAGATAAGAGAACTATACGCCAGAAAATATGATCAATTGGCGAAGGCGAGGGATCGAGGAGAGGTGGAGGCAGGTCCGGGGGTGATGATGAATCCATATAGAGCAAATACATTGGGGACGATCTTGACGCTGGTAAAAGTTGCGGCTGGCGACGGAGTGTGCGGGCAGGCACTAGAGAGGTGGGTGGGGGGGCTAGAACGATTCCACGCCTTAGAGGGGCGGGTAAACGAGTTAATGGAAGTAGTCGCCCGCAAAAAGAACGCTGTAGGGAATGAGCACGAAGATCTAAACGAGACCAACAAAATTACTCAGGATGAGGCTAAGACCATTTTTGCGATCGGAGAGTTGGTTCTGCAGTTTATGGAGGAACAAAGGCACGGGGTAGAGATGGAGAGCCCAAAAAGGGAGGAGATGATAATACGTAGTTTGGGTGTTATGGAGGGCTAACAATAAAAGTGGGGGAAAGGATCAAAGGCGCTCGAGAAGTCCGAGTTTTTCGGCAATTTCAAAAAGTGTGCTGGTGGCTTCATCGTCGCCTGCGTGAAAAAGTCTTCGAAGTTCAGCAATTGCCTCTTCAGGGCCTAGTTTTCCCAAGTGGTTTGCGATTGCTGTTTCTGGCGCGAGTTGATGCTGGGTTTCCCCGTTGTCGTGACCGTTTAATCCACTTGCAAGCGCTTGTAGACTAACAAGTGGCTGATCTTTAAGGCCGGTGAATCTACGGGCTTCCCATGCGGGCAATTGTTGGAGCGCCTCGTTGCCGTCTTCGAGAATGGTTTTTATCTCCTCTGGTAGGGTGGCTAATTCGGGATTTGCTGGAGTAGTTCCATTCATCGTATTAATGGTATCACAAAAACATGCCCTAGATCAGTCCCGGCGGGAAAAGTTGCTCATCTGGCAGATTTGGCGCATACTGACATTAATGAAAGACTTGCCCAAACTAGTTATCTCTGTGATTGGGTGCGAACTTGTTGGGCTTTTGGGTACTCCCTTCACCATCTCCGCTATCCCTACCTGGTACGCTAATTTGAATAAACCCTTTTTTGCACCACTCAACTTTATTTTTGGCCCAGTCTGGACACTTTTATATTTTTTGATGGGAGTAGCCTTTTATTTGATCTGGAAGCAGG
>Ga0075861_102_pt1 | contig 35498 bp, 29 predicted proteins | sample RifGroF2_FD_67963 | JGI IMG/M metagenome (GOLD analysis project Ga0075861, IMG submission 67963) | Microgenomates bacterium GW2011_GWF2_47_9
TTTCTTGAGGAAGTTCAGCTTTTTATTGGATTTTTTGGCGGCTTTTCTTTTGGACATACACCTAACTCCCCTCTTTTTATCATTATTTACTTAACAATAGGTGAAATGGGCACCGCCTGTCAATAGCAAAACCCCGCTTGCGGCGGGGTTTTGAAAAGACATTTAACAAAAAATAGGCTTACATCATGCCGCCCATGCCACCCATGCCGGGACTGGCGGGAGATTCGGATTTTTCCTCGGGGAGATCGGTGATCAAACATTCGGTGGTAAGGATCATGCTCGCGACACTCGCGGCATTTTGGAGAGCGTTTCGTGTCACCTTGACTGGATCGAGTACCCCCATTTCGAGCATGTCGCCAAATTCGAGCGAGGCGGCGTTAAAGCCGTAGCTAGAACTTGTGTTTTCGAGGACTTTGCGGACAACCCATCCCTCATCAGCTCCACTATTTTTGGCGAGCCAACGGACCGGTTGTTCGAGAGCAAAGCGGACAATCTTGACCCCAACTGCTTCATCGTCAGACTCAGTTGCAAGTTTGTCTAGGACTGGGATGGTGCGCAAGAGAGCAATACCTCCACCTGCGACGATACCTTCCTCAATTGCGGCCTTGGTCGCACCCACCGCGTCTTTGACGCGTTCTTTGACTTCTTTGAGTTCGACTTCGCTTGAGGCACCGACTTTGATGACCGCGACACCACCGACTAGTTTGGCTAGGCGTTCTTGGAGTTTTTCACGATCAAAGTCCGAATCGACTTTTTCGAGTTCTTTGCGAAGCTGAGAGACTCTCGCGTCGAGAGCCGCCTTGTCGCCTTTACCACCGACAATTTTGGTTTCGTCTTTGGTTGAGACTACGCGATCTGCACGCCCCAAGTCCTCAAGAGTGACTGAGTCGAGCTTGCGCCCCAGGTCAGACGAGATAACGGTGGCGCCTGTAAGAATAGCAATATCATCGAGCATGGCCTTGCGGCGGTCGCCAAATCCGGGAGCTTTGACACCTAGAATATTGAATGAACCGCGGAGCTTGTTGACGACTAGGGTAGCCAAGGCTTCGCCTTCGATATCGTCGGCAATAAGAACTAGGTTCTTGCTTACCTTGACAAAGCTTTCAAGGAAAGGCACCAGTTCTTGGATAGAGCTTACCTTTTGATCGGTAACTAGGATGTGGGGAGACTCCATATTTGCCTCCATCGAATCGGGGTCGGTGACAAAGTAGCTACTAATGTAGCCTTTGTCGAAGGCCATGCCTTCTGTATGTTCGATCTCGATTTCAAGGCCTTTACTTTCCTCGACTTCGACTACCCCATCTTTGCCGACAAGAGTGAGAGCTTCGGCAATTTTTTGGCCAATCTCTTCGTTTTGGGCACTAATTGTGGCTACTTTGACCCAATCTTCTTTTTTGACCTCTTTCTTGACTTTCTTAAGCTCGGCGACTACTGCAGAAACTGCTTTGTCGATACCCTTTTTCATGAGCATGGGGTTGGTGCCGGTTGTGATGTTTTTCATCCCAGCTGAGACGATTTGCTGGGCAAGGAGGGTGGCGGTGGTGGTACCATCCCCTGCCGCATCATTGGTGCGACTGGCCGCCTCTTTGACTAGCTGAGCTCCCATGTTCTCAAATTTGTCTTCTAGTTCAATCTCTTTGGCAACGGAGACTCCGTCGTGAACGATCGCTGGAGCGCCCCATTTTTTATCCATGGCAACATTGCGGCCGCGAGGACCCAAAGTTGTGACCACGGCGGCGGCAAGTTTGTTAACACCGCTTAACAGTTTTTGACGAGCGTCGTCTGAATAGATTATTTTTTTAGGCATTATGACCTCCTTATGCAATTATTTGATAACGGCGAGAATGTCCTCGAACTTGAGGAACTGATATTCGATGTCAGCGATCTTAACGTCGTTGCCACCCCATTTTTTGTAGACAACTTTGTCGCCAGACTTGACGGGACTTTTGACTGTGGCCCCTTGTTCACTAACCCAGTCGGCGCCAACAGCAAGTACGGTGCCAGCCTGGGGTTTTTCGTCATGATTGTCGGGGAGATAGATGCCTCCCTGGGTTTGTTTTTGTTTGGCGTCTGGTTCAACTAAGACATAACCTGGGGTGGGATTTAGTTTTTTGGGATCTAACTGCATAGAACTCCTTTTCTATAAAAAATACAAATAATTAAGCATTTATTGAAGTGTTTATCACTCTGTTCGTGCGAGTGCTATATTAGCAATGGCTTCCCGGAGTGTCAACTAGGTCAAACTATACAAGAGGTGGGGAGGAGACTGTTAGAACTTCGTTTTCTGGTAGGCGAAAAAGAGGTTCGCCAAGACGTTTTTGATCTAGATAATGAGCAATAAAGCCAACACTTCGAGAAAGGACAAAAACAGCATTAAAGAATTCTGTTTCGAGTAGGCCTGAAATCTCGGCTGAGCCGAGATGCTCTTCTTCTGATAAAAGATCTAGAAGTACGGCGGCGATACAACCGTCGACATTGAGAATTAGATTGGGTTTTTTGGCGGTGGTTTGAGAGGAGACCTGACGAGCAAAGTCTAGGTAGGGATGGGCGATATCCTCGACAACTTTTGTGAGGATTTCTACGCGGGGGTCTGGCAAAGTAACGGAGTATTTGCGATGTCCAATACCGGGGATATAAGCTTTGCGTTTGGCGTAATCTTCAACAACATCAACCGGAGAAGTGCCAGCCTCGACAGAATGAAACCAAACTGAGGCCGCGCCGTTAATTGCTCCACCGAAGCGCGGGCCGATTGTTAGGAGTCCTGAAACCAGGGATGAGACCAAGTCTTTGCCGGCACGAGCAGTAATAATCGTGTTGACGGCGCCTGAAACGTAGGGGCCATGATCGACAAGAAGACGTAGGGTGAGGTCGAGAGCTTTTTCGAGGCGCGCTGACTTTAATGGCCGACCTAACCAAAGCGAACCAGCGAGCCAAGCTAGACTTTGAGTGGAAGCTGTGGTTGTAAGGTCGGAGCCTAGAATCGTGGCGATGCCATTGACATCACCACTAATTGTAGAGGTAAGTAGGGAGGGTTTGCGATCGTTAAGTTCACTTGCCTGTTTCATAGACCAAGGATAGCATATTTAAAGCTGACCAACTTCAGCAACAAACGCACTAAAAGAGTCGGTAACGGTAAAGCCAGCCTCGCGAAGTGCTTTTCTTTTGGACAAAGCTGAGTCTTTGACACTTGCGGCTTTGGCTTTGGCATGGCCAAATTGAGGAGATTCGGGGAAAAGGTCGGCGACGGTGCCTGCAATGTGAGCGATAACTTTTTTAGTAAATTTGCCCTCCTCTTTGAGCTTGACTAGTTCGTACTCGTCTAGCCCCCCGAGCTCGCCGTAGTAGAGTACTGCGGTTGTCGCCGGATCGGCTTCTGCAAGTAAAAAGGCTTGGGAAGGAGAGAGAATCGGAAAGCGATCTCCACCAAAGGAGAGAGCAAATGAAAGGTGGTGACCAGCAAGAGCGGCGACACTAATGAGCTCATTGGTCATCCCGCCTGAAGCAGATAAGACGGCAATGTGACCTGGCTTGATGATGCCTGATTCTTCGACTTGAAGGGGGGTGATTCCGCCAATTGGGCCTAACTTGAGAGCGGTGGGGACAAGCAGACCAACAGAGGCCGGACCGAGGATTAGGGGAGAGTAGCGTGATCCCTCTACGGTGCGCAGGATTGAGTGGGCGTGAAGTTCGGGAACATTCTCAGCAAAAAGGACACCACCAGCGTAGTTAAAATCGAGAAGTTCGAGAGTAGAGGGCAAAGTACGACGACCAGAGCTAATGTTGAAGAACCAATTTGTAGAATCGCTTGGAAGTGGTACGCTTTTTACAGAAATAAAGGTGGGAAACAAAACTTCCTCTTTACCAAAGAAGAATTTGGTATACCCTCTCTTGCCAGTCACAACGGCAATAAGGCTAGGCTGGCTTTTCCCACTCAAATAATCAAAATCTAGTATTGATTGAATGAGAGCGGGGTGGTTACCAATGACGACAATTTTGTTCTTTCTGGCCCGGATTTGTTCGATGTTAATCATGATTCAATATATTTGATAGCTTGACTAATAACGTTGGTTAAAACAACATCTCGACCAGACACTTCCCCAAGTAGGGAAGATTTGGCAAGGTAGGCTTTGATCATTGTAAGTCCTTTTTGTTCGTTGGGACCACCACGGCGAACAAAGACTTTGACGCCCAAACGAACAAGTTCTTTCTCGTGCTCTTTGAGAGCCCGGATAATACCGGAGAAGGTTTTGGCAACGTCCGTGAAATTGGCAACGCCCCCGGCAATTATAAGAACTTTGCGGGGAGCTGTAGAGCGAATTAGTTCGGTAAGGACAAGAGAGGTATAGGCGTAAGTATCATCGTCACTCGGGGCGCCAGAATACTCACCGTAGTTGCCAAGCTCTTTGCCATAACCAAGATCAGTAGCCTCGTCAGCCAAGACGAGCGAGGCTCCTCCACCTGACAAGAGTAGCCAAATTGAGCCGTTTTGGTTTAGCGAGCGAAATTTGAGAGAGGCGGGGGTAGTGGCGTCAAGAAGGGCAATTTGCTGTTCGACTGGCTGATTTCTGCGTTCGGTAACGGGAGTGAGCGAAATGGGGAAGCCGGGGAGCGCGAGGCCTGCACTATCTATTTCGCCTGCCGCGTCGAGGAAAATGAGTTTATCTCCAATGATTAAGACTGGATTACATTCGAGAAAGACGAGATGATGCTCTATCAGCGCGTTAATTAGCTTGTCGAGGATAGGATGAAGCATAGGAGGGAGCCAAGAGGGAAAAATGTATTTCCCCTCACGACTTGTTAGGAGAGCCGATCTAACGCTATCCCAAGTTGATTCGACAGAGACACCACCCTTCTCACCCCAAGAAAGATGCCATCCCTCTCTCACTAATTCGAGGGCGAGGTATTTTTCATCTTGTTCTTGATGAGGAAGATATCCTTCGACAATGAAGTTGGACCAGCCAAGCTTGCGCCAAGCTTGGGCGGCCTCGTAAACAGAGGCGACTGTAAGATTGAGCTTGACCAAGCCCACCACCCCACGCTTTTTGACTCCCTGGTCAACCTTGATGACGAGAGAGTCTAAGTTGTTGGAACGAGCGAAGGAGGTGAGTTCGAGAAGGGTGGAGTCGGTGGACAGACGAAAAACGCTTGCTTGGGAAGGAAAGATTTTCGCAAGGATTGCTTTAACGTCTGACTCTAAAAGTTTAACCCTAGCCATAGATAGCTATTGAAGGACTGTAGCCCCGTTCTGGTGGATGGTGAGCTCGGAGAGCAAGACTCCCTCACAGATAAGTCCGCGGCTAACAAATTCTTTGTTTAGTTCAATTTTAAGCTTTTCTTCGAGTTCGGGGCGGGCGGTTTTGATCTCGCCGCTTGAGACGGTTGCAATAATTGAGGAAATTTTGGAGCGAGAAAAGGGACGGACGACCTTGGAGACAACGTGTTCGCCAATGTTTTCCCATAGTTCGGGGGCGTTGGCTTTGTCGAGGCGGAAGAGAATCGAGCCTTCGACTGTGATACTGACTCCGTCTCTTGTTGCGGTGTGGATAGGCTCATCACCTAGACTCTCTTTGTTTGTGAGATCAAAACCCTTGTGGAGCGAGTATTCGAGAACTTGGGCATTGAAGAGTTTGGCTACCTGCCAGAAAGGAATTTTGAGGTGAAGGCCGGGGCCATAAACCTGCTTGAGGACTCCCCTGCCCCGATCGTAGATACATGCGATATGTCCGGGGGGAACAGAGATAAAAAAACCGCCAACTACTTCATCTACCAGGAAAGACACCACAAGATTGTCGAACATGAGTGAATTTTAGCACACCTACCAGAAAAAATATGCTTAGTTTTCGGGGGGTAATGGTGATTCGGAGGGAGTAGCTTCAACTTTTTTAGTAAAACGCTCGGAGAGGCGGGCGATGAGCGACTGGATAATCCGAATAGAGTTGTAGATTGTGGAAAATACCAGGGAAGTAATAATAAAGACTTTCTTGCCGGCAGGCATGGCCAAAAAAACTAGATAAGAACCAACGGGTAAAACAAATTGGAGCATGGTAACGTCGCGACGAGAGACTGGGAAGGGAGAGCGAATGGCTAAGAGGAGTTCGACGATAAAGATCATGGCAGACTGGATGAGGTTGAGGGTGGCGTTGGTATGGCTTAGGTCATATTTTCCTAGAAATAGGAGATTGACGCTATTAATCTGAGGCATAAAGGGATAGAGCAAATGAAAATCCTCGCCTTCGAGGCCGGTTGTAAAAATGCGGTACAGCATGACAATGATAATGAGCTGAATGATGAGGTTGGCTGATGTTGCAAGAACCGTCCTTTTGTTGGCGCGCATGACTTTGCGCACCTCTTGTTTGGCGAGAATGGGATCATGAGAGTAGCGAGCTTTAAGTTCTTCGACGACTCCGGCGATTTTGCGCTTTTCTTCCTCTTTCCTTTCACTTGCGATGGTGAGGGGGAAGGTAAACAGTCGAACGACGAGGGAAAAGATGATTACTGCAATACCCATATCCAGAAGTTCTGGAGAAAGGCGACCGAGAAGCCAATAGATTCCAACTAAAATATTGAAGAAGGGCTGATAGATGTAAGTTTCAAACATAGAGGCATTATACCTTGCTAGACACAATTTGGGTGGTAGAGACTGAGGGATTCCAGGTATGAACGACCACTAGTTCACAGCCATATTTTTTGCAGAGAAGACGTTTGTTGTCTAAAAATGAAGTGTGGCTGGAGACGGCGTAATAATGAGGGCGGACGGAGGAGAGGAGAGAGTTGTAGGCGGCCTGATTATCAAAGTCGTCGGGGAGAAGAATCACATATTGAGCATATTCCCTTACTTTTTGAGCGCGGACTACTTGGATCTCAATCGGCCTTCCCTCCCCCTTCTGCGCCTTTGCCCGAGCGTCGCTTTCTACGCCAACAATAAGAGTGTCGCCTGCGCGGGCGGCTTTTTTCAAAAAATTGATGTGCTCGATATGGAGGAGATCAAAAAAACCGGTGGCTAAGACCAACCTTCGAGAGCGAGAATGGAGAGAATGGCTAATGCTTTTGATGGTGTCGATTGTGTAGAACATGAGAGTATTATAAGTCAGATTTTTTGGACAGCTTGCGTAAGACTGTGAGGCCTGGGTTGTGAGGATGAAAGTAGGCGGAGTGCAGGGTTATATATTCGCTAGTAAGCTTGTTTTGCATATATTGGAGCTGTAAGCGGTAGGAAAGTAAATTGATTAGGCGCACAATAAAATTGGTATTTCTAGGCTCTTTAATCCTTCTTAAGGATCGCGTTTGGTAGTTGGGGAGGTAGTGGAAAATCCAGTCGTTTTTGGCGATAAGCATAGCGCGAGTATTGTAAGGATCATAGAGCGAGCGAGCCTGGACAAGTTCGTAGGCTGTGTAGAGCGATTGTTTGGGTCGGGGAACGGGAAAAGAGACGGGAGAAAGGTATAAGTTTAGACAGATTTTACCTCTTGTGTGAGAGGAACCGGGTCGGCGACGGCGACCGGTAATTTCTATTAGGAGAGTGATGAAAATTCTGGTCAGCCATAGGGTGTCATTTTTGCAGATAACAAGAAAGTCGAGATCATCTTCGGAATCGGCATTGAGGACGGCGAGAGAGCCGGTTAAGTAAATAGCAAGAACAGAAGGGAAAAGAGAGAGAAGGCGGGCGGTGCGTTTGGCAAGAGTTAAAAGGCTTTTAGAAGCACGCTCTCTCTGGCGACGGAGAGAGGGGAGAGCGACGCGAGCGGGAAGGTGGTAAAAAATACCTGATTTTGTGACTGAGCCGGCCTCCACAAGCTCGGCAAGGGCTGTTTTAACCTCGACAAGAGTGGCTTTTTTCTCGATAAGCCGAGTGTGAATTTCTTTGGCGGTAAGAGGGAAATCAAAATGATCCGAATAAAGAAGAGTCCTCTTTATACAAAGCGCGAGAGATGACATATTTAATTTGCGAGTGAGTACTTCGCCATTACCTGTTTAACACCCTCTTCGAGCGTTCGCTCGACAGAGCCGAGTCCGGAGCCATCATTCATGGCGTTTATCGTGTCTTCGTAGTACTTGATAATTTCGTCGTTTACGCCTTCGTCGTATGTGCGGGAAGACAAGTACCAAGAGACGTAGGAAGATCCCTGGCTAACAAAAGGGGCCACCAGCGGATCTGACTCTAGGGAACTGGCTAAGGAGCGAAGCGGATATGGTTCACCAATTGGCCTAATCTGGGCGGCGGTTGTATAAAGTTTTTGGAGGACTTCGGGACGGCTCAGATATTGCAAGAATTCCCAGGCGGCGGTTGGGTTTTTGCTCCCTGAAGGGACGGCTTCTGCCCAGTAAGTAGCCCAAGCTTTATTGACGTTGGGGAGCACGGGGGCAGGGGCGACCCCGTAGTTTAAGGAGGGGTTGATCGCGGTAATCTCGGGGATTACCCAGGAAGGAGCAATGATCATGGCTGTCGTACCAGTTGCAAAGGCATAAACGGAGCTTGGCTGAGTACTATCCCAAGATTTGTCGGATAGCGAAAAAATAGTGTAGTAGGTGAGAGCGTCTCTAACGGCAGTCTCGGAGGGGTTACCGGGATCGCCAGAGTTTTGCAGAATTAACAAACCAAGAATATCTGACCAGAAATCGACGTTATTAGCAGTTCCAAGAGCTACTCCTGCTCTTTCAATAATTTTGGTCTCTGGATTCCTCTTGGTTAGATCAAAGGCAAGTTTGCGGAGAGTGTCCCAATCCGAAGGAGGAGTGGCGCCAGCTTCATTTAGGATGTCTTTGTTGTAGTACAGGGCAAGGCCGTCGATTTCTAGGGGAGCGGCGTAAAGATTGCCACCCTCCACAAAATCTGCTTGAACGACGGGATAATAATCGGAAAGGTCTAAAGCGACCGAGGCTGGTTTAGGAGAAAGGTGTTTTTTGAGCATGGGGAGCCAGGTGTTGTGAATTCTGGCGATGTCTGGCCCTGTACCACTCTCGATTGACGAGACTAGTCTAGAGCGGTAGTTTTTGGGAGATTGCTGGGAATAGTTGATTTTGACGTTGGGATGGTCCCTCTCATAGTCAGCGATGACAGTTTGCATAACGCTTGCCGGCTCCCATAAACCCCAATAGGTCAAGGTGATAAGTGAATCTGGTTTGGAGCGCAGGCGGGGGAGGAGCGTGAAGGCGAGAAAGCCCAAGACAATAAAGACGCCCACGCCAAGGATAATGGGGAGGAGATTCCTAAATGGAGAGGGAGAAATGGGGAGGGGAGTGGGAGTTGCGGGGGGTGGTGGGGGAGCGGCGACTGGTGGTTCGGCCGATACAGGAGGCTGTTCAATAGTCTCTGCGGGGGGATTAGGCTCCTGGCGGGAGGTGGAAATAGCAGAGCTTAGGGGAGTTGCGGTATATTGTTTGGTGGGATCGGGGAATTTGGCCATAAGTATAAATATGATTTTATACACCCATCTTACAAGAAGTTCTATATGATGGATAGAGATGAATAAAACAAAGCTGACAGTAAGGCGACAATTTCGCGAGGTGGGACATTTCTTGCTCGGGACGGGAGTGGGGATCTTGCTACTTATTGTCTGTTTTCGATGGGTGACAAGAAATGAGGCATTACCTGGGGTTTCCGTGGCAAGCTTTGACGTATCGCTTGAGGATAGTCAAGCGATTGAAAATAAGTTAAACGAGAAAACAAGAGAATTTTTGCTGACAGCAAGTTATGGGGAAAGTCAATTTACAATCCCCACCGAAATGTTTATTTGGAACACAAAAGCGGCCGCTTTAGAGGCGGTGGCGGTTGGAAAAAAAGTCGATTTAGATGTTTATCTAAACCTGATTGCGGGGCGAGTCAATCTTTTGATTCCAGTCGAAATTGAAGGGAGCCGATATCAGGATTTTGCGATGGAAGTTAATTCTTATATTACGATAGCGCCCCTGCCCGCCAAAGTTTTGCGAAAAAATGGAAAGAACGCGATTGTGAATGGTGATGACGGAGTTGTTTTTGATCAGGAAGGGTTAAGAGAAAAGTTAATTGAGCGGGCACAGGGACTGAGGGGCGAGGGCCTGGAAATTCCAACTTTGCAGGTGAAGGGTAGACTGAGCGCAAGTCAGGAGGCGGAATTACTGGCAATTGCAGATGGCTTTGAGGGTAAAACGTTAATCCTGAAGATTGATGAGGCGACCGTACGACTGAGCCAAGAAGAACTAATCAGCTTTTTGAGCGTAAAGCCTGAAATGGTGGGCCAGCTTGAAGAGGAAACTATTAATAACTATGTAACCGGGCTTTCGGAGAGGTTCAACCGAGTACCTCAAAACGCAAAGCTCGTGTTTAGAGATGGGAAAGTAGAGGAATTTGCGCCGGGCCGAGAGGGAATAGAGGTGCGTCAAGCAGAAACTAGTTTGAAGATCGGGGAGGCGATTTCCCAGCTTATGACAGGAGAAAGCCAAAAAGAGGTGACAATTGAGATAAATAGACGAGCACCAAAAATTGGAACTGGCGAAGTGAATGACCTAGGAATAAGAGAAAAAATCGGCCACGGAGAGAGTTATTATGCTCACTCAATCGCAAACCGAATATACAACGTGGCTCTGGCGGCTGAGAGAGTAGACGGGGCACTCATTCCCCCGGGAGAAGAGTTTTCTTTTAACGAGACGGTTGGGGAGATCTCGGCTGAAACGGGATATAAGACGGCATATGTAATTTCGGGGGGACGGACAATCCTGGGAGATGGGGGTGGGGTGTGTCAGGTGTCAACTACTCTCTTTAGAGCAGTTCTTGACGGGGGACTGCCTGTGACTGAGAGATGGGCACATGCTTACCGAGTTGGGTATTATGAGCAAAACGCAAAACCAGGACTGGACGCAACTGTGTATAGTCCCAGCAAAGATTTTAAATTTAAGAACGATACCCCGGGTCATATTTTGATCCAGGCAATAAATGATCCCAAGGCGCAGAAGTTGATTTTTGATTTTTATGGAACAAAGGACGCGAGAACAGTAAAAATATCAGACCCCCGATTGTGGGGGGTAACCCCTCCCCCACCAGATTTATACCAGGATGATCCTACTCTATCGGCTGGGACAGTTAAACAAGTGGACTGGGCGGCATGGGGAGGAAAGGCGGCATTTGAGTATATGGTCGAACGTGACGGGGAGACTTTGTTCACTAAGACTTTTACTTCAAATTATCAGCCTTGGCAGAATGTGTTTTTGAGGGGAGTCGAACAAGTAGAGCAAGCACTGTAGTAAAATGTCCTCATGATCGAGCCTAAATTTGACCACAAGAAAGTAGAAAAAGATATCTATCAAATGTGGGAGAAAGGGAAGTATTTCTCCCCTACCCTAGACCCGAGTAAAAAGCCGTTCACGATCGTACTCCCTCCCCCAAACGCGAGCGGGAAGATGCATATCGGTAATGTGCTTATGATCGCGATTGAGGACCTGATGATTCGTCATGCGAGGATGCAGGGTCGCCCTGCCCTTTGGGTGCCGGGGACGGATCACGCGGGGTTCGAGACGCAGATTACATATGAACGAGAGCTGAAGAAACAAGGAAAATCGAGGTTTGATTTTGATAGACAAACTCTCTACAACAAAATTTGGGATTTCGTACAAGAAAATAAAGGTTTGATTGAGAACCAAATAAAGGCAATGGGAGCTGGGGTCGACTGGGAAAGATATACCTTTACCTTGGATAAAAAAGTGATCGAGACGGTTTATGACACATTTACTAAAATGTATGAAGAAGGATTGATTTACCGCGATAACTACATGGTCAACTACTGTCCCAAGTGCGGAACCACTTTCGCAGACCTAGAAATCCTCCACGAGGATCGGATCGGAAAGTTATATTTTGTGAAATACCAGGGTAGAGTTGGAGCTGAAGACATAACAGTCGCAACGACGAGGCCGGAGACAATCATGCTCGATACTCATATCGCCGTAAACCCAACGGACAAAAAGCGAGCCAGGTGGGTTGGCAAAAAAGTGATTAACCCCCTCACCGGCCAAGAAATGGAAATAATCGCTGACGATTTTGTCGATCCTAAGTTTGGGAGTGGATTTGTAAAGCTTACGCCGGCACATGATAAAAATGATTACGAGGTGGGGAAAAAGCACGACCTCCCCTTCGTGATTGGAATTGGAATGGACGGCAAGATGACTGGGGCGGCCGGGAAGTACGCCGGAAAAAGTGTTTTTACAGCAAGAAAAGAAGTGGTCGAGGAGTTGATGCAGAGCAACAAAATTGAGAAGGTAGACGAGAAATATGCCCAGGCGATTACAGTATGTTACAAGGGTAGCCATGAGATTGAGCCAATGATTTTGCCAAATTGGTTTGTCGCTGTTTCGAGCCTGAAAGAGCCGGCTTTAAGGGCAGTTACAGAGGGTAAGGTAAAAATTTACCCTAAGTGGAGAGAGAAAACCTATACCAAATGGATGGAGGAAATGCGGGATTGGCCGATCAGCCGGCAAGTGGTGTGGGGGATCAGAATCCCGGTGTGGTACCAAGTTGACCAAAACCCCAGCTTGCAAATATCCTTCCTAAACAAGAAAAAAGTGACGGTTGCCGGGAAAGTTGGTGAACTATTGAGCGAGTATTCGTTTGAGGAAATAAGAGACGGCTTGCAGACCCTGATCGCACCCAAAGGAACTAAGGCGATCGTGGGTCGAGAGGCACCCGACGCGCGGTACCTTCAGGAAACGGATACCTTTGATACATGGTTTTCTAGTGGACATTGGCCACTTGTGACCCTGGGATACCCCGATAGCAAAGACTTTTCGTATTTCTACCCTACTTCCGTACTCGAAACGGGTTGGGAAATTATTCGTTTTTGGGTTTCGCGAATGATTATGCTCGGGATCTACTTAACAGGAAAACCCCCTTTTGAGACGGTATATCTACATGGACTCGTGAGGGCGCTTGATGGACGCAAGATGAGTAAGAGCTTGGGAAACGTGATAAACCCAGAGGAGTACATGGAGAAATATGGAGTTGATGCCCTAAGAATGGGGCTCATTTCAGGGACAGCGAATGGGAAGGATTTCGCCTTTCCACGTGACAAGATTATTGGGTATAGGAATTTCGGCAATAAGTTATGGAATATGGCGCGATTCTATTTGATGACTAGCGAGTCGTTGGGGATTGAGGAGGAGGCAGTAGTCGACCTTACCCTATTGCAAAAAGAAGATGAACAAATATTAAAAAGGTTGAAGGCAGTCAGAAAGAGCGTGGAAGAAGCGATTGGCAAGTTCAGGTTTGCCGAGGCAGGAGAGCTAATATACCACTTTATGTGGGACGAGCTTGGTAACGGGTATTTAGAAAACGAGAAAAAGCGCGAGGAGATGAGGGGGGGAATGGTGGTTTTTAGAGAGGTATTTCTAGCAGGAATTAAACTCCTACATCCTTTTATGCCCTACGTTACTGAGGCAATCTGGCAAAACATCCCAAAAACCGAGAAGGCCGCGCTTATCGCGAGCAAGTGGAGTGATCTGTGAATGAGAAGTTTGGCCAGGATTTAGCCCGGTACTTAAACCTGAGAACTGCGAGGTTACGCCTAAGGACTTTTTTTTTAAGTAGTTTACTAGTCATGGGAGCGATATTAATATCGATTTGGCAAGGCTACTTCAACTCCCCTACTCTTGCGGGACTAAGAAACGAAAAGATGATTGCGGGAGTGGCTGAGACTGGCGACTATGAGTTGGCCGCGAAGCTCTACGAAATGAGCTGGGGAGAAGAGCGCGTACTGGGGACTAACTCACGGCTTGAAGAGTTGGTTTATCCAAGTTTGAAGGTAGAACGGGCGATTGCCTTTCGTTTAGAATTTCTTAACAAGTACCCAAATGACGTAGAAACAATTCTTGGGCTATCCAAACTATATGGGCAATTGGGGAATAGCGAGATGGCTTTGCAATACAAAGAAATAGGTCGACAGCTCTCCCCTGACAAAAACTAAGAATCTATTTGTCTTCCCCGGCTGGCTCTCCTGCAGACTCTTTTTCGGGTGTGGCTTCTTCGGCCGGTTTGTCAGTATCTGGCGATTCCTCCTCTACGACTGGCTCTGGCTCTTCAGCGGGTTCCTGAACTGCGGCAATGGTTTCTTCTTCGCCGGTCAAAAGTTCGATCTTGGTGCGGTCAAACTTGAGATCTTTGGCAAGGAAGGAATTGCCGACTTCTTTGAGTAAAGTGGCGTCGAGTTCGATCGATTCCGGGAGGTCGGCGGGGAGGGCTTGGACTTCGACTTCGTTATGCATAACTACAAGGATTTTGCCAAGAGCGATAGCCGGGGACTCTCCGACTACTTTGATGGGAACGGAGGCGGTTGTCTTTTGTTTGAGATCGACTTCATGTAGATCTACGTGAAGTAGGATTCCAGTTACAGGATCAACGTGATAGCCGGCGATTAAGACTGGGTGAGCTTTGGTTTCGCCCTCGATACGAAGATTGACTAGAGAGGTCTCTCCAGCAGAATTTACTATTTTGGTCAGCTGTTTGGCGTCGAACTGAAGAGCTTGGCTTTTGGTCTTGGGTCCAAAGACGTTGCCAGGAATGATACCCGACCTTCGAAGTGCTTTAACTTTGCGACCAAAAATTTTGCGTGGATCTGCTTTCAGCTCGTATGTCGACATAAACTCCTCCTCAATTTAAGTGTGACTAGCAAGATTATACCAGACAGTATGTAAGTTAGCGAAATTTGATTGTAATGCGGCGGTCGGTGATGTTTGCGAGGTTGAATTTTAGTTGCTGAGGGCTAACTGATGCCTTGGGAGAGATTAACTCTGGCTCTAGGAAAAGCGGGATGTTGAGAGTTATGTCCAATGGGTCGGCAGATGTCCCTGGCTGTTTCTGCCAATAGAGCGAGTAAGTTGGCGAGTTACTAGGCAAGGGGGAGGTCAGTTCGTAGTTAACTTCGGTTGTAACTGTAGAGTTGATGGGAACCTCAACTAAAAAGCCTACTACAAGACGATCGTGCTCGGAGGTAAGAGCAATCTCTGTTTCGTCAACGGGATTGCCGTTAATTTTAAGACCGCGGAAGATAGTGCCTGGCGGGAGGTAGAGACGAGAGTAGTTTTTGTAGGCGCCGGCAGGCCAAGCGGCGGAGGTCGAGGTATTGAAGTAGGTCGTAAAGAGAGAGTGTTTGATCAACCTTTTGGCGTCGATGTCGATATTGAGAGAAATCTTTCGCTTGAGAAAAAAGTTGGATTTATTGATTCCTAAATTGGAGTCTACTAACATAGCATAATCAGAAAGACAGTCCCCCTGCCCAATTGCAGGGCATGGAAGTGTGCGAATTTCGCCATTCCAGCCGAGTGAGGAAAGGACACGGTCGGTTTTCGAGGTGTTTGAGGCTATTGTGAGATTTTTTTCATCAATTGACTTACTGAGAGCCTTGGCCAGATCGAGGGCAGAACGACCGCTAAGGGTGCGAAGACTTTCAACTAAAGAATCGGCGATATTACCTAAAAATTCTTTTTTTTGAGTACTGCCGGGGAAAAAATTGATTTCGGCGTGATACTCGGCGCGCTCAAAAATATTTTCTGCGCTCACTTCTTCGTTGTAATCAGCTAGTCGAACTGGCCCCATAGCTTTAAGAATATCTTTCAGGGTATCGAGATTGATCCCAATTGTTCCATGAACATCCTGAGAGAGAGATTTTTTGAGGAACCACTCGGCGCGACGAGCGGAGGTTGGGAAATCGGGATCCCAGTTGGAATCGCGAAGGTACCAGTTGGCTTCGCCAAGAACGTTTTTGATTACTCTAGGAGGTTCGACGTGACCTTTGAGCTGGCCATCGACATCATAAACATCATAAATTGGCATATCGTATAGCTTGCCATTTTCAAAGCTTAAGAGAGAGAGCGAGCCAATGAATCCGCCTGTCGGGCGAAGCTCCATGTTGTTTTGGAATAGGACGATATATTTTCTACGGGACCCCAAACCAATGAGGTCTGGAAGAACGGTGAGGAGAGTTTTGGCGGTGAGAGAACCTCTTTTGACATCTGCGAGAGTCGATTTGAGCGAAAGGTAATCATCTTCGTAGCTTGTGGGAATGATGGAGGGAGGAAGAGTGGGTAGAGAACCATCGAGCAGGGCAATGTCCTGATATAGTTTAGCGTTTTGCAGTTTAATGTCTTCGATCAAAGCGGCGATATCCCCTTCCCCGTCACTTAGAACATAGGAAACAACTTCTTTTCCGGATGAGGACAAAACAGAAAGCGTCGATAGCGAGTTTAGAGCAAGTTTGTAGGCGGAAAAGAGTGAGTCTAGCTCGACTAGCGACTGATTTTTGTTGAGACCAGGGAGAGAGGTAATCGCAGTCAAGTTCGCTTGCATGAAATCTGCGGCAAATTGGGTGATTTTTAGGGACTGGGGAGGAATTTCGCGGCCGGTATCAGCCGAGTTCACGAGATTTTTAGTCGAGAGAATGAGAATTGTAGCGAAGGTTGCGAAAGAGAAAAGATAAAGCAGAAAAGCAATCCCGATGCCCCGACCAAAAATTCGCGCGAGAGGGTGAGAAAGTTTTTTTCGTAATTTTGGAGCTAGCACGAGATGGGGACGAGCGAAGCGGAAGGGTTTTCGGGGGGATCTCTGAGGAACAAACTCGAGTTCGGGAGAGGAGATAGATTTGGCTATATCGGTAAGACTGCGAAGATGATGTCGGGGGCTTTTAGTTGATATCTCAGAAACAGTTTGAGGTTTAACGGTAGCTAGAGTTTCTGCCTCGGCAACAACCTTGGGGCTAGCGGGGACTATGCGGGCTGACTCTAAGTGATTAGTAAGAATTAGCTCGAGGTTTTCTTGAGGCTCCCAACCGATCATGGACTGCGACTTGAGACCGTCAGAGTTTTGTGGCAAATAGTCGTTCCAGGCAAGACTTTCGTTAAAAACGATGTCTATCTTGAAGGGTAAATGCGAGCGGATTTTGTAGGCAAGACTCAAGAGTGAAATTGGGGAGGGGTTGTATAGATAAATCTCTTTGGGAGGGGGCGAGGTGTGGACAAGCTTGACAATTCCCTCGCAAAGATCGGCAAGAGCGAGAAGATGATACTCGCTAAGACCGTCGCCAGGAAGCTCGAGTTCTTGACGGGTTAAGGCGCTTTTAATAAATTTTTTTACTATGCCCTCCCCCACCCCATTATCACCAAGGTAGTCGCCGTAGAGACAGAGCGAGTCGTAGGGCTCGTAGTTTTCCAGACGGGACTTGTTGCTAATGTGGGAGCAAAAAATTATTTTGGCTTTCCCGACTAGGCCGGCTAGGGCGGATTGAAGCTCGGAAGGCTTGTGTTGCCCGCGCAAAAAATCATCGCTAAAAAATCCTAGAACATAATCGTAGTCCACACTAATGGACGGCCGGTTTGGAGCAAGAAAATCTGTGAGTAGGTGTTGCTCTACTTCAAGACCTAAAGCGGTCAACTTGGATGTAACGCAATCCGTGAGTGGAGAGTCGGCGCTAAGAACAAGGACTCTCGATGGCAAAGTTTCGACTGAAACATAGGGCAGGGTTTGCATGTGTCTATTTAACCTTAGTCAACCCAAGAGCGCAAATTGATTTAATTGTACATTTATTACCCTATAACGAAATGTGCCTATTTTATATTATTCGTTCTTACTTTATTTTTTCGTTCTTTGTCCTGGCTTTTTATGCTTCTTTATCCCCTATTCTTCGTTATTACTTTTTTTTCATATTCTCTTAGGTCTTAAAATAACCTTTTCCAACAAAAATTTTGCCTGAAAGTTTACTAACCTATAACAAGAAAAGAGTCTAGCTAACTGCGAGCGTCTAGAGCCTGATTTACAAGCTGATCCGCGATTGAGTTATATTCGCGGCGAATGTGGGTTATTGAGGGTTTGTTCAGCGCGTAAAAAAGTTTGTGTGCCTCGCGGTATTTGGGAAGTAATTCGGGGTTTTTGACTTTGAAAATACCCTTCAACTGGTTGACAATGAGGAGCGAGTCCATAAATACTTCTAAGTCAGATGTGGGGTGATTGGTGACTACCCATTTGAGACCGGCAATCAGACCCTCGTATTCGGCTTGGTTGTTGGTGGTGATGCCTAGATAATTACCGCATTTTTCCAGAATTATCTCCGCACCACCGCTTGTTTCGAGGATGATGTAGCCATAGGCCGCGGGACCGGGATTGCCACGAGATCCGCCATCTGTGAAGAGTTTTAGTTTAGACATGAGCACGTTTTTTAATGGTTACTAACCCGGTGAGAATAATTGTTTCTGTTGCGATAGTCAAGACTGCGGAGGCCGGGGAACCAAAGAGGGGAACAAAAAGATAATTTGAGAGCCCATTAAAAATGGCGGCAAATGCGTATACGACAAGAATTTGGCGCTCGAGTTTTTGTTCAATGAGGCCCCACATGAGAGGGGAAGTAAGGTAAAAAATAGGGAGCGAGAGAGCAAGAATTTGGAGAGTTTTGATAGAAAGCGACATTTCACCCCTGAGGTGCGAGAGAAAAGGAGCGGAGGAAATAAGGGCTAGCGCGGCAAAGAAGCCTAAGACCAGTAGGGTTGTACTAGATTTGTTGATGAGGGCAGTTTTTCCTCTCTTGGTCAGCCCAATTAGAGAAGGGTAGACGGCGTTCATGACGAAGGTGGGAAGCGTGAGGGCAACATCGAAGATGCGATAGGCGAAGCCGTACTGGCCGACTTCGTAGGAGGGGCGAAAAATACCAAGAATAACGGTGTCTATTTTTGAGCTTATTATGCTGGCGATGAGGATTAGCCCTAGGGGAAGCGAGGACTTTAGAACGCGCATTAGTCGTGGGAAAGGAACCGAAGAGAGGGGGGAGAGAATGGGCCTGAGAAAGAAAAGTGAGAAAATAGCCATGGTGATGTAACCCAAAGTTGAGGCAAGAAGTAAGTTTTGAAGTGAAGGAGAGCGAGTTATTACAAGGTAGGTCAATATAGTTCCAAGCCCAGTCCCAAGCACAGTAATGACCCCTGTTTTCCAGTATTCTAGTCGCCGCTGAAACCAGGCGTTTGAGGATGTATATAGGCCTTGGAATAGCACAGAGAGTGAGCTTACCCAATAAACAGCTTTGATTCCAGCGTATCCGCCTGGGAGAATTAGAACAAAGATATTGATAACGAGAATGACGACAATTGAAAGGAAGAGACGTGCAAAGATTGTCTCCAAAAGGATTTGTCTTTGTTGCGCGAGGGATCCTGCCATATAGCGAACGGAGTGGGCATTGAGCCCAAAATCAATGGCGGTAAAGCCGACGGCTGTTAAAGCAAAGGCTTTGGTCAGATCACCAAACACACTTGAGTCTAGGCGCGAGATAATGAGTAAGGAAGTAGCAAAAGTGAGAATTACCGAGACGGCTTTGGTTAGAAGCTGAACAAAAGTGTTTAGAACTATTTTCTGATTTTTTGTTGAGATGGTTCTAATCATAGGTGGTACCAACTGATTTAAAGATGAGGAGGAGGATAAACAAACCCTGGACACTCGTTAGCAGGAAGTGGTCAAAGAGGAGAAGGGGAAGAAGGGGTAAGAATGGTCTTAAGTTATTGCGAGGACGATTGGCAAAAAATATAAACAAACTGATGATGCCTGCTAGGCCAAACCAAGAGCCCATGAGGGTTAATGAGTTGTGGTCGGGCTGAAGGAGGCGAGATGGATTGTTGTTTGGAGTGTAGGCCGTGAGAGATGAAGAGGAGCCGACACCAAAGAGGGGAAAGGCGCGGACAATGGAAAGAGAGGTTTTTTCTAGCTTGAGTCTTTCGCCAAGTGAGGTTCTGAGAGAGCGGGAACGGGAGATGTAGGGGAAAAGAGGGAGAGCAATAAGCGTGAGGACTATAAAGTACTTAGGCAGGAGCGCGCGATTGAGGACACAAAGCGGAAGGGCGAGAACAAAAAAGGCAAAAGCGGAAGTGAGAGATTGGGTTAGAACGAGGCTAAAAAAAACGAGGAGCGCGAGGTAGACGATTAATTTTCTTTGAGCTTTAAGCACACAGGCGAAGATAAATACCCCCACAAGCCACCCTGATAGGGCGTTTGGGTGGCTAAAGCTCCCATATGCACGCAGAGCCAGTTCTTTAAAAAAACTACTTTTGGCGATGTTTGGCGAGGAAAGCGTAAACATCCGCTCACCAAACCAATAGAAGATGCCTTGAAGCGATCTCCCCAGAATAACCTGGGCAAGAGCCAACAAGATTTCGATCGTCGCAACGACGGTGAGCGGGGTGAGGGAATTTTTAAGGTCGCGAGTGGATAGAGTATCCAGAAGGGACAGATATAGAAATAATCTGCCTGACCACACAAGAGAAATGATGGGATTCATTGAGTAGAGAAGATTGATGACGAGCAAGGGAAGGAAGAAAATTGCTGTAGGAAAGATGGGGCGCTTTTTTTTGAAGAAATGGGTAACAAGGTATAGGACAACTAAGAGATCTAAAAGATAAATGGTGGGGGCAAGATAGTCGATCCGTAGTCCATACAAGAGGGCTGATTCCGGCCAAAAGTGGATACCTAGTTGGGAGGCGGAGAAGAAGAAAATGGTTAGTGCGAGGAGTGATCTAGTTTTTCTTGGAGATAAATAGTCTACGCTCGCCACCTTCTCCCTCAGAATAGGTAGTAAATGTTTCATCCTGGCTCAAGAGGACATGGACTTGACGACGTTCGGTTGAGGAAAGAGGGGGCATGGCATGTGCTGACCCCGTCTCGAGGACTTTGGCGGAAATTCTGGCAACCATCTCTTGTAATGTTTTGAGGCGATTCTCGCGATAACCTCCTACATCAAAGAGGATGTGCCGAGAAAGATTGCTTTTATTAACCATGAGAGAGATGAGAAGTTGGATCGAGTCTAGGGTGGAGGCATAGCGGCCAATGTAGATGCCAGCGTCCTCGGCCGGAAGTGCGACCGAGATCGTAAGTAGCTCACCATCATCTTCAAAAGTGATTAGCTCTGTATTGAGGTTAAGATAGTTTAGGAATTGGATGATATTATCTTGTAGCTGTTTTTCGATTGACATGATTCCTCCCAATTTTGATACCAAGTTTGCGTGCATATTTTACTAGCCCCCCTGGGCCTGAAATGACTAGTTGTTGGACGAGAGAAAAGGCAGTAGTGATTACCCAGTACAAGGAAAGGCCTGACGGAAATTGCAGGGCGAATACCACGGTCATAATGGGCATGAGGAAAACCATTTGTTGTTGCATAGAGGTGGCCATTTCGGCAACATCTTCTTTTTGGGCTTTAGTGCCTGGCCGCTTCTCTGGTTCGTTTTCAACAGCGGGAAGAATTGCCATTGAAGTAAAGAGCTGGAGAATGCCGGCGAGAACAGGGAGAATGTAGGTTCCGTCTTTTTCTTTGAGGTTCCAAAAGAGAAAGTTGGTGTTGGTTAATACTGATTCGGCGCCGTTTAGAGAATTCATAAAAACCTGATATAGCGCGATAAGCACAATAAATTGAGCGATATATGGGAGACAGCCACCGGCGGGGTTCAGTTTGTGGGTCTTATAAAACTCTAGCTGTTTGGTTTGAAAAACTTTGGGATCATGGTCGTATTTTTTTTTGAGGGCGTCAAGCTGGGGTTTGAGGGCACTCATTTTTTTGGCCGACTTTAGGCTCGGCAAAGTAAAGGGAATAAGAAGGCCTCTAACCAGAAGAGTAAGAATGATTGTCGCGAAGCCGAGATTATTGCCGGTGATCTGATAAAGCCAGATTAGGGTATTTAGAATGGGTTGATAGACAAGTGTGTGATACATAAATTAATTGTTAATCGGGAACCGGATCGTAGCCTCCACCCCCCAACGGATGACATTTTAGCAGTCTTTTGAGGATCAGCCAACTACCATGAAGAATGCCATGTTTTGCGAGAGCTTGTTTACCATAGGCCGAACAGGTTGGGTAATAGCGGCATTTGCCAGTTGCAAGTCCTAGATTTTGGGCGATAAGTTTAAGGATTGATGATGAGCGAATCATATTGAATTTAGACAGTTTAGTTCAGAGATTAAAAGAGCCTGTGTCGCAGGACCCTTTTGAAGTGGGATTGGCTTTAATAAAACTACGCACGAGAGATTTTTGGTCTTCACAAGCTCCCATGCGTGGTCATAGACTAGGCGTTTGAGCCAGTTGCGACTAGAGGCGAGCTTGAATGATTTCTTGGAGACAATAACGGCAAGGGAAGAGATTTTGGAAGGAGAGAAGTAAATGCGAAAATGGGGGGTTTGGGCAAGACTTGCGTGACGGCGAAAAGAAAGAAACTCGGTCCTAAGAGGGAATTTTTGAAAAGAAGGAATCATCAAGTTAGACGGTGAGGCGTTTACGAGATTTGGCTCGTCGACGCTTGAGAACTAGCCGACCAGTATGAGTCGCCATGCGAGTCAAAAATCCGTGGACACGAGCTCGTTTGGTTTTTTTAGGCTGATAGGTTCTTTTTGGCATGGAGAGATTTTACCACGGGATGATAGATTTTGTCACTCATTGACACATTGCCCGATGTGGAAAACTTGTGTATATTTATTCTGTTTCCTGCCTAAACTTAACTTTGTGTAGAGGGGAATATTAATGGACAACCAGGATTTATGGAAGGCGGTATTGAGCGAGTTGGAGCTGTCGATTTCGGGAGTAAATTACTCTACTTGGATCAAACCTTTAAATTTGATTGCGATTGAGGACAAGGGAGAGGGAAAAAGCTTAACCATAATCCAATGCCCCTCGCCATACCACAAACACATGGTGGAACAGAGATACCATGCTCAGATACAGAAAAGCTTGGAGAGAATTACGGAACAAAAAACTGAGGTGGTCTTTGAAGTGGGGAAAAGGAAGTCAAGCCCGGAAGCAGAGTTGTTTACTCCCCTTTTTTCCCAGACCGGAGTAGGGAATACAAAAAGTGGCGCACATAATTTGAACCCAAGACTAACGTTTGAGACATATGTGGTTGGCTCTAGCAATAACTTTGCACATGCGGCGGCACAAGGGGTGGTGAAGAGTCCCGGCAAAAAATATAATCCTCTCTTTATATACGGAGGGGTGGGACTTGGGAAAACACACCTCATGCATGCTGTGGGACACGAGTTATTTAAATTACATCCAGATTGGAATATTCTCTATATTTCTGCTGAGACTTTTGCTAATGATCTTATTTCTAGCTTGCAGAGCAAGAAGACAACAACATTTAAAAAAAGGTATCGATCCTGCGATCTTTTAATGGTTGATGATATCCAGTTTATTTCGGGGAAAGAGTTTACTCAAGAGGAGTTTTTTCATACTTTTAATGAGTTGCATATGAACGAAAGACAGATAATTTTATCCTCTGATCGACCACCACAGGAAATGGCGAAAATCGAAGAGCGGTTGTCCTCTAGGTTTATGGGTGGACTTACCGTCGATATCCAACCTCCAGATTTTGAGATGCGAGTCGCAATCTTGACCCAAAAGGCCAAGGAAATGGGTCTTTCAATCCCACCGGAATCAATTTCCTTAGTCGCTGAGAAGACGGCGACCAATATAAGGGAGCTTGAGGGGGTGTTCCGAAAGGTTGTGGCTGTTGCTGATCAGAGAGGCGGGGAAATTAGTGGAGAGCTTGTGAGAGAGTTTTTCGGAGTAGAGCAGGAAAGAAGAACCCAACGGATAAGACCAAGTCTAGTCATCAATAAAACAGCACAGTATTTTGAATACAAGACGGGAGACCTAACGGGAAAGAGCCGAAAAGCTCCCATCACGAATGCAAGGCATATAGCGATGTATTTGATAAAAACTGAGCTTGACATACCATACGAGCAGATCGGAGAACTTTTCGGGGGGAGGGACCACACGACAGCCATGCACGGAGTTCTAAAAGTGACAGAAGGAATCAAAACGGAAGCAGAGGTTGCCAAACACATCGCAGACATTAAGCACATGGTTTTTAGTCAATAGGGGTTGCCTTTATCCACTACTAGTGTTGATAACTATGGGGAAAATAGACGGGGATCGAATAATTATTTGTGGATAACAAGACAAAAAATGGTTATACACATAAAGGGAAAAGTTATCCACCAAGTTATCAACTAAGAAACGTGGGTTATATGCTAAGTTTTCTACCGGTCTACCCAGAGAATAATTCACTAATCCACCATATATACTAATACTGCTACTAAAGGAAACTTAAATAAATAATTATGTATAATGTGCACAGTCAGAAAAAGGAGAAGAAATGAAAATCGAAGTATTGCAGGAAGAACTTATTAAGGGAATAGGGGTTGTGGGGAGGGTTGTCTCGAACCGAGCTCAACTGGCAGTACTTGGGAATATCTTGATTGAAGCACAAAAGACTGGACTTAGACTTTCGGGGACCGATCTTCAGATAGGGATGAGTATTGGTTTGCCAGCGAAAGTAAGTGAGACTGGAAGAATCACAGTTCCTGCAAAGGTTTTACAAGAATTTGTCGGGTCGTTAGCGCCGGGAAGGCTTACCTTGGAACTAAAGCAAGATACGCTAATTGTTGAGGGGGGGAGTTATCGAGGGAAGTTTCAGACGATATCTGCGGAAGAATTCCCAGCTATTCCAGTTTTGCCTGATAATAAGGCAAAAATCATAGTGAGACAGAGCGAGTTTGCCGAGATGTCGACAAAGGTGATATTTGCCGCCGCAAAGGATAGTTTGAGGCCAGTATTGACGGGAATTTTGCTTGAACTGTCTAAGACTAGTTTGAGGATGGTCGCTACAGATGGATTTCGATTGTCAGTTGGCAAAATTAAGGCACAGGGAGCGGACTCTTTGAGGAGTGTTTTGATACCGATGCAGGCAATTGCGGAAGTAGCCAGATTTGAAGGGGAAGAGGAGTTACAAATAGTGAGCGTAGAGGAATCTAATCAAGTGATTTTCCAGGCGGGGGAGAGCCTGTTGGTAAGTCAGGTAATTGACGGGAATTATCCGGATTATAATAAAATAATTCCAAAGGAGTCTAAGAGTGAGGTTGTGGTTAACCGGGAGGAGCTTTTGCAGGCTGTAAGGGTGGCTCATATTTTTGCCAGGGAAAATTCGAACATGATGAAATGGGACGTTAATGAGAAGGAGATAGTAATTATTGCAGAATCGCCAGAAAGAGGCGATTCGGAAGCGAGAGTCCCTGCCAAAATTGACGGAGAGGGAGGGAAGATTATTTTTAATGCGAAGTTTCTTCTTGATTTTTTGAGTGTAGCAAAGGGGAGCGAGATAACATTTGGGATGGGGGAGCCACTTGACGCCGGGGTATTTCGTTCGACCGGCGACGAGGGACTTTTGTATATCGTAATGCCAATTAATGCCTAGGGAGTTATTCCTTGATGTTCGGCAGGAGAATTATCCTCTTCTACTTTTAGAGTTGGTCTTGTGGGAGATAATTCATTAGTAGGAGCAGGAGCAGGAGCAGGAGCAGGTGGCAGTGCCTGTTTGAGAGTTGAGATTGATTTGCGTTCCAAGAGCTCTTTGGGATCGGTTGTGATAAGTGAGTGTTCTTCTCCTGAGGCGACCACCTTGATGGCTACGTGATTTTGACCAGCAAAGAAAAGAGCCTCACCCACTTCGGCAGAGAGAAGGAGATGTCTTTCACCTTGGGAGAGATAGAAGACTTCGGCGAGTTTATCAATGGCGCTTGTTGATTGTTTCATGAGGACCTGGAGGGAGGAGTTACTCACAATTGCCTTACCGTAATCACTTTTTAAGAAATCTTCGACATCCTGGGTAATTGTGGAGAGGCCAAGGTAGTATTTTCTGGCTCTTTTTGCGATTGAGTAAAGGAAGCTGGCGGAGTCTTCGGATTTCATGAGATACCAAGCCTCGTCAACGACGAGTAAACGCTTTTTAAGATCTCGCTTTACTTTGGTCCAGATATAATCAAGGATAATAAAAATGGCGGTAGGGCGAAGTTCGTCTTGGAGGTTTTTAATACCAAAAACGGTTAAGTTTTTCCCGAAATCAACGTTGCTTTTTTGAGAGAAGATTCCCTGGAAGGACCCTTTGACATATTTTTCGAGCCGGTCTGCCAAGCCTCTGGCAATTGCCTCTTCCATCCCCGTCAAGGCTTTATATAAATCTTCCATGAGGGGGGGTTCTTTCGCGTGAGTATCGGGATCGCGAGTGATTCCTTTCATTTGGTAGGTAGAAACAAGTGCTCGGTCAAGGAGAGCTTCTTCGGTCGGGTTCATGGCACCTAGCATTATTTTGAGGAGAGAGTGAAGGGAAATAATCTTCATCGCAAGTTCGTTTTCGTCGGGCTCTTTGCTTTGAGGGAGCTCAAAGGGATTGATCCGGTTGGGGGAGGAGAAAGAAAAATCGATATAGGTGCCGTTTAAAGTGCTTGCCAACTTTCTGTATTCGTCTTCTGGGTCGATGACGATAACTTCGGTGTCGAAAAGAAGGGAGCGAAGAACTTCGAGTTTGACGAGATAGCTTTTGCCAGCACCAGACTTGGCAAAAACTACCATGTTGGCATTCTCGAGGGTAAAACGATCAAAGATTACAAGAGAGTCGTTGTGTTCGTTTATCCCATACATTATTCCTTCGTTGGCGGTAAGCTCGCTTGAGGTAAATGGGAAGGTTGAGGCAAGAGAGGTAGTATCCATGTTGCGATTAATCTTGAGCTTGTCGAGGCCGGTGGGGAGGGTGGTTTTGAAACCATCCTCGATTTGGAGAGTTGCGGTTTTGGCTACGATGAGAAGGGCACCGAGGGCGGATTTTACTTGTTGAGTAATCCGATCGAGGATATCTTTCTTGTCGTCGCGAATTGTAATATATAAACCAAACTGGAAAAAGCGTTCGGAGCCTTTGGCTAGCTGTTCCTGAAGAGAGCGCGCGTCTTCGAGCTTGACCTGGGTATCAATGTTAATGATTTTGCCTCTTTGGATGTCTCCGGCGATTTCAGCTTCCATTTCGGCGATTTTCCGGCGAAGATCTTCAATGACCCCCTTGCCTTCTACCGGATAAATAAACATAGAAATAGTGAGAGAGTGATTGAAGTTGATAAGAGGTGACAGCCAGTTGGCATTGACAAAACGAGGGTAGCCAGCCACGAAGAGAGTGCGATAGTAGGTATCGTTGATTTTGAGATCTGAAAAGTCTACTTCGATTGCTTCGGGGGCGATTACGTCTTTGACGTTGGTGGTCCCGGTTGCGAGGGCTTGAATTGCGGGGGAGACCGCAGGTTCGTTAGTAGTTTTTTTGCCACCAGATAAGCCAGGTAATTTGAGAGCCATATAGGGTCAGTATAACGTATTTTTGGTTTTTTTAGGCGAGGTTGGGGGCGACGACAGCCTGTTCGTAGTCATTGGAGGAAAGGAATTTTTGACCTTTGACAGTAGGATTGTAAAAACTGTGGAACAGCTTCATTAGGTTTTGAGTATTCAACTGTTCGGCTGTGAGGCCGATTCTTGCCAGTTGCTTGATTACGTGGTCTTTTTTGGGTTCAAGGTCGGTTTTGGCCTTGTTGACCAGGTTTTGGTCAATTTGGACACCACCTCTTAGGGTAATTTCTTGATAGGAGATGATGAGGTAGAACTTTTTGTCGAGAACGTTTTGTTCAGTAATGGTTGTTTCAATAAAGGCGCGATATTTAGCCATGCGGTCTTTTAATCCGGGGTCTTTTAGTCTACTTTCTTGTTCGAGGAGAAGTTCAAGATAGCCCGAGATATCCTTTTTTTCAGATTTGATCACAATTTGGATAGGGAAGGTAAGAGAGTTGAGAAGTCCGGCGTAGGAGTAGATCGTGGCGTCTTGTTCTTCTTCGGAAAGTAAGCCAAAGTTAATGGCGGAAGCTTGAATCACGATAGAGCAAGTGCCATTTTTGAGAATGGCCATATCGTCGCGGATGGTTTCTACATCAAGGTGATCTTGAGTCGTGGCGATGATGATTGAGTTTTCCATAAATAGAGTATACAGGTTAGCTGGCTGTGAGGAGAAGAGGGGGGATGATGGTGCTTTTTACCTCTAGTTTTTTAGAGACAAAAGTGTGGCCACTTGCCTCTACTTCGACCACATATTCACCATCCCTTAGGGGAGTTGAGGTATAGAATTGACCAAGAGAGTTGGTTTTGATGGCTCGTTCTACCGCACCAGCGCTAGACAAAATTTGGACAATGGCGTTGTCGATGATTTTGCCTTCTTTGTTTACTACCATGCCAGAGACGAGATTTGGCAATTTGGGAGACGCGGGGAGTTTGATGTTGCCGACCGAGCCGGTAGGATCAACTTTTTCGTTTTTTACAGTAGGTTTTTCAAAAATGACTGTTGATGTTGAGTCTTGAGTTTGGGTAGGGGACGCCGGAGTCTCAACGCGGATTGGTTTGATGGCTGGTACCGAGACGAGTGGAGGCGCACTTATACCTTTAAGGCTCACATCTAGGGGGGTCAGCTTGCGAACGGTGATTGAAGGTCTTTCGATGACTGGGGCTGTTTTTGCGGTGTCCACGACCGCAACTTCTTTGAGAATGAGATCCAGATCCATAATCCGTTTTAGCTCATCTTCCCCGAGATCGCTTTTGGGGGTCGGTTTTTCAAAAATATGCGACGGAGCTTTGACTGTTTTGGTAACGGTGGGGATTGAGAGATCTTGATGAGCCTGAAAGAGAAAAATCTGAGGGACTTTGTTTGTTTTTTTCCAGATGTAGCGAGTGGGTGCATAGATGCTTTTGAGAAAGTTGATAATCCAGACGTCTAGGGGACGTTCTTCAATAGGAAAGAATGCAAGAGCAATACCAAAGAAGATCGAGAGGAGGGCAAAGGGCCATTTGATGACGACGATTAAGTTGGAGGCATAGAATAAATATGCAAGAACTAGGCCTCCCGCGAGCTCGAGAAATTGTTTCAAAGTCATGTCACCTACTAGACGGAATTGATACTGGGTGACATTTTGGGGGACGGAATGTTGTTGCATGTCTTACCTAGAGCTTATTAAACCAGCTGGGTTGGTTAAGTAATAACTCAAGTATAGCGCATAAAGGCTCAAAAAGTGGGGAGAATTAGCGGTCGACGAGAAGGGTGTATTTGAGTTTATCTTCTTGAACTCCAATAGCTTTGAGGGCAGAGAGGGCTTTTTCCAGAAGTACTGATTCTTCGCCTGAAGGGTCTAGGAGGCGGATTCTGAAGCTCTGGAGTTCGTAGTCGTAGACAATCCGATATTCAGACGTTTCGATAGGAAGATGGTTATACCAAGGTGTGGCGGCGAGCATTTGATTCCAGGAAAGATTGAAGGTGATGTCGTCTTGAGCTTGTTTTTTGCCCTGTTCTTCGATTTCTTTCAACGAGTAAGGGTTGGTGGTGAGTCCAAACGAATGGATAACGTCTTTTTTGTAATAAACGGTAAAAGTGAGGTAAGTGTCGGGCAAAAGCTCCTCAGGAAAGTTGAGGACAAAACTTTGTCCGTTTTCATGCCAGGCGAGACTGACCGGAGAGGGGGGATTGACGGTGACATAGAGGTCTCGTCGAAAGCTATTTTTGACAACATCGGCGAAACTGACGATGATTTTTCCATCTGTGGGGAAATTGACGGTGTCTCCTGCGGGGTTGGTTGAAGAGATGGTGGGGAGGGTGGGACGAAGAAAATAGATTAAGGCAACAATTAATCCAAGAACGATAGGAATAAAAAACAAAACTGTCTGTCGCTTTAGAATTTTCATGGGTTTCCTATCCCCACAATAGCGATCCCTGGCAAGTCTTGCAAGCCGTTACTGCCAAAGGTGGCATTGCCACTTTTGGTGGCGGCATTGCTTTGGTAGAAAGTGAGTCCGTCTTCGTTGACAGAATTGACGACTCCGACGTGATTGGTGCGATCGGGGCCACCTGATGTTTTGAAAAAGATGACTGCGCCAGGCATGACGTTGTCTGCCCGCGCCGACGCCGCGCTAATAAATTTGCCGCGTTTCTCAAAGTCATCTTGCATACTGGGAGACCAAAGGGTATTGGCGAGGGAGTTGTTGCCAGATTCGCGAAAAGCGTGCTGGACCAAATAGGTACACCAATACATACACTCGCCGCAAGACTGGATTTGTTCACGGGTGGGGTTGGGGGTTGTTAAATAGGTTTCATAATTGAAAATGTCGGGGTGGTTGGAGTCGGCGTAGAGAACAGTATCGACAGTTTTAAAGAATGAGATATATTGCTGAGTTTTTGCTGGATTGGCGGGACGATTCCAGTAACACCAGAAGCCTTGATAAAGGTCTGAGACGATTCGGTATGCGCGCTCGGCGATCGGACTTTTCGTGGTTGGTTGTATACCAGGTGGAGCCTTTTCGTTGGTACATTCGATCGGTTGAAAACAACCAATGCTGGCAGGCCCCTCGTATTCGGGGGCTACAAGAACGCTAGTTTTGAAGACGTTGTAGAAGAGAGTGAGGCCGGCCGTGAGGCCGAAAGCGACGGAACTGGCAAGGATAATTAGTTGAATAACCGAGCCGATGATAATACCAATGATGGCGATAAGTGGGAGAGAGTGAAGGGCGGCGATGACACTTCCGACAATAGCAAAGGCTTTTAGGATTTGTTTCCTGAAGTTGACGTTGGTTAAAAATTCTTTAACGAGATCAAAAGCAAGTTTGACGAGATCAAAAACTAGACTGACAAGCATGGCGACGGATAAAATGGAGCCGATAAAAGTCCCGGCGGCGGCGAGGGCGGTCACGATTTTGGCGCCAAATTTGGCAAGGGCTTTGCCACCTAGTTTAAGGAGAAATCTAGTCCCTGTGCGTGCGAGGGACTTGGTGACATATTTGAAGGTGCCTTTGGTAATTTTGGTACTGACCCAGTTGACAAGGGGGGTTATGACACGTTTGCTCCAGATATCTCTGGCGGCGGAGAAGAACATCCCGTTGAGACTGGCTTCGCCTTTTATGTAATGGCTGAGCGAAAAGCGGGTGAAGCGACCGAGGGGGGAGTTGTTTCCACTAAGTGCGCTAAGCCAATTGCTGGCTTTACCAAGTTTGAAGTTGTGCCAAGTATTTACGGCCCAGTCTAGGGGGCGAAGGATGGGGATTTTGACTTTTCCTTTAGTAAAGGGGAGCGCGACAAGCCAAGTCTCGGCTTTGGTATCGACCCAGTCGGCTAGTTTGTTAAAAAGTTTGCGACCGGTAAGGGTATCGCTAATATCGATCCACTTGTCGAGGAGGTTGTCGCGGGCGGCGTTGACCCTGTTGGTAAAACTTATAAGAGCTTGTTCGGTGCGACTGCGGCGCGCAATTCTATTTTGGCGAGGAGTGAGAGAAAGATGGGTGTGGACTGAGTCTACCCAACTGTGGTAGCGACCAAATTCAGAAGCCGAGAGGGTGGCCCTCTTATTCTCGAAAGCGGCGCTAACTTCTCTTAGTATTTCCGCTCCATCGTCCGGAAGCTCGCTGACATTTTTGCCCAATAATTCCCCCGCCTCTCTTTTGAGGGTTGAGAAGTCTTTGAGGACATGAAGGGGATTGATTCCTTGGAGCAAAAGGGCTCTTCCTGATGGCGGGAGAGAACTTATCTCAAGGCGGAGCTCCCGGGCGCGATATTCTAGGGCGATGTCTAATCCTTCGCCGCTTAGAGCTTGTAAAATTACCGAGGAATTTTGGGGCGAGATTTTGATGGCGCGTAGGGCATTTTCGAGGATGACCGTAGCTGATTCAGGGCGCACACTTGAGCTAACCATCTGCTTGACGAGGGCGTTGGCAATTTCTTGTGACTCACCACTACTAATGTTGTTTTTGATGAGGACGCTGGTAATTTTTTGGATTAGCTCGAGATCAGTCGGGAGGAGATCGCTAGCCACACCTGCGGCTCGGATCTGTTGAGTTTCGTAGGTAAGGATTTTTTCGAGATTGCCACCTGAGAATTCTTGAGCAGTAACTGCGACGTAGTCGCGGAGCTTGGACTGATGATCTTTGTCGCCGAGGAAATTGCGATAGCCATCAAGGTCAGGATGGTCGTCTAAAATTTTCTCAAATTCTTTGGTAACGTAAAAGGCTTGTAGTTCCAAGTCCTCTGGCTTTGAGCCTGGTTGAAGAAGGCGAGCGGCTTCTAGTCTGGCAAGATTGGTGGCGATTAGCTTTGCGAGGGCTTTTCTAGTAAGGTTGGCGGAAGCTTGGGACGCACCGGCGGGGATGAGGCTGGCCGCGATGTTGGCAGGGATTCCCATTTGAGATAGACGGAGGATTTCCTGATAGACGGAGTTGTATTCATCGATAATTGAGGCAGGGTTGTAGGCGCCAGTTTGAGGGGGAGAAGAGGCGACTTTGCGGTACTCGGCTAAGCGGTCGGCGATACTGACGGTAAAGACTTGTCCTGGCTTGGCGACGCGACTAAGGTAAGTCGTGGTAACGATAATCGCAAACTTGGAGAAACTCGAGGAGTGAGTAGAGGCTTGCTTGACGAGATCGTAGAGACTTTTGGCGGGGCCACTATTTTCGTCCCCTTTTAGGTTTTCGTTTTCGATTAACCAGTCGAGAACTAGGTGAGCCGCCTCTATTTTTGAAAGGTATTCGGGGGTGGTCTCATCGAGGCTTTGAGGGAGCTTGATCCCTCGAGTGTCGGGGGAATCTAGGCCAGGGAGAATGATATTCTCGATGAAAACGCGAGTAACGGGATAGCCAGCGCGAAAATATCGATAATTGTTGAGGAAGCTAAGATCGGCCATAACCACATTCTAACATCTGGGCTGAGAATGGTATAATTCTAGCTATGGGAAACACTGAACGTCAACCTAAGCCGGGTAGTGGAGAAGTGGGGGAGAATGCAGGGGCACAGAGAACGCCTACAATTGATAAGTCGGTGGGGGGAGTAATCGATTTTTTAAGACAGATGAAACTGTTGGTTTTGATGAGGAATCAAGATCCAAATTCGGGTAATTTTGAGAAACTTCGCGAAGTTGAAGAGGGGTTACAGGATAAAGATCCTAAAGTTCGTACGAAGTCCCAGACGTTGGCGGATCAATTAATTCAGAATTTTGATTTAGTTTCGGGAGAGGCGGGGCGAGCGAGTTTACAAAGAGTGGTTGAGACGGCGTATCCTGATGCGGGGAAGAGGCCGGGACAAGCACTTGGTTTGGCAAGCGAGATAGATAAAAAGATGGCCGTGATAACCAGAAAATTTGAACAGGGGCAAGCAGTAGAGGCGAAGGAGAGCGAGGAGATATTTGAGAGGCTTAGCAAGTTTAGAGATGAGGTTGGGTTTAGAGGGATGACGCAAGAGGGGATGCAGATTTATGAGGATACGATACTGACGGTAGTCGCGGCAAGACAAGTAGGGAAGAATGTTGAGAATCCCTTGGTTTATGAATCTCCGCTTGAAGCGAAAAAAGAATTTTTTGCGGAGGGGTCGTCTCCTCAAGCTGATGATAAGAGACTGAAAATAAGGAGGGCTAAGCCAGAGCAAAAACCACAACTAGAAGAAAAGCTGGAGAGAATGAAAAAGAACGTAAGAGAAGTGGTAATTGAGAAAAAACGGAAAATGGGGGGGCAGGAGGCAATTGGAGCGCTTGAGGACATTTCTGACCTTAAAGCAAGACTAAGGAGCCTTGTTGGCGATCAGCATAAGGAGACGCTTGAAACTTTGCAGACACTATCGGCGGCGGAGGCACACTTTAGAAGAATATTAAGCGATAATATTGAGGCGAAGCTTGGGGGTGGCGCGGGAGTAGAGCAGGGATCCATATATGCCGCACTTGGGGATGTTTTACACGAGGCAAGAGGAGGAAAGTATGCGGGAGGAAAGGCAAGATATCATTTCGAGGATAAGTTTGACAAGGTAGTAGAGACGGTTGAGCGGCGAGCTAAGAGTTATGAGGCACAGATGTCTTCTCGCTTCGGGAGAGCGGCGACACTAGGTAGCGATGAGTATAAGGGGATGTCACAAGTAGAGCGGATGATTGCAACAGCGCAGGCTCAGCAGGAAGCCGCGTTTCATGAGAAGGTGAACGATATATATCCTGTACTAAGTGAGATGGGGATTGATCCAACATTTCCGGACGGGACTTTCTTTACCAAATTACAGAAACAGACAGTTGAGGAGAGGATACAGACGATTGACGAGGTGATAAGACAAGGGAGGGAGCGAGGAGTATCTGAGTCGAAGTTGACGATGGGGGCGAAGTTTTTACACTCGATTGCACGGGCAGAAAAAGACAAAAATGGGGTAATGGTGGATTTTCTCGATGTAAAAGAAAGGTTACGAGGGTATGTAAAGAAGCACCAGTACGGGCGATATATTCGGGAGATGAAGTCTTATGTAAGTAGAGTTGGATTGCGCGAATCGTCGGCTGACTTTCAGTTTGCAATTATGTTACGCGACGCGAAAGATGTGATATCGATTTTGGAGACCGATGTGGCGGAGGAGTTTGACGCCTGGCAAGGTTCGTTGTTTATTCCTTCGTTTAAGTCGGTGGATCCGGAGACTTTCCGCTCGATGTTTGAGAGAGTGTGGAATGCAAGTAATCTTGACCATGTGTTAAACCCGGCTTACGCAAATGCGGCCGGGATGCTTGTGGAGATGCCTGACGGGACGAAGAAAATGATGTCGACTGCGGTGTTTTACCAACTGCTTCAACGAGGAGATAACGCAACCAGATTTTTGAATGCGGCGGTTGATACGGTTGACAGTACTTCATTCCGGATTTGGATTGATTACCTTTATGGTAAGGGAGCGACGTGGGAAGGAGACTTGGCGACGGGGAGAGTGGTTGACGCAAATGGGAGAGAACTCGCAAAAATGAATAGCTTGATTAAGGTGCAGGGTTTTGATGTAAAAAGTAAAAAGCTAGACGGGGATGACCAGGATACGTTTACGCTAGGAGAGCTTTTGGAACAAGGACAATGGATGCATCGATATGCAGAGAACTTTTTTATGTATTCGGGGGAGGCGGGTAAGCATATGCGTCACTATCCGAAGGAGATGATGGAGAACGCGAACAAGTGGGTGTTTGCGCAAGACCAGATGTTTGAAGGCTACTCAGGACACTATGGCAAGTATGCTCAGCCATTTTGGCAGATCGCAAAACTGGGGCATTTACTTCGTGAAATTAGGGGTTACAAAGACACGGGTATATTTCAGGAGGCAATGGTTTTGGAGCTAAGAGGAGCGGGGATCGAGAGCGACCGTGCCATAGCTTTTTCGAAAATGTGGACGGACAAATTGAAACAAAAAATCACGGTAGAGGGGAAGACGTTTGATGTGGGATTGTTGTCAATTGAGGAAATAAGGTTGATCGGAAACGAGTGGGGGGGAGCGGAAGAGGCGTGGCTACATGCGAAAGATTATTTAACGGCACACAATATGCCAGAGGGAATGATTAAGGACCAGGCATATATAAGGAGGGTGTTGGGGAAAAAGAACCGAGGAGAGAAGATGAGTGAGGAGGAGGAAAACTGGGCGAAACAGGCGGAGGAATTTTTTGCGTTATGCAAAAGCTTGAAGTGGTCAGATGTGAAGAAAAAGGATTATGGAGGATTGTCGGAGCGAGAGCTTGCCAGCTCGATGACGGAGAGAGAGCTAGCGGTTTTTGCAAAGCGGAAGAATACAATTTTTGGCGGGGAGTGGAAGCCGCGGAATATGACTGAGTTTGTGCAAGGATTTGAGTATGCGGCGGTAATGGA
>Ga0075861_104_pt1 | contig 34508 bp, 36 predicted proteins | sample RifGroF2_FD_67963 | JGI IMG/M metagenome (GOLD analysis project Ga0075861, IMG submission 67963) | Microgenomates bacterium GW2011_GWF2_47_9
ACAAATCCAAACCATCGTCAGAAACGCCAAGAGTGTTTCAAGCTGTGACTCAACCAACGATTCGCTGAGCTTCATTGGACCCGACGGCTACACTACCACCATCTCCCTCGACACCGATGTTGCTCGGATTGCCTCTGTTTCTGCCGCTTATGCAGGCTACCTAACGCCAGCTGACCTAGAAATACCTTCATTCAACATTACCTGTAGCCCCAACGACTCAGCCCCAGAGTTGGTCTATCTTGATTTTAGTATCAAGAAAGCCAATAACGACGGCGCTCGTTCCTCTGAAGATCCCGTTCTTTCCTTCAAATCCGCCATCCAGTTTCGAAATAACTAGCCCCAATAATGGAGAATTTTTTCTCCCCAAAGTAGTGTCAGCAATAGCCCAAGTACCATAAAAGGCGCGAAGGGCAGGGTCTGACCAAATTTTTTCTTTCCCGTCATCAAGGCCAAAACGCCGACAACCGCGCCGAGGACAAACCCTCCCCAGATCCCCAAAAGCGTTTTTGGCCACCCCAAGATCAACCCGATAAGAAGTGCCAACACCTCATCCCCTTCACCCATCCCTTTACCCAAAGTCATTTTTCTTAAAGAATAGAAAAATAGGTACGCTCCCACAGCGGTCGCGACAGATTCTCCAAGGTCAGCCCAATGATAAGCTCCCCCCGTTATCAAGATCAACCGGTAAATCAATGTAGTTGCTACCCCAAAATAGACATATCGTGTTGGAATCAAACCATAAAACGCATCGCTAGCCGCAATCATAATGAGAACCACCCCCACCAAGAGCCAATACAAAGGCTGTAGGGTCGCCAAGGGGTGGGATGCCAACCGGAAAAAGAAAGCCCCAACCGCGATCCACCACACAAATAGCGCCCCCACCAACAACTCTACAATCGGGTATTGGATACTAAGGGGCTTGTGACAGCACCTCGATCTTCCTCGATATAGCAAATACGAGAAAATAGGGACCATATCGTACCAACTTAGCTGTTTATGGCAATGATCACATCTGGACCTACCGGAGACCCAGCTTTTGGACTCTACTGTCCGCATCACAACCACATTCAAAAAACTCCCAACCGAGGCTCCCAAACAGAACATGAGTATGTAAACTAACATACTCACATTCTAATTCAATTACTCAGTTTAGGCTAATTTTAGGGTAGACAAATCATCTCGCCGGTGCCACCCGTAAATACGGTCGGGTACGTAGCCTGCGATGCCGCTTGTGGGCAAGGGCATGCGTCTTCTGTTGTACAAAATGCCGTCACTCCTGTCGCCGCAAAGTCCGCTCCCCAGGTCCCGGTTGCACATCTGTCAAACGCTTCCTTCTGGAAAGAACTCGACTCGGGCACAAAGCATGCCGTCACCGCGGGACCGGCCGACTCATCGTTATAATAAAGGAAGATCTCTCTTGCCGAACTACCAGTTACTCTGTCAATAAAACTCGACTTCACTTCACTTGTTGTCGTTAGTTCTGCCAATCTGGTCGCCAAAGAGACCGTCTGATAATCACCTGTCCCGGCTGGCAAATTACCTGACTGGATCGACAAAAAGGGTACATCTGCTGTTGCCGCTACTACTTCATCATCCTCACCAGACTGCCATGGGAAATACCCAAGTGACGCATTATAGCGCTCGAGTCCCGATACAAGCTGAGAAGAATCAGATCTTGTCCTCGTGTCTCTTCCTTTTCTAATTTGCTCCAACGGATTCAAAGTCGCAAGTAGTGCAACCGCCAAAATTCCGATTACCGCAATGACCACCAACAGCTCGATCATCGTAAAACCTTTTCGTAGATTAAATTTGAGCATAACACCTCCCTTTTGCTATACATCCATATCATCATTCTGTCGACACTTTGTCAATACGCAAGACCCAGTTTAGAAAGTACTAGTCAAGTTATAAATCGGCACTACAATCGCGACAATCATAAATCCGACCCCAAGCCCTAGCACAATCATAATAACCGGCTCCATCGCAGTCGAGAGGTTTTTGATCGCATGCTCACTCTCAATCTCAAAATATCCGGCGACCCTGTTTAACACGTCATCCAGTTTCCCGGTCTGCTCCCCGACCGATACCATCTGGGAAACCAATAATGGGAAAGCCTCGTGTTTTGCGAGCGAGGCGGCTAATGAATTCCCTTTTTCAACGTCCTTCCCGACAACGCTTAGCGCCCGGCTCAACACTTCGTTATCAACAACATGCTTTACGATCGACAATCCTTCAACCAGCGCAACCCCCGCGCCAGCCAAAAGTGCCAAGGTCCTCGTAAACTCGGCCATGAGCGTCATCAGTTTGATCTTGCCAAAAATTGGCAGTCTAAACATCAATTTGTCATAGATTAAAGCCCCAGCCGGAGTTTTCTTCCACATCTTAATGAGGTAGGCAATTACAAAGACTGCCGGGACTCCCAAATACCATGTATTAGCGAGAAAATCCGAAAAACTCATGAGTAGCTTGGTAATGACAGGGAGATCCGCATTAAAGTCCTCATACATTGCCGTCAGTTTCGGCAAAACAAAAATCATCATCACAAGTCCAACTACTAACATTCCCACGAGTACAATGACTGGATAGATTAGTGCTCCCTTCGTTTTCGCCCGAAATTCTCGTTGTTTCTCCAGGTTATCCGCCAAACGCACCAAAATGGTGTCAAGTACGCCCGCCGCCTCACCCGCCCGCACCAGAGATACATATACTTTCGAGAATACCTCTTCGTGCACAGCCAGTGCATCAGCAAAAGTCGACCCTCCCTCAATCGCCTTCAAAACCTCGCTCAACTTTTTTTGCAAGGCCGGTTGGCTCTGAATCTGCAGAATTGACATTGCATCCGTCAATGGCAAGCCCGCCGAAATCATGGTCGAGAGCTGGCGGGTAAAATTAACAACATCATCAAACTTAATTTTCTCGCCAAAACTTAGTATCCCGCGCCCTGTCTGGTTTAACTCATGCAGTTCGATGATAAAAAGTTTTTGATTGCGAAGAACCTCGACTGCCGCTTGCTGATTTTGTGCCTCAACAACCCCCTTGCGGTCCACCCCGTCGTGCGTCTTGGCTTTAAAACGAAAACGCATCATTACTATCTCTCCCTCGCCAATAACCTATTTAATTCCTCGAGGTTCATCGCGTACTCACGCGCTGTTTCCATTGTCACCCGTTTCATCCGGAAAGCCTCCGCTAGAGCCATTTCCAAAGTCCTCATCCCGACATCCCCCGAAGTCTGCATCACATTGGTCAACATATGTGTTTTCCCATCTCTTACCGTCGAGCGAACTGCCGGCGTCGCAAGTAGGATCTCGACTATCGCAGTTCTTGCATTGTCAACCGATGGGACCAACCTCTGGGCCAACACAGCCTCAAGCACACTTGAAAGTTGAGATCTGACTTGCGCTTGCTGATCTTCTGGGAAAACGTCCACGATCCGGTCGATTGTCTGGGGAGCATTATTGGTATGCAAGGTGGCAAAGACCAAATGTCCCGTCTCGGCAATGGTAAGGGCCGCCTCGATGGTCTCATAGTCCCGCATCTCTCCAATCAAGACCACGTTCGGATCTTCCCGCAGGACGCTCTTTAAAGCCACATCCCAGGAATGCGTATCGGAGTGCAACTCTCGCTGGGAAATAAGGCTCTTTATTGGTGTATGGACAAACTCAACTGGGTCCTCGATCGTGACAATGTGTTCCGAGCGTTCTCGATTTATTTTGTCTATCATCGCGGCCAAGGTCGTTGACTTTCCGTGGCCGGTCGGCCCCGTTACAAGTACCAAGCCCTGTTTCAAACTGGTCAGGTCGCCAATTATCTTCGGCAGTCCCAAGTCCTCGATACTTTTGATGTTGGGAGGAACAAAACGCAATGCCGCCGCCACATTCCCTTTTTCATGATAGGCATTTACCCTAAACCGCTCGCCAGACGTAAGAGAATAAGAAAAGTCTAGTTCTCGATCAACATTCAAAAGTTCTCTCTGCTGTTCCTCCAAGAGGGGATTCAGCATGGTTTTGAGTGCCTCCGGCGTCAAAATTGCGCTCTCCGGGACCGGGACCAGCTTCCCATGGAACCGAAGATATGGCTGAGAACCCACCATCAGGTGGACATCCGAAGCCTGATACTGCACACACATTTTGAGTATTTTTTCTAAATCCATTTTTTTGTCCCCCTTTTACTTTACACTTTTTTTACTTTTTCAAGTATGCGCGACCCGCATCACTTCCTCGATCGAAGTAATGCCTTCCAAAGCCTTAAGATATCCATCCTGTGTCATTAAAACCATCCCGTCTAGAACAGCCGCTTTCTCGATCTCACTTGCCGGCGACCGCTCCAAGATGAGCTTCGCCACCCGCTCGCTGACCCGTAGTACCTCAAAAATCCCAATCCTTCCCTTATAACCAGAGTCGCCACACTTCTCACACTTCTTCCCTCGATAAAGCGTAATCGGCTTTCCCCCACTTGTTGAAACAAATGAATCAAACAATGGCCCTAACACACTCTTCAACTCCTCAACTAGTGGGGCAGGGGGGGTATAGGATTCCTTGCAGTCCTCACAAATCTTGCGCACCACCCTTTGCGCGACTACACACGTGATCGAGCTAGCAAGAAGAAACGGCTCGGCCTGCATATCCAAAAGCCTTGGCAATGCCCCAGAGGAAGAATTCGTATGCAAAGTCGAGAAGACCAAGTGTCCCGTCAAACTAGCCTGGATTGCCAAATCTGCAGTCTCGTTGTCGCGAATTTCACCGACCATGATAATGTTGGGGTCCTGTCGCAAAAACGACCGGAGTCCACTTGCAAACGTCAAACCAGCCTTAGTATTGATCTGCACTTGGTTGACCCCATCCATCTGGTACTCGACAGGATCCTCCAAGGTTACGATGTTTACTTTGGGTGTGTTTAAGATATGCACAAGCGAATAAAGGGTAGTTGTTTTGCCAGAACCAGTCGGACCGGTAATCAATATAATCCCGTGTGGGACCCTGACTGATTCCTCCAAGTTCTTTAGAGCCGCCGCCCGTAACCCCAAATCCGATAGGGTAGGGACATTCCGGCTTTTTCTCAAAAGCCGCATCACAATCTTCTCTCCATCAACGGTCGGCAAACTCGACACACGCAAGTCAACCTCCTGCTCATCTGCCAAAAAAGTAAACCTGCCATCTTGAGGTAATCTCCGCTCATCTATTTTGAGACCCGACAAAATCTTCACCCGCGACACGACCGCCTCATGAACTCGCTTGGGTAAGACAAGTTTTTCCTGCAAGATTCCGTCAATTCTGTACCTGACCCTGGTGTGATCCTCCAAAGGCTCGATATGGACATCGCTCGCCCTCGCATTCATGGCAAACTCAAGCACCGTCGCCACAATTTTGGCAATCGGCGCCTCCTTAATCACTTCCCCGATCTTAGTCACGTCAACAATTCGTTTACGCAGACCATCATCCTGGTTTTCCTTCAGTACCTGGCTTACCTCAGCCGACAAGCTTTGGGCATAGCGATGCGGAATCTCCTCGACAAGCTCGCTTTCCATGGTCATGAATGGCTTAACCTTGCTCCCACTCTTTGCCTCCAAGAACGCGATGGTTTGCAAATCCAAAGGATTTGCCATCGCAACCGACAACAAGTGTGTTTTCACATCATAAGCAAAGGGCAAAACTTTGTAGCGGATCGCGACCGACTCTGGGATCTTCGATAATGCCTCTGGACTCGATGCCAAACCAGCCAAGGTCATGTAGGGGACATTAAACACCTTCGCTCTTGCCTTCACGATCTCCGCTTCATCGATCAGTCCAGATGAGAGCAATAAATCGTCAACCGGAGTTCCGCTCTTTAAGCTTTCCTGTTTCAGGCGTTGGTAATTTTCCTCACTAAGCAAACCGTCCTTATGAAGAACGAGGGCAAGATCTTGCATACCTCTAAGTATTGCAAGTTTAGCGATTTTTTGCAATGAACGAACTCAAGAAATCTGCTAAACTCGCCCTATGGACAAGTTTATTTATCACGGTGGCACGGATAAGAGCAGGAAAGAACAAATTGAAAAAGACTTTCCCCTCGACCAAATGACACTTTACAAGCTAAGTCCCATAAGAGCCTCAATCGGGGTCAAAGAAGTAAGAGAGTTAATTAGCTCGATCGCAAGCACATCAATCCGACCCAAGCTTGTCTATATCGAATCTGCCGACCTCTTAACAAACGCCGCGGAGAACGCGCTCCTAAAGACTTTGGAAGAGCCTCCCTCTGATACCAAACTAGTTCTATCCTGTGACAACCTCCTCTCGCTCTTACCAACAATCCGCTCTCGCTGTCAAAGTGTGCGGGTACAAACTCAAAAAGGTTTAGAGCTCGAAGAAAATCTCTCGATTTTCAAAGAATGTATGCAGGCAAGCCCAGGAGTCAGGATCAATCTTGCCGATTCATTTTCTCCAGATCGCGAAACCAACCTCCTCTATCTCAATCGAGTCCTCACTAGTTTAAGACCCAAACTTTCTTCAACGACAGGCTCCTCACTCCAAATCATCCTCCAAATCGCCTCTGCCTGCACCCAAGCTTACGAAGAGTTAAAAGCCAACTGCAACGTAAGACTTGTCCTCTACAACCTTTTTCTTGCCTTACCCAAAACGAGAGGTTAGTCGCTCTGGACTCCCCAGTATACCTCTGGTAAAATGGTTTGTGGTATAGTCAATCTTTGCGATTATAGGAAGTATTTATGGCGCATACATATACAGCTAGTGACATCAAAGTACTCGAGGGATTAGAGCCCGTCCGCAAACGTCCCGGCATGTATATCGGTGCGACCGACGAGAGAGGAATTCAAGAACTTCTCAAAGAGATTATCGACAACTCGGTCGACGAATCAATTGCAGGCTACGCCAAAAACGTCTACGTCACCCTAACTAACACCGGCTATGCCGCGATCTCCGACGACGGACGTGGAATCCCAACCGAGCTTCACCAGACTGGCGTCTCTGCCCTGGAAATCGCCATGACCAAACTCCACGCAGGAGGCAAATTCGAAGAGACTGCCTACCAAGCGTCAGGAGGATTACATGGCGTTGGAGCCTCCGCCGTCAACGCTCTCTCTTCTCATTTGTTGGTTGTCGTAAAAAGAGACAAAAAATACTTCATCCAAGAATATAATATCGGCAACCCCAAATACAAGGTTAAAGAAATCACAGAAACAGAGGTCGCCAAGATCCTTAATAAAGCTCATAGCCACCTCCTAAAGGATGAGTCAGGTACCTACACCGCCTTCATCCCAGACCCAACAATTTTCAAAAAAACCATCGAGTTCGATTATCGCAAAATAAAAAACCGTATCCGCGAGCGCGCCTACCTCGTCCCCAAGCTCTACCTTCACCTCAATGACGAGCGCACAGGCGACGTTTGCAATTTCTACTTCGAATCCGGCATCAAGTCTCTAGTCCAGCATTTGAATACTCACAAAAAAGCCCTTCATGACGTCGTGTATATGTCAGGTACTCACAAAGAAAATGATCTCTCAATCGCCGTTGAGGTCGCCTTCCAATACACCGATTCTTTTGCCGAAAACATTCTCACCTTCGCGAACGTCATCCATACCTACGACGGAGGAACCCATCTAACTGGCTTCCGCTCGGCGTTAATCAAAGTAATCAAAGACTACGTCACCAAAAAGAACGGTTCAGGCAAACTCGAGCTTACGGGAGAAGACCTCAAAGAAGGTCTAACTGGCGTCGTTTTCATCAAAATGCCCTCAAGTGAAATTCAATTCGAGTCTCAGACCAAAGCCAAGCTCAACAACCCCGAAGCTCAATCAGCCGTCTATGCCGTCGTCAAAGAAAAACTCGAAACCTATCTTGAAGAACATCCAGGCGAAGCCAAGCGGATGCTCGAAAAAGCCGAGCTTGCCGCCCGCGCCCGCATGGCCGCCCGCGCCGCCCGCGACGCTGTGGTCAGAAAAGGAGCTCTCGAAGGCTCCACCTTACCTGGCAAACTAGCCGACTGCCAAGAGAAAGATCCGGCTCTCTGTGAAATCTATATTGTCGAGGGAGATTCCGCAGGGGGTAGTGCCAAACAGGGCAGGGATCGGCGTTTTCAAGCTATTTTCCCCCTCCGTGGGAAAATCCTCAACACCGAGAGAGCACGTCTGGACAAAATCATTGCCTTTGAAGAGTTAAAGAACTTAATTATCGCCCTTGGCACGGGAGTCGGGGATACCTTTAACAAGGAACGTCTCCGATATCACCGAATTATTCTCATGAACGACGCCGACGTTGACGGTGAACACATTACAACCCTTGCTCTCACTTTTTTCTATCGACATATGCCAGAGCTAGTCTCCTCAGGTTATCTTTACATCGCCATGCCACCACTTTACAAGATCGACATAGAAAAAGAGAGTCACTACGTTTACTCAGACCTAGAGAAAGATCTCCTTCTAAAAGATAGGTCTGACAAAAAAATCTCAATTCAACGCTATAAGGGTTTAGGAGAAATGAACCCAGAGCAACTCTGGGAAACCACCATGAATCCCAAAAACAGAATCCTCAAACAGGTTACCATCAAAGAACTAGACGACGCCGATGAAACCTTTACGATCCTGATGGGGAACGAAGTTCCGCCCCGCAAAAAATTTATTCAATCCAACGCTAGTCAAGCTAATCTTGACGTATAAGGAGGTCATATGGACACCATTAAAGTCTTTATCGAAATTCCCGCTGGGGGGAAAGTAAAGTACGAAAGGGACGAAGAAACTGGCATGTTGATGTGTGATCGCATCTTGCACACCCCCATGTTCTATCCATTCAATTACGGCTTTGTTCTCGATAGTCGTGGAGAAGATGGCGATCCTACCGACATTGTCCTCTTAGCCTCTCAAGAACTCCAAGTTGGTTGTGGAATCAAAGCTAAACTAATCGGTATGCTTGAAATGGAAGATGAAGAAGGCATAGACACCAAACTTATCGCCGTCCCCATCGAAAAAGTCGATCCAATTTTTGGCGCTTGGCAAGATTCTTCAGACATTCCCGCCCACACCAAACTAATGATCAAACACTTTTTCGATCACTACAAAGATCTAGAACCCGGCAAATTTGTCAAAACTGGCAAATTCCTTGATCGAGAAAGCGCCGAAAAAGTCCTGTTAGCTGACATGAAAAGAGGAGGATAGTGAGCGACGAAGACACAAACATTCTAAAACCTCTAACCCTTGGTGATGACCAGGTTGAGCCGGTGAAAGTTGAGGAAGGCGACGAAGACGATTTTTTGAACATCGTCCTAAATCCTGTTGCCACTCAATTCGGGCGTATCGCGCCAGTCAAGATTACGAACGAGATGAAAAAGGCTTACCTCGACTATGCCATGTCAGTCATTGTCTCCCGCGCCCTTCCCGACGTTCGAGACGGGTTAAAGCCTGTCCACCGCCGCATTCTCTACGCAATGAAGGAGCTCGGACTCTCTCACTCCAGTAAATACAAAAAATCGGCTCGTATAGTAGGAGAGGTTTTAGGTAAGTATCACCCTCACGGTGATACTGCCGTGTACGACGCCATGGTACGTCTTGCTCAGGACTTTTCCATGCGCTACCCTCTGGTTGACGGCCAAGGAAACTTTGGTTCAGTCGACGGAGATTCTCCCGCCGCCATGCGTTATACCGAAGCGAGGCTCTCCAAAATTACTCAAGAACTCCTCCTTGATCTAGACAAAGAAACGGTTAGCTGGATCGACAACTTCGATGGCACCGTCCAAGAACCAACCGTTATGCCTGCCAAACTCCCAAACTTGCTCCTTATGGGCTCCGACGGAATCGCTGTCGGTATGGCCACCAAAATCCCCCCGCACAACTTAATCGAAGTAGTCGGGGCCATCAAAACCCTCATCGCCCGCGGCCAATCACTTCGAGCCGAGGAGATAAAGGACGCCGATCTTGAGAATACCAAACCAGAAGTATTGTCAGGAGAGTTTGAGACATCAGCCACAGTCGAAGAGCTCCTCGACTCCATCCAAGGCCCAGACTTTCCGACCGGCGGTATTATCTACGACTGGTCTGCGATAGCGGAAGTCTACTCGACAGGCAAAGGCAAAGTCGTCACTCGAGCCGAAGCTAATATCGAAGAGTCTAAGACCGGCAAATTTCAGATTGTGGTCACCGAGATCCCATACCAAGTCAACAAAGCCAAACTTGTCAGTAAAATCGCCGACCTAGTCCGAGACAAGAAAATCGAAGGCATCTCCGACCTTCGTGACGAATCTGACCGTGAAGGAATGCGGATAGTTATCGAACTAAAGAAAGCCGCAAAGCCCAAGAGTGTCCTCAACAATCTTTTCAAACACACCGAACTTCAAACCAGCTTCCCCGCCAACATGGTCGCCCTCGATGACCGAGGCACCCCCCACCTCATGAATCTCAAGTCTATTCTCACCTACAGTTCGAACTCAAGGCTACCAGGGCTAGACTCCACATTCTCGAAGGTTACCTCAAAGCCCTCGACCACCTCGACGAAGTAATTGAAACCATTAAGTCTAGCAAAGATTCCGACGACGCCAAGAAAAACCTTATCGAAAAATTTGGCTTCAGCGAAATCCAGGCGGTTGCAATCCTAGATCTTCAGCTACGAAAACTCTCGGCTCTAGAAAGGCAAAAAATTCAAGAAGAATACGACGAACTTTTGGCGACGATCACGAGACTTATCACTCTCCTTCGTGATCCTATTGCCATTCTAAACGTCATCGTGAGCGAACTAGAAGAGCTAGTCAAAGTCTACGGCGACGCAAGGAAAACCAAGGTTGTTAAATCAAAGTTGGGTGAATTCTCGGAAGAGGACCTGGTGGCCAAAGAGGACAATCTGGTTGCGATTACCAAAGAGGGATACGTCAAGCGGATGCCACTTGGTACTTATCGCTCTCAACGAAGAGGGGGTAAAGGAGTGATGGGGATGACTACCAAGGACGAAGACGAAATTCTTCACTTAACTGTCGGTAATACTCACGATTTCGCACTTTTCTTTACCAACACCGGTAAAGTATTTATGAACCGCGTCTTCGAATTGCCAGAAGGTAGTAGACAAGCCAAGGGGCAGGCAATCATCAACCTCATTAACATCGAGCAAGACGAAAAAGTCATGGCTCTCATGACAATTCCAGGAGGTACACTCGAAAGCAAGAACCACTTTATTACAATGGTAACTAAAAAAGGCTTGGTCAAAAAAACCCCGATTAGTGAATATGCCAGTATCCGATCGGGCGGCAAGATAGGCATTAACCTCAAAGACAATGACGAGTTGGTCCGAGCTCAAGTCACGAACGGAGAAAACTACCTTCTCCTCGTCACTCGGGACGGGAAATCAATCAAATTCAAAGAATCCGATGTCAATCCAACAGGGAGAGACACCATGGGAGTCAAGGGTATCGCCCTTAAGAAAGATGATTTTGTCATCGCGGCCGAAACCTTTGAAATCATGCCAGCTCGCCCCGACGATAAGCGGCGTAAATTCTACCGCGAAATCCTCCTTGTCACCGAAAACGGGATTGGCAAGCGAACCGACGTCTCTGAATACCCCGAACAAAAGAGGGGAGGGCAGGGGGTCAAAGTTGCCGAGCTAACCGATAAGACTGGGAAAGTTGCCGCCGCCCAGATGGTGAGTGAAGTTGATCTTCAGTTAGTCATGACTACCAAAAGCGCCCAGGTCATCAAACTCCCCATGAAGAATATCAAAGTCTTGGGACGATCTACCCAAGGCGTAATCCTTATGCGACCAACCAAAGGCGACAAAGTAACCTCAATTACCACACTACAAGAAGAGGAAGAAGAGGGAGTTGTTTGAAGTACAAAGTCTTAAATGAAATTGAAATATCCGGTTCCAACCTCACCCATAATTTCAATTATTTTTTAAGTCGTAACTCGGACCTTGCCATCGCCCCTGTCCTAAAGGCAAATGCATACGGCCACGGGCTCACAAATATTGCTCATTTTGTACAGACCCATCTCACCGTTCCCTTTATCTGCGTCGACTCTCTCTACGAAGCCTATGAATTAATGAAATCAGGGATCAAATCCGAGATATTTATCATGGGCTACACAGATCCCACTAACTACGCAGTCTGGAAAAAACTCCCATTCATTTTCTCTGTTTGGGACAACGAAACCATCGAAGCTCTCAATCGTGACCAGCCAGGAGCAAGAATTCACATCAAACTCGATACCGGGATGTCGCGTCTCGGCCTTATGGAAGATGAGATCACAAAGTTCTTGGGCGTGCTTAAAAAATGTACGTCTCTTCGCGTTCAAGGCATCTATTCTCACCTTGCCTCCGCCGACGACCCAAATCAGGCAAGTGTCACAAACTCTCAAATCGCCTCATTCAAAAAAATGGTTCGGCTATTTGAGAGGGAGGGATATGACTTCAAATGGAAACACATTGCCTCCTCGGCCGGAGCCTCATACATAAACGATAACTACTTTAATCTAATCCGCCTGGGCCTAGGTTTCTATGGCTATACTCCTTTTAGTCCAAAGAGCAAAATTGGCCAAGCTCAAAAAAATAGTCTCAAGCCAGCCCTAACCTTAAGAAGTACGATAGCGGCCATAAAAAAACTAACAGCAGGCGACAGGGTCGGCTATGGTGGCACATATACAGCCAAGAACAATGAAGAAATTGTCATTCTCCCTTTGGGCTACAACGAAGGCTTGTCAAGAGACTTGTCAAACTCTGGGAGTGTCCTTATCAAAGATATTGCCTGCCCGATTGTCGGGAGAATTTGTATGAACATGACCACAGTCAAACTACCAAGGGCAATGGCGAGTCTAGGTGACAAAGTTATCGTTGTCAGCAATGACCCTGATGCGGCCTGTTCTATCTATCAAATTGCCGACAAACTAAACACTATTCCCTATACTGTGCTTACAGCTCTAAGTTCGACAATAAGAAGGAGGGTAATATGAAAACTTTGTGTGTAATCTTTGGTGGAATCAGTCCCGAAAATGAAGTGTCCATAATCACAGCCCTCCAAGCCATGCGGACGGCGGAACAGACCTTTCACGTCATCGCGGTTTACGTAGATCAAAACGGGATCTGGTACACGGGCAATGAGTTAAAAAACATTTCATTCTACAAAAACATCGAGGAGGGTAAAGCTGGCCTAGCCGAGGTCACCCTCCAGAATCGTGATTCAAAGCATTATCTCGTTTCAAGGCCTGGTCTTTTCAGCCAAAAAATCCGCTTCGATTATCTCCTACCGTGCTTTCACGGAGGTTTAGGCGAAGGAGGGTATATCCAATCAATCTGTGAATTCTACAATATTCCTCTCCTTTCTTCAGGCACAACCGGTGCGGCAATAGGCATGGACAAAGTGCTTATGAAACACAGTTTTCAAGTGGCCGGCCTTAAGCAAGCCAACTACAGCTGGATCACTCGACAAGCATGGCAAAATAAAAAAGAGAGTGTGCTTGCCGATATCAAACGCCATCACAAACTCCCTCTCTTTGTCAAACCCTCGAGAGGTGGCTCGTCCATCGGGACTGTCAAGGTCAGTACTCACGCCAAACTTCACCAAGCCCTAGACCTTGCCGCCTCGCTCGACAGTCGCATTGTGATCGAAGACGGGATCGAGAACGCTCGAGAAATAAATGTCTCAATTCTTGGTAACGCTGGAGACAATCTCATGGCTTCGGTCTGTGAAGAAGTAGTCCACGAACCAGGGAAAGACTTTCTTGACTTCACGGAAAAATACTTAGCTAGTGGCAAGTCACAAGGAATGGCCTCCACCAAGCGGATTATCCCCGCCAAAATCGACCAAAAATTAGCACTCAAAATTGCGGAACTCGGCAAACAAATTTTCAACCTCCTAGACTGTTCTGGTCTCGTGCGAATTGACTTCCTTGTCAAAGGTGAGGATATCTACGTAATCGAAATCAACACCATTCCCGGTAGCCTCAGCTTCTATCTCTGGGAAAAGTCAGGCTTATCCTACCAAGAGTTAATCATCAAACTAGCAAGCTTAGCTCAGGAAAAATCAAACGAGAATAGAAGAACTATCAAGGAGTTTCCCTCAAAGATCCTTTCTAACTTTGAGTCGGCGCCAGGCGCAAAAAACAAGCTCAGGAATAGTTAGCAGTAACATCATTCTCGATTAAAACGAGCGGCCTCTTCTTAAACTTTCTATGGCTCACTTCCCCGATAAAATCCAGCGTCTCATCGACTTTAACAATCTTGATTCTAGAACCAACTCCCTCTGATATATAAGTGGTGCGATCGCTCTCCCCAACCAATATGAGTAAATCTACCTTACCAACCAAATATTCACCTAACCTAAGATGAGCCGTTCTTGTCTTTTCACCAAGCTCAACAATCCCCGGTGTGACTAAAACTCTAGTTCTTGTCCGCTGTTTACCCAAGAAGGCAACCGACTCCTCAAAACTCTTCTCATTGCTACTATAGCTATTGTCAATTACTTGAAGATCCCCATACGCATGGCTGTACTCCATGCGGTGGGGTAGGGGAGTAATCCCCCCTAGGTTGTCAATCATCTGGCTCTCCTCAATCCCGATCGCAAGTGAAAGAGCCACAGCTCCCGCAATGTTCATAACATTCGACGACCCCAAGACAGGCAGGCTAACAAGGTACTCTTTATCATTAATCCTGAACTTTCCTCGCGCGACGCCTACCTTATAATCAAATTCTTTGGTTGCGATATAACTTTGGTTACTCCCGTAGGTAAATTTTGTCTTGTACTTGTCTGCCCTCGCCCTCACATTTTCATCTCCCACATTTAGGATCAAACTTCCCCCCGTTTGCTGAATGTACTCCGCCGTTTCAAACTTTGCCTCAATCGTATTCTCTAGACTCCCAAATCTAGCCATATGTTGCGTTGTGATTCCCGTCAAGATGCCAAGATCAGGCTGAACCATCCTACAGAGCTTAGCAATATCTCCGCGCCCATAAGCTCCAATTTCACACAAGAAAACATCTGTCCGTGAATCAAGTTCTAAATCTACAACCCTTGAAATGCCAAGCACGGTATTGTAACTATTTGGTGTTGAAACAACATTTTTACCCGCAAGGATTTGGCTTGCGTAATGCTTAACCGAGGTTTTGCCATAAGAGCCGGCAATGACAACTACCCTAAGACCATATGACTTCAGTTTTCTTAATTTACTTCTGGTTTTCAAATACCAATACCTATCATAAAACGCTTTCGGCAAATTCAACAAGGCGCTCGTGAAGAGTACGGCATACCTGGCCCGTAACCCCAAGACCCTTAGACCCGTCGATAATATCAATGTAATCTTTGTTCTTTTTGTAGGCCTTGCCCTGCTTACGATTTGTTTAACTGCCGCCGCGGTTCTTCGAACCTTCATATAGCGCGACAAATCGTACTGCTCAATCTGCAAAATCGCGATTTCCTGTCTTAATTCTTCTAAAATCATTTTATGAATTCCTTTATCTTTCGGACTACAAAATCAGGCTCACTAATATGCGGATCATGCTCGGAATTCCAAGCAATTCTTACGATAATGTCTCTGACAAATTTTCGATACACTTTAGTCAAATAAACAGGTAAAACATTGTCGTTATATCCCCATATAAGCAGGGTAGGGCACTTAATTAGTTTTATCGATCTTGCCAGATTGTGAGAGACAACTGCTCGATACAAATCCCGGTTTCCGGCAGAATTTCTATAATCCTCATCCATCAGTCGATGAGCGAATCTAGTTCTGATATACCTAGGCACGAAGAAGAAAACTTTTGATAAGAAATATAGCCCAACTCGCTTGAACGAAAACACTTTCAATCCAGCTGGATCAATCAGGATTAGTTGTACTATCTTTATCCTGGTGGGTCGTGAGGCAAGGACAGTCCCGATTCTCCCACCTAGCGAATGCCCGACCAGAATCACTTGTTTCAACCCCAGGTACTCAATCAATCTTTGAATAAGCAGGCTATACTCATAGATTGACCTAATCCCTCTTGGTTTTGTACTTCCACCAAATCCAGGACAATCAACTGCATAGACTTTTCGCTGGTCTGAAATTTTTTTGGCCAAGTATGACCACTCCTCTTTACTCCGCCCCCATCCATGAAAAATCACTACCGGAGTTTTCTTTCCACTTCCATATTCATCTACTGCATAAATACTTCCGTCAACTACTACTTGCATATGGACGCTTTCCGCTAATTTCAACCCTGACAATGTTTGGCTTAATATTTCTCATTATTATCTTTAGATCACACTGTCTAGCGACATCCCTAACAATGGCCAGTCCCAAACCGTATCCTTTTTCGCCATACCCATACTCCTGGTATCTCCGCTCAAAAACTCGCTCCTTGTCCTGGAGAGTATGGGGCGCTGGGTTTTCGATCACGATCTTAAATCTTTGCTCCAATTCCTCATATCTAACCCTGATATAACCCGGGATTAGTGTGTACTTTGCCGCATTCTCAAGTAGATTTCGAAGAATTAATTCCAAATACCCCTCATAAATCACAAGCTCCGCGTCGTCTTGAATCTCAACCGTCACCGGGACCTTGCTGTCCAATCTTTTAACAAGTTCATTTACTTTCGCTTTCAGCTTGATCACTCGCACGCTTTCTTTGCTTTGGCTATTTATTGCAAGAGCAAGTAGAGCATCTACGTTCCTCCCGAGTCCCAAAATTTCCTGCACCAAGCCTTCTATTTTAGAGCTTACACTCTTGGAAGTTTTTAGTGCAATAACCTCTAGGCCACTCGCTACTCGCGTCAATGGTGTTTTAAACTCATGAGAAATATTCTCACTAATCTCTCTCTGCCTAGCCAACACACTCCTTACTCTCTCCATCATCGAATTAAACGCGCTTGTCAAAACACGAGTATCGTTATCAAGGTAATCAGGGATTTCAATTCTTTTGGGCAAATTCTCGACATCCACCTGCTCCAGATACATGACCAAATGCTTTAACGGAGAGAGGGCCAATTCACTCGAACGGTAGGCCACAAAAACCGACACAATCCAGACTATTGGCAAAAGGACCATCATCGACATAACTATCGCTCTTAAGAGGATTGGCATCACATCATTAATCCGAGCAATCTGCATATAGCCGACTATCTGACTATCCGTATAAAGCGCGATACTATATGTATCAAACCTCCCATAGCGAGATAGCTCTACATCCCGGTAAATCCCTCTTTTATTCGCTAAACTCTCTCTATCGCCAACCAATATCTTCTCGATTTCCTCAGTCGATAAATCCCGGTACATCCCATACTTCACGAGCGGGCGAAAATCCTTGTCTTCGATGTACATCGCAATCTCATTGCCGCGCAGATAGGAAACCAAGGAGTCATCGCTCGATCGATCCTGTAGTTCTATGCTCCCATCCCGAACATTCAGGTATTCCGTCACAATTAGATTGGCGCTAGAAACTAATTTATTTTTAATTTGATGTTCAGTCTCAAAGAAAACTATTGCCCCAATTCCCACTCCCGCCAAGGTTGTAATGACCGTCGACAGCAGAACAACAATCCAGGTTAGCCTAGTTGATAACTTTATTTTCCGCATACGACATATCCTTTCCCTCGCACAGTCCGGATCAATTTCTTATGGTAACCCTCATCGATTTTTTTCCTTAAATACCTAATGTGCACATCAACGGTGTTTGAAAACAAATCCAGGCTTTCATCCCATACGTGTTCAATAAGCTCCATCCTATTTACTACTTTACATTGATTGATGCACAAATACTCTAGAATCGAATACTCGCGTGGAGAAAGGGCAATCCTTATCTCGCCACGCTTTGCCAGCCTCAAATTTGTATCCAAAGTAAGATCTCCAATAGATAGGACCGGCGACTCCGGGATTCTCTCTCCACGGCGAATTAGTGCTCTTATCCTAGCAATTAGCTCTTCAATATTAAACGGTTTTGACAAGTAGTCATCGGCTCCACTATTAAGTCCTTCGACAATATCCTGATGTTGGTTTCTCGATGTCAAAACCAGAATCGGGCTGTATATTCCCTTGGCCCGAATTTTAGGGATGAGTTCCACTCCTTCACCATCGGGTAATCTCCTGTCAAGCACGATACAATCATATTGGTTAGTTTCGATCTTTGCGTCAGCCTCACCTAAATTACTGGCAATCTCCACCACAAACGAACTCTTAGAAATGAGAGCCTTCAAATTTTTTGCGATCACCACATCATCCTCAACCAACAGGATTCTCATACGGCAATCATAGATTAAATCCTGTATTTCTGCATCTGCCCCAAAATCTTCTGGTTATGTTTAGACCAAAATACTGCGCTCATATCGGTATTACATTGGAATATATCCCCGCCCGAGTGAGATTTACGTAAGCTCGTTATCTCATACTTCACCCCATCAATCATAATCACGCACCCTGTAGTGGTGGGTGGGGGCGTAGGGGTAGGAGGTGGGGTAGGGGTTTGAGTAGGAGGTGGGGTAGGGGTTTGAGTAGGAGTTGGAGTGGGGGGCGGTGTTGGTGTCAACGAGGGAGTCTGGGTCGGACTTGGAGTTGTGGGGGCAGGTTTATCCGCGCTAGGGGAGGGGAGGACTGATTGAGAAGGGGTCTCAGACGTATCGCTTGGCTCAATCTCCTGACTTAATGAACCTAGCTGACTCTCATTCATATCACTACTTACAAGCAACTGTTGGCGAGGGGTCCCGAGCATTACTATTGTCCCTACCAAGACCGCGTTTACAATCGTCATTGTCACCATAGCTTTTAATAGTTTCATTATTTGAATCCAAAATCTTCAAAAATAATTTGTTTTCTTTTTACTCCATGCCCTATCAATTGTCTCTCTAAACCCTTCATCATCATCTCTGGTCCACATAGAAAGAAAAACTTGTTTTTCAGAGAATCAACATATTTGGCAATGACCGGAGCTGTCAATCTGCCCAGTTCACTTGTCCGATACGGAAACCATCTAAAATTAGGATGGAGGTAGCTATATGCTTCAAAAATTCCCGCTAGGATCTTGGGTGCCCGCTTACTCGTTGTATGAATCATTAGCACATTTTGCCCGCTAGTTAATTTTTTCATCATGCTCGCATACGGAGTAATCCCAATCCCACCCGCTATCCACACCATATCGTTCTTTCGAAAAGCCACCCTCCCAAATGTCCCATATGGGCCTCTCACCGTTACTTTGGAACCTACAGAAAGTCTCATCATGGAAAGTGTAAAGTCTCCAATCACTTTAAGCCCAATCTTTATTCTCCCGTTCTCTTCATCCAACACCGAAAAAGGATGCTCATCTCTTTTTCGACCCGGCCTTTCTATTTCGAAAAAAGCATATTGGCCTGGTTCAAAATAGATTGGCTTTGTTTGAGCAGTTGGTACAAGCTCAGCCACTACCGCCTCATCCTCTTGTGTGATTCTTTCCAAGATGTAGTTATTTCTTGGCAAAAGTAGGTAGTATAGATACCGCTTATATATAAAGACTGAAACCGCCATCAAACTCCAAAATAATACCCATACCTTTAAAGGAAGAAACCTTGATACGTCAGATACAACCAAGATCCCATGGAGTGCTCCCAAGATTACCACCAAACCCATCCACTCATGTGTCTTTTTCCAGAACCAATAAGGCAAATCTACGTACAATGTCAATGAAAGCAAAATGAATAATAAGTATAGCGCCAAGATCCCGAGAGTATAGGCCAAACTCACTCCGGGCACTAAATAGGTTGAAAGGGTGTTAGCAGGCAAAGAATCAATTATGAGAAATAGGGGATGATTTACCAAAAAGATGAATGCACCTGCCCCCAAAATATGATGGATCTTATAAGCCTTATCGAGCCCTCCAAACAAACGCTCAAGTATCCTATGACGTAAAGCCAAAATATATGTCCAAGAAAGCCCGATTAACCCTAGTAAACCGGTCAGCTGTGCCAGTCCCTGCCACAATCCAGTCCCAGGTACTGCTAACTTTGCCTGAAAATAAAGCCACAAAGTTATCAGGATGGAAACGCCTATCATTGTCAATCCCATTTACCGATACCTCCCCACTACCTGATATTTCTTTTTAATTATTTCTGCTCCAAACACATGGAGTGGTTGACTAGCATCCCGGCCTACCAAATAATGGTAGCTCTCTCCCGGACCATAATACATCTCACGACCCATACTTACATCATACACAAGCCCGTCTAACGCCAGATAGATCGGTTTGTTGGGATCTGTTCCATCAAATCTCATTAGCGCCTCACTATCGTACTCAGGCAAGGGCTGGTCTATCGATTCATTTATCCTGGCTGGCCAATAATAGCGGGTAAGCAGGGCGGCCAACAGTATAGTGGCCGCCGTGATTACCAAGCCTGTGCGTGCGCGTTTGACCTTCATTTGCCTAAACCTTAGTCTTCGTCCTCGTCATGCTCGTCTTCATCCTCATCCTCCCGATCCTCTTTTTCGTCCTCATCGTCTTCTTCGTCCTCATCTTCAAACTCGATCTCATCATCGTCATCGAAATCATCCCCCAAGTTAGGATTAATGCTAGCCGCGGGGAAACCACCATCCGGTAGGGTAGCGGAAATAGTGGGGGAGGGGAAGACAGTCGGATCGGGTGTAGAAATAGGCTCGTCGAGCACAATCTCGTCATCTACGATCTGACTAGAATTGGAAGGCGAAGGGACGCCCAAAGGAGAGGGTGCTGTCGACGGAGAAGGCGACGGCACAGTAATGGGTGGCACTTCATCTTCTACTGTCTCACTCCTTGCTAATACTTTGTAACCGGCAACCCCACTCCCAGCCAATGTTCCACTCACCAAGAGTCCTGCAACTATTTTTTTGATAATTTCTAGGTCCATATCTTCCTTTCCGATATAAATATTATAGTTGTCACTTTACCGCATCGATTATTAAGGATAGGTTAAAGGTTTTGGGCAATGTCTTTCACCAGACTGGCAGTCTCTCCGGGTCCCATAGATTGTTCCCAACTTCTCTAACTGGAAAGCCGACTGTTTCAACCGTCTCTTGGTAGGTATCTGCAAGTAAGTTTCCAGCCTTAACAATATAGATCCCATATATCCCCACGATAGCTAGGGTAAAGATCACCTCCAAAACCATTAAAACTCGCTGTTTCTTCTTGAGAGCTTTTTCCTCTTCCTGAAATTTCCCACGATTTAGATATAGCATGACTCCTATAATTAGGATCAATATCTCAGGAACCCCTACAATGCTAAGTACCATTTTATTACCCTCAAGCGTCCCCAGCCTCACGAAAAACATCATTAATAATGCTCGATAGATACCTCCAAGTAAAAAAAGTCCTACGAGGGCATAGGTGGTTAACTTCAGGGTTCTGGCAGAAAAATTCCGCACTTTAAAAAATAGGTACGAACTGACAATGAGGAGTATCCCGTACAAATAAGGACTTGCAAAAAATAATGGAAAATCGACTACTACCATCGTCTTCTTCATGAGATACGCTGTCCCCGCAACCTTAGTCAGCTCTTCGAAATACAGAGAAGCCAACATAAAAAACATCACGCCGAAGATATTCTTCCATTTTTTATACCTATCTGGTTCAAGCTCTGTTTCCAGACTATTTGGCTCGTTAATCTGAGCACCAGATTTATCTGGTGTGGTTTGTGCCTGCATGTCCGACAAAGCCCTCTGATCCAATCTAGAATCTGATTTAAGCTTGTCTTTCCCCACTTCGAGACTCTCAAACTCAGCCGCGACAACCTCAACCGACCACCCCCTGGCGATCAACATATCCTTAATAAGCTGTTCCGGATAACCGGCAGATTTTTGCGCTTTGATATACTGGGAGAGCTGTTCATTAGTCATACTTCTACTATACTATGAAAAGATTCCTCCTACTCCTATTGGGATTCTTATTCCTCTTATTATTTGGGCATTCTCGCCTCGACAATAGTGACCTGCCTATTGCTGATTCTCTTGACTATCTTTCTACCCCCAAAAACTTTAGGGTTGAAGTTCTAAGTAACAAAGTTGTCGGGGCTCGCAGTCTCACAAAAAGCAGAGATGGAGTCATCTACATTGGAACTCGCAAAGAAGGGGTTGTCTATGCGCTATATGATTCAAACGGCGATACCATACCAGACAAAACTCAAGTTGTCATAAGTGAACTCAATAGCCCAAACGGAGTTGCCTATCACAACAAAGACCTCTACATCGCCGAAATCGATCGGGTGATCGTTTTGCGAAACATCGACGAGAATTTCCAAAATAGCCCCAAATACGAAATAGTCATTAAACAACTTCCAAACTCAGAACACCACGGTTGGCGATATCTCAAAGTTGGTCCCGACTCAAAATTGTACCTTAGTATCGGCGCACCTTGTAACGTCTGTGAACTCAATTATCCCCTTGGTTCGATAGCTAGAATGAATCTAGATGGCTCAGATTTTGAAGTAATCGCGACCGGGATCCGCAACAGCGTTGGCTTCTCCTGGTCACCCCTGGACAATTCCCTATGGTTCACCGACAATGGACGAGACTGGCTCGGAGACAACGCCCCGGCCGATGAACTAAACCATCTGTCAGGCACCACCAATAATTTCGGCTTTCCTTATTGTCATGCGGGAGAAATCCTGGATCCTATCTTTGGGAAGGGGAGACAATGTAATTCCTACGCCAACCCTGCGATCAAGCTCGCCCCCCACGCCGCCGCACTTGGCATAACATTCTATACCGGTAGTATGTTCCCAAGCGAATACAAACAAAAAATTTTTATCGCTGAACATGGCTCCTGGAACCGAAAAGAGCCAATCGGGTATCGCATCACTACTGTAGAACTAAAGGATAATCAAGCAGTAAACTACGAAGTCTTCGCCGAAGGGTGGCTAGACAAATCAGGTAGTCCCCTTGGCAGGCCGGTAGACATCCTAGAAATGAATGACGGCTCACTCGTCGTCTCAGACGACCTCTCAGGCACGATCTATCGTATTATCTACTCCTCGCTCCCAGAATGAAATTTCTCGTGCACCCGCCTCAACTGTGGATTTGTGACATGAGTATAAATCTGCGTTGTTGCGATATTCTTGTGTCCCAACATCTCCTGGACCTCTCTTAACCCCGCCCCATGCGAAATCAAATCAGTCGCAAAAGAGTGTCGCAGGACATGGGGCGTTACCGAAAAGGGCAGGTGGGCCAAACGTCCGTACTTGGCAATTATTCTCTGGACAGATCTGGTAGTCAGCCGGAGTCTTGCCCCCTCCCTAACTTCATCAATCGCAGGTTTACGACTGTGCTGTATAAAAACCGGGGCATAGTGGTCATTTCGCTCTTTCAAATATCGCTCGATCCAATGGCAGGCGCGAGAAGATAAAAATACGACTCTAATCTTTTTGCCCTTCCCAACTACCCCAAATTCTCTAGTTTCCAAGTTCAAGGTCACCTTATTAAGAGAAACCAGTTCCGACACCCTAAGGCCCGTTGAAAACAACACCTCCATAATCACTCGGTCACGCAAACCATAAATCGTCGAGACGTCAACTGCCTCCATCATCCTTGAAATAGAATCAAAATCCATAAACTTGATCGAGTGGTCTTTGCCTTTAGGCAACTCTAACCGCTCGGGGCTCACCACCTCGTAATCTTGCCGCACCAAATACCTAAGCATGGATCGAATCGCAATTACGTAATAGCCCTGGGTCACGGGGGCCAAAAACTCTCCCCGTTCGTTCTTCCGGTTAGCTAAATAGAGTCGGTACTGCTTAAGCATTTTGGGAGTGACCATCTCCATCCTCGCAACGTGGATCTGTTTCTTAAGCCAGTCGATGAAGGTAGTTAAGTACAGTCTGTAATTGCGAACTGTGTAAGGCGAGACTTGACGCTCAATAGTTAGGTACTCGAGGTACTCATCAACCAAGTCCTCTAATGCAGATGATCTGGACTTATCACTCATATATACCTGACTGCTAGAGAACTAGAATTAAATTTGGACCTGGTATATCCATCCTTTTTATACATACACATCTGGCACACATTCCTTAGTCATAAGTCCCTGTCCTATAGTGATATTAGCTAGTATCCTATAATAAAAGGGTAGGGAACATCAGCATGAGCATAAGAACATTGTGCGACATCATTCATTATCTGTCAACCAGGGACCTGCAAAGACAGGCTAGTTCCCCTCCAAACGCCCGATACTACCAGAGGTAGAGGCTGTAGAATCAGTTTTCTGCCACATAAACCTGCAGTCCCAACCTCTTTCAGGGCAAAAAACGAAAAAAACTTCGGTAAAACTTCGGAAAGGCAATTTTTGGGATCCACGAACAGATGGGGGAATAATACGCACGTAAAATAGGGGTAACAGAATTAAACCGGAATTATTTTCAATTTATAAATGAAAAAAAATAATCTTGGCCTCCCTACTCGTTCCAGGTTATATGTCATAAAAGATATATTGTGCGACATTGTCTAACCTCTTACCCTGTCGCCTTAGTCCCACTAAAAGGGCATAAGGGCCGACAAGCGAGATTAGGTTAACAACTTAACTCCATCCATCCCTCACTATTCTTTAAGCTAGTATTACTTATCGCGAATCTATCTCCTGAGACAAGACCCCCTCGCGCGGCCAGCCCCCTCTAGCACTCAGAACTACACACCTGCTGAGTAAATATGTTTAACAGTACAAACTATATCATTCAGTTTTACAAAGATCGGTTCCCTTTTATGCACATTTCGTGAAAATATTATAGGATATATGTGAAAAACGTGATTTATTATAGGATAAATAATATTATAGGACTATACCCTCCCCTCCCCCAGATACACAACCCGTTTTTCTAGATCGACCACCGCACCAAAACTGTTGTAACTATGACCGCAAGAACGATAAGTGCAAACCCCATATATTCCTGTACTGTCCGCTGGAAAAGCCGCTTGTCTAGATCCTGCTGAAAGAGCCCAAGGATGACATACATCATCATCGCAAGCATAATGCTCGCAAGCGCTACATCAATAAGCCAAAATGACAAAGCCAAGCTTGCCTCCGCTACCACACTAGCACCCATTAGGCTATATATTAATTCACGTGTTCCCCCTTTCTCAGAGAGAGTATGTGCCCATACCCCCTGATAAAACAAGAGATAAGAGAGTCCAAACACCGTCAGAGTGATGGCATAGGCAGGTAACCGCAAAGAAAACACGACGTGGTATATAAATGCCGCGGTAAGTACCGTAAACAAAAACCCAACCGCCCTGGCCGCCCGCAACAACTGAATAGTTCTTATTGATGCCACCGAGAAAATATTCGCAGTCAAAAGGAGTGCATACATCGAAATCGCAAAAATTATAATGACTCCGATCCGCACCACAAATGCCTGGGGTAGTAAAAAATAAAAAAGGGCCACCGAGACGGGGTAAAGTGTCGGCAATATCATATTGCTAAACCAGGCAACCCCTCGCAAATCCCGGAAAAGCGCCCAAGCAGCCATCAAATACGAAAGTCCCAAAAAACCGATCATCGCCAGATATCTACTCTCAACAGAAATTCGCTGAATGACAAAAAGTCCCAAAGACAACGCCACCGCCACAATCACAAACTTGCGCCTCTTTGTCAAAATCGTTTTTATCGTTCGCTTGTCGCGGGCAAGCTCCCTTCTTGGAGTCACTTTTGCCTTCGGCACCCATATTCGGTTATCACCAATTCCCATTAGAATACACCTCCTGCACGTCATTGTGCTCGCTCAAAATATCAAGTAATTTCGTAACCATCTCAGGATTTTTTACCTCAACTCTCATTTTCTCCTTATAGATAAGATTTGCCTCAACACTTAAGACTCCTGGATCTCGTTCGGTCTTTTGAGCAATGAGGGTGAGATCCGCCGGCTCTGTATAAACAACAAAAAGTCCTTCCGGTGTTTTTTCAATATCAAGAGCTCCCATCTCAATAAGTTCAAGAGTCAACGCCTCTTCTACCTTGCCTTCGATCAAAATCTCCCCACGCTTATCAAAAAGATACATGACAGACCCTGGCTCCCCCAGATTCCCCCCACCTTTCTCCAGAATGTTCTTGATCTCGCTCACCGTCCGGTTGTGATTATCGGTGACCGCCGAAATTACAATCGCGACACCGTCTGGTCCATACCCTTCTAAGATAATCTCCTCGACTACCTCACCCTTACCTGTCCCCATCCCTTTTTCAATCGCCCGTTCGATATTGTCTTTCGGCATATTCACGCTTCTTGCCTTCTCGATCGCAAGACGTAAAGCAAAATTTTGCTCGGGGTCCCCCACCCTCCCACCTTTAATTACCGCAACCACTATTGCGTTTGCCATCCTCGTAAACACACTTCCTTTTTTTGCGTCGGTAGCGGCTTTTTTGTGCTTAATCGTACTCCACTTCGAGTGTCCTGACATACACGGTCATTTTAACACGCATCGTCTTGACAAATCCACGCTCAGTCTGGATAATCTCGAAAGGAATGAAAGATTTACAATCGCAAGCAATAGCCGCCTCTCTCTGTGCAGACTGGGAAACCGCGATTGAACTCAATACTCAAATCCTCGCCGAAAATCCCCGCAACATGAACGCCCTTAATCGCCTTGCCCGAGCCTACACCGAACTTGGTCAAAAAGAATCAGCCAAGATGGTTTACGAGCAAGTCCTACAGATCGACAAATACAACTCGATCGCAATCAAAAATCTCAAACTCCTCCCCTCCAAAAATGGCACCTCTGACCTCTCTTTGTCCCCCGAAGACTTTATTGAAGAGTCAGGACTCACCAAATCCGTAGCCCTAATTAAGCCCGCCTCCAAAGAAATCCTCCTTACCCTCAACTGTAAACAAATCATCGTCTTTACTAAAAAAGGCAAACTCATCTCGGTCAACAAAGAAGATGGTACCTACATCGGCTGTCTACCCGATGACATGTCACTCAAAATTTCTCGCTGTATCCAATCTGGCTACAAATACTCAGCCTGCATCAAATCAACAAGCGACAGCCTTACGACAATCTTTATTCGAGAAATAAAACGTCCAAATCGTCCATACGCCATCCCTTCCTTCAGCCGTCTCACCCCGCTACGCGACAAACGCCCGAAATCAAAATAGGTTGGTGGCGTCTTTCCCCAAAAAAATAACCAGATCGGCACGATATTCTTCTGTCTCGGCTATCTCAATTTCCCACCAGTCAAAAAGCCCCGAAACCTGCCGTAAAACATCCCTATGTGTCTCAATATCGCTCTCTGCTATCCTGATTTTTGTCGTGTCTTCTAGTGGCTCACCATTCTCCACTCCTCGTACCGAAATCACGTCAAATCCCATATTGGTAAAAAACTCAGCAATGTCGCTCCCCAATCCGTTTTCCCCGCTAGCGTTAAATATTGCAACCGTAACATTTTCCTCGCCCACGGCCCAATCAAAGACTTGCGTTTTCAAAAACTCCCCCAACCTCTCCTCTCGATATATATACCCATTCCCTTCTTTCACAATCGCCCCAGATCTTACCAACTCTTCCCGATCAACCTCCTTATAATCATATTTCTGGCTGGCAAACAACAAAGTCAAGGCGTCCAGTCTCGACATCGAGGTTCTATTTTTCGAAAATATTAGTGACTTCAGGAGTCCGGACAATAAAGCCTTCTTGGTCCCCTGCTCCTCAATCTCACTCACCAACAAATAGCCAGCTATCGGCACTTTCATAAAACCTTGCACCTTGGTTCGAATAAACCCCCCGGGGTTTCCATCGTACTCACCTAGCTTGTACAAACTAGAAACCGAGTACTCCCCAACCGATCTCGATCTAATCTTTAAGTCTGGCGGTAATGGAATGATCAAGATGCGTTTTTCCTCGGGGTCAAAAGATACATAGCTAACCATCCCCCTCTCGCTCCCGACTACCAAACTATAACGGTACTTACTCTGAAACACTTGGCTCGCCCGGGTCTCTTGGTAAATCATGGCAATCCCAAGTATTACCAATATCCCGACTAAAACATTTTTCCACGACCCAAGAACCATAGGCATAAAATCCATCCTAACACAGAATTAGTAATATAATTACTGGTCATGTTCACATTATCTGACTTCGACTATGACTTGCCTGTTGACCGGATTGCGCAAAAGCCGGTAATTCCCCGCGACCAAGCAAAACTATTAGTCGTTAACCGCGCTACTAAAAAAATCACCCATCATCTGGTGTCGGATTTACTTGAGCTTGTCACTCCCCAATTTCATTTTGTAGCCAACAACACCAAAGTTTTCCCCGCCAGACTACACGGCCAAAGACAAACCGGTGGGAAGGTTGAACTTCTCCTCACAAGACCGCTTGGCAAATCAACCTATGCCTGTATCTCTAAGCCCGGTCTCAAACTCAACACTCGGATCGTTTTTAGTCACAATCTCACGGCGAGGGTTAGCGCGATAAGTAAGCATGGTCTTGAAAGAAACATTGTTTTTAGCCTCCCCGAACCAGATCTCAGAGAGGTCCTCCTAAAAATAGGCTCTACTCCCACCCCCCCTTATATCAAAAAGAGTGGAAGCTCTCATAACGACTACCAAACAATTTACGCCAAGTATGGGTTCTCTGCCGCCGCACCAACTGCCGGACTCCATTTTACGCCCCAGCTCTTAGAAAAAATTAAGGCTGAGCGCAAATGGGACGAAATTACCCTCAACGTCGGATTAGGGACATTCTTACCTGTTAAAACTAATTCACTTGCCGATCACAAAATGCATCGCGAGACGTTCACCATTTCAAAGAAATCAGCCGAGTCACTAACCTACTCACTTACGCATAACAAACTCCTTGCAATCGGCACCACAACCGCCCGTACGCTAGAGACGGCCGTAAGTGGCCAGAAAATTGCCCCCCTGTCAGGTTCAACTAAAATTTTTATCTATCCCCCCTATCGCTTTTCAGCTGTTTCTGCACTCCTGACCAATTTTCACCTCCCCAAAAGCACCCTTCTCATGATGGTTTCGGCCTTTACAAGTTTTCCCAATTCGGATACACAATTTACCAACTTCAAGTCCTCGCTCTTGGGAAGCGCCTACCAAATAGCCATTGCCAATAATTATCGCTTCTTCTCATATGGTGACGCCATGCTCATTCTATAGACTCAAGGAATGTTAGCTCATGCGCAAAGTCAGCCTCACTCCTAAACTCCACCTGTTTCCCCGACCCCGGATGAGGAAATGACAAACTATACGCATGCAACATCACTCTCCCAACCCACTTGCGGTCCTCACGGGCCCGCTTACGCCCCGCATACAACACATCCCCTACCAAAGGATGTCCTAAGTGCTTGGCATGTACGCGGATTTGGTGCATCCGGCCGGTAAGTGGCATAAAGCTCACCAGACTAAATCCTGTATATCCACGTGTATTTACCTTTAACTCCGGGGGGAATTTTGTGCCATTATACCTCGCTAGTACTTCCCAGCTTGTCGAGCTCTCTCTCCCGTCTTCTCTTACTCCCATCATCTTGCGGTTGTGTCGTTGACGTCCGATGGGCAGGCTAATTGTCCCTCTGTCGGCCTTCCAGATCCCGTGCGTGAGAGCTAAATACTCCTTGTGTACCAATCTTTCTCTAAAACTCGTCAGCAAGGCCTCAAACGACCTGGGGGTCTTTGCAAGCACCATGAGACCACTTGTCTCTTTGTCTAAACGATGTACCAAACCAGACCTCTCTTTAAAATACTCGACAGACTCACGGCTTACCCCCTCCCCACTCACACGGTCAGAAGATATCCTCTCCTCCATAAATCCTTGAATAGTGGGCACCCTCACCGTCTCAGCTTTGTTAGAGACCATCCCTACCGGCTTATTCACAACCAAGATCTCGTTGTCCTCAAAAATTACTTCAACTTCCATGAAGATATTCTATCAAAGATCGCCGCCAATACTCCCCCCACAATCATATAATCTGATAAGTTATTGACGATCCCACCAAAAAACGGCAAATAATCCACAACCCCACCCCAAATAACTCGCATCAACATATTCCCCGCTCCTCCGATAACCACCATAAATAGAGCGATCTTCTCTCTACCCTGGCTTAACAAATACAACCCCACACACCCCAATAAGGCAAAAAAAGCCATCGCTTTTGGCAAGCCAAGTGAAAATGCAACGCCTGGATTGATTTCAGCCTGACCCCTAGCCAAAAAAACCTGGGCCAAAACAAGATCAACCACAATCACACTAAGTAAAGCCCACCCTTTCACTTCTAACCTTTCGATTTGGCACAATTTACACAATACTCTGCCGTCGGATCAATTCCCAGCCTATCTGTATCAATCATTTTTTTGCATTTTAAGCATTTACCATACTCCCCCTGTTCTACTCGATTCATCGTCTGTCTCACTCGCGTCAAGGCCGCCTCTGTCTCTTTCGAAAGCACCTCAGATTGAGCGTGTCCAAATTGGCTCGCCGCCTCAGCATCATCGGAAGCATTATCATTAAACCTTGAAGTATCGGCGTAAGGATCCTCTTTCTTAAGCTCTCCTTTTCTGCGCAGTAGATCACCTTCAAGTCTTTTCAAGTATACAAGGATTGGCTTGAGCAAGTTCTTTGGATAGTCCATTCTTATTTCCCTCCTCTTATTTTAATTCTTTGACGGTTTCTACTAATCAACAAGGGTTCGGGTTTCCCCAACTTCCTCCCCACTCTCTTATAAACCAAAACCCCCGCTAAAACAATCATAAAAATTCCAAGCAAGAGTTGGACAGGCAAAATTCCAATCGCATAACCCGTCACCATAAAGCTACGGATAGTAAAGAATAGCCCCCACAAGCCCAAAAAGGCCAAACTGGCCAACCCATCCTTGGCAACGCTAGACTCACCTTTATACCAACTATAAAATCGAAACTCCTTCCGAATCCTCGAAGTTATTCCCAATGAAAATAATGCGAAAAACATTCCAAATAACTCAACCGGTACTCGTCGACCCGAAAGTCCTGGGTAAACCAACCCCATGGCCACCTCTTTTCCTCCTCCAGAACCGTTAAAAAACACCCCCATAAACCCGAAGAGTAAAACAACAGAAAGAGAAACTGAGATTGCGTCCATTACTTTCCAGGAGTCCCACGCCTTACTATTGGCAAACAAGTGGAAAAATAGAATGGATGATAGTATCCCCCAAAAATAGTCCATGCCTGGATAAGCCAAAACAGCCACTATCCGATAAAAAGTCCCCATCTCTTCCCAATGCGGGATCACATACCCGATCCTTCCCACGACCAAAAATAACAGAATCGCCAAGAAATATCCGTCAAACAACTCAATTTCTTCCCAGTGTTCATCACGCCCCATCTTCCACCAATAATATAGCCCCAAAAGTCCTCCCAAAAACATGAATATGCCCATGGTATATATCCGTACCGGACCAAGCGAAAGTAAGACTGGAAACATATAAGCCACATTGTACAACAAATAACCCTTGCGTGTTTACTATTTTCTCTTTAAACTTAGCCCATGCTCTCAATATCTCACGCAACTGTTGGTGCATTTATCGCAACCAGCGTAGAAAATCCCGCGCTCTCGATCCCCCTTATTCTCGCCTCCCATTACTTGCTTGACGCTGTTCCACATTGGGATGCTGGGACTGGCCTCGGGAACGGCAGCAAATCAGTAGGTAAAGCCCTACTACTCGAACTCCCAGATCTCTTGTTGGCCGGCACAATAGTTCTCCTCTTTTTCCTGCTCCCGCAAATCTGGGGAGCCTTCCTTGGCCTTCTCCCAGACTTCTTAGAGGCCCCGCGCAATTTCCTCAAATACGAGCCCGCCGTCCTTCGGCCCCTAAACAAGTTTCACCATGCTTTTCACCACTCAATTCCCCATCTTCTCCCCGGCCTTGCGCCCCAAATCATCCTGCTCCTCACAATCTGGTTCTATCGATAAATATGGTAAAATAAGACTGGAGCCGAGGTGGCGAAATGGTATACGCGTAGGTCTCAAAAACCTATGGTCTCAACAACCATGCGGGTCCGATTCCCGCCCTCGGCACTCAAAGCCTTGGCGACGTGTGTCCTCGGCACTATCTCGCCTTGTCCATCCCGTAAAATCTTACGCGTTCACCCCTAAACTTGAGATCAATCGTTCGCAAAGCCCCATTCCGGTGCTTTGCCACGTTCAGTTTTACACTTGAAAAGTCCTCACTATCCTCTCGGTACAAAAACATGACTACGTCCGCATCTTGCTCAATTGAACCGCTTTCTCGCAAATCAGACAGTTGCGGTTGTGCCCCCCCTCGATGCTCGACAGCCCGCGACAGCTGTGATAACGACAGTACGGGTACTTTGAGTTCGCGCGCCAAGTTCTTCAAACCTTGGCTAATTTCAGCCACCTCTTGTACCCTATTCTCAAGATTTCTCCCTCTCATTAGTTGGAGGTAATCAACCACAATCAGTCCAACATTGTGTTCAGATTTGAGCCTTCTTGCCTTGGTGCGCATCTCAAGTACCGAGATCCCCGGCGTGTCATCAATATATAGTGGGGCGTCAGCCAAAACTCCCATCGCTTCCGACAATTTCTCAAAGTCTGCGCTCGTCAATTTCCCCGTCTTCAATCTCCATGCGTCGATATCTGCCTGCGCCACCAACAAACGGTCGACAAGCTCTTCTTTACTCATCTCCAAAGAGAAAAATCCAACCGGAACTTTGCCCACAACTGAGGCATACTGGGCAATGTTTAAAGAAAATGCTGTCTTGCCGGTACCTGGTCTTGCCGCCAAAATAATCAAGTTAGAATCCTGAAATCCAGCCAAGGTGTTGTCCAAATCCGTAAAACCCGTCGCAACTCCTCGTAGTGCCCCAGACTTTTTGTGTAGTTCGTCAAGACGGTCAAAGCTCTCCGCCAAAACATTCTTTAGTGGAATAAACCCCTGCTTCAAGTGTTTTTGAGAAAGAGAGAAAATCTTCTGCTCGGCCGTGTCTAGCATTTCCTTAACCGGCACCCCCTCGTCAAACCCCATCTCAATCACACCCGAGGAATCGCTAATCATTTTTCGTCTTGTGTAATAATCCTGGATTATCTCGCCGTAGTGTTTAACGTTGGCACTAGATGGCACACCTTCAACAAGCTTCGACAAATAGGCAACTCCCCCGATTTCTGTGAGGCTGTTTCGCTCTTTTAGGCGTTGGGGCAAAGTCACAAGATCGATTGGCTCTCTATCCTCGTAAAGGCTAATCATTGCCGAATAAATATCCGCGTGCTTGTCCGAGTAGAAAAACTCTGGGGACAAAAAATCAGAAATCTGCACAATCGCGTCCTTGTCGATCAATATCGAACCCAAAACGCTCCTTTCCGCCGATTCGCTATGTGGGGGAACTTTTACTGTCGCCATTGATATATCTTATCACTCAAAAACAATGACCTCGGTAACGTCCTGTGGCAGGGATATCTTCGAAACAACCAAGCTCTTAACCGTTCTTGAGGTATGCCCATATGCGCTAACAAATTCTTGCACCGTTTGAAGGCCGCCAAACTCTTTTTGGTCATGTCTCTCAGTCCGGTAATGCATTGGCAATACATAGAGCGGATCAATCGCCTCTATTACCTTAATTGCCTCTTGCACATTCAAGGTATAAACCCCTCCTACAGGTATCATCAATATATCAATTCCATTAAGCTCATCGATCAGCTTCTCGCTTAACTGATGACCCAAGTCTCCGAGGTGTAAAATCCTAATATCCTCAGCTTGTAACACAAAAATATTATTTTCCCCTCTCTCCTCTCCCCCTTTCTCATCATGCCAAGTCCTGTAACCAAAAATCGAGATCCCTTCAATTTCGTACTCTCCCGGTTCGCTAATCAGAAATGGTTTAGACGCTTTCGATGTTCCAGCAACTACCCCTGCGTTATTGTGATCATCATGTGCGTGGCTCAAGGTCACAATGTCGGCACTAACCGCAGGCATCCTCCACCCAACGAGTTCTCCATAAGGATCGGTCACAATGGTTCCCGATTTTGCCTTTATCTTAAAACTTGCATGACCCAAATAGCTTATTTCCATAACACTAACATAATATCACATTGATTTTCATCTTGACACAACTCGTGGGGACAATTAGACTACCCTCAAATGAAGATTAAGAAAGAAGTCACTGTAGCTGTAATTATAGGTCTATTGATCGGCGCCGTTGTAGTGGGCGGTGTACTCCGAGCCAAATCTGCACTTCAAAAGATTGAATCGTCACTAAACTCAACGCTCAAAGGTGAGAGTTTTAAGGCCGATACAAATTCAGACCCAACCTCACTCTTTCTAACCTTAGAAACCGCCGACAACCAAATCACCGCCTCAAATAAAATCACGATTGCAGGCAGAACCCTTCCGAAAGATATGGTTGCCGGTATTGTCATTAACGGAGAAAACGGTGATTCAATCATCGTCCCCGATGAACTAGGATCATTTTCTCAAGATATTTCACTCGTAAAAGGCGCCAATACCATTCACGTCACAGTTTACCAAGATGATGGAACCAAGGTAGACTCCACGATTACGGTAGTCTATACAACCAGCGAGATTTGATTACTTCCTCATTTTTTGTTATAACATCCACTTGCAATGAAAAAAATACCGAAAATCCTAATTTTTGTTTCATTTATAGCCTCTTTT
>Ga0075861_108_pt1 | contig 29059 bp, 43 predicted proteins | sample RifGroF2_FD_67963 | JGI IMG/M metagenome (GOLD analysis project Ga0075861, IMG submission 67963) | Microgenomates bacterium GW2011_GWF2_47_9
CTCCGAATTCCATACTTTTGCCGAGAAGTTGGCCGCCGAAATCCTCGACGCCTATAATGGCCTTGGAAACGCGATCAAAAAACGCGACGACGTCCACCGCATGGCTGAAGCCAACAAGGCGTTTAGTCACTTCCGCTGGTAACAGGGTAATTTATTTTTTTACCATTGCTAAGATCAGTCCCACCACAATCCCGATTACAAGTAGGTTTGATAGTCCAGAAATAGCGATAATGCCCAAGGTTGAGAGGATCCATAAGACGACAAGAACCCACACAATTTGGCGAAATGGTCCACCCAAGCTCGACGCGATCCAGATAACAATGACTAGGATTAAAAGTTTTTCGATCGTCAGCTGAAATCCTAAAATGTCTAAGCTAGGGAAATGGGGTTTGGCAAGCCAAGGGACCGACACAATTCCCGTCAGCCACAAAACAACTAGTATCGCCAATAACTCTGCCATACACACCTACTTTACCATATTGCCTATCTTTTCCATGAGTACCGCGTAAAACCTAAGATTATGAATCGTTGCCAGTCTAAGGACTCGCTCGTCCCGATCTCGCCACATCCTCGCGAGCTCCCCCCTTGTTAAAGTCGTACAAAGCTCACAATCGCAAGCAGTACTTACCGGGTATTCTTCCGTTGTATGGATCAACTTCTTTGGATTATAAAATTCATAAAACTTATCCTTTTTTAGATCAATTTCGTCCATCGAATCTGCCGTATATACATATAGTCTGCCATGCCTGGCGTCTCTTGTTGGTAGCACGCAGTCAAATATCTGCCATCCTAGTTCATAGCACTTTACAATATCGTCCGGCTTGCCAATCCCAAGACCATAAAGAAGGGTATCCTTGGGTAAGACCTCGGCGATTAGTTTGGCAGTTCCAATATCAAAGCTCCCATCTTTCATCGGCCAACCCCCATATCCATAACCATCAAACCCTATTTCAAGTAACTCCCTTGCACTTCGCTTACGCAAATCCTCAAAGTAACAGCCTTGCACTACTCCAATTATGTAGGGTCTTTTGTCCTTGGATATATGAAGTCTCCGGCACTCGCTATCAAAAACTTCGCGGCACCGCCTCGCCCACAAGGTAGTGCGCCTCACCGTTCTCTCGGCCTCTTCGTAATCAGCCGTCACTGGCGTAAAATCATCTAAGACTACGATCAAATCTGTTTGCATGGCCATTTGGTATTTAATTGATTCCTCTGGGGTGAATAGATATCTCTCTCCCTCTATTTCAAACTGCACTCCCAGGTCAGAGACCGCGGCCCGCCCCTCCTTCCTCTTGGCAATTGACATGACTTGAAACCCTCCCGAGTCCGATATAATAGGCCCCTTCCAACCGATATAAGGTCTAATTCCTCCCGCTTTTATCGTCTTCTCGTATCCCACCAGCCTAAATAGGTGAAAGGAGTTAACAAGGATTCCTTGCGTACCTGTCGCTCTCACGTCTTGATTAGAAAGGGTTCTCACAAATCCTCTGGTAGCGTCCGGAAAAAACATCGGCAATGGATACGTCACTCCCTCAAGTGTTCTGAACAGATTTTGCATTTTCGTAGTATATCAGTTTGGGGTTTCTGTAGAGGGTCGGGGAGAACTGGTAAACGCAGGATCCAAGGTTCCGGCCATATAGGCGGGAAATGTGTAACGGATTCTGTCAATCTTAAGCTTTTCCTCATAGGTCAACTCTTTAGGGTCTCGCGACAACTCCTGGCTAATGTATGCCTTTAACCTAGCCCAGGTGTCATCTTTGCATGCAAGATAGGTGTCATATCCCTTCACTCTACACGCCTCCTCTTTTGCTCTCCTCACGTAGTTGTCCCATTGTAGATCCATCGCTAGCTTGAGCTCGTCAATGGTTGGGGCTGTTGCGTACGTGCCCTCTGCCGCTCTACTTATTGCGCGCAATGATTCATTGTCAGCTTCCGCGACAGCAAACCCAATCACGTGGACGATTATCTTCTCACTTCCTTCAAAAAGTAGCTTTGCTTGTCCCAAAGGATCGCTGTCACAAGTTTCGACTCCATCAGATATTACTACCACCTCGTTGATTACTTGGGTAGGTTTTTCAATCTCCTTACCCGTTTCCTTTTCTTTTGGGATAAAGCTTTCGGCCGCCTCTTTTAATGCCAAGCCGATTGGCGTCCAACCGGCCGGCCTGATATCCGCCAAATCTTGCTCAATGGTCTCAAGTTTTAGCTCTCCAAGTTCTACTTTTGTTTCAATGCTAGTACAACTAATTCCCTTATCGGCTTGGGAATTACTTCCCTTATCCCCGTACACAATCAAACCTACCCTAGTACTTTCGAGCTTCTCTGCTTTCTTTAAATATTCTCGGATTGCAATCTTAGCCGCTTCCATCTTGGTCTGCTCTCCCACTTTCTGACCCATGCTTCCCGAAGAGTCAAGAAGTATCATTACGTTTCTGGGAATCCTGGCGATCTCCTCTGTATTGGTCGCCGAACACTTGCTATTAAAACATCGCTCTAGCTCCGAAAACTCGTGGTTAAATCCTAACTTTTCCTCAATAAAGTCTGGAATTCTATCCTCATCTGTATCAGTACTATATCTAGATAAGTCTTGTGGAACCGGAGTAGGAAGACTTGACTGAGCTTCCTCATTCTGCTTTTTCCCGCCGAACAACATGAAGCCTACTGCGATCGCTAGCCCAATACATAATATAAAAATGAACCAAATTTTTGACCTCTTTTTGGGGGGCTCTGGGAGTACGATTTCCTCTCCCCCCACACCCTCTTCTCTCGCCATCTCAACTAACCCCCCAACCTTAATGTCTTCGTTCATGTCTATATCATACCTCACCTCGACTTATCGACAAACTGTCATTGCTAATATACAATACATTCTCGCTCACCTGACTCAGGAATGAGAATTAAATATACACTCTTCAAACTTCCCGATTGCGATAAATTTGGAATTTGAAAACAGGGAAAGTATAACGTGCCTATAAAAACAACAGATCGTCAAATGCCAATGGACAAGATTAGAAACATCGGCATCATTGCTCATATCGACGCTGGGAAAACAACGACTAGTGAGCGGATTCTTTTTTACACCGGCAAAAGCTACAAAATCGGCGACATCGACGACGGCAATACCCAGATGGACTGGATGGAGCAAGAAAAAGAGCGCGGTATCACCATTATGAGCGCGGCCACAACCACATTCTGGACCCCAAAGCTCCCCGACTCTCTTTATAAAGATTCATATCGCATCAATCTTATCGATACTCCGGGACACGTCGACTTTACTGCCGAAGTCGAACGCTCACTTCGCGTCCTAGATGGTGGTGTTACTGTTCTTGACGGTGAAGAGGGAGTGCAATCCCAATCTGAAACTGTTTGGCGACAAGCCGACAAGTACAAAGTTCCCCGCCTCTGCTTTATTAACAAAATGGACAAGCTAGGAGCAGACTTCCATGCCACAATTAAAGATATTCAAGAAAAATTAGGTGCCCATACCGCGATTATGGCTCTCCCAATCGGGGCTGAAAACATGTTTAAAGGAGTTGTTCTCCTCCTTGAAAGAAAATCCCTTATTTGGGAAGGCGACGAGACAGGAGCAAAGTATACCCTTGGCGAAGTCCCTGAAGACATGAAGGACGAGGTTGAAAAATACCGCAATGAATTGATTGAACAAATATCAGAAACTGACGACGGCCTCCTAGGGAAATTCCTGGAAGGGGTAGAGCCTACCGTAAAAGAGCTAAAACTGGCTCTTCGCGCCGCCACCATTGCCTACAAATTAGTTCCTGTCTACTCAGGCTCCAGTCTGAGGAATAAGGGTGTTCAGCCACTCTTAGACGGAATTGTCGACTTCCTTCCTTCCCCCCTTGATGTTCCTCCAGCTGAAGGCACTCTTCCCAACTCCGATGAAAAGGCAGTTCGCCACCCCGACATCAAAGAACCATTTACGGCCCTTGCGTTCAAGATCCAAACTGACCCACACGTTGGCAAACTCACCTATGTCCGCGTCTACTCGGGCACCCTTGCGTCAGGCTCTTATGTCTATAACGCGACGCGCGACAAGCAAGAGCGGATCGGGCGCCTACTTCTCATGCACGCCAACGATCGGGAAGAAATATCAGAAGCGATAGCGGGAGAAATTGTCGCAATTGTCGGCCTCAAAGACACTAAAACAGGCGACACTCTCTGTGACAAAGACCATCCCGTAATCCTCGAAGGGATCGAGTTTACCGAGCCTGTTATCTCCCTAGCGATTGAGCCAAAAACCAAGGCTGACCAGGAGAAAATGGGAGTTGCCCTTTCTAGGCTCTCAGAGGAAGACCCTACTTTTAAAATCAAAACTAACCACGAAACAGGCCAGACCCTGATAGCCGGTATGGGCGAACTTCACCTCGAGATTTTGGTTGATCGCATGAAAAGAGAATTCAAAGTCGAGGCTAATGTTGGCAATCCCCAGGTTGCCTACAAAGAAACCATCACAGTCGCAGGTAGTGCGGAAGGAAAGTATATTCGCCAATCTGGTGGACGTGGTCAGTATGGACATTGTTTCCTTCGCATCAAGCCACTTGGACGAAGTGAAGGCTATAAGTTTATTAACTCAATTGTCGGCGGCTCCATTCCCAAAGAATTCATCTCACCCATCGAAAAAGGTGTCAAAGAAGCAATGGAGAACGGTGTCATCGCGGGGTACCCTCTTGTTGACATAGAAGTTGAACTTTACGACGGGTCCTATCACGAGGTTGACTCCTCTGAAGTCGCCTTTAAAATCGCTGGGAGCATGGCTTTTCAATCAGCCGTCAAACAATCGGGTCCCATCATCCTCGAGCCCATCATGAAACTCGAGATAACAACCCCAGAAGAATTTATGGGGGACGTTATTGGGGACGTTTCAAGTAAACGTGGACAAGTTTTGGGTACGAGTCAGCGCGGCAATGTCAGAATTATTCAAGCCCTCGTTCCATTGGCAGAATTATCTCGATATGCTACAATACTCCGCAGTATGACCCAGGGTCGGGCCAGTTTCTATATGGAACCCAGTCACTACGATCCAGTCCCCGGCAACATTGCCGACAAAATTATTAATAAAGAAAGTAATTAAGTAATTAAGAATTATACAAGGAGGAACAATGGCAGACGCACAAAAATTTGTTCGCACTAAGCCGCACGTCAATATTGGCACAATCGGGCACGTTGACCACGGCAAAACCACACTTACCTCGGCGATCACCGTTGTTCTTGCCAAAAAAGGGTTAGCAGTAGCCAAAAAATACGAAGATATTGATGCGGCTCCAGAGGAACGTCAGCGCGGCGTGACAATTAACCTAAGTCACCAAGAGTACGAAACAGAGGCTCGCCACTACGCTCACATCGACGCTCCATACCGGCGCGGCCCAAATGGACGGCGCCATTTTAGTTGTCGCCGCAACCGATGGTCCTATGCCTCAAACCCGTGAGCACATCTTGCTTGCCCACCAAGTCAACGTTCCCAAGATCGTCGTTGCTCTTAATAAGTGTGATATGGTTGATGATCCCGAACTTCTCGATCTAGTTGAGATGGAAATTCGCGAACTCTTATCCAAATATCAATACCCAGGCGATGAAGTACCCATTGTTCGTGTTTCCGCCCTCAAGGCCGCCGAAGGCGACGCCGAGTGGCAGGGCAAGATCGAAGAGTTAATGAAAGCTGTCGACGACTACATTCCAACCCCAGAGCGCGACCTCGACAAACCCTTCCTAATGCCCGTCGAAGACGTCTTCTCGATCAAGGGTCGTGGCACGGTTGCAACCGGCAGAATTGAACGTGGAGTCGTTAAGGTAGGCGAAGAGATCGACATTGTCGGTATGGCCAAAGACAAAAAGTCAGTTGTTACTGGAGTGGAAATGTTCAGGAAACAACTCGACGAAGGTCAAGCAGGCGACAACGTCGGCATCCTCCTTCGTGGTATTGAAAAAGCTGACATTGAGCGTGGACAAGTCCTTGCCAAGCCAGGGAGTATCAAGCCTCACACCGATTTTGATGCCCAGGTTTACGTCCTAACCAAAGAAGAGGGTGGTCGTCACACTCCCTTCTTCTCAGGCTACAAGCCTCAGTTTTACGTGAAGACAACCGATATCACAGGTGACATCAAGCTTCCCGACGGTGTAGAAATGGTTATGCCTGGCGATGATGCCAAAATGACCGTGAAACTCATCGTCCCTGTCGCCATGGAAGAGGGTCAACGTTTCGCCATCCGTGAGGGCGGCAAAACTGTTGGTGCTGGAGTCATTACTAAGATTCTTGCTTAATTCCGGTTCACCGGAAGCCAATCCCGAAATAAAAGGGATATGGCATTAATGCGGAGCTTGGGTTATACTCGCGCTCCGCATTAAATAGTCGTTAATATATATTGAAAGGCAAATAATGGCCGCTAGTAGAATCAGAGTCAAACTCAAATCTTTTGATCACCGCGTCATCGACGAAGCGGCCGCCAAAATCGTGGATACCGCCCTTCAAACCGGAGCCAGGGTTGTCGGTCCCGTCCCTCTCCCCACCCGTCGAAAGCGAATCACCGTCCTCAAAAGTCCCCATTCCGACAAAGATGCTCGTGAACAATTCCAAATCCTGACCCACAAAAGGTTAATAGACATCGAAAAGCCAACCGGCAAAACTATCGACTCTCTCATGCATCTAGAACTTCCGGCTGGAGTTGGCATTGAAGTAAAGATGTAGGCGTTGAAAGAAGAAAAATATGACAGCAACTATATTTGGAATCAAACAAAGTATGTCCTCAGCCTATCTAGGCCCGGTTCGTACTGCAGTCACCAAGATTTCGCTTTTCCCCATGACAGTAACTCAAATCAAGTCTCTTGAAAAAGACGGCATAGAGAAAACCCAGGTAGGGTTTGGTAAAGGAAAAAAACGCTTACCAGCTTCTTTACTTGGCCATCTTAAAAAATCCGGCCTGAAATCGGGAAAACTCAAAGAAATTGAGGCTACTAAAGATATAGAGCTCGGAACTCAGATTATGCCAGAGACGGTTGTCAAACCTGGCTCAACAGTTAACATTCAGGGTGTAACAAAAGGCAAGGGATTTGCGGGAGTTGTGAAACGATGGAATTTTGCCGGCGGAGCCAAGACGCACGGTCAGTCCGACCGTCTTCGCGCACCAGGCAGTATTGGCCAAGGAACGACTCCGGGGCGCGTCCACAAAGGCAAAAAAATGGCTGGTCACATGGGACATAACACCTATACGATCAAAAACCTTACCGTCATAGCCATGCAAAACAATGATATCTGGGTTACAGGCCCGGTCCCAGGGGTTACAAAAGGCTATCTTGCAATTACAGTTACCGGCGAAAAAGACCTTCCCACGCCCGTTACCTTAATTGGACTTGAATCACAGGCTGAAAATATATGAAAATAACTGTTTTTGACCACCAAGGTAAGAAAAAATCAGCCTGGGAACTTAGTGAGAAGTTAGGTTCTGTCAATTCAGTTCTTCTAGCTCAGGCCTTAAGGATCTACGAATCCAATTCTCACCAAAAGACCAGTCGTGTAAAAACTCGCGGCGAAGTTAATGGTTCAACTCGCAAGATCTATCGCCAAAAAGGTACCGGTAACGCTAGGCACGGAGCCAGATATGCTCCTATTTTCGTCGGGGGAGGTATTGCGCATGGTCCAAAGGGAGTTCGAGCTGACATGCTCATTCTGCCCAAGAAAATGCGCCGCAAGGCTCTTGCAAGCGCCATTCTTCTCAAAGCTCAAAACGACGAACTTGTTGGGCTTGCTAACGCTGACAAACTTTCAGCACGTACTGCCACCATCGCTAATCTGCTTAGCACCATCGCCAATCACCCCAAGAAAAAAGTTTTGGTTGTCTCAAAACTTCGTACAGACGCTCTCTATTTAGGATTAAAAAATATCCAAGGAGCCTCGCTAAAAAACGCCAACCTCGTTAACGCACTCGACCTTGTCTCCGCCGATCACGTTGTCCTGACACAAGACGCCCTAGACTCAATTATGACCCGGATATTGGGCTCATCGACCCCCCTTAAAAAGACTGTAAAAAAGGCAGATAAAAAATGAACATCTTAAAACCGATCATCACCGAGAAGTCAATGCTAGCCGCCTCGCGGGGAGTTTTTACCTTCGAGGTGGAAAGTCGCTCTACCAAACACCAAGTAAAAGCAGAAGTAGAAAAACTCTTCAAAGTCAACGTTATCAAATTGACCTCCCTTAGATCAAAGGGGGTTGTCAAACGTACCGGCAAACTCAAGATCCGTACAACCACAAGTCCCAGGAAAATCACCAAGGTTTGGCTGAAAAAAGGTCAATCAATCGAACTTTTTGACATGAAGGAAGGAAAATAACCATGTTAAAGAAAGTTAACCCGACTAGCGCCGGAGTCAGACATCGTCTAAATGCCGTTAACGAGTTCACAGTCTCAAAGCCTGAGAAAAGCCTGACCGAAAAACAGAAGAAAAACGCTGGTCGTAACGCCCACGGCCATGTCACAACAAGACATCGTGGCGGTGGCGTCAAAAGAAGATATCGTCTTATTGATTTTCGTCGCACAAAAACCATTGACGGTCGTGTAGCAACAATTGAATATGACCCCAACCGTTCAGCCAATATTGCTCTAATTCACTACCGTGACGGCGAGAAAAGATACATTCTTGCCCCAGACACCATCAAAGTCGGCGATATTATCTCAACCGGTCCCGAAGTTGAACCAAAAATTGGCAATTGCCTTCCCTTAAAACGCATTCCCGTCGGCTTACCTATTCACAATCTAGAACTTACTCCGGGCAAGGGTGGTCAAATTGTCCGCTCTGCTGGCACAGCGGCTTATGTCCAGTCAAAAGAAGAGGATTTGGTTACCGTCAAACTCCCCTCTGGCGAGGTGAGATTGCTCAAAAGCGATTGTTTTGCTACAATCGGCCAGGTTTCTAATCTGGATCACAAAAACAGGAAACTCGGCAAAGCTGGTATCCGCCGTCTCATGGGTTGGCGACCGAGTGTGAGGGGTATTGCCCAACATCCAGATTCGCATCCACACGGAGGAGGCGAGGGTAGGTCAGGTATTGGTATGCCTTCACCCAAATCGCCTTGGGGCAAGCGCACTCTTGGCAAAAAAACCAGGAAGGGCAATCGCTACTCAAATAAATTAATCGTAAAAAATAGGAATCGATGAGAAGCTTCTTAAAAAAGTATTGGCCTCCGACGCGTCTGGACGAAAAGAATCTATCAAGACTTGGGCACGCTCCTCCTCCATTCCTCCCGAATTTGTAGGTCACACCTTCCTTGTTCACAACGGCAAGGTGTTCAAAGAGGTCTTTGTTTCCGAAACAATGGTAGGTCACAAACTAGGGGAGTTTTCCCCCACCCGCACTTTCCACGGTCACGGCAAAATCGTTAAACGTATACTCGCCAAAACCTAAAAACATATGAAAGCAACTCAAAAATTTGTAAGAACCAGCGCCCGCAAACTTCGTCTTATTGCCAAAGCTGTTCGCGGCCAAAAGGCTGAGACCGCACTTAACAATCTCCGCTTTATGGAGAAAAGAGCCGCGCTTCCTCTCTACAAAACTCTTTTTTCTGCCGTCGCCAATGCCCGCGCCAAAGGTATAACTCAAAGCGATCTAGTGATCAATAAAATTGATATTGGTGAAGGTCCAACCTACAAAAGATGGCGCGCCGTCTCTCGCGGTTCTGCCCACTCTATTATGAAAAGAACATCTCACATTAATATCGAACTGAAGGAGAAAGACAATGGGACAAAAAGTTAACCCTACAGGCTTCCGTCTAGGGGTTATTTTTAGCCCTAGCTCGAAGTGGTATGCCAACAAGGGGCAATACCAGGAATTTGTTCTGCAAGATATTAAAATTAAAGATTTTATCTTTGACCGCCTCAAGCTTGCAGGAATAGTTTCTGTTAATGTCGAGAGATCAATCAATGTCATCAAAATTACTATCCTTGCCGGCAGACCAGGGGTTGTTATTGGCCGCGGAGGTGCAAATCTAGAACTCCTGAAAAAGGAACTAGAGGATTTCCTGAAAAAAATTAAAGCTCCGACTGCTCTCAAATTTCAACTTGACGTCAAAGAAGTCAAAAATCCCGATTTGTCTGCCAAATTAGTGGCAGAGCGAATCTCTGAACAGTTGATCAAGCGTTATCCTCATCGCCGGGCCATTGCCCAAGCCCAAGAACGTGTCATGGCCTCAGGAGCAAAAGGAATCAAGATCCAACTTTCCGGCCGTATCAATGGTGCCGAAATCTCAAGAAGCGAAAAATATTCCCAGGGTTCAATTCCAACCCAAACTCTCCGCGCCAACATTGACTATGCCGAAATTCCCTCCTTAACCCGCTCTGGGTATGTCGGAATCAAAGTCTGGGTATATAAGGGAGAAGCTGAGCTTTAAAACTATATGCTACAACCCAAGAAAAGCAAACACCGCAAAGAATTTAGAGGCTCTATGAGTGGGATAGCGACCCGCGGGAACACCGTTTCTTTTGGTGATTTTGGGCTTAAAGCCCTTGAAACCTCCTGGATTACCGCCGCCCAAATCGAATCAACTCGTCGCACTATCACCCACCACACCAACCGGATTGGGAAACTTTGGTTACGTATCTTCCCCCACAAGCCAACTACCCACAAAGCCGCTGGAAGTAAAATGGGTTCCGGCAAGGGAGATATCGACAAACACGTCGCCGTCGTCAAGCGGGGAACCGTCATCTTCGAACTAGGAAGTCTTCCTGAGGATGTAGCCCGCGAGGCTTTCCGCAAAGCCGCGAGCAAACTCCCAGTTAAAACATCTTTCGTTAAAAGGGGAGAAATACTATGAAAATGAAAAAGAATGATATCATCGGGGTCGTTGGAGCAGGCCGCAAGTCCATTCTGGCCAAGCTCGTCGAGCTAGAAATTGAGCTAACAAAAAACAAGCTCAAACTAAAGCGAGGCGAACTCAAAAATCTAAAAGAAAATAAAATAACTAAAAGAGCTATCGCTCAATTAAAAACAGCTCTCTTGAGTGTTAAGGAGTAATGTGAAAAAACTAACAGGCATAGTTATCTCAGACAAAATGGCCTCCGCCGCTGTCGTCATGGTCGAAACCTCCTGGAGACATCCTCTCTATAAGAAGACAGTTAAAAGATCCAAGAAATACCTAGTCGGTAACGCCAAGGGCGCAAAGACACAAGATCATGTCGTCATTACTGAGTCACGTCCTCTTTCTCGCAAAATTCGCTTTGTTATTACAGAAATAGTTAAGAAATAAATATATGATTCAATTACGTTCAGTCCTCAAACCAGCCGACAACTCAGGTGCCAAACGACTAAAAGTGATTCATGTGCACGGTGGATCGACCCGTCGCTTTGGTCACGTAGGGGATATCGTGACTGTCGTAGTTGATCAAGCCGAACCCAATAGTTACGTCAAAGATTCTCAGATGGTGAAAGCTGTTGTTGTGAGAACCAGAAAAGAGATAAGACGTGCTGACGGTACATATGTCAGATTTGATGACAATGCCGCCGTTGTGATTGATCCAAAAACCAAAGAGCCTATTGCTACCCGAGTTTTTGGCCCTATCGCACGTGAAGTAAAAGAAGCTGGCTTTGCCAAGATCGCTTCGCTCGCACAGGAGGTACTCTAACATGAAAAAATTTAAAAAAGGTGATCAAGTTATTGTTATGGCTGGCAAAGATAAAGGCAAAACCGGCGCAATTACTCGTATTTTTCCCAAAAAAGACCGGGTTATAGTTGGTGGAGTCAATCTTTACAAAAAGCACCGCAAAGCCACCCAAAACTCAGAAGGAGGCATCGTTTCACTAGAACGCTCACTCCCAACTGCTAGCATCATGCTCTCTGAGAAAGGCAAACCAGTCCGCGTCGCGCTCAAGAGAACTTCCAAAGGAGTTACGCGTATCAGTAAGAAATCAGGGGAAACTGTATGACAGATCAAGATCTAAAAACTCGCTTTGATAAGGAACTTAGACCCTCTCTCATGAAAGAATTGGGGATTAAAAACGTCGCGGCCGCTCCAAGACCCCTTAAGGTAGTACTTAACGTTGGCATTCCCAAATCCGACTCATCAACCAAAGACGTTGAAACGATCAAAGCCGAACTAGCAACAATTACCGGTCAAGCTCCTCAAGTAACAAGAGCCAAAGCCTCGATTGCCGGCTTCAAGATCAGAATGGGAGACCCGGTTGGTGTTAGCGTTACTCTGCGTGGACAAAGAATGTTTGATTTCCTCGATAAATTGTGTAGAATAGTGCTTCCGCAAGTCAAAGATTTTCGCGGAGTCAAAAGAAACGCTTTTGACGGTAGTGGTAACTATACCTTGGGATTAACTGAACAGATTATTTTTCCTGAGATAGATTACTCGAAGGTCGAAAAAGTTCATGGTCTTGAGATCAGTATTATTACTTCCGCCTCAAGCGATGAATATGCATATAGATTACTTCTATCGATTGGCATGCCATTCGAGAAAGAAGAAGGAGACAAATAAATGGCAAAGCTCGCATTAATCCTAAAAAGTCAGAAAGTACCGAAGTATCCTTCGCGAGGCTACCATCGATGCAAACTCTGTGGCAGACCAAAAGCCTATATCAGATTATTTGGGATGTGCCGTCTTTGTTTTAGAGAACAAGCCCACAAAGGCAACTTACCAGGAGTTACAAAAGCAAGCTAGAGAGAAAATTTATATGAATGACAAAGTCTCAGACATGATAACCCGTATTAGAAACGCCTACCTAGCCCATAAGGCAGAAGTCCTCATGCCCTCTACTAAACTCCTGGCTTCGATAGCCAAAGTTTTAGTCGAAGAAAAATATCTAAAATCCTCAGAATTACTTGAGTCACCCAAGCCCACCCTCAAACTAGTTTTAAACTATGCCGGCAATATGGCCGCAGTAAGCAAGCTCCGTCGCGTTTCTAAGCCCGGAAGTCGCATCTACAAAAAGGGGCGGGAACTCAAACCCATTCTCTCTGGGATGGGGATCGCCATTCTCTCAACCTCAAAAGGCATCATGACCGATAGAACGGCAAGACGTGAAAAAATAGGAGGAGAAGTTCTCACAGAACTTTGGTAAATATGTCTAAAATTGGCAAACTTCCCATCTCTCTTGGTGCAGTAAGCGTCAATATCGCCGGCCACGTTTTGACGATAAAAGGTCCCAAGGGTGAACTGTCTCACAACCTCCCCTCGGGCATTACAGTCGAACAAGATGGTAACATCCTCCATGTCAAAAGAGAAAGCGACAGCAAGTCCTCTCGCGCCCTCCATGGCCTTACTCGTGCGATCCTTGCCAATCACGTCGAAGGGGTAACTAGTGGCTTCAAAAAATCGCTCGAGCTCGTAGGTACCGGTTACCGCGCCAAACTCGCTGGATCTAAGCTTGTATTGTCCTTGGGGTTATCTCATGAGATTGAGTTTACCCCCTCTTCTGATGTTCAAATTCAAGTAGAAGGCACGAACCTTATTCATATTAGCGGCGTAAGCAAACATCTGGTAGGCCAGGTTGCGGCTAATATTAGAGCCTACAAACCGCCCGAACCCTACAAAGGCAAAGGCATCAAATATCAAGGTGAAATTGTTAGACGCAAAGCTGGCAAGGCCGCTAAATCAGCGAGCGCTTAAGGAAAAACGAATATGAATATAACAAAATATAAGAAAAGAGCCGTCAGGGTCAGGGCTAAAATTCGCCAAGTAAGCGTATTGCCCAGGCTATCCGTTTTTAGATCAAACGCTCACATATGGGCACAAATTATCGACGACTCAAAAAAAACTACCCTTACCGCAGTCTCTGAAATTGGTCTTAAAGGTACCAAAACTGAAAAAGCGGTGGCCGTTGGAACTTTGATTGCAGAAAAGTCGCTCGGACTTGGGATTAAAAAAGTCGTATTTGATCGTGGTTCCTATCGGTTCCATGGTAGAGTAAAAGCGCTAGCTGAGGCCGCGCGCAAGAAAGGTCTAGATTTCTAGAAAATATTATCTATGCAACACACATCTCGTGAACCAAAAGAATTTGACGAAAAAGTAATCCGGATTTCCCGTGTTTCCAAAAAAACCAAGGGAGGGAACAAGATTGGCTTTACCGCCCTTGTCGTTATCGGTGATCGCAAAGGGAGGGTTGGTGTTGCCCTTGGCAAAGCCGGTGACGTCCTCTCAGCCATCAAAAAAGGCGTTCGCAAAAGCAAGAAAAACCTCGTTAATATTCCCCTCGTTGATGGTCGTACCATCGCCCATGCGATCGACATCAAGTTCGGTGCGGCTCACCTAATTATGAAGCCAGCTCCACTAGGGACTGGAGTTATCGCCGGTGGCTCAGTTCGTGCAGTTCTAGAGCTAGCAGGTGTTAGGGACGTAGTCGCCAAGACTCTTGGTACCAACAATAAATTGACGAATGTTACCGCCACCTTCAACGCCCTCAAATCCATTAAGAACATGGTTGACAAAAAAACCGCTCTTGGTCAGAATACCGGCCACTTCCACAAAAAGCCTTCCGTGCTTCCCGAGGCCCTTCCCGCCGCCCCCAAGAAACTAGACAAGCCTACCGCTCCCCAGACAAAAAAACCATTAAAGTCAAAATCAAAAAAAACGACCAAAGGGAAATAAACTATGAAATTACATAGCCTATCAAAAACCACGAAGAGATCGCAAAAAAGAGTTGGGCGGGGCTATGGTTCTGGCAAAGGAGGACACAACTCTGGGCGTGGAACCAAAGGCCAAAAGGCTAGAAATAGCGTACCTGCTCATTTTATTGGTTCTTCTTGGGTGTGGTTCAAGCGCCTTCCCTTTATGAGGGGTAAATCAAAATTTAACTCGCTTAACGATTCTTTATATATCACTCTCTCCGACCTCAACAAATTTGCGGCCGACTCACTCGTTGACCTTAAAGCTGTTACCGAGGCAGGCCTGCTTCAAGCTAAGCCCAAAAGATTTACCAAAGTAAAGATAGTTGCAAATGGTGAGTTAAGTACTAAACTAAAAGTTGCCCTGCCAGCCACAAAACAAGCTGTTAAGGCAATTACCAAAGCTGGTGGAGTCTATCTTTGTGAGTCTAATTAATGAAGTAAAATCTGCTCTTCAAAACCGCGAACTTAGGTCGCGTATCTTCGTTACATTAGGTATCTTGGCACTATTTCGTTTTGTCACTCATATCCCAGTTCCCGGGGTAAACACGGCCGCAATTCGTGCCGTCTTTAGCTCCAACCAATTGTTAAGTCTTCTTGATATTTTTTCTGGTGGTACTCTCGCCAACTTTTCCATTCTAGCCCTTGGCTTAAACCCCTATATCAACGCTTCAATTATTATGCAGTTACTAACCATGGTTGTCCCCAAATTCGAGGAACTGCAAAAAGAAGGGGAATCTGGTCAAGAACAGATCAACCAGTATACGCGCCTGCTCTCTCTGCCCCTCTCCCTCATGCAAAGTGGTGCCATGTATCTTTTGCTAAAAAATGCCGACCTCGTAACCGTGACCAATCCTCTCTCACTCCTCACCCTCCTTGTTACCATGTCCGCTGGGAGTATTTTTCTCATGTGGCTCGGCGAATTATTAACTGAGTATGGTGTTGGCAACGGCATATCCCTCCTGATTTTCGCCGGTATTGTCGGCCGCCTACCCGTAAGCTTCCTGCAGACCCAGGCAGTTGCAAGTACCGTTAACTTTGCCAACCTTATTATTTTTGGAGCACTCGGTCTTGCCGTTGTTTTTGCGATCGTTGTTGTTGATTCAGCCAAACGTCAGATTGTGGTCCAGTATTCGCGTCGGATGAGGGGTGGACGTGAAACTGGTGGGTCAAGCGCCTATCTTCCAATCAAACTCAATAACGCCGGAGTTATCCCCATTATTTTTGCGATCGCTCTCGTCTTAGCACCCAGCATGTTAGCCAAATTAGTGGCTGGGGTAAACTCTCCCGGGGTGGCCTCCGCCGCTACCGCTTTTGCCAACTACTTCACTCCCGAATCTGTCCTTTATAATCTCATCTATTTTACTCTGGTTGTTGCTTTCACATATTTTTATACAGCCGTAGTCTTTGATACGGATAAAATTGCCGATCAGCTTAAAATTAATGGTGGTTACATTCCTGGTATCCGTCCTGGCAAACATACCGCCAACTATCTTAGCTACATTGTTGGTCGGGTTACCCTGGCAGGAGCTCTTTTTTTGGGTGCTATCGCTGTTCTTCCTAGTCTCGTACAGGGTTTTACCTCTATTTCGACCCTCACGATCGGGGGTACAAGCATTCTCATCGTTGTTTCGGTAGTTCTAGAGACAGCGCGGAAACTCAAGTCGTATTCAGTCGCCAAAAGCTATGAAGTATTTACTAGATAATTAATTTAGCCCTATGTTGGCAGAGGAGGAGAAATGAGTCTGAACATTATTTTCTATGGCCCAGAGGGATCAGGCAAGTCTACCCAGGGTAAAATGTTGGCCGAAAAACTTTCTGTCCCCAATCTTGTCTCAGGCGACTTGGTTCGGCGTATGGCCGAAAAAGATCAGGGTATCATGGGGGATATTTGTCGGGAAACTTTAGCAAAAGGCCACTATGTTGCTGATTCCGAGATGTTTGTCTTGTGGAAGGCTCGACTTAAAGACGAGGACACTCAGCATGGCTGGGTGATTGACGGGTTTCCCCGCAACATGACTCAAGCCGAATTTTTGGCTGATAAACTAGACAAATACGGCAAGACAGTTGATATTGTCTACTACTTAAACGTGCCAGAAGATGTGAGCGTTAAAAGACTCCTCTTGCGTGGCCGGCGTTCACCCGACGGCTCCCTGCACGATTCCGAAGAATTGATTAAAGAGCGACTCAAGCGGTACAAAGCCGAAGAGGCCGACGTCCTAAGCTACTATACTCAAATGGGCGTGCTAAAAGAGATCGATGGCACCAAATCAATTGAAGATATCCATGCAGAAATAGTATCGCTAACTGCGGCAAAAGAGGGTCGGGCATAAATTCAATGAATAGATTAAAGATCATGAAAGAGGGGGGCGCCATCCTCGGAGCGGTAAGGTCTAAGCTCTATTCTTTTGTAGAAGTCGGAGTCACTCCGCTTGAAATCGAAGAAAAAGCTCGCGCTCTTATCAAAGAGTATGGTGGTGAGCCATCCTTTACCAAAGTTCCCGGTTACCACCATGTAACCTGTGTTAATCTGAACTCCGGGATAGTACATGGCCTCCCAGTATCAGATGTTCCCTTTGTTGACGGGGACTTGGTTACGGTTGACTGCGGAGTTTATTTTAAAGGTTTTCACACCGACGCCGCTTTTAGCAAAGTCGTTGGCACTTCGACTCCCGCCAAAGACAAGTTTCTGGCGGCAGGTTTGGCTAGCCTCAAATCAGCCCTTAGCGTAATAAAGCCAGGCAGTAGGATTGGCGACATCAGTCTCGCAACCCAAACTGTCCTAGAGAATGCTGGTTACTACCCGACGCGCGAACTCACGGGTCATGGAATCGGCCGGGAACTGCACGAAGAACCAATGATCCCCAATCTACTCTCCGTTCCAATCGAATCTACTCCAGAACTCGTGCTAGGCCAGACTTTAGCGATCGAAAACATCTACGCCGACGTAAAACCCAGACTTTCCCTCGAGAAAGATGGCTGGACAATCAACGTGATTAATGGTAAACTTTCAGCCGTGTTCGAAGAAACCGTCCAAGTCACCGAGGGCGGTTGCTCTATTTTGACCACTCCTACATTGTTTCAGATAATCTAATCTGGTACAATACGACCTCGTATGAGTAAAGCTAATGTAAGTGAACACTTGGGGACAGTAACATCCGCTCTCCCCAACACAATGTTTAGGGTCGAGTTAGAAGACGGGACCATGATTATGGCCCATCTGTCTGGCAAGATGCGAATGTATCGAATCAGCATCATGCCAGGTGACAAAGTCAAGCTCGAAATGACACCCTACGATTCGACCAAGGGTAGGATCACCTACCGAATTAAAGAAGGCCAAGCGCCACCAAGCAAATAATATGAAAGTACAAGCATCACTAAAAACCCGCTGTCTAAAATGCAAGTTTGTACGCCGAAAGGGTGTTTTATTTATTGTGTGCGAAAACCCTCGCCATAAACAGCGACAGGGATAAAGGACAATATATGTTACGTTTAGTCGGTGTCGACTTACCAGAGCAGAAAAGGATTGAAATTTCCCTTACCTATATTCATGGGATCGGCCTCAAGCTCTCCCGAGAGATTCTCGTCAAAGCCGGGGTTAGTCCTGACCTACGCGCCAAGGACCTGGCCGCCAAAGATGTCGCCTCTCTTCAAAAAATCCTTGATACCTACAAGGTTGAGGGTGACCTCCGCAAAGAAATCCGCGAAAATGTCCAACGCCTCAAAAGAATCGGGAGCTATCGTGGTATGCGTCATACCATGGGTCTTCCCTCAAGAGGTCAGCGCACCCGCACCAACGCCCGCACCAAACGCGGCAAGAGAAAGACAATCGGAGCTATGAAGAAAGAAGACGCCGCCAAAGTGGCCGCATAGGAATAAAAATATGGCAGAATCAAAAATAAAAAAACAAGTCACATCAGGTCGCGTCTACATTGTCGCCACCTTCAACAATACCCTAATTACAATCACCGACGAGTCAGGTAATACCATCTGCTGGAACTCAACTGGCAAGGTAGGTTTTAAGGGTTCAAGGAAATCCACCCCCTTCGCCGCCACCCAGGCGATCACAGCCGCCATCGACACCGCCAAAGGCATGGGTCTTCGTTCAGCTAGTGTGTTCATCAAGGGTCCTGGTCCAGGACGTGACGCGGCTCTTAGAGTGCTAAGAAGTACTGGCATTAAAGTTACCGAATTATCTGACGTTACTCCAATCCCTCACAATGGGACAAGAGCAAAAAAACCACGCCACGGCTAACTCATATATTAAGTTATCTAGGAATCTAAAAAATGGCAAGATATACAGGACCACGTAACAAAGTCGCAAGAAGATTAGGTGCCGACCTTGGCCTCAAAACCAATCCGAAATCACTCGAGCGTCGCATCAACACACCTCCTGGTCAGCATGGCCGCAAAGGCACTCGAAAAATGTCCGATTACGGGATCCAGCTGGCCGAGAAACAAAAAGCCAAAAACACCTACGGAGTTTTAGAGCGTCAATTCAAGAAATACTATACTATCGCCTCCCGAACTCCCCAGGCTACCGGAGCAGTACTTCTCGCTCTTCTTGAAAGGCGCTTAGACAATGTTGTGTATCGGCTTGGGTTTGCTCCCACTAGACGTGCCGCTCGCCAGCTTGTTACTCACGGCAATGTCCTAGTCAACAATAAGAAGTTGAGCATTCCTTCCTACTGCGTCACTGTAGACGAGCTAGTTTCAATCTCGAAAAAGGCCAGCAATATTCCCTATATCAAAGAACTATTAGCCAACAAAGAATACCAGATCCCGAAATGGCTTGACCGCAAAGCTCTGGTTGGCAAGGTCAGGCGACTCCCAGAGCGAGATGACACGCAAGAAAATATTCAAGAACAGTTAATAGTCGAGTTTTACTCTCGATAAAGGAGATTATCATGCAAAAACCCATGTTTACCATTACCGCCCTCAAAAATGAATCCAATTTCGGTAAATTCGCCATCGAACCATTGGAAAACGGTTTTGGACACACGTTAGGCAACGCGTTAAGGAGAGTTCTTCTCTCTGGGTTCAAGGGTGCCGCCATCACCAAAGTCAAGGTTGCGGGAGTCACTCACAAATTTTCTTCTCTCTCTGGGATGAGTGAAGACATGATTGATCTTATGTTAAACCTTAAAGGAGTAAAGGTTGCCTACGAAGGGGACGAACCCACACGAGCCAAACTCTCGGTAAAAGGTCCAAAAGTCGTAACAGCCAAGGACATCGTGGTGGGGCCTGGTGTAACAATCGTGAACCAAGACGTAGTTATTGCCAAACTCTCTCCCACCGCAAAACTAGACATTGAGATCGAGATTTCGACTGGATTCGGCTACTCTCCTGCAGAAGATCGTACGACCGACTCTGTTGGGGAACTAGTCATGGATGCAATTTTCTCGCCTGTCGAACGCGTCTCTTACAAAATTGAAGCTACTCGTGTCGGTCGCCGAACCGATTACGACAGATTAGTAATGGATATTTATACCGACGGTTCTATCGAACCAGAGAATGTCCTCAAGTCAGCGGCAAAGATTCTTGTTGAATATTTCTCTCAAGTTGTAGATCCCAAAGTTGTGGAAGAAACAGTAGATGTTGTTACTGGTGCTCCTTCTGTTTCAACCGAAGAGCTTGGTCTCCCAACGAGAATAGCCAACGCCCTCAAGAACGCCGGCTATAAGACAGCCCTCGCGCTTTCTCAGGCTTCAGACAAAGATCTGAAAAATGTCAAAAACTTGGGTGCCAAATCACTTGATGTTGTCGATGCGGCTCTATCCACAAAAGGGCTTACCAGAGCAAAATAAACATGAAAAAGAGTATCAAAAACCGCAAGCTAAACCGTGATACCAATGCTAGGAAAGCCTTGTTTAAAGGTCTCGTGTCTTCCCTCATCGAACACGAAGAAATTAAGACAACCAGCGCCAAGGCGAAGGCCGTGCGAGGAATTTTTGAAAAATTGATTACCAAGGCAGGGATTAGCTCCATCCACAGTAGACGTCAAATCGCCGCTTTTGTTCAAGATCCGATTCTCGTCTCTAAGTTGGTCGACCAGGTAGCTCCCCGCTACAAAGGCGTTAAGGGCGGTTATACCAAACTGGCGATTATTGCCACTCGTCGTGGCGACAATGCCCCGATCGTCAAGCTTAGTCTGACCAAAAAGACTCCTATTGAGAAATCGGTCAAAAAAGCTGACTCCAAAGTAGTTAAGAAACAAGCATCTAAACCCACAGAGAAAAAATCTCTTGTTCCTCGCCCTAATACTCGCGTTGTCAAACCTACCCACTCTGCAGGGGTTCAAGCCTCAAAATCGACGATCGGCACTAAAAAAGGAGATAGATAATGAGATCATACATGGAGAAATCAGCCGAAGTAAAAAGAGAGTGGCACTTGATCGATCTTGAAAATCAGGTTCTTGGCCGTGTCGCCGTCAAAATCGCCAAATTATTAGCAGGAAAGCATAAACCGACCTATACTCCCCACATTGATGCTGGCGATTACGTGGTTGTCATTAATGCGAGTAAGCTAATCATGACTGGCAATAAACTTGTCGACAAAAAGTATTATTCTCACTCTGGTCAGCCAGGAGGATTTAAAGAAAAATCAATTACTACTTTGCTTACAAAATATCCAGAGAGAGTGGTTGCTCAAGCCGTCAAGGGGATGTTAGCTAAAAACAAACTCTCCCTTCCTCGTCTTAAAAGGCTCAAAGTTTTCCCCGGGGCAGAACACCCCTACAGCAATCACTTAAACAATAAGGAGTCATAAACATGGCTGATCAAAAAACAAAGAAAAACTACACCTATGCCGTTGGCAGACGAAAAACAGCCACCGCCCGCGCCAGGTTATACAATAAACCCTCTGTCCCCGGAGTCGAAGGCGAACACCAACTCATGGTTAACGGCGTCCCGGCTGAACAATTTTTCCCCTCCGAAAGCCAGAAATCAATCTACCGTAAACCATTTATTCTTACTAGTACTCTTCAAAAAATGTCGGCTTCTGTTGTTGTTGCTGGTTCAGGTAAAAACGCACAGCTTCATGCAGTCGTTCATGCTATCTCAAGAACACTTGCTTTAATAGATCGCGAAACCAATCGTCCCATCCTCAAGCCAGCTGGTCTTTTGACTAGAGATTCTCGTGCCAAGGAAAGCAGAAAAGTAGGCACCGGCGGTAAGGCCAGGCGATCGAAACAGTCACCAAAACGCTAATCCATCCCCTTTACTCTTTTAAAGTATCAATTTTATCCTGCAGGTTGACTTCGGGTTTGATTTGGTATTAACTGGTATCACTCGTGTTATATACTAGGTAATACTTATCATTTACTGCCCGATAGGAGGAAAAGTGGCCAAGAACAAAAAACAGATTGAAGAAGTGACAAGAAAAAATGGTTTACAAGAAGAGAAGCTTCAAGCAATCAAAGTCGCCATGCAACAAATTGAGAAACAGTTTGGCGCGGGTTCGATAATGAAACTAGGAACTTCCACTCACACCGAAATCGAAGTTATCAAAACTGGTTCCATTGCCCTAGAACTTGCTCTTGGTGTTGGTGGGTTTCCCTGTGGTAGGGTTTCGGAGATCTACGGTCCGGAAGCTTCCGGCAAAACTACTCTCTGTCTCCACGTCATAGCCGAAGCCCAGAAAAAGGGTGGTACTGCCGCCTTTATTGATGCAGAACATGCTCTCGATCCCAAAAGAGCCAAAGCCATTGGCGTCAACCTCGACGAACTCTTAATTTCTCAGCCCGATACCGGCGAACAAGCTCTCGAAATTACTGAAACCCTTATCAGGTCAGGTGCTGTCGACATAATTGTAATTGATTCAGTGGCCGCTCTCGTTCCCAAGGCAGAAATAGAAGGCGAAATGGGTGATGCCATCATTGGAGTTCAGGCTCGTCTCATGAGTCAAGCACTACGCAAATTAACTGGTGCCATCAACAAAAGTAAAACTGTTGTTATCTTTACCAATCAGCTTCGCGAAAAGATCGGCGTAATGTTTGGTAACCCAGAGACTACTCCAGGAGGACGAGCTCTCAAATTTTATGCATCAGTAAGAATCGATATGCGCAAGATCGGCAATATCACCGAAGGAGAAGTGATAATTGGTTCGCGCCACCGAGCCAAAATAGTCAAAAACAAAGTCGCCCCTCCGTTTCGGACTTGCGAATTTGATATTATGAACGACTCTGGTATCTCAAAGTCTGGAGGTCTAATTGATGTTGCCGTCGAACATGAAATCATCGAAAAATCCGGTTCATTTTTTAAGTTCGAGGGTGAAATGTTAGCTCAGGGCAGGGAAGCGACCAAAGCCATCCTTGATGAAAAGCCCGAGCTCGCGAAGAAAATAGAGAAGCAAATCTGGACAAAAATTAAAGCCCTCGAAAAAGATGTATAGACTAGAGAAGTTAAATGGCGATTATTACTAAAATTTCCGTCGGGGTGCGACGCAAAGACCGTGCAAATATTTACTTGGATGGAAAATTTGTCCTCTCTCTTTCCTTGGACGAAGTGGTTAAACGTGGTCTCGCCAAAGGTGAGGAGTTTGACGAATCCAGTCTTGGAAATCTTGCTTCTGTTTCCGAAGAAGAAAAAATTTTTGAGAAAATAGTCAATTTTATCTCCTATCGTCCTCGCTCAATAAAAGAGATCACGGAGCGAATTAAAAGATATGCTCCGTCTCTTCACGAAAAGTCAAAAGATCAAATCTTGGAAAAGCTAGCCAAACTACAATTAGTTAATGATCGAGAGTTTGCCCACTGGTTTGTTACGTCTCGCGCTCTTCATCGTCCACGAAGTTCTAGACACCTCAGGTCAGAGCTTTACGCAAAAGGTATTAGTAAAGATATTATAGAAGAGACAGTAAGTAAGCTCGGGGGAGACCTAGAGGCTATCAAAAAAATTATTTCCAAAAAAGCCAATCTATCTCGCCCCAAGTTGATCGCTCACCTGGCAAGACTTGGTTTTTCCTGGGAATTAATTAAGGGCGAAGTAGACAAAGACCCCGATAACGAGTAGAATACCCTCATCTATACCTGGTTATTTAGTAAACTCGGCTCATATGAATAGCATAAATACATCCTCAGTTAGTCAATAAACTCTTTTGGCCTTTTTTGGCCAGGTGTATCGCCGAACTTCCAGGGAATAGAATATTTAATTTTGTGAAGGAGCCGCGTCAGGCGGATATCATTATGAGTACATTACTAAATTCTCTTTTAGCAACTTTAGCCAAGAACAAGTCAGCTAAAAAGTCAATCAAACAGCCAGAATCATCTGTCAAAAAGACAGTCAAAAAGGCACCCGCGGCCGCTTCTCCGGCCGCACAAGAGACGGCACGTGAGATAATCCTCTTTGCACGCGAAGAAGCAGAGAAGATTCGAAACACAGCCAAAGAGGAAATGCTCAGGCTCTCAGCTTCTCTTCGCGAACAACAGCAAAAGCTGGTTAAAGAATCATCTGACCTTTCAACTAGACAACAAACCCTTGCGATAAGCGAGAACAAGCTTGCCGACTTAAGGCGTGAAATTGAGAAAAATCAAGACGAAATTAAAGAAATTCAAAAGAAACAACTAGAGAAACTAGAGAAAATTGCCGGCCTCACCAAGGATAAAGCCAAGGAAATTCTCCTTTCTGCTATTGACAAGAAAATTTCACGTGAGATCGCCGAAAAATTACGCGAAGCCGAAGACAAGTACAAATCAGAAGCCGAAGAAAAAGCCAAAGAACTACTTGTTGACGCCATGTATCACGGCGCAACTGAGTATGTAGCAGAATACACGATCTCGACTGTAAAAATCAGCGATGATGACGTCAAGGGTAGAATTATCGGCAAAGACGGCCGTAATATTCGTACTTTTGAAAAAGTTACTGGGGTTGATATCGATATGGATGAAACCCCCGGTGAAGTAAGGCTGTCTTGTTATGATCCTGTAAGGCGAGAGGTAGCTCGTGTCTCTCTCGAGCGATTGATCAAAGACGGTCGCATCCAACCCACCCGTATTGAAGAATATGTGACTAAAGCAAGACGCGATATCGAGAAAATCATGTATGAAGAGGGTAAAAAACTTTGTCATGCTGTCGGTGCGTATAACGTTCATCACGACCTCATTGGTGTCTTGGGCCGCTTCAAATATCGCTCTTCCTACGGTCAGAACATGCTTGCTCATACCCTCGAAGAAACCAAGATGGGAATGAAATACTGTTCGCCTAGGCTGTCTCTTCCACGACATAGGCAAAGTAGTGAGCGACGAAGAGGGAAGTCACATTGAACTTGGTGTCAATCTCCTCAAGCGCTACAACATGCCTCAGGTCGTCATTGACACAGTCGCTCAGCATCACGAAGACGAAGAGTATACAAGTATCGAGTCGATTCTGGTATACATTGCTGACGCAATTTCTGGTTCAAGACCAGGCGCACGCTACGAAAACTACGATGAATATGTCAAGAGATTAAAAGCCATCGAATCAATCGCGACCAGCAAAAAAGGTGTCGTTGAAGCCTTTGCCATCCAAGCCGGTCGGGAAGTGCGGGTTATTGTTTCTCCAGAAGCCGTGACCGATGACGAGGCGACTCGTCTTGCGAGTGACATTAGAGACGAAATTAAGGCTAGTGTCACCTACCCCGGTACCGTAACGATCACCGTTATTAGGGAGCTTCGCGCGAGTCAAATAGCGAAATAATTATTTAATATGGAGGTTCTATGAAGAAGTCAAACTTCTACGAGATTACTGCTAAATCTGCCCACCTTACCAAAAAAGCCGCCAAAGACGCGATAGATACATTTTTGTCCGAAATGACCAAGACTCTTAAAAAAGGCGACAAAGTTGTCTTATCTGGATTTGGCACTTTTTCGATCGGCAAAGTCGGCCCTAAAGACGTTGTCCCTTTCGGAAAAGAAGACAAGCGGGTCACTGTCAAAAGCCACAATGTCATCAGTTTCAAAGCCGCAAAACCGCTTCGAAAAGCGATTTGGTGATGATTAATGCCTGCCTATGACGCACACAATAATATGTGACAGTCTTACTAAAACTTACAAAGTTGAGAAAAAGCGACCCGGCCTCACAGGATCACTTCGCGATCTAATAAAGCCTCAATATAAATCGGTTATGGCCGCTAAGAACATCTCGTTCGTCATCGACGAGGGGGAGCTTGTTGGCTTTATTGGCCCAAATGGGGCCGGGAAAACTACAACTCTAAAAATGCTCTCTGGCCTTCTCTATCCCACATCAGGTTCTGTCCAAGTTTTAGGTCACGACCCTTGGTTAAGAGAATATCCCTTTCTCACGCAAATTTCCCTTGTTATGGGCCAAAAAAATCAGCTTTGGTGGGATTTGCCGGCGATAGAAAGTTTCTCCCTAGCCAAAGATATCTATAACATCCCCGCTAACCTCTACAAAAAAAATCTGTCGGAACTCACCGAGATGTTAGATCTTTCCAAAGTCTTAAATACCCAAGTCCGCAAACTTAGTTTGGGTCAGCGCATGAAAGCTGAGTTGGCTGTCGCATTACTTCACTCTCCAAAAGTCCTATTTTTAGACGAACCAACAATCGGCCTTGACGTAGTTATGCAACAAGTAGTGCGAAACTTTATCAAAGAATACAACAACACTCACGAAGGCGCAATAATTTTGACAAGTCACTACATGGAAGACGTCAAAGAGCTATGTAAACGCGTCATCATCATCAACGAGGGTGAGATCTTATATGATGGCTTATTAGCTGATGTGATCGCGAAATTTAGTAACGAAAAAATCATTGAAGTTATTCTGCGATCAGGCAAAGTTGAAACCCACAAAGTCCCCCGCGACGAAGTTACAGGGAGGTCTGCGAAACTATTGCAGAACCTAGATATTGTCGACATTAACATTAAAGAAATCCCGATCGAAGAAGTGATAAGACAAGTCTTTGCGAGTGCTAATAAAAATAAGAAGTAAACCTTGACCCACCCATGAAAAAATATTGGTCAATTTTCAAGATAACCTTGCAGGAATACTTTGTCTACCGTCTCAACATGATTATGTGGAGGGTACGACAAATATTCGTTTTCCTAATTCCATTCTTTATTTGGAAATCTGTTTTGGGTGAAGGGGGAGATATCTATGGTTATACCTTCGCCTCAGTTATTACCTATCTTTTTGGCACTACTGTGATTCGATCTCTTGTCATGGGCAGTCGGTCCGTTGACCTTGGATGGATGATAAACAGCGGCTATCTCACCATCCCTCTCATGCGCCCAATTGGAACCTTCCGTTTACTATTTGTGCGTGATTTAGCCGATAAGCTCTATAATCTTTCCTTCATTTTAATCGAAATTCCCCTTCTTCTTTATTTTTTCCGCCCACCCGTGTTTTTGCAGTCTGATATTTCAGCGATCCTGTTCTTCTTACTCTCGCTTTTGATGGCAATCCTTATATATTTTTATATAAACATTATCTTTGGTTCACTCGCCTTTTGGTCTCGCGATGTTTGGGCTCCTCGCTTCCTCTTAATGGTGATCATGGAATTTGCGACCGGTGCCATGTTTCCTCTCGATATGCTCCCAGACATAGGGAGGAAGCTCGCCCTTCTAACCCCCTTTCCGTATCTGCTTTATGTGCCCATGAAAATATATTTAGGGCAAGATTCTCATATAGCCCTATCTCTTGGGTTAGCTTTCGGATGGTTAATCTTACTTTGGTATCTCACCCGCCGTATCTGGCAAAAAGGTCTCAAATTATACGAAGCTGAAGGTAGGTAAATTATGCGCAAATATCATCTGAGAGCATACCTGAGAGTCTGGCTCAAACTCACCGCTCAGCTATTCCAGTCGCAGATCGCAAATTCACGAGGCGCGGCCCTTCTTTTTATTATGGGAAAATTACTCCGGCTGGCCACCGCCTGCCTTTTGGTTTATGTTGTGGTTGGCCGAGCCAAACTTATAAGCGGGTACAGTTTAAATCAAGCAATTTTTATCCTCTTGTTGTTTAATCTCATCCAAACTTTCTCTCAACTTTTCCTGCGGGGAGTATACATGTTTAGGCAAAAAGTCATCGACGGAACCTTCGACTTTTATCTATTAAACCCATTAAGCGAACTTTTTTATAGCTTGTTCTCCTATACTGATCCTCTGGACATTGTCGTTTTTATACCCTACCTTTTCTTGACCGGCTGGGGCCTTGTTAACGCGGGATACGCTCTTACAGTTTGGTCAGCCCTAATTATACTTTTGATTACAATCCTTACCTTTATCATGGTCATCTCTTGGCACATCCTAATTATTAGTATCGGGGTCCGCTATCTAGAAGTAGACAATACGATTATGCTATACCGAGACATTGAGCGGATGGGGGCCTTCCCAGTCGATATCTACGGCAAACTCGGTCAGTTTTTACTTACCTATCTTGCCCCCTTTGCCCTCATGGCGACCATCCCGGCCAAGTATATCTTTGGACAATATAACCCACTTCTCCTCATCGTAATTGCCTTTCTTGCCTACCTAGAGCTTCGCCTCTCTATCTGGTTTTGGCAGAGGTGCCTTATCCATTACTCCTCCTCTTCCTCATAAAATTAGCAAATATTCCTCGCAAGGCATGTTAAAATGTCGCCATGTCTGGTAAATACTATATCCACACCTTTGGATGTCAAAGCAATAAGAGTGATAGTGAGCGGATCGCCGGCGACTACGAGGCACGTGGCTTTACCCCCGCCCGTTCATGGAGATCTGCAGACAACATCATCGTTAACACCTGTGCTATTCGCCAATCAGCCGAAGACAAGGCCACCGGTTTTTTGTTGAATGTTGAGAAATACTTTACTACTCACCCGCTCCGTGTGAAACCCAAGATTATTCTCACCGGTTGCATGACTCATCACGGCCAAGCCAAACTTCGTGAACTCCTGCCCATGGTAGATGAGATTTTACCGGTTGGGGAAGTCGGGTTTAACCAGCAAGCTATAAGAAGTGATAATAAGCATGCCTGGGTCCCTATCTCCGAAGGTTGTAACTCCTTCTGTACCTACTGTATTGTCCCCTATAGCAGGGGAAGAGAAAGGTCCCGACCTCTTGATGAAATATTGTTGGAAGTAGAGCGCCTGAGTAATGAGGGTTATACCGAAATCACGTTGATTGGGCAGAATGTCAACTCGTGGGGACTGGAAAAAGTAGGGATTGGCCTGCGCAAACTTCTTATGGACAAAGACCGCTCTCTCAAAGAAATTGATCTCCCAGATAACGCATCACAATATCTTAAGCCAGATGGGGTTCCTCCATTTGTTACACTTCTTCGCGAAGTTTCCAAGTACAAATCACTTGTTAAAATCCGATTTATGACTAGTAATCCCTGGGACTTCCCCGATGAACTCGTTGGTGAAATTGCAAATAACCCCAAAATAGACCGCTTCCTCCATCTCCCCGTCCAGTCGGGTAGTAACTCTGTTCTTGCCCGCATGAATCGGGGATATACGCGAGAAGATTATTTA
>Ga0075861_112_pt1 | contig 26944 bp, 25 predicted proteins | sample RifGroF2_FD_67963 | JGI IMG/M metagenome (GOLD analysis project Ga0075861, IMG submission 67963) | Microgenomates bacterium GW2011_GWF2_47_9
CGAAACACTAAAAGAGAAAGTTAAAGGCTTGCAATATCCGATGAGAGTTTTAAGTGATGACCAAGCTATTCTTGTTAGAGATGGAGAAGGTCAGCTCTTGGGTGGCGGTGATGAAATAGTATTGTAAGTGCGTACTACAACGACGAAAAAATTACATCAAATAACAGCATGTATGCGGTTCGGACTCAGCTCGTCCTTGCCCAGATTGCTCGACTGATGCGAGTATAATCAATTTTACCTGTCGGCAACCTCGCATACACGCGAACGTTAGATGTAATTGCTAATTTGCATCAACTGAAAGGCGTTATCTAGAGCCCTCATAATCAACTATGAACACACTCAAGGTTATCAAAGACAAAGAATTTCCGACCGACGAATCAACTTTGGAAATTCGCGAAACTTCGAGAGGTGTGTTTATCAACGAGAATCGCTTAGTTCCTCTTTTATTTGCTTCCAATTGTGGTATTCACGAGCTCCCTGGTGGTGGTATCGAAGCAGGTGAGGATAGGCTTGCCGGACTAGTGCGCGAGGTGTTAGAAGAGGCTGGTGGCGAAATAAAGATAATCCAGGAACTCGGCCAAATAGTTGAGTATCGCTCCCAAATCAATCGGAAGCAAATATCATACTGTTACTTCGGCACTATTAAACAAGTAGCAGTACCTCAATATACAGAGGAGGAACTACGCGATGGAACTACACTCGAATGGCTACCAATTGACGAGGCAATTTCCAAAGTTAGAAGTGATCAATCGGCAGATTATGAGGGCTCGTTCATCAAAGAAAGAGACCTTTTCCTGTTGGAGCTAGTCAATCAGACGTTGATTGCAAATTAGCAACTCTCAGAATCAAGAAGGGGTTATAATCAACATATATGGGTATCGTCGTTGAATACAATCCAGACCTCGCTTTGCGCAACGTCGCGGAATTTCATGCCGGCAACCGAAAAATAGAGGAGTGTATTCCCGAGAAGTTAGTGGTTGGCCAAACCTATTCCTTTCTCAAAAAAGATCAAAGGTTGTATTGGTTGCACGGCGAACTTCCGCTCCTAGAGACGCAGGGCAACCAAGTTTTATCTCGCCCCAAAGCTAGTATTGTCATCCTCGACGCTACTCACTATCTAGAAGCTGGCGAAGTCTGGACTAAAGGAAGATATAAAGTTATAGAAGTATTCAATGACGATAAACCACACTTCAACGGATTCGAAAAGGTTAACTAATTTTTCAGTGAGAGTTGCTAACTTGCTCCTTACAGTCGCACCACGCTACGCTCTCCCATATTGATCGCGAGATGAGTAGTATAATTCATTCTATCTCGCGGCAACATCAGATACACGCGAGACGTTAGGCGACGTTGTACACTCATTCGAAGAGTAGGGAATAGCATACTCTCCTCACTCGCCCTCGTTAAGTACTCCCAATTTTTCTTTCACGGGATATAATTTATTCCTATGCACAGGAAACAGCGTGTTATCTTTGCAGGTCCGATCAGCGAACAGATTCAAAATTTCAAAACTGGAGAAAAATGCCTATTACTCTCTAGTGAGAGTAAAACAAAATTGGGTCGTGGTGATATCGACAAAATAATCTCTATTTGTAATCAAAAACCAGCTTACGAAATGCTCTTTCGGCAAAGACTTGAAGGCAAAGCATACGGCTACGAACAAGCGCATAGGTTCGTAAAGCGGATTATCGAGGGCTGGGTGGAGCAAAAATCTTTCGCTTTTCTTATTAGAAATTCGAGTGGAGAGCTTATTGGAGTCGTTGATATTAAATCGAATGATTTGAAAAGGGCGGAAGTGGGCTATTGGTCAGACCAAAATCATTCAGGAATAATGTCTAATGTGGTGGCTAAATTAATCGAGCTAGCCAAAAATGCTGGCTACAAAATACTTTTTGCAACGACTAGATTAGACAATGAAAGATCGCAAAAAGTATTACTAAGAAATGGTTTCCTTAACAAGGGAGAGGTAGAGAAACCGGGGTTAGGTACACGACTACTTTTTGAACGCGAGTTACAATAGTACAATCTACCCATGCATAAACAAGCGTGGGATGAAATCGAGAAACTTTATAGTCTACCCCACATCGACCCCGCAACGATCACTAAGTTTAAGAAACTTAAACGAGCTCAAATCTCCCACACCAAAGGCGAAGGCAATCTGCACCATTACTGCTCATTCTTTCTTCCCTACGACCAAGCCAAAAACAAAATCTATCTAGGGTTTCACAAAAAGGCCGACGACTGGATTCCTCCAGGTGGACACATCGAAAAAGGCGAGACACCAAGCGAGGCGGCTGTCCGAGAAATGTGGGAAGAGCTGAAAGTAAAGATCGACAAAACCTTCCTTTTACCGTGGAATCTATCTGTAAAACCGATTGGCAGAGAGGGGGCTGGTTGTCTCACTCACTACGATGTTTGGCATTTAGTGAACATTAAAGAACAGGCATTTGATTATCTTAAAAAAGAGTATTACGCGGCCGGGTGGTTTTCACTCGAAGAATCTCATCACAAAATCACCAAAAACCCCGACTTCGCAAAAATTATTTCTGGTCTTTCCTAATTTCGCTTCGCGCTCACTTGTTCTTTTGTGCTACCCCGTATGTTATCATTATGGTTATGAAGATAGCCTGTATTGGTACCGGTTTTGTTGGCGTTGTTACATCTGCAGTTTTAGCTAAATTAGGACATACTGTCGCAGGGCTCGATATAGATGAGAAAAAAATCGCCTCGCTTACGGAAGGTAAAGTTCCTTTTTATGAGCCAGGCCTAGAAGAACTTATCCTTTCAACCATCAGTTCTCAAAATCTCACCTTTACCTCCAACTACGAGCTTGCGATATCAGGCGCAGATATCGTCATGATTATGGTTGGTACTCCCTCGGCGGCAGACGGCCAGGCCGATCTAAGTTATGTCTACAAAGCGGCCGAAAGCTCTGCTCCCCACCTCAAAGAGGGGGCCATCGTTGTCATTAAAAGTACTGTCCCTCCCGGAACTAATGCCAAGGTAAGCTCTATTATTTCTGGCCTTACAAAAGTTGATTTTGACATTGCCTCCGTCCCCGAATTTTTGAAAGAAGGAACAGCCGTAGAGGATACCCTTCATCCCGACAGAATCGTCATTGGTGCCACGAATCCAAAAACAATCGAGACTTTAAAAGAACTTCATAAGCCTCTCACCGACAATATTATTGTGGTGAGTCCCGAAAGCGCCCAAATGGCCAAATATTCGGCCAATGTATACCTCGCCATGCGGATTACTTTCGCCAATCAAATTGCAGATCTTTGTGAGAAAAACGGCGCAGATGTTGATGAGGTTCTGCGTGGGATTGGGGCAGATAAGCGGATTGGTTCCCACTATTGGTACCCAGGTCTGGGATATGGTGGTTCCTGTTTCCCGAAAGACGTCAAAGAAATCGCGGCCTATGCCAAATCAGTCGGGGAAGCTGAGAGTATCTTTATCGCAGTCGATGATCGTAACGAAAATCGTATCGAGAAAATGATGCAAAAATTTGACAAATTTGTAAACGGTTTTGCAGGCAAAAGCGTGGCAATCCTAGGACTTTCCTTCAAGCCCAACACCAACGACACTCGCGTTGCCCCGGCGCTCAAAGTCATACCCTGGCTAATTGATCACGGTGCCAAAGTCACCGCTACCGACCCCAAAGCAATCGAAGAAATAAAACCCCACCTGCCCGGTAGCGTGCTCTACTCTCCCTCAGCCAATAAAGCAATTAACGGCGCACAGGTAGTAATGATTCTCGTTGAATGGGACGAATATAAGAGTCTTGACTTCAGAGAGCTTGTGAGCAGTATGAGCAAACCCTCTTACCTCATCGATACCAGAAATCTCTACACCAAAGATCAAATCGAAGGAGTTGGAATCGCCTATCGAGGGATTGGCAAATGAAGCGGGTACTCGTCACTGGGGCAAGCGGTTTTGTCGGGAAACATCTCATTGAGAAATTAGTGCTCTCCCCCGATCTAGATATTTTTGCAACCGTCTATAGTTCCCCAGAAAGTCTAAGCCAATTCATGCCCACGGACAAAATATTCTCTCTCGATCTAACCGAGAGTGATAAAGTTTTGGAGTTAGTCCAATCTGTTCGCCCCGACATAATCTACAACCTCGCCGCCCTCTCAATCGTGCAAAATAGTGTCGAGAATGCAAAAAACGTACTCACCTCCAATATCGCCCTTCAGTACAACCTTTTGGAGTCGATGCGTTTACATGCTCCTTATTGTCGATTTATCGCAATTTGCTCAGCCAACGAGTACGGTTTAGTCAAAGAAAGTGACCTACCTATCGACGAATTGACACCCCTTATGCCTCTTAATCCATACGCCACCTCCAAAGTTGCTCAGGACATGTTGGCACTTCAGTATTATCTCGCCTACGACCTAGACATTGTGCGCCTGCGCCCCTTCAATCATACCGGGTCAGGTCAGTCCATCGACTTTATTATCCCCTCGCTCGCCAAACAATTTGTCGATATCAAAGCGGGAAGAATTGCCCCCAAGCTATTGGTCGGCAATCTCGAAACTGTCCGCGATTTTACAGATGTATCCGACATGGTGTCGGCGTATAGCTTGGCCGCGGACAAATGTGTTAAGGGTGAAGTATATAATGTGGGTTTTGGCAAAGGGATTTCTGTCAGGGAAATTATCGCTCTTCTTAGTGAAATTGCCGGAATCGAAGTCGAAGTAGTAGTCGATAAAGCAAGAGTGCGTAGATCCGACGTCCCGACTCTAGTATCAGATTCAACCAAATTCCGCCAGACGACCGGTTGGGCACCCACCATTAAACTAAAAGAAACTCTTTCACACGTGTACAATTATTGGTTAACCAAATAGTTAGGAGAATGTATGTCTAAGAAAGCGCTAGTTACAGGGATTACAGGTCAAGACGGTTCATACCTGGCCGAGTTGTTGCTCGAAAAAGGTTACGAAGTCTACGGTCTCACCAGGCGTACCAGCACTTCAAATTACGGCCGTATCGAGCACATCGTCAACAAAATCAAGTTATTGTCGGGCGATCTTTTGGATCAACACTCGTTGACCCAAGCTGTCAAAGAAGTCCAGCCCGACGAAGTTTACAACCTTGCGGCGCAAAGTTTTGTCAAGACTAGTTGGGAACAACCCATGTTTACAGGCGAATCAACCGCCCTCGGCGTCACCCGCATGCTTGAGGCAGTCCGGTTTGCTTGCCCGAGCGCCAAGTTTTACCAGGCTTCAAGTAGTGAAATGTTTGGAAAAGTAGTCGAGATTCCCCAAACCGAAACCACCCCCTTCTATCCTCGCTCGCCGTACGGGGTAGCCAAGGTCTATGGGCATTGGATTACCGTTAACTACCGCGAGTCTTATGACCTTTTCGCTGTCTCAGGCATTCTCTTTAATCACGAGTCCCCCCGCCGTGGACTGGAATTTGTTACCCGCAAAATCGCCAACCAGGTGGCCAAACTCAAATATGGCAAGCTCGACAAAATCTACCTCGGGAATCCCGAAAGCAAGCGTGATTGGGGATATGCCAAAGACTATGTTGCCGCGATGTGGCTCATGCTTCAGCAAGACGAACCGGAGGATTTTGTGATCGCAACGGGCGAAACCCACTCCGTCCAAGAGTTTGTCGAAAAAGCCTTTGCTGTTGCCGGCATCTCTGATCTTAGCTCTAAAATAGTCTGGAATGATCCTCGGTTTACTCGCCCCGCCGAAGTTGATCATTTGATCGGTGATCCCGCCAAAGCCAAACGTGTGCTGGGCTGGGAACCACAAACCAAGTTTGAAGAATTGGTGACAATTATGGTGGAGGCAGAACTAAAGGCTGAAAAGGTTTGATATGAGTAAAGTTGTAGTTACAGGCGGCGCCGGATTCTTGGGTAGCCACCTTTGCGACGCCTTGATTGCACTTGGAAATGAAGTTGTCTGTATCGACAATTTTCTCTCAGGCTCCAAGGACAACATTGCTCATTTGATGGATAATCCTCGCTTTACTCTTATTATCGCGGACGTCTCGCTCCCTATCAATGAAAAGCTTAGTGGACTTAGCGCCATCTTCCATTTTGCTTCCCCCGCCTCCCCCAACCCCGCCTCTCCCGTTTCCTACATGGCACACCCCGTGGAGACAATGCTTGTCAACAGTATTGGTTCCAAATACATGCTCGACCTGGCTGTAGAGAATAATTGTCAAATCATTCTCGCCTCAACCAGCGAGGTTTATGGCGATCCAGAAGTTCACCCCCAACCAGAAACATACCTTGGTAATGTCTCATCGATTGGGCCCCGTTCTTGCTATGATGAATCCAAGCGTTTCATGGAAGCTCTAGCATTCGCTTACTTACGCTCCAAATCCGCCAAAATCAAAGTCATCCGGATTTTCAATACCTACGGCCCCCGCATGATGTTGGACGAGGGGAGGTTTATCCCCGCCATAGTCGACAGTTACCTCCACCAAAAACCTTTCTTTATGCATGGTAAGGGGGTAGCCACCCGTTCATTTTGTTATGTCGATGACCTTATTGCCGGCATCATGGCGGTCTATCGTAAGGGAGTCGAAGGAGAGGTAATCAATCTCGGCAATCCACAAGAATATAGCCTTGTCGAAGTCCTAGACGTGCTCAAAGAAGTTACAGGAAGAGCCATCGAAGTAGTCTACAAAGAAGGGCTTGTCGACGATCCCCAAAGACGCAAACCCGACATCACCAAAGCCAAAGAAATGCTAGACTGGTCGCCAACAGTCAGCCTGCCCGAGGGTTTAAGAAAAATGATCGAATCATACTCTCGATAAATATGTCAAAGACTGTGGTAGTAATCATCCCAACCTACAACGAACAAGCCAATATCGTGCCGGTCGTCCGTGAATTGGCACGTGTTTTCCGCCAAATCAAGTCCTTCAATTTTCATATCCTTTTTGTCGACGACAACTCCCCAGACGGCTCCGCAAAAGTAATTTCGACAGAAATCAAAAGGCACGCCCACATTCGCCTGCTTTCAAATAAAAGAAAGGGTGGACTTGGTCACGCCTACAAAAAGGGGATGCGCTACGCAATCCAAAAATTGCACGCCGATATCATCGTCCAGTTCGATGGTGATCTTTCGCACGACCCGAACAAATTGCCTGCTATGCTCGATAAAATCGAGGGTGGGTCAGACATGGTCTTGGGCTCAAGATATATGCGGGGGGGAGGGATCCCTCCCCATTGGCCGCCACACCGCAAGTTTCTCTCCATCGTAGGTAATCTTTTTATTCGCCTGGTAATGTTTAACTTCAAGGTTCACGATTGGACGACAGGTTACCGAGTGATTACCAAAGAGCTAGTAGAAAAAATCCTCCCCGTTTTACGCCATAGTGCCTTCAATGGCTATACATGGCAGATCGGTTTTTTGGTAAAATCTATTCAGGCAGGTTTCAAAGTTGATGAAGTCCCCTTTGTTTTCAAGGATCGTACCGAGGGTCACTCCAAGCTTGGGCCAGAATATATATTTAATACTGTGAGGTACATCATGAAAGTTCGTATCGAAGAGATTTTGAGGAACCGGCTCGTAAAGTTTGCCTTAACCGGCGGGACTGGAGCTGTGATCCAGCTAGTCACCCTGGAGTTGTATCGGAATTTTGCGCCTTTCCAACTGGCTTTTTTTCTTGCGATCGAAACTGCCATCCTCTCCAATTTCACCCTTAGCAACCTCTGGACTTTCTCTGACCGCAAACTAAAGTTGGCCCAAGTCCCCGCCAAATTTCTCACCTTTAATCTTACCTCAGGAGGCTCTATCCTCATCCAACAGTTAATTGCATTCTTGGGCGAAAAATATATTGGGCTCTTGCCACTCTTTACCCTCCCCATCATCAACTTTAAGGTCGACACGGGGACGATGTATGCCGTAGCCGGAATCTTTATGGGGATGTTCTGGAATTTCTTTGCATACTCCAAAATCATCTGGAAAGCCAAGACAAAGTAACCAAAACAGTAATCAATTTATAAAAGCGCACTCCAGTCGCTTACAGGCTGGATATTAGACAAGACAAACTGCCATCCCAATAGGTAAACCGGGATCAGGAGTAGGATTAAGAGCCACGCCAACCGCTTATCTGTCAAATATTTCCCGTATCCAGCAATCACAATAGGAGCAATCGGCAAACTATATCTGGCGATATCACGGTGAGCTACAAAAAATAATGCCACCAAATAAATTACCCCAAAATAAAACGTGCTCATCCGGGAAAAACTCTTTTTCGCTAACCAATTTTTTTGGAAAAATGTGAGCCCCGCTCCAAAAACTAAATAGACATAGAAAATATCATCTCTCCACATATCCGTGACCCATGTTTGATTGTTACCAAATGCCAAAAACGGTGGGAAATGAATATTCATCGAGACTCCGGCCTTAAAGTAGGCCAAGGGATCCTGGTAGCTAAATCCATAAAAGACCCATACTCCAAGTAATGCTAGTGGGATCAGTAAGTAAGGAACCAACCTTTTTGCGCTCATCACCAAGCTCTCTCGTTTAGAAAAAAGAGCAAGCAAATACCCACCAAACAACAAAATTCCTGGACTGCGGGTCATAACTGCCACCCCCCCCAGCGCCCCCGCCAACCAATGCTTGCCCTTGTGAGCCATGTATAAAGACAACAAAACCATCGAAATAAAAAGTGGTTCGTTCGACCCAACTCCCCGGTCAGAAAGCATGCGAGGAGGCAAAAACAAGGCAATAAGTGACAACAACACGGCCAGCTTTTTGCTCCCAAAAAACGAGGAAAAAAACAAGTACAATCCTACCGCCAACAAAATATTTGATAGCAAGATCGCCAATAATAGTGCATTGGTGCCACTCACAAATAAATCAAAAAATCTGATCAACAGCGGGAAGCCAGGATAATGAGCGGTAAAGTACAAAGGTTCGTTCCCTGTCAAAAAGTGTTCGTTTATAGACACAATTTTTGCTGGATCATATAGGGTTTTTGCGGCTACCAAAAAATTAATTCCGTCAAAATTTTGGACTACAACTTCCATGCCTTTGCCACCAAAATCTACCCCCCACAAACTATTAGTTTTGCTTATAAAAGGCAACCAAAATAACAAGAGAGAAGCGACAGCTCCCGCACAAACTAACAAGATTTTTCCAAACATAAACCTATCCTAGCACAGCCTGGATGATATACTCAAACTGTGAAAAAACTCTCTCTAATTATTCTCGTTCTTGTTTCCCTGTTTCTTGGTCGTGGGCTTGCAACGCCGAACCATTTTAGGACCCACGACGATCTTCAGGTGTTCCGCCTCAACGAATTTGAGAACTGTTTGCGCGATCTTGAGCTTCCTTGTCGCTGGTCGGCCAACATGGGCAAGGGCTACGGCTACCCATACTTTACCTTCTATCCGCCGGTTATTTATCTGGTCCCAGCCGTGATCCGCCTCCTAACCGGCTGGTCCCTAGTTTTCTCTCTCAATATATCCGCCCTCATTTCTTTTCCTTTGGCGGCTCTTTCTATGTATCGCCTGATCGAGGTCATGACCAAGAAAAATAGTCTTGCTTTCTTAGCGGGAATCTTGTTTGTTCTCATTCCCTATCACGCCCTGAATGTTTTTGTGCGAGGAGTATACGCAGAAAATCTGGTTTGGAGTCTCACCCCCCTGTTACTAGCCGAAATTTATCTGCTACTAAAGGAGAAAAAATCGCCCATAAGACTTGGGCTGTTGGGAGCCCTTGTCCTCTTGACCCACAATGTCTCCCTGATCATGTTATTTCCGATCTTATCCATCTGGTCTATCGCTCTTTTAATATCCGCTCCCCATAGGTTTAGAATTAATTTTTTCAATCTAGCCAAAGCCATCTTTTTGTCACTCTCACTTTCAGCCTTCTTTGTTTTCCCGGCACTACTCGAGAAGAACCTAGTCTATTCCCATTCACTTATCGAAGGGTACTATGCCTATTTTCAGCACTTCGCCTCCTTCAAACAAATGCTTTTCAGTAACGTCTGGGGGTTTGGCGCAAGTGCTTGGGGCGTCCTCGACGAACTCTCTTTTTCTTTGGGGAAAGTATATTGGCTTGGCGCGACCATCGCGGGCCTAATTCTAGTTGTAAAAAACCGCCTTCACTTTAAAAAACTTCTCGATCCGCTTCTTTTGGCCATTGGAATATCCACGCTTTACGCCTTCTTTATGGCCCACCACACATCGACCCCCCTTTACGAGCTCGTCAAAATCTTTCAGTATGTTCAGTTCCCCTGGAGGTACATCGGTATGGCCAGTACTACCCTCCTTATATTTATGGTGTACGCCCTCCATCTCTCAAAAATTAGGTATAGCGTCCTTTTCCTATTAGTGGGAGTCGTTATTGCCTCTTCTCTTTACACGCCATATTTTAAGCCCAAGGAATATGACTCGCTAACAGATAGCGACTTTGTCTCAGGTCAGTATAAAAATAACCAACAGCAAGAGCATCTCTACGACTACCTCCCGCTTACCGTCAAAGAAGTCCCGACGAGCTTTGCCGATTTTCCTGTTAACAAGCTCGGGGAAGGAATGGAAATTATCGACTTTAGTAGGTCCTCAAACTCATACTCGCTTGCACTCACAAACAGCCATCCGCAAAACTTGACCTTGCCCGTTTTTTACTACCCAGGTTGGCATACGATCGTGAACGGGATGGAAACCCCCACCCAATACGACCCAATTTCAGGTCTCATTACAGTTTCAGTAGGGCAGGGATCTAGCAAAATTGACCTTCAGTTTCGCGAAACACCGATAAGAACATTATTTAACCTCGTGACGCTAGGCGCCTTGGCTCACTTACAAGAAGGTACAATAAAACAATGTCAATCCGCAAGCTTTCGTCGCTATCGATATTTATGCCCGCTTTTAACGAAGCGGAAAACATTAACGCCGTTGTCGCCTCCGCCGTCCTCGCCGCCAAAAAAATAGCCAATGATTACGAAATCATTATCGTCAACGATGGATCAAAGGACTCGACCAAGGAAGTAGTCGAATTGCTTGCGAAAAAGAATCCCCGGATTAAACTTGTTAATCATCAAACAAATCGCGGCTATGGAGCGGCCGTAAAATCGGGCCTTAAGGCCGCCAAAATGGACTGGATTTTCTTTACTGATTCCGACGGCCAGTTCCGTTTTAATGAATTAGAAAAGTTTGTCTCCGCCTCCGCCACCTACGACCTCGTAATCGGGTACCGCAAAAAACGAATGGATCCTTTTCACCGCGTTTTCGTCGCTCAAGTCCTGCTCAAAATCTGGAACTTCGTCCTGTTTGGCCTCACAGTCAGGGACGTCGACTGCGCCTACAAACTCTTTCCCAAAAAAGTCCGCGACGCTTTTACTCTCGAAACCGAGAGCGCCATCACGGTTTCGGAGTTTATTATCAAGGCCAAACTATCCGGGTTTAGTATTAAACAGTTGCCAGTAAAACATTATCCCCGACTTTTTGGGTCCCAAACGGGCGGGAATTGGCGGGTAATTGTCCGAGCGGCATTCGAGAGCTTTAGGCTATTTAAAGAACTTCGGCTGTCATGAATTTGCTAAAAAAACACTTTCGCCTCATCCTTCTTTTCACTATCCTCTTGGTGGCTCTTTTTCTTCGACTTTATCGCATTAGTGAAACACAGACGTTTCTAGAAGACGAGGGTAGGGATATGTTAATCGTCAAGCGTCAGCTAGACACCGGCCGCCCCGTCTTAATTGGTCCCCAAACCTCAACAGGCAGTATGTACTTGGGGCCTCTCTACTACTACTTTATTACTCCAGCCTTGATCTTGTCGGGAATGGACCCGGTCGGCCCCGCGATTCTAATTGCCTTTACTGGTGTTCTAACCTGCTATCTCTTATACAAAATTTTTGCCAAGTGGAGTGGACAACTGTCCGGATTTTTTGCGGCCACTCTCTACGCGGTTATGCCTTTACCAGTATCATTCACCAGAAATTCCTGGAACCCCAATCTTGCTCCCCTAATCTCCCTTATTACGCTTTATATTCTTGATAAACTCAAAGATCGTACTGGGAATTTAAAATGGTTTTTTTGGCTGGGGATCTCGGCTGGTGTTTTGATCCAACTGCACTACATGACCCTTATCTATCTGGCGGTCATTGCGATCCTCATTTTTTACTGGTGGGTTTTCCCCTTCAATAAAAAGCATTTCCTGAAATTTGGGAAAGGAATTTTCCTTGGAATGGCCGGATTTTTTCTGACTCTTTTCCCTTTCTTCGTCTTCGAAATCAGAAACGACTGGGTCAACACCAATGCCATTTCCCGTTTCATTGTGGCCAAGGAAGAGAGAAATATCCGCTATGATCTCCCAGTCTGGCTTTGGGAGAAAAAGGTTGTGGGGACTACAGCTGATATTTTCGGAGGATTATTTACCCGCCAGGAATTTGTTCACTCGGACAATCTTAGTCTCTATCTTATTGTGGCTGGGCTCGCCTGTGTCGTGCTTGCCATACTTTTTTCTTCCCTAAACAAGCATCGCAAGCAGATGATTTTTTTCCTCCTTTTTGGATCACTTGGCGCCATCGGGATCTACCAAGAAAACATTCACATCCATTACCTGGGTTTTCTGTTTCCGTTGGTCTATCTGGCTTTCGCAAGCGCCCTCTCGACCAAGTACGTCTGGGTCAAGGCTACGGCTCTTATATTTGGGGGCTTTGTCCTCCTCTATAGTTTGCCTACGACTGTGCTTAAGATAGGTTCAGGTGCCACCCACCAAAAAGACAAGGCCGAGGCAGTCGCCGCGTATATCTCAGATCATTCAGAAGGTCAGCCATATAACATTGCAAGTGACGAGTTTACGAGCACTTCTCCCTACCAATACTATACCTATTTGCTTGATAACCCCCCCACAAGCGATCATGCCCTGAACACGTTTCTCATCTGTGAAGGATCGCCGTGCCGGGAAGAATCGATCAAGCTTGGCAATTATGTCGGTCACCCCCTGGCAACCTATGTGGTTGAAGAGCCGGTTGTTGTTTCCAATGATCACGTTAAACTCGGCGTTTGGGTAGCTCATCTTAGATTGGTCAAGCCCGAGTAAGTGATATCATATATAGTATGCAAAAACCGCTGGTTACAATCATAGTCCCCAACTACAACGAGGCGGCGAACCTCAAACGAGGAGTTTTGACTGATCTCGCTAATTTTGCCAAATCCCAAACTTATCCAGTCGAGATCTTGATCTCTGACGATGGTTCGACTGATGACTCGCTCGCCATGATCGCCGACTTCTCGGCCAAACACGAGAACTTTACGCTCCTTAAAAATCCTCACCATGGCAAGCCCTATGCACTACGGGCGGCAATCAAAAAGGCCTCCGGCCAGTATGTCCTCTTTACCGACATGGATCAGTCGACCCCAATTAGTGAACTAAACAAGCTCACCCCCTATATAAGCAAGGACTACAAAATTGTGATCGGTTCTCGCGGAGTACGCCGGACAGATTCCGCCCTTTACCGCCAGCTCGCCTCGGTTATTTTTCTCCTCGCCCGACGGATGATCCTTTTACCCGAAATCAAAGATACTCAATGCGGCTTCAAATTGTTAGAAATCAGTTTGGCCCGTAAAATATTTGCCAACATGCGTATTTTTGGTAGGGATAACCACGCCAAGGGCTGGAAAGTCACCGCCTACGACGTTGAACTACTGCATTTGGCAAAAAAATACGGCCACAAAATTAAAGAAGTCAGAGTTGCCTGGAAAGACGAGGACACTTCAGTCGGCAAGAACCGGAATTTCTTGAAAGAAAGTTACGAAATGCTATTTGAGATTATGCGCGTTCGGATAAACGATCTTCTTGGTAAATACAACCCATGAGTCGAGGTTTAACTTTTGCATATCTGGCTCTCACTCTCGCCTTATTTTTCTATTCCTACGGCTTTGTTGATCTCAATTTGACGCTTTCCGCAGAACCACATTTGTTCTCTCTCGTTTCCTCTCTTCAGGGACTCGTCTATTTCAACCGCCCCCTCTCAACTCAGATTTACTTGTTCTTTGTCTTCGCCTTTTTTAGCTTGTATCTTTTGGTGCTCAATAAGTCGCGTTCTCTTAAACTTACAAAATTTCCCCTCCGTCTCGTTGTTGTCTTGGCTGTTATTTTTTCATTATTCTATCCTTTCCTGTCCTCCGATCTCTTTAAGTACCTATTTTCCGCAAAAATGGTTGTTCTCTATCACGCGAATCCGCACGTTGTCACCCCCGATTTTTTTGCCTCCGACCCTTGGATTAGATTTATGCGATGGGTGCACACTTACGCTCATGATGATCCCCTATTATCTGCTCGGGCTTGGCAAGTTCGTGCCAGCCATGTACCTCTACAAACTAGACGCCGTTTTTTGGTACCTCTTGTCGATTTGGCTTGTCGGCAAGTTGTCCTACCAGCTTTCTCGCTCAAAACAAATGCAAGTTACCTCACAATTATTCTTTGCCCTTAACCCACTTATCCTTTATGAGTGGTTGGGCAATGGTCACAACGACGCGCCCATGCTGAGTCTGTTACTTCTATCTCTCTACTTACTCACTCTCAAAAAAAAGGTCTGGGCATTATTCGCACTCCTTCTCTCAATCGGCATCAAGTATGTTACTATTTTCCTCCTTCCAGCGATCTTCCTTAAAAATCTCAATCTCAAAAAAACGCTCTACTATCTCCTTTTTGCCTTTACTCTTGTTCCGCTTGTTTATAACTATTCGTTCCAGTATCAACCTTGGTACGTCACCTGGATAATTCCCTTTGCCGCAGTCTTGGGGCAGGGGAGTATTATGTGGGTAGTCGGTGCATACAGCCTGGGATCTCTACTACGCTACCTACCATTTGTTTCGACTAGCCTTTGGGGCGCCACGCCTTTTACCTTTGCACTCCTAAGTTTCGCCCCGCCCATCATTACCCTTCTGATTATCCTTTTTTATAGACGCCTACGTAGGCTATAATAGTCTCATGCAGAGATTTTTCCCCAAGTTGGTAAAGAAAGAATGGCTTATTCTCTTGGGAATCGTAATCTTATACCTAGGGCTTACCACCTACAACCTCACCAAGCTCCCCATCTTTGTCGATGAGGCTCTCTACTTGCGCTGGTCTCAGATCGCTTGGAAAGACGCTAGTTGGCGTTTTATCTCGTTAACCGACGGTAAACAACCATTTTATATCTGGTTCGTAATCCCTTTCCTAAAAGTTTTTAAAGACCCCTTGTACGCCGGGCGACTGGCCTCGGTTGTCTCAGGTCTTTTCACCGTCCTGGGCCTTGGCTATTTGGGCTGGCTTATGAAAGACAAAAAAACCGGTTTCTTTGCCATGACTCTTGGTGTTCTCTCGCCTTACCTCTTTTTTTATTATCGCTTTGGGATTATGGAGTCTACCCTAGTCGCCTCGGTAATCTGGGTTGTGATTCTCTCAATTCTCCTTGCGAAGTCCCGTAGGCTTGATGTGGCACTCATCCTGGGGATGGTTACCGGCCTATCCCTGCTTGTCAAATCATCTGCCCTCTTTTTCTGCCTACTTATTCCCTTTGCTTACGTTTTGGACTTCAAAAAAACGACTCTCTTTACCAAAAAAACCCTCTCGTACCTATTTCTCGTTCTCATTGCCTGGTCTTTGAGTTATATTATCTATAACATCCAGCGTCTCTCGCCTTGGATGCATATGATCGCCGAGAAAAATTCATTTTTCACCGTTTCATATGGTGAAATTTTGGCCGAACCCAAGCGCCTCGTTAATAATTTCCTTGACGTCTGGCGTTGGCAGTATGCCTACTCAGGACTCCCTATTTTAGCCTTATTTTTCCTGGGCTTATATCGTCTTATGAGGGAAAACATCCGGGCATTTCTTTATTATCTTGTTCTCACCATGGGTCCGGTCTTGGGGACTGTCGCGGTCGCAAGTCTTTTCGCTCCACGCTATATCATCTATGCTACTCCCTTTGTCCTCTTATCTGCCTCATATGGCCTTTCTTCTCTTCAAAAACCCAAGGTGGCGTTGATTGCCCTCCTTTTAGCGCTCTCCCTGCCCATTGTTCTTATTAGTAAGCTACTCATTGACCCGATTCATTTCCCCTATGTCCCAGTTGACGAAGGGTATGTCAACGGATGGTCGGCCGGAAATGGCACGAAACAGATTGCGGATTGGGCGCGTGCTCGCGCCAAAGAAATCGGGGGCGAAAAGAAACTCGTCATATATACCGAAGGTACCTTTGGAATTCTTCCTCATGGTCTAGAGCTCTATAGCCAAGGTGTGAAAAATCTAGAAGTAATTGGTGTATATCCTATTTCCGACATCCCGCCCGCCCCCCTCGTCAGTGCGGCTTTTGAGAATCCCGAAACATACCTCGTCCTCAATAACACGGTTACTCCGGACACCCCCGCAGGGCTCGAACTCGTCTTGTCCTTCCCCAAACTTCGCGAAAATCCCATGCGGCTATATAAAATAATCGCCCGCTAGTATGCATGGCTCCTTGCTCAAACTCACTTTTATCCGCCAGCTTTTGTTAGGAATAATCGCCCTGGTCTTGAGTGGAATCATTCTACGCGCAATCCTGCCTAAGGGTCTGTGGTACAGCATGCACGACTCCACGCACATCGAGAGGGTAGAGTTACTAGCCGAGAGTTCTCAAAATGGGAAGTTTGGCGCGTTCTGGACGACTCGCGTGAATAGCGGTTTTGGGTATCCCTTATTTCACTTCTACGCACCCCTGTTTCACACTACGGCGCGTACTTTTTATTTTGTCTTCCCTTCAGTTGTCACTTCCCTCAAGCTCACGCTCTTCCTTTTCTCATTTTTGGGGATCTACGGCACAATGCTTTTTGCCAAACGGTGGGGGATCGCGGCGAGCATCCTTGCTGGCTTAACGTTCGCTCTCTCGCCGTATCTTGCGCTTGATATTTTTGTGCGAGGCGCCTACGCCGAGTTTGCCTCCCTTGCTCTCTTACCTTGGGTATTTTATTTAACTAGACGGCTTGAAGATAAGCGGAGCATCACCCTTGCCAGTATTTTCCTCAGCCTTTTTGTGCTTTCACACAACCTCATCCCGCTTATCGCCCTCCCAATTATCTTTATCTGGATGGTTGTCGTTAACAAATCTTTTCGGCGAGTATTCCAAGTAATGTTACTCGCGCTAGCCCTAAGTGCTTGGTTTGTTTTACCGCTATTATTTGAACGAGGCTTTGTCCAAGCTGACGCTGTCGCGCGAACCTCGGACTTTCGCTCGCACTTTGTCACTCTCTCACAAATTTGGAATTCTACCTGGGGATTTGGCGGTTCAGCTCCTGGCCTTGAGGATGGGATTTCTTTCAAACTCGGGAAAATCCAGATCCTCCTTGCAGTCGTTGGGGTTCTCTTGGCAGTTAAAGCCCGGGCAGGCAAGCTCCTCCTTTTAGCCGGTTTTGCCGTTTTTTTACTGTTTCTTGCCACTCAATCTTCTCGCTTCATCTGGGAAATAAACCCCATCCTTCAGATTGTCCAGTTCCCTTGGAGGACTCTCGGGGTTGTGGCCTTGCTACTTTCTATTTTTTCAGGATATGCCCTCTCTCGCCTTCGCTCTCGAGTTCTTAAAGTTGTGGCCCTTCTTCTTGTTGCGCCAGCTCTCTTTTACTTTAATCTTAAGTATTTCACTCCCCAAGAGACTTTTTACCCAACAAGAGGAGAGGGGGAACTTCAAACCGAGGTAAGAGATATTGCAGGCGTAATCCCCGAGTATACTCCTCGTTGGTGGTCACCGACAGAGAGGCTTTTGCAAAGCGATTCCTACATCTTCTCCGAGTCCCCCTCCAAGCTCGAAAGTCTTACAGTTGGCCCCACCACTATTGATCTCTCTCTCGATAACTCCACCGCCCAGGCTGTATCATTCCGGGCCGCCTACTATCCTACTTGGCGAGCCACCGTTGACGGGATTCAGTTTGTTCCATACCCTGACAGTTTCGGGCTCGTTAGACTCGATATCCCCGCGGGGATTCACAAAGTCAATCTTTATCACACCCCGACCACCCTCATGTTGTTGTCACGTGTCGTATCATTACTTGCTCTTCTGTTCACGCTTATTTCATTTTTAGGAAAGGGCAATCGTGAAACTCATTAAATATTTTGCCTTTTTCCTACTTCTCAATAGCCTGGTTTGGGGTTCTTCTATTTTCCTCGGTTTCTCGCAGGACGATTTTTTTCACCTAGAAATCGCCCGAGCAGACTCGCTAAGAACTTTTCTTGAATTCTTTAATCCCAGGGCCAACAATTGGCAATTTTTCCGGCCTTTGAGTACCCAAGTTTGGTACTTCATGTTCGAGCGCCTTTTTGGTTGGCAAAAAGCCGCCCTCCCTATGCACTTGGCCGCAATTTTTATCCATTCAATAAATACTACTTTGGTCTTTACCTTAGTCAAAAAAATCTGGAAACTAAAAATTTCCCTTGCCTTCACCTTTGCCAGTCTCTACGCGATCGCCTCTGTCCATTTCCTTTCCCTCTACTACGTAGGAGCCACCCAACAACTGCTTGCTAGCATGTTTAGTCTTTTGGTTCTTCACGCCTCATTGAAAAATCAGACTTTTAAATCTAGCTTTTTCTATCTTTTCGCCCTATTATCAAAAGAACTCTCTCTCCGGCTCGCCCCAATTGTTGTACTGGTTCACCTATTGTCAGGCAAATCGCTATCCGATTCTGTCAAGAAATCAAAAAATATCATTGTTCTCACTCTCGTCTACCTGTTGTTTAGATACCTATTCAAGGTTGTAATTGCACTCGAATACACCCTAGACTTTAGTATCTTTACCACCCTCGCTACCCTCATGTGGTATGTGCTTATGAGTTTCGGTGCCCCAGAATATCTCTTAAGATTTGGTCTATCACACGGCCAGATCGATGTGCTTGGGTATGTGAGCTCAGTTTACCCCCTCTCAACCATAAACGCCGTAACTGTTGCGCTCTCTCTCATCTTGTTTGTGACTATCCTCCTTATACAGCTTCGAAAACCCCCCTCGGCTCGACATTTCTTTCCTTTGGCACTCCTCTGGCTTGCGGGGATTGCCCCCGTCCTTTTTCTGCCCACCCATCGCTACTCCCACTACCTAGATCTCTCGCTCTTCTTTGTGCTTTTCTTTCTGGTCACAGCGAAAAAATCCTTTCTCAAGGTAATCCTCATTATTTCGCTAACTACCGCCTTCTTGAGTGGCAATCTTCTGGATCGACAAACACATTGGACAATCGAACGTTCCCTGTCGGCCCAAAAATACCTTATGTTTCTAACCTCAGCCGGTTATTGCCAATACAGCACTCTCTATTTTGTTGGCAATCAGACTGCCACTAACAACCTTTCCTACGCTCTTATGAACGAACATGGTCCCCAGATAGCCTGTTCCCGCCACGATCTTTCTGTATACTATAGCGATACTGCCCCAAAGAACATGGAAGACGATGTAGGAGTCATAAAAGTAGAGTGATATGAGTGTTTTAACTTTAGAAAATCTCAAAGAAAAAGCTTTCAAGGGGGTCTTTACTCTCACCTTCCGTCGCCTGATCCTCAAAGTTATAGACACAGTCGGAGTCATTTTTTTAGCTAGGGCACTTTCACAAGACGTTTTTGGCATTTTTGGCATTGTTAGTTTTGTTGTTTTTACCTTTCTTTCGTTTTTTTCTGACATCGGCTTTGGTGCCGCCCTCATCCAAAAAAAGGAAGAACTGACCGACCTTGATACTCAGACCACCTTTACCATCCAGCAGATTCTCGTCACCCTAATCCTGGTTGCCGCTTGGCTTATCTCCCCGAAGCTCGCCAGCGTTTACTCGCTTGGGGTGCAAGGGATCTGGCTTATCCGGGTTATGTCATTATCGCTTTTTATCACTTCCTTCAAAACTATTCCCTCGATCATTCTTGAACGTCAGCTCCGCTTCGAACGCCTCGTAATTCCCGAAATAATCGAAACGGTTGTGTATAACTCAGTAGCGGTCTACATGGCGCTTAACGGCTATGGTGTCTGGAGCTTGGTTGTCGCCATCCTCGCGCGCACCCTCTTTGGAGCAATCGCTCTCAACGTGATCGCGCCCTGGAAAATTGGCTGGAAATTCTCTCTCCCGAGTGCGCAAAAACTCCTCTCCTTCGGTGTCCCATACCAGCTCAATAGTGTCCTAGCCCTCATCAAAGACAATATTACTCCGACCCTTATCGCCTATTGGTATGGCCCTGCGGCTGTAGGCTTTGTCAATTTAGCCCAAAATATCGCGACTCGCCCCATGGAAATCATTAACATCGTCTCCCGCGTCATGTTTCCGGCCTATTCCCGCATTCAACACGAAAAAGATCGACTAAAACGATGGATCGAAAAATCGGTCAGGTTCATGGCGCTCCTGTATTTTCCGGCCATTACCGGTCTCCTCATAGTAGGCGGGGGGATCTTGGAGTTTCTCTACGCCGACAAAAGCGCCAAGTGGCTCCCTGCCTTGCCGACCCTATTGTTCTTTCTGGCTGGCGCCTTCCCCATCATTGTCACGACGACCTACACCAATGCTCTCTATGCCCTTGGGAGACCCAAGGTTGTCCTCGCTCTGATGGCGCTTTACACCGTCCTTACCTGGGGTCTTGGGGCACCTTTAATTTATAAATACGGGTTTGTGGGGATCGCGATTGCCGGGTTTATTATCACTTATCTGACTTTCCCCATCGTGATTAGAGAAATGAACAAGGTTGTCAAGGTAAATACCTGGGACTGCCTCAAGAAACCTCTTTTCTCGAGCCTTGTCATGGGCATTGTTATCTACCCAGTTAATAATTTCTTGACTCATGATCTTTGGACTCTCTCTGCCACAATCGGGCTGGGGGTGGTAACATATATTGGGATTATCCTCCTCATTGATCGGGGCGAATTCAGAAAAGAATTTGCCAGCTGGATTACTTTAATAGGCAAAAGAAAGGCATAATATGTTGAAAGAGAAAGTCTCTGTAATTATTCCCACCGTCAATGCCTACGAAGAATTAGATCTAGCTCTTTTAAGCATCAAAAAAAACTCCGACCACGAGGTTGAATTTTTGGTCGTTGTCGACCCGGACATGAATACCGGCATAGTAAATAAGGACATTCTCGCCGTTTGTAAAAAGCAGGCCGTCACTCCCATAATTAATAAAGAAAACCACGGTCCCTATGGCAACTGGAATATCGGGGCCGCGCGTGCGACCAGTAATTGGTTAATTTTTGCGACAGATGATCAATATTTTGCCCCGCATTGGGACTCAAATCTCCTCAAATATTACATTCCTCAGCGTCTTGTCGCTGGCCGACTGATCGAGCCTGGTATTATCCCCGTCTGGAAGACCAACATCAAGAAAGACTTTGGGGTACTCCCATCTGAATTCAAGGAAAAAGAATTCATAGCCTGGTGTGCTAATCAAAAAGAGGAGGGGTTTGTGAAGGATGGCTTCTTTATCCCCATGCTCCAACACAAAGATGACTACAAAGCGCTCGGTGGCTACCCCACAGCCGGCAAGTTTGGTACATCAACCGCCGTCAGTAACGATGTCCTCTACGTGCAGTCAGCCTTGAAAAAGGGCTATCAGTTTGGGACAGCCACAGATAGCTATTCATACCATTTCCAGGCTAGTTCCTGGAAAAAGAAAACCTTAAAGCCCAAGATTGCCGGGGTTGTCTTAACTCTTAACGAGGAAGAATCGCTAGGAGCATGTCTTGACTCTCTCAAATGGACTACCGACAACTATGTTGTCGATTCAGGGAGCCTAGATAAAACGCTTGAAATAGCCAAGAAGAAAGGGGCCGTCGTTCTCAAAAATAAGTTTGTCGACTTTGCCGCTCAGCGCAATTTTGCCCTTTCCAAGCTCGGCGGCTATGATTGGGTGTTTATGTTGGACGCGGATGAAGCATGCGAGGCTAGTCTTGCCAAAGAGCTCGCATTTTTTGCCAAAGACATATATCTAGATGGAGTTGTCGTTCCTCGCAAAAACTATATCTTTGGCCGTTTTATCGAGCACTCCGATTGGTATCCAGACGGTCGAATGGTCTTCTTCAGGCCCAAACTTATAGAGTACCAAAGTGGAGTCCACGAGCGGGCCAAGTTTGTGAAAGGTAACGAAACGACCGCTTTTGCCAAAGGGCATATTTTACATCGCAATTATCATACTGTCCGCGAATTTTTGCTCAAAAATTTAGTCGATTACCCCTACGAATACGCTCTCGTCCTAGACTCTCAAAAGAAAAAGTTCGTGGCTTCCGATCTGTTACTTAAACCAATCGGGGAATTTATGCGTCGATTTTTCCTGGCAGAAGGGTATAAAGACGGGCTCTACGGCCTGGTTTTATCTAGTCTCATGGGAGCACAAACCTTGTCTGCCTATGCCTACCTTTGGGAGCTCCAGGGCAAGCGCAAAGATCTGACTACCGAAGAAACACAAGAAATTTTTGCGAGCCTCAAAATGAAAACTCATGAACTCAAATACTGGCTAATCTCCCTCGCAATCGAAAAATCTGGAGGCCTAGAAAAGTATTACCACAGGCTCCGCAGAAAAACTCTCAAAATCATGAAAGGAATGCACTAATGCCGAAAAAAAAGCCGCCCTCCCGCAAAATAAAACATGCCGTCATTCTCGTCAACTTTAAAGGGTGGGAAGATACTATTGTCTGCTTAAACTCAATTGAGCAATGCAAAGACAAGCCACACGTTATCGTTGTCGACAATGGTTCAAACAACGGCTCTGTCGAGCACTTGTTAAGCGCATTCCCCGACTTAGACTTAATCCAAAGCCCGGTTAACTTGGGGTTCTCAGTCGGCAATAACCTCGGCATCAAAAAAGCTCTGCGGATGGGTGCCAAGGTAGTTCACATCTTAAACAACGATACCGAGGTAGATCCCAATCTTTTCTTTCGTAGCTACCGCTATACTGCCGGTAAAAATAGAATCACGGGTGCCAAAATTTACTATGCCAAAGGATATGAATACCATGCCCCCCAAAAGGGTAATGGCCGGATATTATGGTACGCGGGTGGCTATTTTGATTACACAATGGCGGTCGCTCGCCACTTCGGGATCGATGAAGAGGACAATGGTATATATGATGCTATTAAACCAGTCGACTTTATTACTGGGTGCTATATCGCCGTCCCGCGTCAGGTCTTTCGTAAGATCGGCTTACTCGACGAACCGTTTTTTCTTTACCTAGAAGACTCCGAATTTTGTCTTCGAGCAAAAAAGCACGGGGTCGAAGTAATGTATAACCCCCGCCTTGTTCTCTATCACCGAAACTCCTCCTCAACCGTCGCTGGCAGTCCCCTTGTCGACTATTACATGACGCGTAATCGCTTTATGATTGCTCGTAGGTATGGTTCCCTAAGGCTTAGGTTTGCCCTCGCCAGAGAGGCTATTTTTAGGAACTTTTTTAACAAAATCAGGCGGGCCGCCTACCTAGACTATCTTTTCAAACGCTTTGGTAATAAAAATGAAAAAATTAAACTCATCAGTAATCAATAACCAAAAGTGGCAGGCGCGGCTCGTTTTTCTCTTCCTTCTGCTTTATACCTTTCTTCTGTATCTCAACTTGGGACGAGATGCGCTTTTTGATTGGGATGAGGGCATCTATGCCACACTAGGGAGTGAGCTTTTAAAGACTGGCAATTTATTCGTCTCTACTTGGAATCAAGAAGTTTGGTTTGAGAAGCCTCCTGGCATCGCCTGGTTGTCTGGACTGGGCCAGCTCATTATGGGACACAACGAAACAGGCGCGCGTCTTTTTACCCCTCTTCTCTCTAGTCTAGTCCTCTACAATATCTATCGAATTGGCCTAAAACTAATTTCCTGGCGGGGCGGTATCGGCGCAATGGCTCTCTTGGCTGGATTTAATCTTTTTCTCGGAAGGGCGCGGGCGGTCAACACAGACATGCCCTTAATGCTTGGGATCACGACTACCATTTCTCTTCTCCTATACGAACGCAAACCCATTTATCCGGCACTCGCAATTTTCTTTAGTATTTGGTTCAAGGGACTTGCCGGATCTCTTTCTTTTCTCATTGCCCTCCCTCTGTTTTTTCTGCAAAAAAAATCCTACCTTCTCTCCTTTATTTTGTATGCCTTGCTCCTTATTGTCCCTTGGCATCTATATAGTTATCTCAAATATCACTCGCTTTTTCTTGACCCATATTTACATGAACAGGTAATCGCGCGGGTCACAACCCCCATCGAATTCCACCTGGAAAGTCGCTGGTTTTATTTCCAATACTTGTATGAAAACCTCGGGCTTGGCGTTTTGCTGACTAGCATGCTCGGCGCAATCTTTGGACTTAGAGACTTTCTTCGTACCAAGAAACTCCCCACTTTGCTCCCGCTCTGGTGGCTCATCCTGCCACTTGCATTATTTACAATCGCCAAAACTAGAATCTTCTGGTACATCCTCCCCGCATATCCTGCCCTTGCCCTCTTGTCGGCCCGGGCTCTAGAAGGAGTGTCTTTAGGTAAAGTGGGAAAGCAAATCTTTTCGCTCATCGTGCCCCTTATGTGTCTTCAGGGCTTAATACTAACTGCCCGCTCTGTCGAGATCAACAAAAATACAGCAGAAAGACCAGATAGGCTAGAGCTTGCTTATGCATTACGCAAATACCAAGCTCCGGAGCTTGCAGTACTTACCCCCCCCGAAGAAAGACTAGCCGAGGCGATCCTTCCAGCCAGTCAAAGATTAAGTTCTAGTTTCCGTTACGGCGGCATGCCCTCGGTCGCCTTCTATTTTGACCGCAAAGTCAAGTTTTTCTACAACATCGATGAGTTTTTGGAGTATTGGGTATCCGAGCCAGACCCTCTTGTCCTCATTCATTCTGTTGATTTGGGCTACGTTTCAAATTATACGATTGAGGCAAGAAGTGGTGCCTATCTAGGGATCAGGAAAGGAGCCTATGCTCTCCGTTAGTACAACGATTACAAACGAAGACAATTTAGAGAGGATGGAACTTCTATTAAAGAGTCTTTCCTTCGCGGATGAGATTCAGATTTTTGTCCTCGGTGAATTTGGTAATCAAAAGTTATCTCGTCTCGCAAAGAAATATCACGCAAAACTTATCGAGGTAAATAAACCCCTAATCGTCGAGTATGTTCGTGACCGCCAAATAAAGTCTGCCGAGGGCGACTGGGTTTTAATCATGGACTTTGACGAGGTTGTTCCTCCAAAGGGGAGTGAGGTCGCCTACGCTATCCCACGCGACAACTATTCACTTGGGCAAAAACTTGCCCACGGTGGATGGGAGCGAGATTACGTCGTACGACTCATCAAGAAATCCACATTTTTGGGTTGGCCCCGAGACATCCATAGTTCGCCTCGGGTCGATGGGCCGGTCGGTAAACTTGTGCCACCCATGGAGCATCACAAAGACGAGAATTTGAGCTATATCGTGAACAAAACGAATCGTTACTCAGAGTCGGAAGCAAAGCAGTACCTGGAGGGAGGACTCCCGCTCGTCACCCCACTCACCCTCTTGCGTAAACTCACTCTCGAATTTTTTCGTCGCGCAATCCTTAAAAAAGGCTTACTAGATGGAGATATTGGACTGATTCAATCTCTATACCAAGGATTCTCTGTCTTTGTGAGTTATGCCAAGCTCTACGAATTGCAAATAAAGAAAGATATTGAAAAACCACTATGAAAAAAGCGCTTATAGTCACTCCATATCTAGCTCATGTCGGGGGAGGGGAGAGGTATATGCTTTCAGCCGCCTCAGCCATTAGCTCCCTTGGTATGCAGGTTTACTTCGCTTGGGAAAGCGCGCAAGATATCGAGAAAATCGCCCACACCTTGGGTATCGAGCTCCCTGAGTTTCGTCTGGATAAAAGTGTTTCTTCCCTCTATTTTGCTAAAAATCCTCTCAAAATGTGGCAGGCTACACGTAACTACGACCTCGTCCTATATCTATCAGATGGTAGCATCCCTCTGCTCGGGGGCAAAAAGAATTTAATTCATTTCCAGGTTCCCTTTCACGGTGTCAACGGCAGGTCTCCCAAAAATTTTCTTAAAAAAAAGCTTATCAACAACTTTATCGTCAACTCAGGTTTTACTAAAAAAATTATTGACGCCGAGTATGGGATCTCTTCGCGGATTGTCTACCCCCCAGTCACGGAGATCGGAATGCCTCTTCATAAAGAAAACCTAATTCTTTCAGCTGGGAGATTCGAGCCTACTCTAAACATCAAAAAACAGGACGTCCTAATCGAAGCATTTAGGCAATTTTCAAATCAAAATAGTTCCTGCCAGCTTGTTCTAGCCGGCGCCGCAGGCGAGTCTAGCTCTCTTTGGGTCGACAAACTAATGGAGCAAGCTAAAGGCCTGAACATCTCTTTCGCTGTCAACGCCCCGCACGAAAAACTCCTCGATTTGTACCGCCGCGCGACTATCTACTGGCACGCGGCAGGATTTGGCGTAAATGAAAATACTGCTCCCGAACTAGTTGAGCATTTTGGAATCACAACCGCCGAGAGCATCTCCGCGGGGTGTATCCCGCTTGTAGTTCCTAGTGGTGGCCAGAGAGAAATAGTAGAAGACAACCATTTCCATTGGGAAAGTACAAATGAGTTGGTAGAAAAGAGTCTCGCCATTATTGCCGATCCTCAGCCATACCATGCCCTGTTAAGCGAAATTGACCTGACCAAATTTAGTGCTAAACAATTTACTTCTCGCCTGCGGACTATTCTAGAATGAAGCCAAAAAAATCAGTTTTCTTAACAAAAGTGTTCCTCGCCGGACTGTTGATCCGCCTTTTGGTGATGCCTTTCACCGGACATTGGGATATACGGGGGATTAACTTTGCCCTCTACAATCTTCCCTATAAAGGAGCGCTCAATGTCTATGAAATAGCTAAATCAGATCCTGTTGATTATATAGTCAATGTAAATTTTGGCCGCGAATATTTTATCTATCCACCCCTAAACTACTTTACCCTTGGCTCATTTATGGCTCTGCTCAAGCCATTTTATGGTCAGGAATTTGCCACTTGGATCAACGGCTATGGTAA
>Ga0075861_103_pt1 | contig 23651 bp, 25 predicted proteins | sample RifGroF2_FD_67963 | JGI IMG/M metagenome (GOLD analysis project Ga0075861, IMG submission 67963) | Microgenomates bacterium GW2011_GWF2_47_9
ATAAGTTTGTGGTGATGGTGCCCTATGAGTGGAGCGGGTCACGAGTCAAGCAGGTTAGTAAAAATATCTTGGTCGTGGGAGTGTTTGAGGAACATAAACTCCACCTTTATCCCAAGATTTTGACTTGGCTGAAAAAATTCGCGATGGCTAAGCATATGGTAGTGCATTCTGAATTTTGCGCATCAGGTGGGATATATGTACGTGCAATGGTGATCCCGTTTCTGGCTTTGATCAAGGCTACGGGACGAGAAATAACATATTATGCCCACAATGTAGCGAGCGATATAGGTGAATATCAAGAACATCTAGGTTTGCCTAGTGGAGTCCGACTAGATTTGACGAGATTCGGGTATAAATCATATCTGAAGATGCTCTCTTATGTTGTAGATACTTTCGTAGTACTAGAGGCATCAATCAAGGACAGATTAGTGCAGGTGATGGGAAAGAAGGTAAGAATACTAGTTGCGCCCCACTGGATCGAAACTAAAAAGAAGATCATGAGCAAACTGCAAGCACGAAAGATACTCGGATTGGATCTCCATAAAAAAGTGGTGGTGTCGTTTGGATTCTTGTCTTGGTACAAAGGCGCTGACGTAGTGGTTGAAGCGGCAAAGTATTTACCTATGTCATACACTTTGGTTTTGGCAGGTGGGGAAGCTACATCTTTGAAAGACAAGGAACACTATATTGAGTACTTGAATGCTTTAAAGGCAAATGCAAATGTCAACGGAGTTGAAGAACCAATAATTGTCGAGGCTGTTCCAAACAAAGCATCACGCCCATTCGGCAGAGGCGGAATACAGCAAGCATTGCAGAGGAATACGCCCGTGGTAATGAGTAAGGCAATTCAGGCTGGACTGGGACTTAATTGGCCAAATAGCTTTGACGGGAATGATCCTAAACGTCTAGCAAAAGCAGTTGATAAATACTTTGAAGATCGAGTTACTCAAAAAGAGGTGATTGTGTCCATGAGCGAGTTGACTGTAAGTCGTAGAATAAGTAAGTTACTGCCAGAGCATTTTGAACAGGTGTACGTGGGGTCTAAAAGTAATAAGGTGATGCTAGAATGGAATAGTGGAAAAAGTACTCAAGAAATTCAAGCCATGGTGGGTTGACCTATTTATTTGTGGGCTCTTTGCGTTGATCGGACTCTTGGTTGGGAGAGCGAATTATTTAGTAGGTACTAGTTTTCTCGGATGGGATACAGTTTGGAGTGAAGTAAATGTGAAACTAGCTATCCAGCGGGCTGTGTCGGGAGTATGGCAGGAGTTTCAGGGTTTGGGATTGCAGGGTGGACATGGATATGTGAGTGATATTGTCCATTCCTTGTGGGTGTGGCTCATCGCCGTCTTTGTGCAACTGAGCCAAGTAAGATATGTGTCCATATTTTTACTCTGGATCGTTGGGGCGTGGGGGGCATACTTCCTCACCAAAAGACTTGTAGGAATATGGGGTGCGATTGTCGCGGGGAGTGTTTATTTACTTCACCCCTTCATCCTGCAGCAATTTTTTGTGATCCATGATTCATTCGCTTGGTTTTTTGCTTTTTTGCCATGGAGTATTTTGGCGATTATTGCCTTACTTGATAAGTGGAATGCTAAAAATTTGATTTGGGCATTGTTGACTCAATTTGTTTTGTCTTTTGCCGGGTTTATTCCTCCACAGATGGTTGCCTATGGAATCGTAGTTGGAATCCTACTCCTTGCCTATGGGTTAGTAAACGGGTGGGTTGGATTGAAGAGAATTGTTATCGTTGGCTTGCTATTGCTTGTAGCTCATACCTATTGGTTGTTGCCGTTTGGGCGTTATGCTCTGACCAATACTGATGCGTATTTGAACTCGAAACTCAATCAAGTTACAACACCTGAGAACGGACTAAAAAGTGACTACTATGGTGGATGGGACTCTTTGATTTTTGGAAAAGGATTCTATTTTGAATCGTTAGATATCATTGATGGAGATGTGATGCATAGTGAGCCGATACTTAGTGAGTGGGAAAAGTATTGGGGGCAGGACAGGGCAAGGAATGTTTTAATAGTAGTATTTTCTTTTGGAGTACTGGGGTTAATAAGTTTACTTATAGAACCAAAGTGGTGGAAATGGGGGATGGCTGGAGGATGGGTATTGGCTGGGGCAGGGTTGGCTATTTCGGCATGGCCGATTAGTTATGTCGGCAAGTTATTTCATTTAATCCCGATATTTGAGCAGGCTTTTAGAATCGGATTTACGAAATTTTCTATACTTTATGTATTTCTACTTGCGATCTTTGTGGCTATGGGAATTGATTTGGTAGGTAAGATATTTAAGAATTGGGGCAAGTTTGTTGTAGCTGTTTTGCTAATTGGTGGAATGCTATATGTTGCTTGGCCTGTTTTCCTTGGAGATTTCGTTTACAAACGGATGAGGGTGGATTTACCTAGGGAATACTCAAGTTTAGTTGACTACATGAAGGGCCAACCAAAAGATTTGCGAATTGCGTCTCTGCCTGTTCAGACATTTAACGGATGGATGATTACTGATTGGGGATATACGGGCTCTGGGTTTTTGTTTTATGGTGTTGAGCAGCCGATACTGGATCGGGCTTTTGATGTGTGGAGTCCTTACAACGAAGGGTTTTATCAGGAATTTTCGACGGCAATGTATGGGGGTGATGGGGAGCGAGTGGCTAGTGTGCTTGATAAGTACGATGTGAGATATGTGCTACTTGACGAATCTATAATTGCACCGGGACAAAGTCCAGAGATATTGAGGATAGAGGAGGCGAAGCAGATGGCGAGGGAAATGGGTTGGGAAGAAGTGTGGAGAGAGGGGTTTTTGACGGTGTGGGAGACGCCGTATGGAAGGGGAGATAAGTTTGTGAGTGCGCCGAGCAGCTACACACTAGCAAGTGGAGATACTACGAAGACTAGGAGAGATGTGATTTACGAAGAACTGGGAGATTATGTAAGCGGGCTACGAGGAATAGTCTATCCGTTTGCTGATTTGATGCGGGAGGAAGTTCAAAATGTGAAGTATGGAGATGAAAATATAACCTTAAGTTCCAATCACTCGCTTATACAGGGGTCGAAACTACTGGTGCCGGGGTTTGACGAAGGTGAGAAGGTAAAGGTTAGTTATGAGTTAGCCTTGCATGACGGGATGGTGGAACTACGGTGGGCACCTACATATAGTATCAATTCCCAAGCGGGGCCGAAGTTAACCGACCAAGCATATGATACCGAGGAGACAAAAGTTTGGGTCAAGGTCGGGAGTGGTAAAGAGAATGCAATTTACTTGGGAGAAGGAGAAACGAAGAGGGGAAACGTGGAGCTAACTGTAGGAGAAGTGGTAGGCGTGAGGATATATGAGGGGGATACTGATAAACAAGATGAACTAGCTCAATTCACACCTGACTTGGTACAAGAATGTTGGAGGAAAGAGGGTGCTGAAACTGAGGCTTGGGGAGAGGTAGTGAACGGGGCTATGCGGCTTTGGATAAAAAATGCAGCGGCTTGTCTCCCCATAAAGTTAGCCAAGACTCAGGAGGATGAACTAGTGCAGGTTCTTGTAAATTATGAATCAGCTAACGGGATGGAGGTAGAGTTTTGTTTGGATAAGGAGGGTGGGAGTTATGAGTGTGAGAATGATCGCGTATGGGGGATAGCAGAGGCAAGTAAAAGCGATGGATGGGTAATGCGAACGGTGATGGCGAGTGAGGGAGATAGGTATTGGCTTGACCTGTCTGCTAAGCAGTTTGAACCGCTTGGCGAATTACGTTCTATCGTATATCAAGTGCCGATAGTGAATCGATACTTACTTATTAAAGAGGAGGAGATGGTTGCCGCTTGGGGGGAGTATTTGAACGATTTAGCGTTTGAGATTGAGGGAGACGAGATAAAAGTTGAGGTGAAGGGAGAACCTGTAGTATATGACTTTGCCCAGTTTGGACGCAAAGAAGCCTTTAATTGTGACGTGTTGGGCAGGGGACAAGTTGAGAAAAGCAAACGAGTGTATTCTGCCGATGGGTATGGAGCGAGTTGTGATTTTGTAGGCTTTGTAAAGAGCACGGCTTTGCAAGGATATCTCATGCGAGTTGTTGGGGAAAATAAGGCCGGAAGGTCACTAAAAATTTTCTTATATAATGCTGGCTCTGGACGGAATGATCTAGAGTATTTGTTAGATGAGGGCAAGTTTGATCAGACTTTTTCGTTATTGCCCTTTGAGTTTTTGGGCGAGTATAGCTTGAACATAGATACTAGAAGTTTTGGGGATTATACAGAAAATAGGCTGGAGCCGGTTGAAGTAAGGTATTTCCCGCTCGAGCAGATCGCGGGGGCAAAAGTTGGTGTAACGAAGAAAGTTGAGAATAACCTACAAATCAAAGATGTAAAGAAAGCAGGGACGTGGTTGTACAGAGTCAAGACAGATGGATCTGGATTACTAAAACTCTCACAAGGTTATGAGGAGGGGTGGGTGGGGGTGGAGTCCTTCGACTTCACTCAGAATCTTCGACATGTTAAGGTCGACGGGTGGGCGAATGGATGGGTGGTGCCTGAAGGAGAAGGGGAAATAGTGATTTTTTACTGGCCGCAAATGTTGGAGTACCTCGGGTTTGGGCTCCTTATCGGTACATTCATAATGGTTTTTCGTAAGACGCGCCGGCGAGCCTGATCTCTTTCTATACTATCTGACCCCAATTGACCACTAAGAGTAGCGGTTGACTAGACGTACTGACACTACTTATAGTGGTTGGTATGCACTTAGAGGGGTATCCACCAGATTATGTTCCCGAAGTAACCCAAGTACACCCCCAATTGAGGGATGGGTACGCGGCACTACTTGAGGTGGCGAGCAAGCCACGTGGAGTATTGCAAGAGTCGCCGATTTGGCCATTAATGATTTTCCACAATTTAGCATTTTTGGGAGGTAGGGACATTGTACTTGCTCACAACTTGAAGAAAGGCGTGCAACAGGCCGTTGATTTTATGCATACAGAGGTTGGCGAGGTTTTGGTGGAGACTCCCTTAAAAAATTCGAACATGCTTTGGAGTAGAGTGGATGGAAGAGCCTCGCAAGAGGGTGTCGACGTAGAGTTTTTTCTAGCACTCGGGCTTGGGTTGCACGAGGCTGGTCTTAGCACCATGAGTGATCCCGACTTATTAAGTATCTTTGGGACGTTGCGATTATTTGAGCAGATTCGGACAAGTAGTAGAGGTAGATTTGATCCAACGGATAGATCCGCGATCAAGCGCGTGGTGCATCCAACGACAGGTAAAAATTGGAAAAATTACCCAGGCGGAGTTTTGGGGGCACCGCGAACTTTTGATATAGATAGGATGGCGGTCCATCACACAGACGTAATGTTGCCAAAGTTAAAGAGTTTAAGGCACGTGTTTGAACTTGACGGGAGGAAAATTCCAAGCCCGGTTGCGGAGGCATTAAATAGAGGGGATCAGAATCCACCCATGGAGTACATGCATAGATCGGGATTTGAAGGCGCATACTTGGCTGTTATTGAGAATAGTTTAACGAGAGATTGGTGATGGATTTTTATTCAGAGAGGTATGGACAAAGGTTTTGGGGTGCATACGAGGCGAGTTTTTCAGCTTTGTGGGCGATATTGGGAGTCAAGGATGCACACAACCAACTTTCGATGGGGGCAACGTCAGCCGTTTTGGCTAGGGTGGGTGTAGATGAGTTGGCAGAGCTAGGTCAAGCGCGGTTTGCAGAAGCAACTCATAAGATAGACGTCTCAGCAAGTATACTTTGTTACCCTTATGACCCTGCGGAGGTGAGGGCTCCCCCCGACTATTTTACTGACCAATATCTTAATTTGAGTCCAGAGGGAAAATCGAGATTTATGAGAGGGAACATTCCTCTCGCTGTAGAGGGGATCAATTGGTGGAACGCTATGAGATTTGGCGAACTGCCTTCGCATCATAATATAGATTCCTTGCAGGCATTAATGTACGACGAGATGCAGGAAATTGTTGAGTTGGCAGATGGGGGGAAAAATCCAAGTCAGGATGACCCAGGTATGAGCGTTTTGGAGGAATTTTTGAGCAGACCAATACCTAATGATGAGGAGTGGTTTAGTGATTGTAGAGCGTCTAAGCGGTGGGAGGTAATGGGTGAAGTTGCAGACGTTTCTTTTTTGGCATTGACACACTTAATTTTGTACGACGGGATGAGAGTGGAGGATGTAGTTAAAAACGTGCGATTGGTTATCGAGAGATTTGATGAGTACTACAATCAGCGGGTAGCAACAGGACAAATTATTGGCGATGTGAGGGAAATGTCGAGAGACGTAGCCCATGTGATGAGTCAGCCGGTTTGGCCAGAGATGTATCTGGGATTGTGCATCGCACTATCCAAACGCATGGGATTTGATTTATGGGAAGCAATTATTCTGAAGACCTTTGGTAACGAGCGGAATTATCCGAGTACGCTCAAGATGGTTGAACCAGGTGAAAGCTGGCAAATTAATGTAAATAGATCACCAGCGCGAGTGTTTATGCGCAATTTGCGACAGGCTGTTAGTCCGGATACCAGATCCATCCCCGCCATGAATGATCCCATTATTGGTAAAACAGTCCTAGAGAAATATGTTTATGGGGATGAGAGTGTTGCGGAAAATGATCCGACTATTAATTTATTGGTCTTGGCGAACAAATATAGTCCTATAGTGAATTGACAAAGTGTGTAGTGGATGTATAATGATTTTTTAATGAGTAGCGCTTTTTTTTACTCGTCGATTTTTTTGTGCAAATATGATTCCTGAGGCACCACATGGGAGTCAATATGAGCTTGGGCCGAGACTAGGAGAAGGAGTAGGTTTTACAGGAGCCATGGATCGCTTTTTATTGGGACAGGCCTCGGCGATGTTAAATGTCGGCCGAGAGCGAGCGGCGGGGTCTGACCAGGTCTTTGTGACATATGATTCACAGCAGATGATTCAGGTAAAGGGCGCAGATTATGTAATGCCTATTACTAGTGCTATGCACAAACAGGGAGAGTTAGTGAGTTCTTTGGCTGAGTCTGGGTTTGATGGGATGGGGGTTTTGTTGTTAAATCGCCGGGATGCGAGGCGCGAGGTGGCGGCAGTATCAAAAAAGGAACCCGGACCAGTTGATCCAATGGCGGCGGCGGATTACAAGTTGAGGGAGGCAATTAACAAGTTTGGTGATGAGGTCCTTGGGATTATTAGTGTTGGCGATTTGGCGATGGTCCTTGCTGATATTGCAGGATCGCCGTTAGTTGATGTTACAAAACCGGGCGAAAATGTGAATGCCGCAAAGTATATCGCGGATATGTTTAAGTTGGCAGGTGGGGAAGGGGCACAACTAAAGTACGGCGCAACGACGGGGTGGGCTAGGCGAGTCGCGGGGAGACCAGGAGGGAAGCCTGACGCATATCGGAAGCTTCTCATACATCAAAGAATGTTTCTGGATTTTAATCAGAAGATAGTCGCATATTTTTCAGATGAGACAAACACACAAGACTTTACCGAATTTTGGACGAGGAAAAGAGGGGAGATCATTTTGCGGCTCGCTAACTTGAGAGAGGATTTAACTGATCAGATTTGGGGGGCGGTTTTGGGGCCGGCTCTTAGTCGATGTGCGGGAGCTCTTCCTCTAGAGTATTTGTTGTGGTATGTTTTGGAAGAGGCGCCAGCAAGCGAGCAACTTAAGTTAACTTTGAGATTGCCAGAGCAGGTGAGGATACAAGGTGTTGAAGATACAAATAATATAGTGATTGCAAGTGGTGAGTCGGCGAATTTGCCGATGGAGGGGATTTTGCGATATGTGATGTCCCATGTGTATAATTATCCAGAAGCGAGTGTCGTGACAGCGATGAATTTTTTTAGAGACTATGCTAGTCCAAGTAATGGATATGGAATAAACGTACCTGCCAGAAGAGAGTTATATCCGCCTAGACGATAGTTAAAATACTTGATTATGAGCGATTAATGGCCTATAATTGTGCAGATGAGGAGCATAAATTGTGAACATGGGGAGCATCGGGATGCGGGTTCTGCACCTGTGGTGGCTGTAGCTCAAGCGGTTTTCTATGATGATAAGTTTGGGGGTAAAGAGGATAGATTTTTTTGTCTAGAACATACGGAACAACTGTGGGAATACGCAAGTAAACATTTAGGATTGTGGCTTGCAGAGATTATAGAACTTGCTTCTTAGCTTTGGGGTGAATTTCGTGATTGGAGTGTCTCGGCGATTTTGGCGGCGATTTTTTCCATATCTTTTTCCTTTAGACCTTGGGTAGTTAGAGCCGGCGTACCAAGCCTAAGACCAGAGGGATTCCAGGGCTTGCCGGTTTCATTCGGGACCGTGTTTTTGTTGGCAATGATCCCCACTTTTTCAAGGGCTAGGGCTACTTCTTTGCCAGAAAGGCCCATGTTTCTTAGGTCGACGAGAACCAAATGTTTGTCTGTGCCACCTGAGACGACGTCGAAGCCAAGATCAAGCAGTTTGGCGGCAAGTGCTTGGGCGTTTTTGATGACTTGGCGAGCGTAGGTTTTGAACTCGGGTTGCAAAGCCTCCTTGAGAGCGACACCAATCCCGGCAATTGAGTGGTTTTGTGGTCCTCCCTGAAGACCGGGGAAGATATTAAAGTCTAGGGCTGAGGCGTGTTCTTGTTTTACAAATACCATAGCACCAATCGGGCCGCGGAGGGTCTTGCGGGTGGTCATAGTCACAACGTCTGCGTATGGGAAGGGGGAAGTGTTGACGCCACCAGCGACAAGGCCGGCTTCGTGAGCGATATCGGCCATGTAATAGGCACCAACTGAGTCGGCGATCTGCCGCATTTTCGCATGTTCGATCTCGCGTGGATAGGCTGTACCGCCTGAAATGAGGATCTTGGGCATAACGCGCTTGGCGATTTTCATAATATTTTCGTAGTCAAAGACGCGGGTCTTCTGGTCTACCGAGTAGAAGTGGGAGTCGTAAATCCGCGAAGTAAAGGAGATTTTTTTGCCTTCGGGTAGTTTCCAGCCGTGGGAGAGGTGTCCGCCATCGTAGAGGTTCATTCCGAGCATTTTGTCGCCTGGAGAGAGAAGGGTAGCGTAGACGGCAAAGTTGGCGATCGAACCGGTGACAGGCTGGACGTTGACGTGCCATTCGTTCTCGTCGAGGCCAAAAAGCTTTAGGGCGCGGGTTTCGACCAAACTCTCGATTTTGTCGATATTGGCATTTCCCTGGTAGTAGCGGGCAAAAGGACGCCCTTCGGAGTATTTGTTCATGAGGACACTGCCGACTGCCTCCATAACAGCGGGGGAGACAAAGTTTTCGCTAGGGATCATTTCGAGTTCGTCGACCTGCCTTTTTTCTTCCTGCTTGATGAGCGTGTAGATTTCGGGATCGGTAGTTTGTAGAGCGCTAGACATATCAAATGTATTATAGACTATTACCTGCCTAGTGCTACAATTTCCTGCATGAATAACGCTGACAAGAAAGATAAGTGGTTAATCCCGCTAGATTCGCCATTTTTGGGCAAAAGCGAGTTTGTGCGTAGCACCGGCGAGGGGTTTTGGAGTTTTTTGAACAACCAGAACATAAAGTATGACAAAGACCATTTTCCCTTTTTGTCTAATCACAAATTGCCGAGGGTGAAGCAGGTTTTCGACTTTGGGGAATATCTCCACCTCTCAGGCAAGGGAGAGGCTTTGGCTTACTTATACCAAGGGATGGGGAAGGCGTGGAACTATGTAGGGCCGGTTTTGGACTCGGAATTGCCGCATGGATTTAACGATCATACAGACAGGCATACTTTGTGGGTGACTTCGACTGCGGTTGAACTCCTCCAGCGAGCCGGGCGGAGTTATCGGAATGGGGGTGGGAGATATGACTCGATGAGCGAAACGCTTTTGACCTTGGTTGGGATGACGCATGACCTAGGGAACTTTATTGATCGGGACCGGCACTCGATGTATTCGGCGTGGCTCTTGAGCCGACTTTTTTATAACTTTGAGCTGAACAAAGAGGCCTGGGAGGCGGTGTTATATACAACCCTGTTTCACGAAGAGCCGATGCTGAGGGATATGCAGGTTAATTTGTCGGGGGGGATTCCTTTGCAATGGGCGCTAATTGCCGCCGACAAAATGCATGTTGGGCGGGAGCGGATTGGGGATCGGTCGTACGAATCGGGGATTGCCAACCACGCATTGGAGGAGGATGTGCATATTTTGCTAAACGCGCTGGTGGTGCGGTCGGCTTGGATTTTGGCCGCCAACAGTTTTGTCTGGCACTTAGATTTTTCAATTGAACAGCTCGAGGAGAAGTTTGCCTCTTTTACCAAGGGGAACGGACGGATTTGGTTGCCCGATTCTTTTCACAGCCAGTTTGAGAAAAAAGGTAGGCCATACCGAGAGATCTTTGCCGAGATATTTGCGAACGTCTATGAGGCAAGGATTAGGATGAGTGCGATGTGTATTTTTCTGTTGTTCCCGGAGATTAAGAAGTTCCAGGTGTTTTTGACTGACGCAAAAAAGACGCCTCGTAACGGCGGGATCGGGGGAGGAGAGTTTATGATTTGTGAGGTGGTGAGGTAGGGCGTGTATGATAGAGAAGATGTATTTTGACGGAAGAAGTTTTGCAAGAGAGATAGAGGAAGGTGTCCGTTTGCGGGTTGGCAATAGTCGCCCCAAGGTTCTAAGCATCTTAGTTGGGGACGATCCGGCGAGTGCGCTTTACAGCAGGCTAAAGAAGGAGGCGGCAGGTAGATGCGGAATAGATTTCGAGATACAAAAAATTGATTTAGGAGTTTCGATTCAAGACCTAAAAGCTAGGATTGTTGAAGTTGGGAGTAGAGAAGATCTAGTCGGGGTGATGGTACAAATGCCTATACCAGGTTTGGATCGGGAGTCACAAAAAGAGGTAGTTGCGGCGATTCCCTTAGCCAAAGATGTTGATGGTTTGCGCTGGGAAAAGTCGGGTATTCAGCCGGCGACCGTGCGGGCAATTATGACCATTTTGGAGAAAATAAAGGTGAGTTGGCAGGAGAAATTTGTGGTGGTGGGGGATAGGGGTAGTGTAGGCAAGCCGCTAGTATACGAATTAACTAAGCGGGGAGTTGTGGTCAGAGGGGCGAATAGGGAAACACCGGACTTAACAGGTCTGGTGCGAGGTGGTGAGGTGGTCATTAGTTGTGTGGGACGAGCGGGACTCATCACTAAGGAAATGGTAAAAAATAATGTGATTCTTATTGATGTGGGGAATTCCAAAGTTGGAGGTAAGGTGGTCGGCGATATGACCAAAGAGACGTATGCAAAAGCCGCGATTAGTGTGGAAGTGCCTGGAGGGGTAGGGCCAGTTACTATCGCCTCTCTCATGCAAAATGTGGTAGAATGCGCGGGTTACTAAATAAACATCTAGAGACAAACTCCTGATAAGTAGTTTCTAGAGACGGAGTTGCCTACGTCAAAGACTACGGCAACCAAAGAAGGAGGCAAAAATGGCAGACAAAAAACTGCAGTCAGAGAATACATTCCCAAGTTTGAAGGAACTATTGGAGGCTGGGGCGCATTTCGGGCACTCGGTTAAACGACGTAATCCCAGGATGGATGAGTATGTGTATGCCACCAAAAATGGGGTGCAGATTTTTGATTTGGTTAAGACAAGACAACTTCTCGAGGAGACATGTCAGTATTTAGAGGATGTTACCGCCAAGGGTGGGAAAGTCCTTGTGCTTGGCACCAAGGGGCAGGCCGCTCAAGTAGTACGCGAGACTGCTGAGGCAATTGGAACCCCTTACATTGTGAACCGCTGGGTGGGTGGATTGTTTACCAATTGGGACGAGCTTAAAAAAAGAATCGAGAGACTTATTGATATGAAGAAGAAGTTTGAGGAGGGGGAATACAAAAAATATACTAAGAAAGAGCAGGTTTTGAAGAAGCGGGAAATTGATAGATTGGAGCGGATGTATGGTGGACTTGTTAGTTTGACCAAGTTACCGGACGTTCTCTTTGTGATCGATCCCAGTCGGGAAGACGTCGCGGTACGCGAGGCGATTGCGGTAAAAGTGCCGATCGCGGCAATCGTTGACACGAACTGTGATCCAACCCAGATTGAAAAAGTGATCCCCGCAAACGATGACGCGCTAAAAACGGTTGATATAATTGTCCGAACCATAATGGCCGCGATTGAGAGAGGGATCAAGCGGGCGGCTAAAAATACACAAGCGGAGGCAAAATGACTATTACAGCGCAGGATGTAAAGTTACTACGGGATGAGACGGGAGCGGGGATAATGGATGCAAAGCGAGCGCTAGAATCGGCTGATGGCAATATAGAGAAAGCCAAAGCGATTATTCGGGCCAAGGGAATGGAGCGAGCAGAGAAAAAGGCCGACCGAGAGACGGGAGCGACTTACGTTTTCTCTTATGTTCACTTTAACGGCAAAACTGGCTCTCTAGTAAAGATGGCTTGTGAGACTGATTTTGTAGCGAAAACTGACGATTTCCAGACATTGGGACGTGAAGTTGCCATGCAGGTCGCGAGTATGAACCCGGAGTCGGTTGAGGCACTACTTACCCAAGACTACCTAAGAGATAGCAGTAAAACGATCGAGGAATTGGTGAAAGAAGTGAGCGGGAAAACAGGTGAGAATGTGAGAGTTCTCACAATTTCGAGACTATAAAGGTGTTAAGATAGAGAAATGCTTACGTTTCTCATTTTGTCACTTTTGGTATTACTACATGAGCTTGGGCATTTTTTGGCGGCACGGAAATTTGGGGTAAAGGTTCTGGAGTTTGGATTTGGACTGCCCCCAAAATTGGTTAGGTTGGGTCGACGAGGCGGGACTGAGTATACCTTGAACTGGTTGCCTTTGGGGGGGTTTGTACGACTGTTTGGGGAAGATAATGATATGGGAGGGAAGTCGAGGTGGGTACGATTTGCAATTCTTGTGGCTGGGGTATCAGCCAATTTGTTGGTGGGAATAGCGATGTTTGCATTAGTATACTCGGTGGTTGGGGTCCCGACCCTTGGGGACAGTCGAGTTGTAGTGAGCCAGGTAGTTGAGGGGAGTCCGGCAGATTTGGCCGGCATTACGGAAGGGGATGTTGTGGTTACTTTGGCGGGAGAGGAGGTGGTGTCCTCGTCTAGTTTTGTTGAAACTGTGGGGGCCAAGAAAGGCGAGATGCTCACAATGTATGTCACGCCATTACTCCCGGACGGAACGGTAGGAGAGAACAGTCGGCAAGTATCCTTGATCCCAAGAACTGATCCTCCAGAAGGAGAAGGAGCAATTGGAGTGGGGGTAGTTGAAGTTCCTTCGATCACTTATGACAAAAAACCTTGGTATCTGGCACCTTTTTACGGGGTAGTTGAAGGCGTGAAAGAAGCGTACCTATGGGGAGTGGAGATCATGCGGGGGATGGTACAACTATTTGGAGGACTTTTAAGGGGGACTCTGCCAGCCGAGATGTCGGGGCCGGTTGGAGTATGGCAGGCTGGAGAGAAGATTCAGGATCAATCAGGTATTTTGGGTTCGATCAGATTTGGAGCGATTCTATCTCTTAATTTGGCAGTCTTTAACTTACTGCCGATACCGGGACTTGATGGAGGGAGGATTTTGTTTTTACTTTTTGAGGGTGTGTTTGGCAAAAAAAGGGTTAGCAAATACGAAGGTCTTGTCAACGGAGCAGGAATAATTTTTTTGATTGCACTTTTGATTTTTATAACTTTTAAGGACATAGCCAAGCTTTGAAAGGGGCAAGAGTGAAGAAAAATGTGGTTGTGGTTGGGGGAGGAACGGGGAGTTTTACAGTTTTGCGGGGCTTGAAGGGTAGGGAAGATATGGAGATCTCGGCGATTGTGACGATGGCGGACGACGGTGGGAGCAACAAGGTTTTGCGGGATCAGTTTGGACTTTTGCCAACAAGCGGGATCAGACAATGTATTGTGGCACTAGCAAGCGAGGAAGGGTTACTAAGAGATTTGTTTAATTATCGTTATCACAAGGGGACGGGAATCGCGGGGATGACTTTTGGGAATTTGTTTATGGCGGCACTCTCTGACATTGCGGGTAGTCAGAAGAAGTCGATCGAGGAGACCTGCCAACTACTAGGAGTTAGGGGCAGAATTTTACCTGTAAGCTATGAAGCAGTTTCCTTGCTTGCGGAGTACGAGGATGGTCGGGAGGTCTTAGGTGAGCACTATATCGATGTGTCAAACAAAAGAGTTGCGAAGAAGCGAATCGTGAAATTGAGAACAGTCCCAGAGTCGAGAATTGATAAATCAGCACGAGCGGCAATAATTTCTGCGGACTTGATTGTGTTTGGTCCTGGTGATTTGTATACAAATACCGTTGCCAACCTGGTAGTAAAGGGGATGAAATCCGCGCTAAAAAAGAGCCAGGGGAAGCTTGTTTTTGTGATGAATTTAATGACTAAACTCGGGGAATCTTATGATTACCGAGCAAGCGACTTTTTGGTCGACTTTGAGAAGTATATCCCTAAAGACAGACTGGACTTGGTGATTGTGAACAAAGAAAAAATGCAAGACCAAGGCCTGCTTGAAAAGTATCGCCGCGAAGGCTCGATTCCGGTTGAGGACGACTTGCCGCCCATTTGGGGGAAAGCTCGAGTGGTGCGGGCTAACTTGTTGTCGAGCGCACGCGCAGAGAAGCAAGCAGGAGACGAACTGGAGAGGAGTATTTTTAGGCATGATTCGGACAAATTGGCTCGAGTTTTGATACAATCCCTGTATGCCTAAGACAATAGTGACCCACTTTCATCCTGATTTGGACGCAATTATGAGTGCGTGGCTCTTGGTGAGATTTGACCAATCACAATTTGGGGATGCTCAGTTTGCTTTTTGTTCTGCCGGCCAGACTTACCGAGGAGAGGAAGTAGATAGTGATCCAGACACAGTACATGTCGATACTGGGATGGGTCGGTATGACCACCATATGCCGGGAGGGGAGAAGACTTGCGCCGCCCGACTTGTCTTTCAAAGCTTGCAAGCGGCGGGGTACATTGACGAAGATGATTCGGCGTTACGGGCTATGAGTGACTTTGCGTACGAGATCGACACATTTGCAGATTGCTATTGGCCAGAGGCAGAACACCCAAGATACGCCTTTATGTTGCACGAGATTATTCCAGCTCTGCATGCCCTCCAAATCCATGATAACGAGGCGGTTTTGCGGGCAGGGTTTCTATATTTGGATGGGGTATACCAGTTTTTGAAGAACACCAGGCATGCAAAAGAAGCGATCCAAGAGGCAGACCGAGAAGGTCAGACTTTTGATTCTCCTTGGGGGAGAGGGATCTATGTTACATCCTCGGCTGGAGATGTTTCTAAAGTAGCGCAGAAGATGGGCTATGGGATTGTGATTATCTATGACCCTATAAAAAAATATATGAAGATTAAAACAGCGCCCAAAGTAAAGTTTAGTTTGAGATCATTGTATGATAAAATCGTGGAGTTAGAGCCACTAGATATGTGGATCTATCATCCGTCCGGTCACATAGTTTTGAATGGGTCCGATAAGGGTCCAAAAAAACCCACGGAATTATCTATTGAAGATATTCTGGGATTGATCGGGAAAATAGAACAAAAGTCATAAAGACGATTGTGAAGAAGGGGGGTGTTTTTTAATAATGCCAGTTACAGTAAAAGCGAAGAAAGATGAGTCTACGGATTCGGTGATTCGCAAGTTTAAGAAAAAGGTTCTAATTGAGGATATCTTGACTGAAGTGAGAAAACGCGAGTTTCACTCTACTCCAAGCATGATTCGCAAAGAAAAGAACAACGAAATCCGACGCAAGAAATATGTGGATCGGATGCAAAGGGCGAAAGCGAACAAAAAATGAGCTTACTCGACAAGTTAACAAGTGATATGAAAGCGGCAATGCGGGCAAGGGATGCCTCTAGGCTTTCTGCAATCCGGATGTTGGTTTCAGCGGTCCGTTATGTTGGCATTGACTCCGGTGAAATGAGCGATGACAAAGTGATCGCGGTCCTTAAGAAGGAAGCCAAAAAGCGACGTGAAGCAATCGAGGCTTATGAAAAGGCTGGCCGAGTAGAATCGGCGGCACAGGAGGCCCAGGAATTGTCAATAATCGAGACATATCTGCCGCAGATGATGAGTGAGAGCGAGGTACGTAAGGTGGTGAGCGAGATTTTGGCGAAGGGACAGTTTGCCAACTTTGGGGCGGCGATGGGGGCCGTGATGAGGCAAGTTGAGGGACAGGCAGACGGAGGAGTTGTGTCTAAAATCGTAAAAGAGTTATACCAATAGATGATCACGATAAACATTTTGGCCGACGCGAAATTTCCTTTTGACAGAAAGTCGTTGAGAGCACATCTTGCACAAATACTTGCCCGGTACCGGTTGGTTAAGGATGTTGAGATAGGACTATTGGTTGTCGGTAAACGGAAAATGGCGGAATACCACAAACTCTACATGAACTTACCGGGCGCTACCGATGTGCTATCTTTCCCTCTCTCGGACTCCTCGGATTCAAGGCCCTTTTTGGCGTCACCAGATGGGATATTACGCTTGGGAGATATTGTGATTTGCTATAGTGTGGCGGTAGAGGAGGCGTTGTCAAAGCAAGTAGTAGTCGATAAGCAAATCCAGTTTTTGGCGGAGCATGGGCTGATGCACTTATTGGGATTTCATCACGAATAAATTGACCCGTGACATGGTTTGAGCGATTCTCGTTAGCCCTATTTTTTGGTAGAGTGGAGAAGATGAACTTGTATTTGAAGTACCGACCGCAAACGATTCAAGATTTAGATTTGGAAACTGTGAGAGAGAGTCTCCTCTTGATGATCAGTCGAAACGCCTTTTCTCATGCATATCTTTTGACAGGCCCTAGAGGATCGGGGAAGACAAGCTCAGCCAGAATTTTGGCACGAGTTGTAAATTGTGAGAATAATGTGGATCAACTTGGCGAGCCATGCAATAAATGTCCGGCTTGCCTGTCAATACTTGGCTCCCAGGCAGTTGATGTTGTGGAGATCGATGCCGCAAGTAATCGGGGGATCGATGACATTCGGGATTTGAAGGAGAGGATTCGTTTGGCTCCTGCCTTACTGAGGAAAAAAGTTTACATCATCGATGAAGTGCACATGTTGACAACCGAGGCGTTTAATGCGCTCCTAAAGACTTTGGAAGAGCCGCCTCCCCACGCCATGTTTATCCTATGTACAACCGAAGCACACAAAGTCCCGGCAACCATATCCTCTAGGTGCGTTGAGATTAACTTTACCAGAGCGACTGCGAGCGAAATGGTCCGATCTCTGGAGCGGGTTGTGAGGGGCGAAAAAATGGAACTTGAGGATGGCGTGCTGGAGAAAATAGCTGAATCTGTCGATGGGAGCTTTCGGGATGGAGTCAAGATTCTGGATTCGGTATGGGGGGGGATGAAAGTAACTCTTGCCGAGGTGGAAAGGGCGATGTTTGGGAAGAGCGGGTTTGACAGCAAAATCTTGTCTATTGCGCTAATTGCCCGAGATCGAGAGGCGGCACTAGCGGCCTACGCTAAGGCTTGCCAGGAGGGGGTTGAGTTTAGCTATTTATTGGTATCTGTGATGCGGGACCTTAGGAATCAAGTTATGGCGAGTGACGACGGTTCACACCAGGAGTTAATTCCGCTTATTTACAAGTTAGATGAAGTAGCCCGCAAAATAGGCCTGTCGGCGATCCCTGAAATTTTGATTGAAATGACGATTGTAGAGTGGTGCGGGAACGATTCATCTCCTAAGCCGGGGTCTTCATTGAGCGGAAAGAGTCAGGAGAAGAAAAAGGAGCCTGAGCAAAAGAAAGTAAAGGAAATGGAGGTGGGAGCAGGGGAGATGTGGAGCAAAATGCTTGCCAATCTAAACGGCGACAGCTATTCTTTGGGGGCGTTGTTATCGAAGGCCCATGCCGGGACAATCCGAGGCGACGAGTTGACAATCGAGGTGGGGTACGACTTCCATCGGGCACAACTTATGCAAGACAAGTTTCGGGCAAGGGTAGAGGAGTTTGTAAGCCGGGCAGTTGGAAGAAAAATGCAGGTAAAGTGTGTGGTGTCGGAAAAGCACGCGAAAGGCGAGTTGCAGTCCCGGGACTCCTCTGCTACGATACCCAGAGACTCTTCTAGCGATGACCAGGATTTAGCGGAGGAGGCAATTGAGATATTTAGTAATTAATAAATAAAGGAGTGAAAAATGGCATTCGACAAATTTAAACAAATGGGTCAACAGATGGGGAATCTAAAACAGATTCGAGATCAGGCTGTCCAGATGCAAAAACAGTTACAGGCAGAATTAATCGAAGTGGAGGAGAAGGGTGTCCGCGTGGTGTTGACGGGGGATCAAAAAGTGGAAACAATTACCATTGATGGTAATTATGAGGAGCGGTTGGTAGAAGTCCTAAACAAGGCGATCAAGAAATCTCAGCAAGTAGCCGCGAAGAAGTTGCAGGAAATGAGCGGAGGACTGAAAGGACTTTTGGGCGGCGGAATGTAGCGAATGAAACTACCTAAAGTTGTTGAAGATTTGACCGTCAGTTTTGAGCGTTTGCCTGGGATTGGGAGACGGACGGCACAAAGGCTAGCGTTTTATTTACTGCGGGTCCCCCAGCGGGACTTGGATTTTTTTGGGAAGTCACTTGTGGATTTGAAGCGGTTTACGAAGCTGTGCCGGGTTTGTCATAATTTGACGGGGAGCGAGGAGTGTTCGGTCTGCGAGGATTTGACGAGAGATCGTACACAGATATGCGTTGTCGAGAGTTTCCAGGACGTGATTGCGATTGAGAAGTCGGGGAGTTACCGGGGACTTTACCATGTGTTACATGGGTCAATTTCGCCTTTGAACAATGTTGGGCCAGAAGAGCTATATATCGATACTTTACTAGAGCGTATCTCTGGTGGTAAAATCGCGGAAATTATCCTTGCCACTAATACATCACTAGAAGGAGAGGCGACCGCGCTATATATTGCTGACCGTATCAGCGATAGAGCAGAAGTGGCGGCAGAATTTAAAAATATAAAAGTAAACCGCATCGGACGAGGCTTGCCTACCGGCGTGGAGCTAGAATATGCGGATGATGAGACCTTGCATCAGGCGCTAGCGACGAGAAGGGCAGTCTAAAATGGTGCAGAGGATCGGGGATAGAAAGCCAAACGCTGAGTCGATTATAAAGGGGAATCGCACTTTGTACTATAAGGCGGATGATAATTTGTTGGATGTGTCACAGGAAGTCGTTGACTATTACTCTGGACCATATGAGTTTAATTTGTCTGTTCTTGATTACGGCAGTTATTTTCGGGATAGCCTGGAGTCGACAGTTCCAAAAAAGAGTCGAATTTATAATTCTAGAAACGGAGTACTGTCTGTTTTGGGTTTTACCGATTCGGAGATCTTAAGTTCATTCGAAGAAGTAACGAGGATAGCAAATGAATCTTTGGTGGAAGTACGCGCTAAGGGTCTTGATTATGTGTACATGAGACAGCTCGCTAATGTTTGTGCACGACTTGATGAGATTATTCTTGATAATTCATATGATCTAGTTGTAGTCCCCTTGCGGGGAGGTAAGGTAGTTGCGACCATGATCCCGATCGAAAACGCAAAAATTTTGGCGATAGACTGTAAACGCTTGCCTCTAAAACGAGTAAGGGGTGATTTTGCCTTTGGGATGAATATTCCCGATAGCCAGCATGATAACTTCAAGAGGTTTTTTGGTAAGACCTCCACACTAACTGGTAAAAAAGTGCGGATATTGGAGGTGGCATTGGCGTCTGGAATGACAAGTATCGGAATAATGAACGAGCTTTATCAAAGAGGGATTTTGCCTGCCCACATCGATATTGTCACACCTGCTTTGGCTCAGAAAGGGTATGAGAACGTGATCGAGTTTGCTAAGACGGTGGGGTTCTCGGTATCAGTCTCGACAGCCGCAATGTTTTATCGATTGGGGGATTTTTATGCTGACAACAATGATTCAATCCTGACTGACGACGGTCACTATGTAATAGGTGATGCTACAAAAATCTTAGAACCTTTTATCGAATATGAATAACGAGCGAGATGTTATAATCTTTGTATGAAAGTGCTTTTTTTGGCTTCTATACATGGTAAAGAGGGACGAGAAGCTGATTATAATTTGATTGTTGAGACTCTTTTGAAGTCGACTAAAGAAGTCTATTCTGATCATGTGATGAAATATACTCAGAGTGATTTGGATGCTTGGACAAACGAAAAGAAAGTAGTCTTTCACAAGCAGTTACTCGAAAATATCAAGCGAAGCGATATTGTTGTAGCTGAGGTTTCTTCACAAAGTGTGAGTGTCGGGTATTTGGTATCTGTTGCGATTGATTTTGGCAAGCCTACGATACTAATGTATCGGGGCAACAAAGAGCCTAATTTATTGACAACATTGGTAGCGACGGACAAACTCCAGGTTTTACGGTACACGAAGAGCGAGGATATTCAGAAGGATTTGCCGGAGTATATAAAATACGCGGTCGATAAAATGGATGTGAGGTTTAACTTTTTCATTTCGCCCCAGATTGGTGCGTACTTGGACTGGGTGTCGAAGAACAAAAGGATACCAAGAGCGGTGTATCTACGGCGGTTAATCGAGAAGGAAATGAACGAAAATAGAGATTACGCGCAGGAATAGGAATGGCCAAGAAACGTAAGACAAAAGTCGAGAAAATTGAATCACAGTATAGGTTGTCACACTTTAAGCTAGACGAAGCGAACCAGAGAGAAAAGAAAGTACAAGACGAGTTTGCCTATTTGTCGCGAGATTATGTAGGGAAAGATCTTTTAAGAACAACGATTTTTAGCGTGTTTATTATCGGATTGTTGTTACTTGCCAAGAAGTATTTGGGGTAGCTATGGGCGTATGGAAGCAGGTTGGACAAAGTCTGGGAGGAATCGTAAAAACGGCGACCCAGGCAATATGGAATGAACCAGGGGAAATTCTAGAGAACGCGGTATCTGACAAGGGGGGAGATAACCAGGGAATAGAGGCATTGGAGCAGGGCGCCCAGACACAAAACAATACTCAACAAAGCGACGATGCGCAAGGCAAAAGCTTCAAGACCCAACAAGATTTTAACAAATATCAACAGCTATCCGGCAAGAAGGATGAGCTTGAGTTAAACATGTTAAGGCGGAGGTTGTTTAGCGAATATGGGTTGAATACTGACCTAGAAACTGGGATGAAAAAGGCAAGACAAGAATACGAAGAGAAAGAAGAGGAGCGGAAAAAGCAGGAAGAGGAGGAGAAAAAACAAGAGGATTGGGTTGTCGAGAAAAAGAAACAGGAAGACATGGCTGTGGTTGCGGCCAGGCAAACATCTAGCGCGGAGAATAAAGCGTGGGGAGCGGGGTGAGATGTGGTATAGTATGGGTATGAAAAATTTATCATGTTGTCCGTGCGATGATGGCGAAGGGGAGTGTTCCTGCTAGGGCAAATTTGTTTAGCACGCAAGAACTCCCCGGAAGGGGATTTTTTGTGTAAAAAAGGGCATAATAGAAGGAGAAAGAAATATGCAGTTATTTAATTCGCTGACTAGAAAAAAAGAAGAGTTGACTCTCCCAAAGACGGGCAAGGTCGGGATGTATACATGCGGACCTACCGTGTACTCGACTGCGACAATTGGGAATTTCCGCACTTACATTTTATCTGACTTACTAGCGCGGAGTTTGCGGTACTTGGGTAGTGAGGTCAAACACGTGATGAACTTGACTGACGTTGGACACTTGACCGGAGACAACGAGGGAGACGCCGACACGGGTGAGGATCGCCTTGTCAAAGCCGCAAAGACTACAGGCAAGAATGCTTGGGATATTGCCCGCGAGTACGCGAGCGAGTTTATGATGCACATGGAGAGCATCAATATCCAAAAACCAGATGTGGTGTGTAAAGCTACTGACCATATCAAGGAGCAGATTGAACTTATCCTTAAACTAGAGGCGAGGGGATACACCTACAAAATAAGTGACGGAATATATTTTGACACCATAGCCTATGAAAAAATGGGGAATGTGTACGGCCAACTCTCCACCTTGGGCGAGATTAAAGAGGGAGCGAGGGTCGAGGTGAATACGGAAAAAAAGAATGCCCGTGACTTTGCGTTGTGGAAGTTTTCTCCACTTGGGGAGAGACGACAGATGGAGTGGGAGAGTCCGTGGGGGATGGGGTATCCAGGGTGGCATATTGAGTGTTCGGCAATGAGCATGAAGTATTTGGGGGAGCGATTTCTCCTTCATGTGGGAGGCGAGGACCTAAGGAGTACCCACCACCCGAACGAGATTGCCCAATCGGAAGGCGCAACTGGGAAAAAACCATTTGTCAAAATGTGGGTACATGGGGCTTTTCTATTGGTTGACGGGGGACGGATGGGGAAGAGCTTGGGGAATGCATACACAGTCGAGACGATAAAGACGCGTGGATTTGATCCCTTGGCCCTTAGGTATTTTTATATGACGGGGCATTATCGCAAGCAAATTAATTTTACTTGGGAGGCGTTGACTGCTTCAGCTAGTGCGCTAGACAAACTAAGGCGTGTCTACTTTGAGGCAGGGCATAGCCGAGACAGCTTGAGTCCTGAGAAGATGGGGAAAATTGAGAACTACCTCCAGTCATTTAGAGACGCTTTGGCAGATGATCTAGATATGCCTCGCGCCCTTGCGGTGGTATGGGAAGTAGTTAAGAGCAATATTCCAGGCCGAGATAAGCAGGATCTTTTGGCAAGTATGGATCAAGTTCTTGGGCTTGACCTTGCTTTTTGGAGTCCTGCAGTAACCACAGTAACTGAAGAGGTGACCGAGTTACTTAAAAAGCGTGAAGAGGCAAGGGCGGTAAAAGACTTTAAGCTTGCTGAAATCGAAGACACAAACGGAGTCAGCCGGATAGTGGGAAAGAAGAGTTGAGAGTAATTAGTTTAAAGATACTACTGGCAAGTCTCATCGTGGTTGTTGTAGGAATGGGCCTTTTCAGTTATCTTCGTCCGCAGGAGATGATTGATCCAGGAGGGCGGCAAGTTGTGCGGGAAAAACCTTACGAGAAATATAGCTTCTCAAACTTAGTGAGCCGGGAGGATCAAGGTCAGCAATTTGAGAAAATTGAGGATCTTCCAGGAGGTGAGGGATATAGAAGTTTCGTTTTCCAATATTTTTCCGAAGGCAAGAAAATTACGGGCCAGTTAAATGAGCCGTTGGGGGGTGGGGTCAGACCTGCAGTAATTCTTTTGCGCGGTTATGTGGACCCAGAGGTTTACTATACAGGATTGGGGACCAAGAACGCGGCCGCGTATTATGCCAAGCGGGGTTTTGTGACGATTGCCCCCGATTTTTTGGGGTATGCCGGGAGTGATGAAGAGGAGGAAAACTCGCTTGGGGCACGAGTCGTGAAGTTGGCTTCTGTTTTGGACTTGGTGGGGATAGTAACGAATCTAGATGGAGTAGACGAGGCGAACATTTTTTTGTGGGGGCATAGTAATGGGGGACAGATAGGAATTTCAGCGCTTGAAGTTTTGGACGAGAGGGCAAGAAGACAGGGGAGCGAGAGAGTTTTTCGAGCCGCCACCCTGTGGGCACCGGTAACGAAGCCTTTTCCTTATTCGATTCTTTACTATACCGACGAGTCGGACGATGGGGGGAAGGCATTGCGTCAGGCTTTGGCAGTTTTTGAGAGGGAGTATGA
>Ga0075861_122_pt1 | contig 21399 bp, 19 predicted proteins | sample RifGroF2_FD_67963 | JGI IMG/M metagenome (GOLD analysis project Ga0075861, IMG submission 67963) | Microgenomates bacterium GW2011_GWF2_47_9
GCAAAACCCCTATTCTTGCGTTCTTCCAGCCTACCCTCAAGTTTTGCCCCCGCAAAAACAAGATCGCGACGCTCGCTACAGCCAGACCTTCTTGTTCCAAGAAAAAATAGTTCCACACATTCATTTGCCCGCTCACAAAAAACTTGGCGACCAAATTCCCGACCACGTTAATTACCGCCGACATCAAAAGAAGGATCACCCACTTTCTCCCGAGCTTCAGGCTCTTTACATAAACAAGCATCGAAAAAACGGTCAGCACAAATGCCAGAAGATTCCCCAGTCCCACCCAAGTACGGGGGTCAAAATACACCCACTCGGCGAAAATAAACACCGAGCTAAGGACTATCATTACTTGTGAAACCAAATACCCAAATATTGTCGACCCCGACAAACTCGATCTCACCGCCTTGAAGTACAATGCTACCCCTACCGCCACCAAAGCTCCGTTTGAAAACGCAATTATCCCCGAATACCCCTCAAAACCACTCCCCAAAAGTCGCCAGATGAAAAATGCCACAATCCCCCCACTTATGTCTCGTAGTGCTCCCATCTGGGCCGCAGAAATCTTGTGAACCTGGCTTTTCCCCAACATTTGGGCAAGCCCGGTAACGACTCCGCTCAACAACACCCAAAATTGCCAGGGTAAAACCTCAAACCAATTCTCGCTAAACATCACCTAATTATACCAGGACAAAATTCACAAGCTTGCCTGCGACAAAAATAGTTCTTTTGGGCTCACCCACCAACCACTTTGCGACCGTTTGACTGGCACGCACCTGTTTTAGAACCTGCTCTTTGTCACGCGCCACCTCACTAGCCACCTCTACAACTGCTCGCAGTTTCCCATTTATCTGGACCGCATAAACGACCGGCAAGCCGATCTCTCCTTCTTTGACTTCGATCTGTGGCCACCCCAAAGCCTCTACTTTGCTAGACGAGTCGTGTCCCGCTATCTCCCACAGTTTTTGGGCTGTCTTTGGCGCAAATGGACACATAATTTGTGCAAAATTTCCCATGTGTTCTCGCGACAAAACCAGGCTTCCATTCTTCCATTCATTCACAAACTCCATGCACCCAGCAATACATGTATTAAATTTTTGCTCAACAATCCCTCGCTCTATATGAGCGACAAGTTTTGCCAATTTTTGCAGTAAGAGCGGACTCGTCTCTTGGTCTAACGGACTGTCTTCATACGCCTTTTGTACCCTCTCCAAAAATCGCCTCATCCCAACTAGAGCGCGGCTATCCCACGCCGTCACCTGATCCCATGGACCCATAAACATCTCATAAAGCCTCACCGGGTCAGAGCCATATTGTTTCACGACATCGTCTGGGTTAATCACGTTCCCCCATGATTTACTCATCTTTCGCCCATCGGGTGCGAGCACCATCCCCACTGATCGCAAGCGCAAATAAGGCTCGGTAAACGAAAGATGTCCCAAATCATAAAGCACTTTATTCCAAAACCTGGCGTATAAGAGATGTAAGACCGCATGCTCCGCTCCCCCCAAGTACCAATCGACAGGCAAGTACTTGTCAATTGCCGGTCTCGCCACTTCCCTCCAAAAATCTGTGTAGGGTGTATCAGACTGTGATTTTCTATAAACTTCTAGTACATCGTGTGTCGATTTTTCCCCGTCCTGCCTATTCGCGTTTTTCCAAAATGCAAAAGCCAAGTGATACCAGCAAGATCCGGCCCAGTTGGGCATTGTATCCGTCTCTCTCCTCGCCTCCTCGCCGCACTTTGGGCAGGTCGTCTTGACCCACTCTGTGACCCGCGACAATGGCGACTCACCCGTATCGGTTGGTTCATAGCTCTTTAAGTCCGGCAACTCCAAAGGCAAATCCTTTTCAGGTAGTGCCTGCACCCCACAAGTCTTGCAATGTACCAACGGGATCGGCTCTCCCCAGTACCTTTGCCTACTAAACACCCAGTCACGCAGGTGATAAGTTGTCTCACGCCGTCCTATTTTCTGATCCTCTATCCATTCCTTCACCTCCTCAATTGTCTGTGAGGAAATCTTGCTTCCAGTAAATGGTCCCGAGTCTTTCAAAACTCCTTCGTTCGTGTGCGCGTTCACGGGAACTAATGGATCTATCCGCTCAACAACTTCTTTTAGTTGAATATTGTATTTCTGCGCAAATTCGTAATCTCGGGGATCATGGGCTGAACAGCGGATGATTCCTGTCCCAAATCCCATCACGGCAAAGTTCGCAACCCATACTGGCAATCTTGACCCTGGATTAAAAGGGTCATTTGTATATCTCCCGGTAAAAACTCCTTTTTTCTCAAATTTTTCTTCCGTCCTCTGCTCAGCTGTAATCTGCGCTGATTCTTCGATGAACTTCGTTACCGACGACTCATATTCGCTACCCTTGACCAATTCTTTAACCAAAGGATGCTCCGGCGCGATAACCATAAAAGTATCTGCAAAACACCATATCGGGTATGCAGAAAAAGCATCCAGTTGTAGATCCATACCCTCAACCTTGTGAAACAATCTCACCCCCTCTTTTTTCCCAATCCAGTTCCTCTGCATTTCCAAGATCCCGCGGGGCCAGTCAAGCGACCTTGTCGCCTGACTGTCCTGAGCGAGCTGTGGCGAGTCGAAGGACAATCCTTTATCAAAATCCTCACCCAAATCCATATCAAGGTCAGAAAGCAATCTATCCGCATACTTCGTGATCTTCATTACCCATTGGGGCAGATCCTTTTTCCCCGTCGCCGTCCCGCACCGCTCGTGGGTCCCGTCCGGCAGAACCTCTTCGTTCGCCAGTCCAGTCTTGCATTTAGGGCACCAATTAATGGGTACCTGTTCGCGGTAAACCAGTCCCTTTTTATATAGCTCGAGGAATATCCATTGGGTAAGGCCGTAGTACGTAGGGTCGGTGGTTGCAAATTCTCTCTCCCAATCAAACGAAAACGACAACGCTTTCATTTGCTCACGAAAATTATTGTAATTCTTCGGCACGATCTCTTGTGGAATAGTCTTGTTCTTGATTGCCGCGTTCTCGGCTGGTAGCCCAAACGCATCCCATCCCATTGGAGCAAGCACTCGTGCTTGCAAGAGCCCTGAGCGAGTGGAACGAGTCGAAGGGTCAAAGCTCTTCATCCGAAAATACCTCGCCATCACATCGACCGCCGTATAGATCCGCACATGCCCGACATGCAAGCCATCGCCAGACGGATACGGGAACATCCCGAGCACATACATTTTCTTATCTTTGTCCATTTCTATATTCTACCCTATGAAAAAAATCTGTGGGAGTGAGCCTGTTGTTGAGAACGGGCTCACTCCCCTCGCCCCCTGAAGGGCGGTTTGTTTCAAAGACAGATTGCTCCCTCAGGGGAGCCTGTATATAAAGTCGCGGTAATCAACCCCCTCCACGACCAAGTTGTTATTTAATCTAATCCCCATCGACTTCGGGGTCATGGGCCCAACACCCAATTCCCCGGCCACCGTGGTGGTGGCGTAGCCGTCGGTGCCAACGGTCATCTCAATCTCCAGCCCGAAGGCGGAGAATTTGATGGTGGCGCCGGACTCGGCGGCAAACTGGATCTCCACCTGCCCATCGTGCAGTTGATGGAAGGTGACGACTGCATCGCACTCGCAGTCCAACATTACCTCGGCGGCCCCTTGCGGAGCGCCAACGATGGTGGGACCGCAGGCCGAAAGCACCACGCTGGCAATGACCAGCACCGAAAAGATAAAGAGAGTTTTCTTCATTTTAACCCCCTCCTCTCGGTGCAGATGAAGCGCGAGGTAATGACCCCTTCTGATCGCTCCTCACTTTGGAGAAGACAGGGGAAAGAATTCGAATAGTATTCTATGCTGACAATGTCATCAGTCGAGCTCACCCACTCAACATCCACGGATCCATTATGCTGGGAGCCGCCAAAGAATGACCACAGATCGACGCTCGACCTATTAAATTCTCCCTGTAGGACAACCAAACCCTGGTCAAGTGCCCCGGGGCTCGTGGATTCAACTGAGTAGGAAGCGGCAGTAATCTCAACTACAACCTCCCACTCGCGTGGGGGTTCGGCCATTCTGGGGCCGCAGGCCGCGAGCAACATGCTGGCAACGACCAGCACCGACAAGATGGAGAGCATTTTCTTCATGACAAGGCCCCTCCTGTGGGCCTTTTTTGTTTTTTGGGCTTGAATTTTTTTAGTTTGCCCAACGCAAGGGATATCTACCCCCTCCGTTGGGCAAACTAACACAATCTGTCTTTGTTAAAGTGCATAGGTGACATAGCCCAAATATATACGCCTGGTACACACCGGCTACACACCAATGCCCGCATCCTAACAAATTACCCTATAATAGTCAACAAATGGAAAATCTTCTGTAGTGCTGGCCTGGAGAAGTAGTGTGGTGATGTTGTGAAGTTTCTACCTCTCCAGGCCTATTATTGCACGCAGATCTATTTAATTATTTGCCCCCTAGCTCCTACTGGCCGACGTATTCGCACCCCCATGCGAATTCTGAGTACCCTTGGCACACCCAGCCAGGTACTTCAGCTTCATCGATCCGGACGTAATCGTCCGGTTCGACCCCCTCGATCACAAAGTCCCATCCCCCATTGGGCGGGACGACCCAGTCAAACTGGCGGCCATCCTTCAATAACCCTTTGATCAGGATCTCGCTGAAAAGATCCTTTATCGGGTCATTCCCATAATCGGGACCGAGGATCAACCATGCGGTCCCTGTAAATCTTAAATTTCCACCCTGAGCCTCCTCTCGAGGCTCAATGTAAATACAGATCCCTCCCGGGTGAAAGGGTTCTACCAAAGTCTCGCATACGCGAGACGCGACCGACCACTCAGGGTCGCTCCCCCCGTCGATATTCCACGTCTTTTCGGACGTGGTTTCGGAGCTGTCCTCCCATGGCATATTGCATGCCATGATAGCCAGGACCATCACCGACATAATAAAAAGCATTTTCTTCATCTTATTCTCCTTGTCCCCAGGGCCGGGGGACGAATCTTTTTTTGGGTTTTTGGGTTTTTGGATTTTTTTTGATTGCCCAACACGAGAGGCACCCCCCTCCCCTGTCGGGCAATCAAACTATAGATCTGCATGTCAAAGTGCGGTATAGATACAACCATCTGTGTACGCTTTGTACACATTAGATACATATCTATCCCCCAATCATATCAGATTGTCCTATAGTGTCAAGAAATTCTTGTAAAGTCTAGCTCAGTTTCATCACCTAGTGCTTGGTACCTCACACGCATACCCACCGACAATATCTACCTATCAAACTATCAACTAGTAGATCACGCCAGGCTAGACAAAACCAGTCTTTAACCCTATAATTCACACAATGTCACCCGAGAATGATTCCCCAGCAATCGACGACGATAGTAATGGTGTTGACCTTTTCACCTACTCCCTAGACGACCCCCTGAGTGACTACCTCCGCCAAGCTAGGGAGACCCCCCTCCTCACCGCCGAAGAAGAGGTTGTCCTCGCAAAACAGATAGAGGAGGGTAGATTGGCCCGCAAAAATCTCAATGATTCAGAAGAACGTGAAATTGATGCCCAACTTCTCCAAAAGATCTCGCTTGGTATCTCAGCCGAAAAGCAGCTAGTGGCCGCCAACACCCTCCTCGTAGTCTCGATCGCCCGTAAGTATCAGGGACACGGTGTTCCCCTCCTTGATCTCGTCCAAGAAGGCAATACGGGACTTGTCCGCGCCGTCAAGAAATTCGACTACAAAAAAGGTCACAAGTTCTCAACCTATGCTACTTGGTGGATCCGCCAGGCAGTCACTAGAAGCATCTCCGACCAAAGCCGCAACATCCGCATCCCTGTCCACAGGATGGATACGATCCTCGATCTTTTAAGCATACAGGCCCAACTTACCCAAAAGTTCGATCGCAAACCCTCGCTCAAAGAGCTCGCCCTAGCAATGGGTAAAGATGAAGCCACAATAGCTAAACTCCTACAAGATGCCAATCACACCTTCTCGCTTGACTCCCCCGCCGGAGAAGAGGGAGAATCAACCCTAGCCGACCTATTGCCCTCGAGCGAACCCTCCCCCGAAGACGCCGTCCATGACTCGCTCCTCAGAGAAAAACTCGCCACGATACTAAATGATTTGCCTCCAAGGGAGAGGCTCGTCCTTGAACTACGTCACGGACTCCTTGATGGAACAGACTACACCCTAGAGGAAATAGGCAAAATGCTTGAAATTACCCGGGAGAGAGTACGACAAATCGAAAGCAAAGCGCTCGGAAAACTCCGGCATCCCTCAGTTTCTAAGATGATAAAAAAGTTGGATTAGATAAAATAATCTCCATATCAATCTATCAACTAGTAGATCAATTTACCTGGACAAATCTAGCCCCCTATCCTATAATTCGCACATGACACACCTTGAATTTTCCGAAGATAAAACTCAAGAACCAGACTCCCCTGACTGGCTTGATGAAACCATCGAATCTGCCGATTTCATCACACTCTACCTCGAAAAAATCAGGGCAATCCCCCTCTTAAATACAGAACAAGAAATTGCTCTTGCCATGCAAATCGAATCAGGTCGGACCGCTAGAAAAGCCCTACTCGAATCTCCAAAAACTAGCGATAGAGAACTCCTACAAGCCACAATCGTCCAAGGATTTCAGGCTGAGGAAGATCTTATTACCGCCAACACCCGCCTCGTCTTGAGTGTCGCTAAAAGATACATTAATAACGGGGTACCACTAATTGATTTAATTCAAGAGGGAAATATGGGTCTCATCCGCGCCGCCAAAAAGTTCGACTATCACCGAGAAAAAAGATTCTCTACACATGCCGTATGGTGGATCCGCCAAGCCATTCTACGTTGCCTCCCGGAACAGGGTAGATCAATGCGTGTCCCACCCCAAACTATGGACGACATCCTCCTAGTATTTAGAGCTATCAAAGGGTTAACTACAACAAATAATCACAAACCAACCCTAGCGCAAATATCGCTAAAAACAGGCTTTTCACCTCAAAAAGTATCCGAGCTCCTAATGCATCAAAGGCGTACTTATGCCGCTTCGCTAGATGCTCCGCTTCGCGAAGGTTCAAATCTTGATCGTGGCGACGTTTTACCAGCTCACGACCCCTCCCCAGAAAACCTGGTTATTGCTAATGAGGTAACAAAGCGCTTACACACACTCTTAGCAGACCTCCCCCTTCGGCACCGCACAATCCTCAAACTCCATTTCGGACTGGTAGATGGTAAAACATACACCTTCAAAGAAATTAGCGAAATGTTTGGAGTTACTAGAGAGGCAATCAGCTCACAAGTTCAGCGTGTAATTTCCTTACTAAAAGAAGAACTAAAGGATCTAAAATAGAACTATGTCAAACCCAGAGTTAGCGCCTCCCATAGACCCCGCAGTCGACACCCTAATTCGTCACGACGACCTCTTAGGACTCTCTCTCAGAGACGCCTTAGAGACCCCTCCACTTACCCCACTACAAGAAATGAGCCTAGGAGAGAAAGTTATGGCCGGCGATCGTGGCGCCTTTGAATATTTTGTCCGCGCCAACATGTGGCTTGTAGTCAAAATTGCCCAAAGACATGCGGGTAAAGGGGACATGCCTGTTCTCGACCTGATCCAAGAAGGTAGCATCGGCCTTCTCCAAGCCGTCAACCACTTTAATCCCAAAAAAGGGAAAAGGTTTTCTGCCTCCGCTAGCGCGTGGATCAACACGTCCATTGCACTCGCTATCCGCAAGCAAGGGTCTCACTCTCCACCATTATCCCTCGACGAGCCTATCGATAATGATGAGGGCAGAGTATTGGGGGAAATGCTACAAGACAAATCTCCCTCTCCCGAGGTCGAGACTCAAAATACTCTCCTTCTGGACTTCCTCGTGTTCCATCTCGCCTCACTCAATCCCCGCCAACGCCAAGTTCTCGAACTCCGCTATGGCGTTCCCAATGGAGAAACATATACCCTAGAGGAGGTCGGAGAAAAATTAGGCGTCACAAAAGAAAGAGCTAGACAAATCGAAGCCCAAGCCTTGGGAAATCTACGCCGCCGATTCCCTGAAAAAAATTTAGAAGATCTAGAGTAAAATCATCTCCCTGGCTTCATCCGCCGCTGGTAATCCAAAGACGTCCCAACCCGATAGGACAAAGAACGGAACCTTGTCTATCTTTCGTTCAGAGGTAAAGAACATACATAACCACCAACCACATTCATATCTGGTTGCACTATCTGAATACACGGCACATCTCCTACTATTACATGGTTTACCGTAGGCACCCGCCCACTCGCACACAAAGCCGCTATCGCCACCCACCCATCATCAAAACCCAACCCGTCCCCCCGCTCTTCCTGAGTAACAGCCGCTCTGTTGACTATTAATACTGGTATATCCTGTGTACCTCCATTTTCCTCATCACAACCCAAATTGACAGTCGCCGAGTCCACATTTACCGCCCCCTTACTAGCTGTTGCCACCAACCCAAAATATCCATCATTTTCAGCCTCTACTTTCTCCAAAGTCAAATACAATTTTTCTACCGCTTTTTCCCCGCCTATCCTCGCACAACTCGCCAAAATGGCTGTCACGAGCACAAATAAACTACTTCGCAATAAATTTCCCGCTTTTCGCGGAGATTTCTCAACTCCTACTTTTCGCGACGATTTACCGATCTCAATTTTATTCATAATACACATCCAATATACACAAAATATATTATACAGGCCAAACAAGAATCAAACAAGGCCATAATATCAATCTATAAACTAGTACATCAACAATGTAACTACTTTCCCAATCTACCTGGCTTCATTCTCCGCATCATCTCGTGCCACACCGCATGGTATTCCTCTCTATTTAATTGATCGTCTCCTCCCCTATAGACCCAAGAAAAAGTTCGCGATGTTTTGGGGTCACCCGCCCTTCCTGCCTTATAGCCAATACTAGGATGCAAAGCTCCTTGAGCCGCCGCAAGCCATCTCACCAATGGATCGTCCTTCCCAGGAGAAATAGGCGCATCTAGATAATGAAACCGATACCCCATCTCTACCCTCTTTTTCCCCGTACCCCGTAAGGGTGGTGGTCCAGCCCAATGGAAATACAAAAATCCTGGTAAGAACACCCCCTTCTCGGGAGACATTGCAATCATTCTCGATTGCATATTGCCAGTCCCCCCCATAAACCTCACAGTTCCCCATCCACCCTCGATCCCTTTTAAAATATCCCCTATCGTCCCCAACATCCCCTCATATTCTTCCCTGTACCGCCCCAAACCATCTCTTTCTTGCTCTGTAGCTTGCTCTTTAGCTTGATGTGTATATTGAAAAAGACCGGAATAAAATCGTCCCCACTCTTCGATCATTTCGTGATAAATCTCCCCCGTTCTTGCCTCAGTCGAACCCTCTCTACCACCATCTCGCTCTGTCATTGCTTATATTATAGCCCTTGCCACCATCCCTTTATTCCGTAAACCTATGACACAATATCTTCAAGTCTTCTCCCGGTACACCGGGAGTGACATCAGGTATGTACAATTCACATACAGCATCACTATTAGGAGTAATCTTGGATAATCTAAAGCCTGCCCCCATCCTACCCCCATCTTGCGCGCTCAACTCCCACCCAGAGTTATCTCGGATGTATTCCGCTACTAACTGCAGTTGTAATGGTTCGGCACCATAACCAGCAGTCTCTAGAAAAGAATCCCAATCTCCCATCCACAATCTCAGTATATCCACACCATCCTCTTCCTTATGTGAAGACATCCACAAAGGCATTCTCAACTCATCCCCCGGAATACCTGGGAAAGGGGATGCAAAACTAAAACTAGCTTGAAAGGGTAAGGGCGAATCCTGTATTGCATCGAGAACCTTGTCATGGATTACGCTACCCAATCCAACATCATAATAAAGCTGGAACAGGTTTGCTGCATCTTCCCCAAATTGTAAGTGTAGGATTGCGGCTACAGTTGGATCTTCAAAAAGCTTTTCATACCCTGGCCCCAACGTGCCAAAGGATGTTCTTGTCCGCAACAATAAATCTTTCCTATAAATTTCAATCTGTTTATATAGTTCTCCTGGTTTCATTTTAGCTGAAAATTCTTCGTCGGAAACTGCCTCAAGTTTTTCTTTATTCACAATAAACTCAGGCCCCCCCCATCCAGGTAACTCCACCGTCCCTACTGCCCCCATCATGATAAAATTCAAGACAGGTAAAACCCCCTTTAATCGCGATGGAGTGGTCGCAGAGTCTGGCACATCGTCTACTACAATACCTCTCATTGCCTCCAGTAAACTCTCCTCACTCCTGCGAGGGACTCTCTTTAAGGTCACCTCTACCTGACCCTTCTGGGTATCAATCCAAAGTGAATTAACCTCATCTGGCAAAGACATCCCATCCATCTGTTCAACAACTTGATTTTTCATTTGGGCAACATCAGCCGGATCTATGCCGTTAACAGAAAACGAGTAGTCTATATACATCCCCGCCAGAACCACCCTTCCCGTACTCACTCCAGGCACTTTCGCCAACAATCTCTCAGGCTGACCCGGCAACATTTTCAAGTCAACTCCAAGTCCGGCTCTTTTCGCAGCCTTTTGATAATGTGCAAGCATCACGTAGACTACATCCTCTGATGCCGAAGAAAGTGCCGTCGCTTCCTCAAAATCAAAGGGCACCCCGACCACCCCTCCATCCCTAAGTCTCAAAGCGTGAATATTTCCAGGGTTAACATCCCGAATATATCTATTGTTTCGAATCAAGAGCTCTACTGATGTTTGGTAAGCCTGTTCATATAGCTTCGCCGCCGTCTTCAAATCTCCACTTCTTATATATGAATAAGCAGTCGGACCAATATTCGACATTTTCAAAGCTCGAAAACTCCCCCCCCCAATCTCTATCGTTACCATTTCTGGCATAAGTATGTCATCTGCTACCTGGCCACTAAACATCGCCAGGACTGATTTTCTTGATTCCATTCCTCTCTCTAACATCGGCTCCATTCCCGGAGAAGGTGCTATCTTATACACGGTCTCAAACCCCTCCTCAAAAGCAACTGTATAATTAGCTCCTACAGGCGGAGGAAACGTCCCTCCCTTTATCACAATCAAATTTTTTGCTTCACCCCCAACTACTGCTTCTTTTATCTTCTTAGCATTCAATCCATTAGAGGTCAGTAGATCGAGTTCGCTCTGCTCCAAACTCAGCCCCATTGCACTTACCGCTACTGCAATCACATCTGGATCAGTTAGCTTTAACTGATCTTTTTGCTCAGGTAATTGGGGCTGGCCAGTCAAACTCTCTAAAGGTCCACACACTAGCGTCGCAAGCGACAATGTGCCCAGCCATGTCAAAATCAGGATAAGGCAAACTTTCAATATTCATATACACACCCAATACATAATTATAGTTTCAGAATTCTAATCAAAAGACCTATAATTGTCAACCCTCCAATCTTCCTGCTATACTTGGGAAGATATGCCACCGTCGACCAACAAAGAAAGTCTCTCACCATATCCAGACACAGAACTCGATCTACTTGACATATACCTTAACTCTCTTCCCTCTACTCCTCGCCTCACACCAGATTCAGCGGCCACCCTGGCTAGAGAATACAAGGAAGGAATCACAGAATCAGGTACCGAACTCGCCCTCAGGATGACCAAGTTAGTGGTCGCCGTTGTCACTCGGACAATTAAAGACCGTCACTCCTATCTCTCCCTCATCCAGGTAGGAAACCTGGCGCTCTACAAAGCCATGCGTACCTACAATCCCGACAAATCTAGCTTTACAACTCACGCCTGGCATACTGTCCGAGGTCGTGTCCTGAATGCCAATGCAAAGGATGGTAGGCTCATTCATTTGCCAGACGGTGTCATCCATAATGCCAATCTAATCTCATCAGCCGATAAAGTACTCACCCAAAAACATGGTCGGCTCGCCACAACTGCCGAGATCGCAACCGAGCTAGGCTGGACCGAACAAAAAGTCACTCTCACCTTAAGAGCCTTACTTTTCCCTGTCTCCCTCGACGAATTAATGGAAAATCAAACCACCAGTCAAACAGAAAAATTCTTCGCTCCTGATCAACCCCTCCTTACTCCCGATCCGATGAAATCAGCAATCCGTGACCTTCTCCCCCACCTCTCCCCCAAACAACAAGAGGTCATTTCCCTGCGGTACGGTCTCGAGGATGGCGAAACTCATACCCTCGAGTACATCGCTAGATTAATGAGATTATCGGTTAATGGTGTCAGAAACATCGAGAGCGCCGCCCTCCGGACACTCAGGAACCCAAACATCACCCTCCGCCTCCGCGACCACCTCCCGACCTAATCCTTTACTCTTTACCCATTTCTCATTAGTATATAGATATGTCTGCCCGATTCACCGTCCACTCTCTTCTTCTCACTTTGGCCATCCTTGGCGTCTATCTCTGGGCTACTGTCCCCACTCTCTCCAGTCTCACTCTCCAATACGTCGCCCTCCTCATCCTCGCCTATGCCGCTACCCATTGGCTCAAAAAGAGTACGGGGCGTACCAAAGCTATCAAAAACACAATTCCCCTCGATCTCACCTTGCTTACATCTATGGTTCTTATCTTGGTAGTCGAGACCGGTGCCCTCGTCTCCCCTCTCTTTTTCCTCCTTTACTTCCTCCTTTTTGCCGTCGCCCTCATGTACGAAATCGAAGCGACGCTCCTTCTCACCTCTATTCTCATCCTGTTCTTCCTCCTCTTACCCTCTACCAATCTCACCGATCTGGCCCACTTAGCCGAACTTTTTGCCCTTTTAGCTATCACTCCTCTTGCTATTTTTACTGGCCACGAATATGAACTTGGTCTTCGAGAAAAGCGCCTCCGGGCCGAACTTACCAAAAATCTGGGTCACGAAGAAACCGATACTCTTATGTTCCTCTCCCTTTCGCTCAAATCGACTTTAATTTCTAGCCTCGACCGCCTCTCGTTAGTCATCCCTCAGACAAAAGTCAAAGCAGTTAGAGGTAATCTAGAACTGCTATACCAAGATCTGAAAAACCTCTATCATTCCGCCGACGAGCTTGAGCAGGCAATCGATCAAGAATCAGACTAACTGATTGGTTATCTAAATGCAGAAAATATTTTTTTACATCATCTCCTTCACACTTTTATTCTCTATCTATCACCCTGTATCTGCCGAAACCATGCTTTCTCCGTCTTACCGTATCCGTTTCGGCAACTTCAATATGACTTCCGGAACCAAGTCTAGTACCAGCTATTCCCTCACCGATACTGTCGGACAAACAGCGGCGGGCCTTTTCGATAGCAATGGCTATGTCGTCAAAGCCGGCTTTCAGTACATCTACACGCTCTACGACTTTGCCTTCGCCATATCCGATCTTTCGATCGACTTTGGTACTCTTACCCCCAGTTCCTTTAGCTCGGGGAGCAATACTCTTACCGTTTCCGCGCCTGGACAAGGCTACTCTGTTACTGCTTTTGAGACCCAAAGGCTCCGTAGTAGCTCGGGCGACTTTGTGCCCGACACTACCTGCAACTCTGGCACTTGCACAGATTCAAGTGCTGGCATATGGGATAGTACGAGTGCTTACGGCTTTGGTTATAACATGGTTGGACACGACATCCCGGGGGACTTCCAGGACGCCTCCTATTTCCGGCCTTTTCCCGATTTTTCCCTGGGAGATTCACCCGCAATCGTCATGTCTAGCTCCGCCGCCGGCGAAAATCGGTCAGCAAATGTCACCTATCAGGTCAACGTCGAAGGCTCTCAAGCCGCTGGCAATTACACAACAAGCATCGTTTTTATCGCTACACCTGTATACTAAAATCATATGCAAAACATATCTTTTCTCACTCAAATTTTTCTCTCAATCCTAATCGGGATCGGCGCTCTGTCGCACATTGTCAAACCAACCTTTGCACAGTCAGCAAGTCTTACCATCACCCCCCCCGTCACCGAAATTTTGCTATCTCCGAACAAAAAACTTGTTCATAGTTTTACTGTCCACAACCAGGGAGAAACTCTCAAATTATCTGCCAATTTACACAAGATTATGCCAACTGACTCGTGGGGTCATACTATGGTCGACCCTACCCCTCTTGATGAGTCATCTATCCCTCTCATCATTGGTATTGAAAACGCCGACATCAAACTTGGCGAGCCTTTTACTGTCAATAGCGGTCAGTCTCAGCAAATCGTCCTTTCCATTACAGCCGCCAATGTTGACTTGCCTGTCGACACCTATCTCGGTCTCGTCTTCCAACAGTTTGTTGACAACCCCCCCGACTCTCCGCAAATCCCCGGGATTACTGCTCTCATTCTTGTTACTCTGACCCCCGACGGCGCACTCCCACTAAGTCTCGAGATCGCTGACTTCGATCTCCCCGCCGTTCACGACAGCGCACAAATCCTCACATTTACACCCAAAATCAAGAACGCCTCCTCTATTATGGTTCGCCCTGCAGGTGTACTCGAAGTGGTCTCTCCAAAAGGCAAGCTCGTCCATTCTCAAGAATTATTTCCCCATCTTGTCCTTGGTAATTCCGAGCGAACGCTTACCGCCCGTGCAAAAGACAGTTCTATTCCCCTCTCTTGGCAAGCAAGCAAACTCGCCCTCGGTCCCTACAAAATTCGCCTCAAAGTCATGAGTCCAGGTGGCACCAAATTAGAAGAAGTTGAGCGTGTAGTTTGGATTCTCCCAATTAGAGCAATTATTATTACCGCCCTCCTCTCTATCACCATCCTTATCGCACTAATCAGGTTTCGCTCTCACAAACTATACTATTGACAAGGCAATCTAAAAACAATACATTGGAAATACCTATGATTTATAGCCAGGCAAAAAACCCAGCCAAATTTTTCGTTACTTTTGGGACTTTTGCCCTCATTTTATTTGTCGCCTTCTCAAAACCCGCTCCCCTAGACTCCGCCAACCTCACCTCCACCAAAGACACCCTCCAGTCTTCTCGTCTCTCGGTCAACGCCAGGGTCGATGCAACCGGCACCGCCGCCGGCTCCTCTCTTGTCCTTATTAAAACCGCGGCCTCCGCCCCCGCCAACACCATCTCGACCGCCAATCTTCGCGCCCAAGACTCGATTACTATAGGCACCGGCACCTATACCATCGTAGACATCGTCGACGCCGACGAATTTACTGTTACACCAGTCCTTGCCGCTGGCGACGCCGATGACAACGATCCTGTCTACCTCAAAAGCCGCCCCCGCCATGTCGTCACCTTCTCTACCGCCACCGCTGTTGCCAATGGCTTTTTCCAGATCCTTCTCCCTGCCGATGCTACAAACCCCAACGACGGCAACCCCGATGACCAAGGATTCGACTTCAATACTTCAGTTGACGTCGTCGGGACCGACGCCACCGATTACGACTTTGTAACTGGCGTCGCAACCGCCTCCGGTGGCACCGGCTGTACCGCCCCTGCCAACTATCATTGTTTCGAGGCTCACTACTCGGGTGCAGGGGGAGTAGGCACAGCCATCACAATCACAATCGGTAACACCAATGGCACCAACACCCCCATCGCTCCGGCAACAGGTACCGCTCACACCGAAGCTACCGCCGACACCTATACCTACGTCGTCAAAAACTTTGCCGCTAGCTCTAACCCAGAGAGTGCAACCCCTACCGACCAGACCAGCGGCAAACTCGCCCTTATCGAGGCAGTTCGAGTTACCGCAACCGTCGACCCCACGATTAACTTCTCTATTGCCGGCATCGCCTCTGGTCAAACCCGCTGTGGTCTCTCAACCGATGTCACGACTACCGCCCTCGCCGTCCCCTTTGGCAACCTTACTACGCTCGACTCTTTCTATGACGCCGCCCACGACCTCACAGTCTCAACCAACGCTTCCGGCGGATACGTTGTCACCTCTAGTGAAAATGATGAACTTTCTAGAGCTGGAGCAGGCGTCACCGTCATTGCCGATACTCCGGGCGACGGTATCAACGCCTCCGAAACAGCAATTGACGACTGGGACGATGGAGCCACTAACGGCTTCGGTTATTCTATTCAAAACGTCGACGCGGCTGTTGTCCCCTTCGAATACTCGACAACTACCGGCGACTGCACAGGCTCCACTTACTGTGCCAAACAATTTGCTAACATTGCAGGCTCCGACCCCCCCCAAACCATCTTCTCCTCAACAACCGTCGCCAGTAGCGAAAACGCCTATGTCTGCTACCGAGTAAGTGTCGGCGCAACCCAAGCCGCCGGTGACTACGAGAACCAAATTACTTATACTGCCACAGGAACTTTTTAAGTAACTCTATATGAAACTACCTGCCCTAAAACTATTCCGTACTTTCTTAGTGGCAGGAGCCTTCCTCTTCGCAATCACTCCCTCCGCCTCCGCTCAAGTTACCCTCGTTGTTAGCCCGCCCCGCCATGAATCAGATGTCAAGCCCGGCGAAACAATCCAGCAGACAATCCGCGTTACCAACCCGAGCGAAGACTCACAGCTCGTCCTCAAAGCCTTCATTCAGGATTTTATCGTCCAAGATGAAAAAGGTACCCCTATTCGTGTAGATGTCTCCGCTTCAGGGCGCTATTTGGCCTCCCCTTGGTTTACTTTGGACAAAGAAGAGCTAACGCTCGCCCCCAAAGAGACTGGCGAAGTTACCGCAATCATCGCGGTCCCCCAAGACGCTCTTCCTGGTGGTCACTATGCCATGGTCCTCTTCCAAAACACAACCGCCGAAGATCTGGGCACCTCCGCCTCCTACACTACCGCCCAAGTTGGCTCTATCTTTAGTCTCACCGTCGAAGGGGATATTAATTACGACGCGCTTATCAAAGACTTCTCGGTCAAAAACAACGTCTCGGAATTTGGCCCCATCGACTTCTCGGCTACTATCGAAAACCAATCAGACACCCACATCACTCCCCAATCCAACATCACCATTGTCGACATGTTCGGGCGCACCCTAGAGACAATCAAGCTAGATGACGTTAACATCTTCCCCTTCGCCAGCCGCACCCTCCAGGGCTCCTGGGAAACCATTTGGGGCCTAGGTCGCTACGCCGCCACCATTGATGTCGCTTATGGCGCCGGCCTCAATACCACTCGCACACTCTACTTCTGGATCATGCCCTGGCGCGTTATTCTCGCCGTCTTGGTCCTCCTCTTGGTCTTAGTCGCAAGCCTCATCTCCATCCGCAGGCACATCCTCCACAGACAAGATCATCGTGACGACGAGATCGAAGATCTCAAACGCAAAATTGCCGAACTTGAGAACAAGCAAAACTAACCCTTTCTCTACTACCATGCGTAGTACCAAACTACTCTCCTTATTATTTGCGATAGTCTTTATCGCCCCTATATCAAAGATCCACGCGGCCCCCACCGACCCTATCGACTACACCGCCACAATCTCTGCCACCGTCCCTGTAGCCGTCCCCACAGGCTCAGATACGATCGCCCCCACTCCACCCATCCTTATCCGCCCAATCGACGACTCAGTCACTAGCGATACCACTCCCGAGTTTGTCTGGAGGCCTGCCACGGATCCCAACTCCAATTTTGTCGAATATACACTCTATCTCGATGATGTGGCCGTATTTCTAGGAATATCAAGTCTCGGTAACTCATCCGGCACCGGCTATACCGCCGAGATCCATGACAACGAAATCCGCCTTATCCCGACCATTCATCTTACCGAAGGCCACCATACCTGGAAAGTAGTTGCAAGCGACAAGTCGGGTAACACCTCAACCTCAACGATATGGGACCTCACAATCGACACTACACCCCCATTCATCCTCATCACCGACATAGATATCTATCATAATCTAGCTCTCGATTCCCGTGTCGAGTCTAGCGTTCCCGAGGGCACAACCTTCAATCTATCAGGCCCCAAAGACGCCTACTTCCACCTACTTACTGAGCCCTTCTCTTACCTCTCCCTATCATTTACGAAAGAAGATTCCCCCCCCATCATTCTGCAAGGCCAAGCCAATGAGCTTGGACGGCTCATCCTCTATTCTCACCTTGATCTTGGTCTCTACCATGTTCAAGCCTCCGCTACCGATCTCTCCAATCTTACCGTTGTCCTCCCGATCTTTGATATTATGGTTGAAGCCCATCTTCTTACGATCCCCATCCCAGGGATTACCCATCACCCCACTCTCACCATCCCACCCCCCATTGCTGACTTGCCGTATCTTTTCTCGGATTTGCCGGTCACCATCGCCAGAATAGATACCAGAGTCAATCTAGCAAGCATCTTTCTTCTTATGCTAGCAATATTACTACTCATATTGCTAATTCTCCTCAAGAAGAGAAGATTCAACTTGATTCTCCTGGATTCTCACTCTCATCCCTTAGGCTCTGCCACAATCTACCATAGCCGGCCCGACTCACTCTCAACGTCCTTATAACCCATCGTTCACCCACGAAATACCGCCTCAAACCCAAAATGAGGGGCAAAATTCATATCCCTCATCTCTCTATGTACTCTACCCTCACGATTCGCAGTAACTCCTCACTCCTCATTCTCTCTATCTCCCGACGAATGTCAGTCTACACCATCTATCTTGATGTTAACGCATGAAAATATTACCGCAACGTTTGCGGTAAAGATATAGCTCACCAGGCTATTGACACCGAGTTCATTTCCCTTTTATAGTAGATAAGTAAGTATAAGAACGTATAAGACCAGAGTAACCGGTCGCCTGCCAAATATGCAAGCAAATATCTCCTCATCCGTGATCGACCTCCTCCAAACCTGCAAGACCATCTTCCTTGCCCGCCAGCTATCTGCCAATTCTCGCAAGCTTTATCTGGCCGACATTCGCAATTTTTTAACATTTCTGGCTGATCAAGAAGGATTTGTCGCCACTAACAAGCTCAAAAACCCCAGGCTTTATCTCGATTACTTAGACTCCCTGCGTGAGAAAGCTGTAAGTCCTTCTCTTCTCAGCCGGACTACCTATTCCCTGAAACAGCTTGGCTCGGTTGTTGGCGAAACCTATTCTAGCGAGAACCCCGCCAGAAACCTCTTAGAATCCAAGCCTGTGGGAACCCAAACAGCTGGCAATAACCCCTTCGAAAACTATATCAAACACTTTATTAACTACCTCAATTCGGTGCACCTATCTCCCTACACCATCAAGTCTTATAAGTCTGACATTGAACGCTACCTCATTTGGGGGACTCGCCATCTGTCTAGCACTCGTCTTCCCGTACTGCTTACATCTTCGAATATCAAAAAATACGCGAATCACCTATCCGAAATAGGCACAACAGCTAAGTCAACGATAGAGCGCAAACTCGCCTCTCTTACCCGTTTCAAGGATTGGTACTCCCAAACCTACTCTCTCAAACAAGCAACCGATAATAAATCAGACTCCTCCGAAGACCTAAAAACCACACCTCTAGCCCCCGTTAATGAATCTATTTTACCTATAAATGAGGCTCTGCCTGGCGGCGTGAAAAATATCTTGACCAGGCTTGGCTTCAATCCTGCTACCCTCATCTCTTTCGGACTCTTGATTCTTCTCATGAGCGCGCTCGCTTTCTTTGGCTGGCGACAATTTAGCAAAGATCGCGTGCTCTTAACCCAAGCCTACCCTTCAAGCCCCGTCACCCCCAACCGCCAGATCTCGTTCCAGGGAAGACTAGAAGATAGTGCCGGGACTCCTATTAATGCCTCAACTAATTTAGTCTTTCGCTTATTCGATACTGCAGGCTCTGGCGACCCTCCAACCGGCGGTACTGAGCTATACTCGACAGGTACGTGTGCCATCACGCCCGACACAGATGGTGTCTTCTCGACCCAAATCGGTGATACTTGCGGCACCGCAATCCCCGCAACTGTCTTCACCGAGAACGCCGACGTCTGGCTCCAGGTCACCGTCGGTTCCGAAACCTTGGGCCCGCGCCAACAAATCGCAACCGTCGCCTACGCATTGAACTCCGAAACTCTACAAGGATTCCCTATCTCTTCTACGGTAAGTGCCATCATGAACACCGTCGTCCCCATGAATCAGTGGGGCGAGATCATTATCGGCGAGCAAAGCCCTCGCATGACAGGAGTTTCCGGCACCTTCGCGATTAGCGCCCCCGCGATGAGTATCACGACCACAACAGGCACTAGTGGCAATATTACAATCGCCCCCGACGGCACTGGTCAGGTGAATGTGCAAGGCAATACGACTAGTACCAACTTCTTTAATGTCAGTAACGCTCAATTAAGTACCGGATCTTTGATTAATGGCACCGCCGCCAACAACAACACCGGTTTCCTCCTCCTCGACCTCTTGTCAGGCTCCTCCCCAACTAGCAAATTTTCTGTTACCGATGCGGGCCTCACAACAATTGGTGCTGACCTCTATGTAAGTTCTGGCATCTCGCTCTACAACAACGCAGTCTCGGATGACTACGTCGAAGCCGTCGGCTTTTGTACTGGCGACGGCGAGACCAACTGTGTAACCGATTTTGCCAGTCTTTCTGCCGGCTCAAGCTACTGGGAACGAACGTCAGGAGTCCTTTCACCTGCCAATCTCAACGACGTGATTGCGGCAACAACTTCGGCAACGACAGCCCTCACGCTCACCCAGACCGGCGCCTTCAACGCTCTTCTCGTTGAAGATCAAGCCTCAGATACCACTCCATTTGTCATCGACCAAAACGGCTCCGTCGGTATTGGAACAACGACACCTTCAACATTACTCACTATTGCCGATACAACTGGCGGAAGCGGTATTCTCCTAACTGGTACCTCCGGTAACCAAACAGCCAGATTGCAAACCGTCTCCGGTGCCGCCAACCGGGCAGAATTATTATTAAACGACGGAGCCGGCGGTCCCACAACCCTTGTCAAATTGACCTCTCAAGCATCGGCTACTAATTATATTAATAATAGCGGCAACCTCGGAGTCGGAACCTTCAGTCCTGACGCCCGACTCGAAATCAACCACGCAACAGGCGACAACCTCCGTTTAACGTATAACGACGCCGATGGTACTGCCTCGTACTACACAGACTTTTCTCTCGCCGCTGATGGTGACCTAACTATCGATAGTGCCGGAGGCGAGGTTAATCTCGCCGCTAACGATAGTCTCTCACTTTTAGCCGGAACCGGAGCCTTGACTATCGCCGGCTACTCCGGCACCGGCAACGCCGCCTCAATTACCTCCTCCTCGACCACCGACACCAACAAAGCCGTCAATATTTCCCAAACCGGCGCCGATTTATTTGCCCGTTCCAAAAACGGTTTTTCACCGCGAATCGCTTCCACAAAAGAGTTTTTTATTGCTCCTCCGGCGGGCATTAAAACTTATGTTGATACGACTATAAAGGTAAAACATGCCCATGTTTTTGAAATAAGAGAATCAGCCAGTGAATCGTCCACAAAATGCCGGCGATGGGAAGTATGAGATAGGGCAGGTAAAGGGGGACCATATTCGGTG
>Ga0075861_129_pt1 | contig 21318 bp, 21 predicted proteins | sample RifGroF2_FD_67963 | JGI IMG/M metagenome (GOLD analysis project Ga0075861, IMG submission 67963) | Microgenomates bacterium GW2011_GWF2_47_9
TGTTAAAAACGAAGACGTGCTTTTGTTTATCGACAACATCTTCCGCTTTTCTCAGGCAGGAAGCGAGGTTTCGGCTCTCTTAGGTCGCATCCCTTCAGCGGTCGGCTACCAACCAACCCTTGCCTCAGAAATGGCCGCCCTGCAGGAAAGGATTACCTCCACTAAAAAAGGGAGTATTACCTCCTTCCAAGCTGTCTACGTCCCGGCAGACGACTACACCGACCCCGCACCAGCCACCACCTTCTCCCACTTAGACTCGACTATTGCCCTCGAGCGTGCCTTGGTTGAACAAGGTCTTTATCCCGCCGTTGATCCCTTGACGTCATCTTCAAAGATGCTCTCCCCTGACATCGTGGGAGAAGAACATTACAAAGTCGCTCGCTCCGTCCAGTCCGTCCTCCAGCGTTACAAGGATTTGCAGGATATTATTGCAATCCTAGGTATCGACGAGTTGTCAGACGAAGACAAGATGACTGTCGCCCGTGCGCGCAAAATTCAGAAATTCCTCACTCAACCTTTCTTCGTCGCCGAACAATTCACCGGAAGGGCAGGCGAGTACGTCAAAGTGGAAGACACTATAAAAGGCTTCTCCCAAATTCTGTCAGGCGAACTAGATCACATTCCCGAACAAAGCTTTTACATGAAAGGCACCATTGATCAGGTAATCAAAGAACACAAAGGCTGATATGTCAAAGAAAATCACCCTCGACATCGTCACTCAGGAGAAACGACTTTTGACCGCCGAGGTTCAACAAATTACCGTTGATACAGTAAGTGGTGAGATTACCATCCTCCCCAATCACATTCCCCTCGTCACCAGGCTTAAAGAAGGGGTTTTAAGCTATGTTACCCAAAGTGGTGAGGTAGAGGTGGTCGCCGTTTTCGGAGGATTTCTCGAACTTGACGAGGCTGGCATGTGTTCCGTCCTCGCCGACTCGGCGGTACGCGCCGAAGATATCGATCTAGCCAAAGTCGAGCGTGCCAAAGCTGAGGCGCTTGCGGCCCTAGAAGACAAGGAAAGAGAAAAAGAGTACGCTCTTGCTGAAGCCGCTCTAAGACAAGCCGCCATCTCCCTCAAAGCAAGCGAAAAAAGAAATCGTCACCGCACATGAAAGTCCTTGGCCTAGACCCCGGCACCCATCGCGTCGGGTGGGGTGTGATCGAAGGCAACGCCTTAAAGCAGAACCTTCTTGCCTCTGGCTGTCTCGAACTTCCTCCTCATACCGAGCTCGGGGTATACCTGCAGGCCATCTATGCCAACACCAAAAACTTACTCGATACATATAAACCCGACCTTGTCGCTATCGAAAAACTGTTTTTTCAGAAGAATCTCAAGACCGCCATCTCTGTAGCCCAGGCCAGGGGCGTAATGCTCCTTGCCATAAGTGAGCTAGGCTATTCAGTTGTCGAACTCTCCCCCAACACGATAAAGTCTGCTGTGACCGGAAACGGAGCCGCCAACAAAAAAGATGTAGCGCGTATGGTAGGATTACTTCTAGGGAGCCAGAAGGAGCGCTTAGACGACACCTCAGACGCTCTTGGCGCCGCCATCTCTGCCCTTGTAATGAACAAAATATGATCGCACAACTGACTGGGAAAATCATTTTTAAGACAGAAGAGGGGATCGTGCTCGACGTCGCTGGCGTGGGCTACGAAATCTTGGGGAGCAAACTTCAGTCCCTCCCGACCGAATCGGCCACAATCTTCACCAAATATCATGTCGGGAGTGACAACAACCCATCCCTTTATGGCTTTATTGATTATGAAAGTAAAAAGCTGTTTCTCCAATTTCTCTCGGTCTCGGGTATTGGCCCCAAAACGGCAATGAAGATTCTAAACTCAGACGTCGCCTCGAATATTTTGGAAGCAATCGCCGAAGATGACACCAACTACTTCGCCAAAATCAAAGGGGTTAGCAAGAAGGCGGCCCAAAAAATTATTCTCGAACTCAAAAACAAGCTCGTGCTGGGACCCGACAACCAAGAGGACAATCTCCTCTACGAGGCGCTTCTTTCTCTGAAATTCACGAGAAAAGAGATCGCAAGTGCCCTAAATAGGCTTAGTCTCGCCGGGCTTAGTGACCAGGCCAAAATCCAGGCAGTTTTGAAGGAGCTTGGCAAAAAATGAGAGACTCTATTCTAGAACCACTTGAGCAAGCAGGCGACGAAGAAGATAAAACCCTTCGCCCCAAAGCCCTAAATGACTTTGTTGGACAAAAACTTGCCAAGGAATCCTTGGCCTTAGCCCTAAAAGCCGCCAAAAACCGTCATGAACCACTCGATCACGTCCTTCTCTACGGCCCGCCCGGACTTGGCAAAACTACCATTGCTCACATTATCGCGAACGAACTAGGTGGGAGTCTCCACCTCACGGCCGGCCCCGCAATTACAAGAGCCGGCGACCTAGCCTCTCTTCTTATGAATCTTGAAACCAACGACGTCATATTTGTCGACGAGATTCACCGCATCAACCGGGCAGTCGAAGAAACGCTCTATAGTGCCATGGAAGAAGGACGGCTCGATATTATCCTCGGCAAAGGCCCAGCCGCTCGCTCGGTCAGTATCGACATTAAGCCCTTCACCCTCGTTGGTGCAACCACCAAGTACGGCTCGCTTACCTCGCCCCTTAGGAGTCGCTTTGGCATCATTCAAAAACTTGGGTTTTATGATTCACAAGAAATAGAGCGAATTCTTACCCGCTCCGCAGAAATCTTGAAAGTTACAATTTCCAAAAGCGCCGTCCAAGAACTCGCCGAACGATCCCGCGGGATCCCCCGCATTGCCAACCGACTCCTAAAACGCGCCCGCGACATGGCCGAAATCAACTTTAACTCCGAGATTTCCTCCGATTCACTTGCCTCCACGTTCGAACTTTTGAAAATCGACCACCTGGGTCTTGATCAAGCCGACCGAGACGTGTTGAGGCTAATCATCGAGCACCATTCGGGTGGCCCGGTTGGCCTCTCGACGATTGCAAGCTCACTCTCCGAAGACGAAGAAACCATTCTCGATGTCTACGAGCCATTCCTTATGGCTAAGGGACTGCTGGCCCGTACTAAGCAAGGTCGGGTTGTTACCAAGCTCGCCTACAACCACCTTGGAATTACGGAAAAATGATTCTTAAATTTGCCGCTCTTCTCACCATATTTTTAGCTTGTTTTTCCTCACCTGTCCAAGCGATCTACGACCCTCGCTCGGTCAACAACAACAAAGTAGGTGTCCACATCCTCGATCCCCATGAAATCGGCTCGGTGCCTGCTCTTGTCAACTCACAAGGCGGGGACTGGGGCTATGTTACAGTCCCAATTCAGCCAACAGACAGAGACAAAGACAAATGGCAGTTATTTATGGAAAAATGCCTAGAACTGCACCTGATTCCGATTATTAGGATCACAACCATCCCCTTAGGAGGCACTTGGTCAGCCGCTACTCCCACCGACTTAGTTGATTTTGCCAATTTTTTGGCGGAACTTCATTGGCCTGTCGAAAATCGCTACATCATTATTTTCAACGAAGTCAACCGTAGTTCGGAGTGGGGCGGAGACGTCGATCCAGCAACCTATACCCATATAGTGCGAAACGCCAACACTATTTTCAAAGAACGTAACGCCGACTTTTTTCTGCTCGGGCCCTCGCTCGACAGCGCTCTCCCAAATAGCCAGACCTCCATGTCCGCGAGCGTGTATCTAAAAATGATGGAGCAAGAAGACTCGCAGGTTTGGGACTACTTCGACGGCTGGTCCTCTCACAGTTATCCCAACCCAGGCTTTAGCGCTCACCCCTCCCGTACCGGCTGGCAAAGTATTGTGAGCTACCGTACCGAAACAAGCACTCTTGCGTTCGGGGACAAACCGATATTTGTCACCGAAACCGGCTGGGATCAATCCAAGCTTTCCCCCTCAATTCTCGCCTCGTATTGGAGCCAAGCCTGGAACACCTGGAACCAGGACAAAAATCTGGTTGCGGTCACTCCTTTTGTTTTGCAGGGCGGGAATCAGTTTGCCCCGCTCTCCCTCACAAGTTCTGAGGGGGCACTAAACCCCTCAGGTCTAGCCTTACAAAGGCTACCGAAAATCTCCGGTTTCCCGCGATTGGCGAACAATACCTTGCCTTCGCCTACACCAACGCCGAATCTAGAGTCAACAGTTGCCCAACCCTCCTACAAGCCGAAGTCCATCGTTCTTAAGATCGAAAACTTCCTTCGCGCCTTGTTCGGACTCCAAAAAAAGTTGTATCTTCAGGTAGAAAATGATTATTTAGTTGTCGAACTTGCCGGTAACGCTCGTGATTGGGAAAAAGGCCTCTCCGGCCGAGATCACCTGGCTTTAGGAGAAGGTATGCTTTTTGTTTTCCCAAAAGATCACATCCCGACATTTTGGATGAAAGATATGCGCTTTAGTCTCGATATAATCTGGATTCACAATGGTGAAATCGTTTCTATCTTGTCAAACGTCTCCAAAGACGATCAAAAAACCCTCTATTCGCCTAGTTCCCCGGTCGATATGGTGCTTGAAGTACCCGGAGGATGGGCAGAACAAAAGGGCTACCAAACAGGCATGAAAGTTAAGGTATATGACTAAAACAGTTTTTCATGGCGAGAATCAAAAAGAGTCTCGATCCAACTACATCGGGGCGCGCCTCAAAGAAAAAAAGCTCGGCAACAGTATCTACGAACTCGATGGTACAAAGATCTCCCTCGCCGAACTAGAGTCAGTCCTCAAAACACAAAATCTTTTTGGAGGATCGGCTCTTTTTATCGAGAATTTACTTTCCCGTCCACTCTCCCTCGAAAAGAAAAAACTCCTCTCCTTGCTCAAAGACTATCCCGGTCCGAAGAATATATATTTATGGGAAAAAAAGGCAGTAACCAAAACTGCCGTCAAGTCGCTCGGAGACGGGGTGGGGGATCTAAACTCTCGTCTCCCTCAGGAAATTTTTATCTTTCTCGACTCTCTTCGGTATACCAATAAAAAGTCAGCGCTAATCGCGCTTAACAAACTCGAGGGCAAAGTAGAGGAGGGTTTTCTTTTCATCATGCTCTCCCGGCACCTCGCAAGCCTTCTGGTCGCGCAATCAGGCGATACCGCCAAACTTTCTCCGTGGAGCCGCACCAAGCTCATGAACCAAGCCAAGGACTGGCCTACTGACATTCTTATCCTCCTCATCCGCCGCCTCCTTGACGTAGACCTAGCAATAAAGTCTGGTCAAACCAAGCTCGGCTATCTAGACCATATTGACTTACTGCTAGCAAGTTTACTAAGATAAAGGCCTGAGAAAGGATAGCTCATGCAATTTACAAAACCAACAGCCAAGAGTGATCTGGAGAGCATTTTTCTCTCCTCGGTCGAGAATGATACTCCCCTCAAAATAAAACAAACTCCGCTCATCGACCTCAATCTCGATTCAAAGTTTACCTTCACTCTCAAACGCGAACACCTCTTGCCATTTGACCAAAGCGAACAGGCACTAGATCTAGAAAATTGGTTTCGTGCTTACAAGAAAGAGGCCATGATCTCAACTGCCGGCATTCGAGGTCTCCAAAACCCACTCTATCCTTGGGATACTCGATACCCCCTAAATCTAATCGGTGTAATGCTTGCGACCATGGGCAAAATCATGGTAGCAAAGACTGGGCAGGGTAAAAAAAGAAAGATCGCGGCCTGCGAAGTCAGATACAACTCTACCCAATATGTCGAACTAATCGCCCGCCTACAAGCCGCTAATGGCCTGGAAACCTTGGTAACAGAAGACTATCTACCAATCCCCATTTTTCTAATTTCTTTTCTCATCTTTATGCATGATCTGTATGGAGGCGAATATGTTACTTCAAGCCATGCCATAAGCAAAAAAATTGCCACAAAAGACCTGAACTCAGAGGGTAGCCAATATGTCCCCGTTGACAAGGTAGCTGAGATTATTGAAGCGATTAAGGAGAAAGGTGAGTTTACCTTTTCATTTTCCGCCAAAGACGACTCCAACATTAACAGGGTGTTTCTAAAAGAGATTTCTAACGGTATCGATCTATATGTGGAATATTTGAAAAATTGTGTCGCAACTCCCGCAAATCTTAAACACCTAGCTGGGCTAGAAAACAGGGTTGTAATTGAGTGTATGGGTGGCAGTATGTATCGAACGCTTGATCCTGTCCTTAGAAAATTAGCCGTTGCCGACAAATTCGACTATCTTCACAAAGAGGAAGATCCCTTTTTCCATCGCATCGGCAAGGTTATCGACGAAAACCAACACTTTTTCGACTGGAGCTGTGACACTACGATTATGAAGGCCGACCCAGTAACACGAGAAATTATTGTTCCCGTAGTCAATACTGCCAAGTACGATGAGCTCCTCAAGGACTACCCGGTTGGAACAACCCTCCTCATGACCGATCCCGACGCAGATCGACTTGTCACGAGCTACATTGATCGTTTAGAAAACGCTGACAAACTAAAAGAGCTTGGCCTTGTATATGGCGCTTTGGACGATGATCGTATTCTCGTTGTCTTTACCCCCAATCAGTCCTTTCTTCTCACCATCGATTTTCAACACCGGGCTCTTGTTGAATCTGGACTCTGGGATAAATATGACTGGTTCTTAATGAAAACTACCGCGTCTCAGAGAAGCTGGGACGAGTGGGCTCTGGCCCACAACATTCCCGTTATCAACACTCCAGTAGGCTTCAAGGAACTCGCTGATTCCATGCAAAAAATAGAGAAGAAAATGCAGAGAGAACCTGGATCAGATATTTATCTCAAAGATGTCTTCGGCAACAACATCAACCTAGGCAAAAATCCTCGTCTCCTTTTTGCAGGGGAAGAGAGTGGGGGAGAAATATTTGGGCCCTCAGAGCTAATCTCAAGCCTAGCTGGCAAAAAAGCGATTTCCATGCGCGAAAAAAGCGCTGGCGAAGCCGTCATTATTACCGCCGCCATGTCGGCATATCTCGAGTCTCAAAAAATGACTATGTCAGACTATCTCTTACAAATTTTTGAAAAAAATCAGATTAAATCCAGATTTGAAATCCGCTACGATCAAAAATACTATAATGAGAACGAAAGTGACATCAACAAGCTAATTGCCGAGAAGGCCAAAGGACTTAAAATTAAATCAGCCAACAATTCCTATTTCCTCTCTCTTGCACTATCATATCGAGATCAAATTGCCTCACTTAAAGAAATAAGAGAAATTTTGAGTGAAGGTTTCCCAAGTCTCAATTTTACCAACCTAATAGACATCAAATTTGTCGGTGATGGAACCTACTTTCTTTTCGAAAACAAATGCCTAGAGGTCAGACCTTCCGGCACCGACGCTGTCAACAAGGCATATAGCTACGGACTTGATCAGTGGGAGTGTATCAAATACGCCGAGAGTTTTTCAGCCTTTACTGGAGTTAGGAATCCGCTTCATCTAAAATACATTCACCAAGACTTTTATCAAAAAATTGAAGACTACGCCTTTCAAATCTACTCAGATTATAAGAATAACCAATAATTAACTTTCTTTAAGCTCTATCAACTTATCCATCAGATACTCTCCTCCCAGATGTTCTCCCTCACAGTAATAATCTGCCTTTAAATGCTCTTTATCGGTGGTGACGCCAATTGCCGCGATGTCAGTCATATCTTTGTCATTAACTCCGTTTCCTATCGCGATCGCATTTTCAGGACCGTAGCCCAATAATTCGGCCAATTTCTTAAGACCTACGCCCTTATTAAATCTTTTGGGGCAAATATCGTATGCCTCACCATTCCACCAACAGTAAAACTCGCCGTTAGAGTCCTCTTCTTCAACTACTTTTAGCACTTCGGGTATTGATTGGTGACAATGCAATACTAATAAAAACATCTTATATTCAAATCCGGCCGCCCTTTGATCATTTTTTGCAATCTCCTTCAACCGCCTTGTAACTCGTTTCAGTACTTCAAGCTCGTAACTCGAAAACTTAAAATTTTGAATTAACTGCCCGTCATAAAGTACAAAAATTCCATTTTCCGAAATTAAACTCGCATTATCCCAAAGTAATTCTGAAAAAACTTTGGTCAAGTAAAAACTACTACGTCCACTATTTATAGTAACGTGAAAATACTGTTTTAGTCTAAGCAACTTCTTAAGAATTTTACTTTCCAACGGAATGGTCTTCATTGTCTGGATGTCACCAGTATCTATGATTTTAGTCCCTCGCTGAATCGTCACTCCATCAACGTCAAAACATACGATCTTAATATTCGCAATATCCGATTTTTTCAATTCGTCTAGGTGTTGCACAGTCACTATCCTAACAATCCTCCCTTGCGGCTGTCAAGCAGATAAGTTATAACAAATAGCATATGACTATAGATTCGCTACTAAACTCTCGTTCACGCATCTCCGCTCTCGACAAGCAAAACGTCCTTGCCTCGATAGAGGCGCTCCCTGATCAAATTCAAGACGCCTGGTCAGCAACCGAGTCGCTCGTCTTCCCCGACACCTACCCCAACTGCAGGAATATCGTCGTCTCTGGCATGGGTGGTTCTGCCCTAGGGAGCCTGATTATCAAAGGTCTCTTCAAAGATGAACTCACTCTCCCTCTCGAGGTTTACTCGCACTACCATCTCCCCAACTACGTTGACCACAACTCGCTCGTTTTACTCTCTAGCTACTCCGGCAATACCGAAGAGACCCTCTCGGCGGCCAAACAGGCACTCGAGAAAAAAGCCAAAATTGCCGTTATCACATCTGGGGGGGAACTAGAAAAATTAAGTCAACAACATAGCTGGCCAATCTATAAGATAGAGCCGACATATAACCCCTCAAACGAACCTAGGATGGCAATCGGCTATAGCGTCTTTGGTCAACTATCCATCTTGGCCAAATTGGGGCTCATTAATATCGCAGGTGTTGAAGTGCTAAACCTCGTCGATCACCTACGATCCCTTGTTAAAAGGTTGACCGTTGAGTCAGTTGAGCAAAATACAGCCAAGCTTTTGGCCTATTCGGCCTACGACAAAGTTATAGTTCTTTCAGCGGCCGAGCATCTCATTGGCGCCGTCCATGTTACCAATAATCAAATCAACGAAAATGCTAAAAACTTGACCGCAGAGTGGCACCTCCCCGAGTTCAATCATCATTACCTCGAGGCTCTTTCCTTCCCCAAGTCAATTCATGAAAACATCTTCTTCTTACTTTTCAACTCCCCGCTCTACACACCCGAAGTCACGAAGAGGGTAGGGATAACCTCGACAGTTATCGAGCACATGGGCTACCCCGTTGAAGTAGTCGAGGCGACAGCTCCAACCAAGCTCGAGCAAGTCTTTGAAATCATCACTCTCGGGTCTTTCTTCAACTTCTACCTCGCAATGTTAAACAACATCAATCCGGCTCCTATCCCCAATGTCGACTGGTTCAAAGCCGAAATGAAAAAATAGTGGTCGCGGGCTTTACTAACTTAAACAATTACCATACACTAATATTAGTATGACTGCCCTTAATTCTTACGTTCTCTGGTTCAAGCAAATAGACAAGGAAGACGGCGCACTTGTCGGTGGCAAAGGCGCAAACTTGGGTGAAATGACGGGTGCCGGCTTCCCAGTTCCAGAAGGTTTTGTCGTTACCGCCTCTGCCTACCGCGCTCACATCGAGGAGAATAGTTTGGGGAACAAAATCAAGGCTCTTTTGGCTGGCCTAGACGTAGAAGACCCGCTAGCCCTAAACCGCGCAAGTAGTGCAGTCCAGGCTGTTATTGAAAAGGCCCCCATTCCCAAAGAGGTGGAGTCGGAAATCTTCGCCGCCTACGACAAACTCGGCAAAGACCCCTGGGTTGCGGTTCGCTCTTCTGCAACTGCCGAAGACCTCCCCGAGGCCTCCTTTGCAGGCCAGCAGGAAACGTATCTCAATATCAAAGGCGACTCTTCGCTCCTCCTGCACGTCAGGAAAGCTTGGGCTTCACTTTTTGAACCCCGTGCCATCTACTATCGCGTTCAAAAAGGTTTTGATCACCTTAAAGTTTATCTGGCAGTTCCTGTCCAGCGCATGGTTCAATCCGACGTCTCCGGCATTATGTTCACCATGAACCCCGTCAACAACGACAAAAAGACTGTGGTAATCGAAGCAATCTGGGGACTAGGCGAAAACATTGTCCAAGGAGCGGTCACTCCCGACCACTACGAAGTCGACAAGGTCGAACAAAAAATTACCCTCGTCAGGCGTGTTGATCAAAAAATCGAGATGGTCAAGCGTGGCGAGAAAACCTTTGATACAAAAGTACCTCGCTCGCGTGTCACCAAGCGCAAGCTGTCAGACAAGCAGGTGCTCGAGGTAGCCAAGCTCGGCAAAAAACTCCAAGAACATTATTTCTTCCCACAGGATATTACGTCGTTCAAACTCGCCCCATCACAACTTTCGAGGCTACCGAAAAGCAAATTAATAAGGCTCCCGCCGAAACCAAGAACCGCGGGAAAGTCCTAGCCACCGGGGAAACTGCCTCTCCTGGCAGAGCAACCGGAATCGTCAACATTCTCCGCTCCGCGCGCGATATTCGTAAAGTCAAGAAAGGTGATGTCCTAGTTACTGACATGACAACCCCCGACTTCGTCCCCGCTATGAAAAAAGCCGTCGCAATCGTCACCAACAAGGGCGGTCAAACTAGTCACGCCGCAATCGTCTCCCGCGAGCTAGGCGTCCCTGCCATCGTCGGCACCAAAAACGCCACCAAAGTCCTCAAGCAAGGTAGAGTGGTCACGGTCGATGCAACAGAAGGCAAGATCTATGAAACCGATCTCAAGCCCTCAAGTGTAAAATACCTCCCGAAGCAAGAAGACTACTACAAGCCAGAGGGCCCCATTGTCAAAACCGCCACCAAAGTCTACGTCAATCTCGGTGAACCGGAGTTGGCAGATGATATCGCCAAAAGGAACGTAGATGGAGTTGGGCTCCTGCGCGCCGAGTTTATGATTGCCGACATTGGCACCCATCCCCGCAAACTGATCGCTGACAAAAAGAGCAAAGTTTTTGTCGACAAACTAGCCGATGGCATGGCTAAAATCTGCCGAGCTTTCGAACCGCGCCCTGTCGTTTACCGGGCAACAGACTTTAAGACAAATGAGTATCGACATCTCAAGGGAGGCGAGGCCTACGAACCAGAAGAGTCAAACCCCATGCTCGGATATCGCGGAGCCTACAGGTACATCCATGACCCAGAAGTTTTCGAACTAGAGCTCCTTGCCATGAAAAAAGTCCGCAACGAGCTTGGCCTCAAAAATCTCCATCTCATGATTCCCTTTGTACGAAATGTCGGAGAGCTAAGAGAAGTCAAGAAAATAGTCGTTGCCGCTGGCTTGTCTCGAAGTCAAAGCTTCAAACTCTGGATGATGGTCGAAATTCCCGTCAACGTCATCCTCCTCGATGAGTTTATTAATCTTGGGATTGACGGGGTATCGGTAGGCACCAATGATCTCACCATGCTTATGCTTGGCACCGACCGCGACAATGAAACAGTCGCCAGTGACTATGACGAAAGAAACCCTGCCGTACTCTGGGCTCTCCAGCACATAATTAGAACCTGTCACAAGCGCGACATCACCGTCTCTGTTTGCGGCCAGGCCCCTTCAACCTACCCCGAATTTGCCGAATTCTTAGTCAAAGAAGGAGTAACTAGTGTCTCTGTCACCCCAGACGTGATCGACAAAACCCGCCAAGTCATTCATGACACCGAACACAAGTTAATCGCTCATGCCAAAAATTAGCCAAATCATTGCCCGGGAAATTTTAAACTCTCGCGGCCATCCCACGATCGAAAGCTCGGTACTTTGTGACAACGGAGCTTATGGCACCGCCTCTGTCCCGTCTGGCTCCTCAACCGGTCAAAACGAGTGCCTAGAGATTAGAGACGAGGATGAGCGTTACCTAGGAATGGGAGTGCTAAAGGCGGTCAATAACATCGTGAGTATGATCGCCCCCAAACTCAAGGGCATAGAGGTAGAAGACCAAACGAAAATCGACGAAGCAATGATTAATCTCGATGGTTACCCCGACAAAAGCAAGCTCGGCGCCAACGCAATCCTCGCTGTCTCAATTGCCTGCCTCAAAGCCGCCGCCAACTCAACGCACCAGCCACTCTTCGTTTACATCAGAGACAAATTTGAGGGGCCAAAGAGCTTTAGCTTGCCTTCACCGATTCTAAACATCATTAACGGTGGCAAACATGGAGCAGGGAACCTAGATTTTCAAGAATTTCACATTATTCCCTCGACAAGATTTTCCTTCACAAAATCGATCCAAGTAGGAGCCGAAATCTACCAGCTAATGAAGCGCGAACTTATGCATCGTAACGCGATCCACTCGGTCGGTGACGAGGGTGGGTTTGCCCCCAACTTGTTCACCAATAGTGATGCACTCGAACTCATGCAACTCGTCATCAAAAATTCCGGCTACAAACTCAATGTTGACGTGTTTATGGGACTCGATATCGCCGCAAGCGGGTTTTACAAAGACGGTCGCTATACAATCAAAGACTCCCCCAAGGCCCTCGATACCCCAAGCATGATCAACTTTTACCTCACTCTTCTTAAAGAGTATCCCTTATTCTCGCTCGAAGACGCCCTCGACGAGAAAGATTGGAACGGTTGGGTCAAACTCCGCCAGAGTGTCGGCAATAACACCATGATTGTCGGAGACGATCTCTTGACAACTAGCCCAAAAATGATGAAAAAAGCAATCGAAACCCAGGCTTGCAACGCGGCCACAATCAAGCCCAATCAAATCGGGACAATCACAGAAACCGTCGAAGTCGTCAAGCTCGCCCAAAAGAATAATATTAATACTGTCTTCTCCCACCGCTCCGGCGAAACCAACGATACCTTTATCGCCGACTTGGCTGTTGGACTAGGAGCTAATTTTGCCAAGTTTGGTGCCCTAAATCGCGGTGAGAGAGTAGCCAAGTACAATAGACTTTTGGAAATCGAATCCTACTTAGGCAAGGTGTAGGCTATGCAAAGAAATAAGGTAGTCTTAGTTATTCTCGACGGGTGGGGTATTGGCCCCGACTATGAGGGTAATGCCATTAAGCTAGCCAAAACTCCCACTCTCGATTCACTCTATCACGCCTTCCCCCATACCGAACTCTTGGCTTCAGGTCAATCGGTCGGTCTTCCGGCAGGCGAAGATGGCAATACCGAGACCGGCCACCTCAATATCGGCGCCGGCCGGATTGTCTACCAAGACCTCCCTCGTATAAATATGTCAATCTCAGACGGTAGCTTTTTTGCCAACAAAGCCTTTATGAAGGGTCTCGATAATGCAAAGACCGGCCACAATATCCATCTTCTTGGCTTGATCGGACAAGGCGGAGTCCACTCCGTCAATGAACATCTCTTTGCTCTTATGCGCTTATTCAAAGATAACAAGGCTCCGAACGTCTATCTTCACCTCATAACGGACGGACGCGACTCTGCCCCTCGCTCAGCCGGCACTTACCTATCCCAAGTCCAGAATGAAATTAACTCACTAAAGTTTGGGACTATCGCGACTGTCATGGGCCGATTCTATGCCATGGATCGAGATCACCGCTGGGAACGCACCAAGGTCGCCTACGACGCCATCGTGAGCGGGGAAGGGGAAAAGTGTCAAAATCTGGCTGAATGTCTCGACAAAAAATACTCAGCTGACGAAACCGACGAGTTTTTGCGTCCCATCCTCCCACTCTATAACGGCGATACGGCTCCCCGAATAAAGTCTGGTGATACTGTCATCTTCTACAACTACCGCATCGATCGCCCCCGCCAGCTTACCAAAGCTCTCGTTCTCGATGACAAAACCTTGGCAATTCATACCAACTCTTTCGATCCCTATGCAATCAAGTATCACAAATCACATCTAGTCCCAGAGTTGACGGGCGAAAAAATCTTTGCCCGCCCCAACCGTCCCGAAAATCTTGTCTTTGTGACTATGACCGAATATGAAAAACATCTCCCTGTCGAAATCGCCTTCCCTCCAGAATTTGTCGAGATGCCACTCTCACGCGTAGTTGCCTTAAACGGCAAGCGTCAGCTAAAGCTAGCCGAAAGTGAAAAGGAAAGATTTGTGACTTATTACTTCAACGGCCAACGCGACCTAAAGTTCCCCGGCGAAGATGTCAACATTACCCCAAGCCCCAAAGTCCCGACATATGACCTTAAGCCGGAGATGTCCGGGGGTGAGCAGACAGAAAAACTACTTAGAGCAATTAATTCCGGCCTCTATGAACTAATCGTCATCAACTACGCCAATCCCGACATGGTCGCCCATACAGGCTCACTCCCAGCGTCAATCAAGGCTTGCGAGTACGTTGACTCTTGGATCAAGAGAATCTACCAAACAGTCATTAACCGTGGTGACGTGACTCTCCTTATTACCGCCGACCACGGCAATGCGGAAGAATTGATCTCCCTCGAAAGTGGGGGTATCGATACCGAACACTCCTCATTCCCCGTCCCGCTATACGTGATCGGAAAACAGTTTCAAAACAAAAGCCGCAGGCTCCCGCGCGGGATTCTTGGCGATATCGCCCCTACTATCCTCAAACTCATGGGACTCAATAAACCCGCCTCCATGAATGGCAAAAGCTTGCTCTAAGCGCCTATGACAAGTACCATCTCTCCTTTGTACTTCTTGGCCGTCGCCCTCTCTAATAGTTCGCTCAAGCTAGCCTCAACTCGCTCCTCAAAGATCTTGGTCATTTCCCGCATTAGAACCACTCGCCTGTCACCCAATACCTCCTTTATCTCCCCGATCTCCCGCACCGCTTTATGAGGTGACAAAAAGATTACTATCCGCATGCCAGCTACAGACTCTAAAGTTTCACGAGTTTTTTCAAGAGTACTCTGTCGCTTGCCTTGCTTTTTCGGCAAGAACCCCAAAAATATAAAAGAATCGCCCCCAATCCCGGAAGCAGAGAGGGCAGTAGTCACCGAGGAAACGCCCGGAATTACCTCGACCTCGAGCCCTTTATCGTAGCACTCACGAATGATTCGATATCCGGGATCCGAAATTGCAGGCATTCCCGCATCGCTCACAAGAGCGACTGTGGACCCAGCCTCAATAAGTTCTCTAATCTTTGTATATACAGAACTCTCATTAAACTCGTTGTAAGGGATATACCGAGGCCTACGCTCAATCATTCCCAACTTTTGGTAATGGTTTACTAACTTGCTAGCATTTCTCGAGTCCTCACAGACCAACACCTCGACTTTGGAGAGTGTCTCAATTGCCCGCAATGTAATATCTTTCATGTTCCCGATCGGGGTCCCGATCACATATAATTTGCCACTCATAATTCTTGGACTCCTATGCTATTTCCTGTATACTTGCAAAGTTATGTCTATCTTCGCCCCTATTATAGAGTATCTGCACACACTCTCCGAAACTCTACCCTTGCCAATCTTCGTCTCCGCAGGTGCCGCCATCGAAGAAATCGTCGCCCCCATCCCCTCGCCTCTAGTCATGACTCTCGGGGGCTCGCTTTCGGCCTCTCTTGACAAGGGGGCTCTCTACCTTGTCTACTTAGCTCTCATTGGCGCCTTGGCAAAAACTCTTGCCTCCTACCTTGTCTATTTTATCTCTGACCGCGCCGAGGATTTGGTTCTCAACAAATTTGGCCGGTTTCTTGGTGTTTCTCACAAAGAAGTTGAGCGCATGGGGAGCCAGCTATCGGGTGGAATAAAAGATGATCTTGTTATGCTTGCTCTTCGCGCCATCCCCATTATCCCAACTGCCCCCGTCTCGATTATTTCAGGCTTACTCAAGATTAACCTCGTCACGTTTCTATGGACAACTTTTGTCGGTTATACCATCCGCAACTATTTCTACCTCTACCTTGGCTCAACTAGTGTCTCCGCGCTTGAATCATTAAACTCCGGGTTAGACTCAGTCGAAAAAATTGGTTATCTTATTCTCTTTCTTCTCATGCTTTTTATTACCTACCTTTTTTATAAGCAACGCAAAGACGAAAATATTCTGGTTAAACTCTTAAGATTCCTGAAGTTAAAATAGTCGCCTATTGCCCAAATCTACGCACCAATCCCACTACTTTTCCTTGGATTTTTACATTTCTCGCAAATATTGGTCTCATCGCGGAATTGGCTGGTTCAAGCCGAATCCTTGTCGCTTCTTTAAAGAATTTCTTCAGAGTTGCCAAACCGTTATCAAGTAGTGCAACCACAATATCTCCGTCGTTGGCCAAACTTTCTTCTTCGCAAACCACAAAGTCTCCGTCCAAAATCCCTTCTTCTATCATCGAATCCCCCCGCACTTGCAAAACATAAGATCTTTTCTTGCCAGAAAGCATTGTCGAGCTGACCTTGAGGGTTGCGTTGGGGTCTGTAATCGGCTCGATTGGTTGACCCGCCGCAATAAACCCGAGAACCGGCAGTTCTACGCTATTTTGAGCGTCGTTAAGTGTAGTTGTAAGTAGTTCGATCCCGCGTACTGCCCCCTCAAACCGCCTTATCACTCCCTTTTTTGCTAGAGTTTGCAAGTGCTCATGTACCGTTGCCAGGCTAGATACGCCTAAGGCCGAGGCAATCTCCTGAAGGGTAGGGGACGTTCCGAATTTTTGAATATACTGTGAAATAAACTCTATTATCTGTTTTTGTCGTTTGTATAAAGTGATTGGCATGTATTCCCTTTACCAGAACAATACCCGAATATAGGCGTCCTGTCAACCCACTCATTCTGCTATACTGACCCCTATGCTTAGTCTTCTAAAAATCGTTCTTCTCGCTCTCTTTTTTTTCCCCGCTCAGGCAGAGGCCGTCTCCGAGTTTAAAACCGAGTTTGACTCAACCTATTCTGTCGCTCTAAGTGGCACTACTGATGTCAACCACAAGATCCTGATCACGAACAACCTCTCCCATATCTACACCACCAAATACACAATCTCGATTGGTTCACGACTCCAATCTGCAAAGGTGACGGTTGGTGGACAGGACACCAACTTTACATCAGAGGTAATGTATCGGCAAAGACCAGGTAACAGAGATCAATATTTCCTACACCTCACCTGACATTGCCGAACACTACGGGCGGGTCTGGGAAATCAACATCCCTAGGCTTTCCAAAGCTAATGAAGCCAATCTCTACACCCGCACTATTTTGGTTCCCCTCGAGCTTGGGCCATCATCGACCGAGTCCCCCCAGCCCACCAATGTTATGCAAGACAACGCTGTCACTAAATATTTTTACCAGGGCTTCCCCAACGACAGTATTACTCTTCTTTTTGGGGAGAGCCAGCTCTATCAGCTCGAACTCACCTATAATCTGGCAAACCCAACCGTAAGCTCGACAGACACCGAGATCGCCTTGCCCCCAGAAACTGCCTACCAACACGTGACTCTTGATACATTAACGCCTGCCCCCAAAAACATGGTTCTTGACAAGGACGGCAACTGGCTTGCCATCTATCCCCTAAAGTCCCAGGAAAACAAAGTCGTCAAAGCCAAACTTTATCTGACTGTATATCCTCATCCTTTTCAAAAACTGCCAATCGTCCCCTCAAAGGCTCTGCTCTCGCAAATCAAGTACTGGGAAGCCAACTCGGCAATCGTAAGCTCCCTAGCCGAAAAACTCAAGACGCCTCTAAATTTCTATAACTATCTCACCGAGAACTTTTCCTATGCTTATGATAGGGTGGGGGTCGGCGCCGAACGGCTGGGGGCAGAACGTGCCCTAGCTAACCCAGAAGACGCTATCTGCACCGAATTTACCGATACCTTTATAGCCCTTGCCAGATCCGCCGGCGTGAGTGCCCGTGAAGTTAACGGCTATGCCCACACAACAAACTCCAGCCTCAAGCCTTTGGGTCTCGAAACGGACGTCTTGCATTCTTGGCCGGAATACTACGACGAGAACCAGGAGACCTGGGTTGCGATCGATCCAACTTGGGGCAAAACAACTGGCGGCATTGATTATTTCAACAAGATGGACTTTAGCCATCTGGCGTTTGTCATCCACGGACAAGAGTCGAGTTACCCATACCCAGCCGGTGCCTACAAAAAAGATCTGAACGAAAAAACCATTGCCGTCACCCTAGCCGACACAAAAGTCGAGGATCATCAAAGCTATTCCCTAGAAGACGATAAGGATGGCTCGTACATCGTAAATACCGGTAACGTCGCCCTTATTGACTACAAAGTTGGCCTTGACTCGGGAAAAACTATTACCATCAAATACCTCCCGCCCTACGGAAGGGAGCAAATCCAAAAAGACTCTATTCTTGCCAAGGCTCCCTCTCTCCCAATTATCCCGATCGTAGTTAGTGTCCTTGCTGTCTCTCTCATCCTTTTTTATGTGGTAAGCCGTCGCAAAAAATGATATGCTGAAGCTATGCGTAAGCTCATCGTTCGCATTCTCGGGTCAGCCCTTTCGTTCTATGTCACAAGTTACGTTGTGGGTGGCTTTCAAATCGAGTCTAGCTGGCGCGCGTACCTTCTAGCCTCGGTGATTTTTCTTCTCTTTAACGCCATCGCCTCCCCAGTAATCAAACTCCTTTTGCTACCAATAAACTTACTTACCCTTGGCCTATTTCGCTGGGTCGTCAACGTCATTGTCCTCTATATCTTCGACCTGCTCTACGACGGTATCAACATTACTGCCTACAATTTCCCCGGCTGGAGTTCCTCAATCATTTCTCTCCCTCCATTTTATGTTTCTCTCTTCTTTGTCCTTCTTGCCTCCTCGTTCCTAATAAGCCTCACCTCTTCCCTCTGGAGCTCTCTTTTGTCGGCCGAATAAATAGTCAACTGGTATAATCATAAAATATGTTGTTAGACATCGCTCAAATCTTAATTTCATTTTTTTTGGTCGCCCTTATTATCCTTCAGGCCAAAGGGACCGGTCTTGGCTCTGCCTTTGGCGCGGGAGGTGGATATCACACCAAAAGAGGGGCCGAGAAAGTTCTATTCCGAACCACGATTATTCTTGCCTTTTGCTTTGTCGCCGTTTCGCTATTTAATTCATTATTTCAATAATGAAAGCCATTCGTAGGTATTACTGGCTCACCCAAAAATTTTTGTCCCGACACTACAAGGTAATTCTTCGAACTACCTTTGTTGTCCTTGTTTTGTCATCCGCGCTCATCTACTTCTCGCGCTATCTTCCAACCCCCAAACAATATACCCGTATCGGTCTAGTCGGCAAATTTAGTCCAGAAACTCTCCCCCTCTTAATCCAGTCACAGGTAAGTCAGGGGCTAGTAACTGTCAACGCCGATGGAGACCCGGAGCCGGCACTAGCCAAATCCTGGGTAGTGAGCGAAGACAAACTGGTCTATACCTTTCTTCTAGACCCCGATATCAAGTGGCACGACGGCTCATCCCTCAAGCCAGAGGACGTTGTTTACAACTTTAAAGAAGTTGAGTCTTCTTATGAAGAGGGGAAGGTAATCTTCAAACTCAAAGAACCCTTTGCCCCCTTTATGAACGCAGTCGCAAGACCAATCCTCAAAAACAGCAAAATCGGCACCGGCCAATTTTCGATAATCGCAAGTCGTGTAAATACGGGAGTTGTCCAAAGCATTACTTTAAGCTCGCCCAAAGAAAAGCTCACCTACAAGTTTTACCCAACAGAAACAAGTGCCATCACGGCCTTTAAGCTTGGGGAAATTGACAAGGTCGAAAACATTTCTTATGTTCCCGATGATTTACTTGACGACAGCTCGGTCAATACCACCAAAAACTCCTCACTAGCCAGGATCGCCGTCCTGTTTTTTAATAATAATGACAACCTATTAACCAGCAAAACTGCCCGACAAGGACTCGCTTACGCCATCAAAGACAAAACTTTTGGCTACACCCGCGCTTTATCCCCTATAGACCAAGAATCGTGGGCCTACAATCCCTTGGTCAAAGACTACGAGCATGATGCAGGACGCGCCAAGGCACTTTTTTCAACCGACATCGAAAACCTAGGCATGGTCAAGATTGAACTAAAAACATCTCTCCAGTATCTCGATATTGCCGAAGCTATCGCAAATGATTGGCGTCAGATATTGGGGATCGCAGTCGACGTCAAAGTCGTCACCAATATCTCTAGCGACTACCAAGTTCTCTTGACTGATTTTGCTCCCCCCTCTGATCCTGACCAATACACAGTCTGGCACTCCACTCAGCCCACCAACTTTACCCATTACTCCAACCTCAAGATTGATAAATTGCTAGAAGACGGTCGCCGTACAATGGACAAAAAACTCCGCATCGATATCTATCAAGACTTTCAGAGGTTCCTCCTAGAAGATTCCCCAGCCGTATTTCTTTTTAGAACTTCTGGTTTTACCATCGAGCGAAAACCCTTATTTTAGCTCTGCTCTCCTGCTATAATCTATGAGTTGCGCCGAGGTGGCGGAATGGCAGACGCACGAGACTTAAAATCTCGCGGTAGCAATACCGTGCGGGTTCGATCCCCGCCCTCGGCACAAACTAAGGTTAAAGCGGGCCTTGCCCGCACAAAGCACGGGGTGTGGCTTAGATGGCTAAACCTGCCTGCCGGCAGGCAGGGCGCCGCAAATCCTGAGATATTTTGGAAATCTGGTGAAGGAAGGGAATTAAGAGACGAAATGATAAAACACGCTGTATAATTACGTCATCGGGGTGTGGCTTAGATGGCTAAAGCGCCGCGTTTGGGACGCGGAGATCCCCAGTTCGAGTCTGGGCACCCCGACACAAAGGCATTCTTAGGGTATAATCAGACCATTGCGGGCGTAGCTCAGTGGTAGAGCGTCTCCTTGCCAAGGAGAAGGTCGCGGGTTCGACCCCCGTCGCCCGCTCAAGCATCCGACTTGCTCCAGTAGCTCAGTCTGGATAGAGCAACTGCCTTCTAAGCAGTAGGTCGGAGGTTCGAATCCTCCCTGGGGCACTATGAAAAATATCTTAAACATCTTCCTCGTACTTGGTATCATTGCCCTTATCGTCTCTCTCATTGTCAAACCAACCAGAGAGACAGCTCCGCAAACTTCAGGTACAATAGAGAGTACGATGAAACCCAGTCCTAGTTCCAAATCACTCGCCAAACCAGAGCTTATCATTAACGCCAAAAAAACCTACTCCGTAACCCTGCAAACGACAGAAGGGGAGATCGATATTCTCCTTGACACCAAAAACACGCCCCAGACCGCCAACAACTTTTACTATCTAGCAAAGTCCGGCTTCTATGACAACGTTATTTTTCATAGAATTATCCCTGGCTTTATGATCCAGGGTGGAGACCCGACAGGAACCGGTACGGGCGGCCCCGGCTACAAATTCGAAGACGAAAAGTTTGTCGGCGAATATACCCGCGGTACAGTCGCCATGGCCAACTCCGGACCCAACACAAACGG
>Ga0075861_105_pt1 | contig 21000 bp, 15 predicted proteins | sample RifGroF2_FD_67963 | JGI IMG/M metagenome (GOLD analysis project Ga0075861, IMG submission 67963) | Microgenomates bacterium GW2011_GWF2_47_9
GAAGATGAGTGAAGGCAGTCGTTTTACCAGATGACTGGGGGCCGGCGATAACAACAAAATGCATAGGATAATCGTAACATATTACGGCTGAGGCGCTTATGGGGCAATAAATCTCGGCTGTCCGTAGTTTTGGATCAAAACGGGGAGGCGATCGATTTTGAGTAAGTTTTTGTCTTGATAGGTAAATCTTACAGCCATCCCCTCTTTGGTTTCCTGACTCCACTCTTGGTCAAAAATAAAATTTCCGAGCGAGTAAAAAATATGTTTGTCTTTATACACTTCCTCAGTTTGCACCCAATGCGGGTGAGCGCCCAGGACAAGATCGGCGCCAAGATCAATCGCGCGGTGAGCTAGCTCTACTTGGCGCTTGGTAGGTGTGGCCGTATATTCTTCCCCCCAATGAAAGAAGACAATTACTAGATCCCCCTGTTCACGAGCCATGGCTAATTCTTTCTCAATCTCATGCTCGTTGTAGTTTGAAACACCAGGATAAATCCCAATATCGTTGTAGGCAAGAATTGCAAAGTCAGTATCGCCACGCCTCACTATGGCAGGCACTCCTAGTCCGGCTGATAGAATCCCATTTTGCTCAAGCACCTTCTTGGTATTTTCTAGCCCCTCAATTTTGTAGTTTGTTGCGTGGTTGTTGGCAAGGGAGACAACATCAAAGCCGGCATAGATGAGGCCAGATACAGCTTCGTCAGGAGCACAGAAAATAAAGCCGTTGTCGTGAGGAGGACAGTTTTTGACTAGTGGATTTTCGAGATTACCAATAGTTAGATCGGCGGAGCGCAATACCCCCGCAGTTTCCAGAAACGGCCACGCGAAGTTGCGGTGAGAGAGCGACTGATTGTTGACTGACCTGCCCAACATCACATCGCCTACTGCCAAGACTGTCACTTCTTTTACGGGAGTCGGGGGGAATGAAGGCGAAACTGAAGTCGTAACAATCTTAGGACTCCCCTTTTTTGTGGTAATGAGACCAAAGACAAAACCAACCGACAAGGCCAAAGTGAAAAGGATGAAAAAAACTTTGCTATTTCGCATAGAATACGAGTGAGAGATATCCTGTGCCCGGGGAATAAGGAGAGTCAAAGTCCCCGGAGTCGGCGCTTGCTAATATTTCCATTCTACCGGACCCGAGCAGGTCGGCGTACATGAGGACAGTAACTAAGGATGGGGGGCTATCGAGGTAGTCACTTTGCATTGAGAGAATATCTTCGTAATTTCTGTTTTTGATCGATGACAAGACGATATTGGAGTTTTTCTCTGAGGTCTTTGAGTCCAAGTTATGCGCAAAATCGATCGATCCCACCACAAGAACGTCTGGTAGGGCCGAAAGAGCTTTAGCTAGTGCCAGACACTCCTCTTCTAATGTCGTGTACTTTAAGACTAGGGGGACTACTTTGACTCCTGGTAGGTAATGAGCCAGATAAGGTATCAAGGTCACGATAGATTGATCGGAGGATACTACCTGGTTGTTTGTTGTAATCGGGACGGATGTACCAAGATTTGCAAGCAAAGTAAGGTCAGTTTCGACAGACCCAACCGGCGTCTCCCAAATGTAATCAGAAGCCTGAATATTTGCAGATCCGGACTCGGCGTGGTTTGGACCAAGAATGACAATGGTGCGAGGCTTGGGGAGGGCCGAGAAAAATCCACCAATTAGCTCACCAGCCAAAGCATGGTGTGGCACTACCCCGGCGACAATATTTTGTTCGGATGTAGGATAAGTGCGACTGATCGCAGAGAGAAAACTAGGGTTGTCCAAAATCGCCAGAGAAAAGATTGGCGGAGAGTCGTTTTTTCCCCGATTAAAAATAAAAATAGCTAAAAGCAGAGAACTAAGAGCGAGGAGGAAGCTCGTCAGCGTCGTGTTCAATCGTGGGGACGGGGCGGACGGGAGAGGTGGGCGAGACGGGGTCGTTTGCTTTGATGTCATGTGAGACAATTTTACTCATTTTTCTTTTTTTTAGTAGTTTCTTGATAAGCAAGATCAGAATCGCGATTGAGAAGATGACAAGGGGGATAACGAGCAAAAGACGAGAGAGAGGCTTTTTGTTGGTGAGTTTGCCAGAGATGAGACTAGACTCTTTGGTGATTGTCACGGTGTCGTTTGCACTTCTAGCATAAATTTCAGGGGCATACATGAGGGAGGCGGTAGCCGGAGGGACAGAGAAAACGCCTTCGGCAACAACTCTTGCGTGGTAGGTGTAGGTTTTGGGAGTATCCCCTACCTCGTACAAAGATAGGACGGCGCCATTCTCGGAGTATTCTGCGGGGGTAAAGCTGGCGGCTGACCAATTCTCGTTTTTAAGAGCTCGATTGACGGGGACAAGGCCTGAGGGCAAGCTGTCTTCAATTACACCATAGTTTTCGGGAGCCTTAAGACCACTTAACGTCAATTTGACGATGGCAGTATCGCCAACCGCAAGCGAGTAATCTGCCCCTTTGACGTTTTCATAGGTGCGGGTGAGGGTGAGGCCGTGACTCACTCCTTGATAATCTTTGTCGAGATGGAATTGTTTGGTGAGCAAGGTCGAGTAGAGCTGGCCGATGCCATCAAGCATAACTTCAAGAGAGCTGTTTTCGCCGACCTTGTCAAGGGGAATTTCTAGGTCGGGGAGAGTGGCGCGGTAGTTATTGACTTTACCCTTAGTAATCTCTTTGCCGTCTAGCTTTACGGTATATGCATAATCGGGGGACAGCTCACTATCTGAAGAGCCAAAGTCGACAAGGGCCTTTATGACCTCTGCAGTTGAGAATGTGCTATCCCAATAGTCTCTCTGCCTTGACCTTGTGAGATACATTACCCCTTTTGCGGCAAGGCCGCGGTCGCCACCTGCCAAAGTGATTGCCTGGACTGCAAGCGACGTAGAGGCCGAAGTCGAGCCAAAGTGGGCCTTGGACCCAGAGGCCCAGAAGGCGGCGTCCCCTTGGGTTTGTGCAAGTGATTGGAGGAAAGCGAGGCCGTTTGTAGCCGGGTCTTTGTCCCCCAATAGATAGTTACTCATTACTGCAAGCGAGAGCATGTCGACCCCTAGATCAGCGAAACTACTAATTCTACTGGCACTCTCCCCGTTGCCCGAGATTACAAGACCATATTGTTTGGCGGGGCTGTCGGCTTTATTTGCCTGTAGATTCTTGAGATAAGAAATGGAATGGTTAAGACTATCCTCATTGATTTGGTGACCGGCCGATTTGGCTTTGACCAAATACTCTACAACGTAAGAGGTGAGGAATGGATCAGACTGGCCACTATACCACCACGACCACCCTCCGTCGTCACTTTGTAGCTCGTTTAATCTGATGACACCGCTTTTAATTACTTTGTCCAAAGATTCGCTGTCAAAAACTGAGGAGAAAAGTTCTTTATTGGCAGAGGCGATTACTGCCGGCACAAACCGGCTAGTTGTTTGCTCTACGCATCCATAGGGATAGCCCACCAAGTATTTCATGGCTGATGAAAGAGAGCCAATGAGAGTTGGAGAAAGGGAAAGGGTGAGTGAGGAGTTATCTTTATCGATATCTGGACTCAAGGCTATTTTGTGGGTTGTACTATTCAACCCGGTAGTTGCAGTTTTCTCTAGAAAACCTACCGGGCGTACCGGAATTTCGACTTCAATTGCGTCTTCTAGATTAATGGCGTCCTGTGCCTGAGTCTCAAATTTGAGCTTGGCACTTTCTTTGGCGATGGTCGGGAGAAGGCGCCAATACAACTGTTCACTAGAGTTGGCGGGGATCTTGACGTCGACCCAGGTAGTCTCGGGGATGTCGCCTGCATCAAAGGCCAGATCGGCGGTAAAAGTATGGTCTTTGTCAGTAAAATTTTGAACAAGAGCAGAGAGAAAGAGTTCGTCCCCTACCCTCATAATGTTGGGCAAGATAGGGCGGACGATAATATCCTTCGTGACCCTGATCTCTTTGGTAGCTTGTCCTACCGCGGAATCGGGAGTACTCCCAACCGCCGCGATTGTCCAGGTCGTCAAGTTGTCGGGAAGTTTAATTTTAAGCTCAGCCGTCCCACTATTGTCGGTATGAATCGAGGGATTCCAGTAGGCGGTATCTTTTAGAACCGAGCGGACGTCTCCTTTTTGATTGTGGACCCAAATCCCTTCGGCGATATAGGTGTGATAGCCTTCGATTTCTAGGTTGTAGACTTCGTATTTGCCAAGACTCCATTCGAGCGAGTCGACCTTGACCGGGTTACCATCTTGATCGGTCAAAAGATCCCCTACCTGGATTTCGCCGGCGGGCCGCCATAGGCCGTTTACGTAGAGGATATGGTCTGGGGTTAATTTGAGGGAAGTGTTGATGATCATGTATCCAGCCGCCGTCGAGACATGGTTTTCTAGGACTTTGGCTGTCTTTTGACTAGAGTTCGTTTGGTCACGAGTCGTAATGTAGTCGCCTGCCACGACATCTTCGATCCGGCGGTTTGAACCGTCTGACATTAGGACCTGGGTCCCGCTAGCAAAACAGCCCCCACCCTCTGCGGTTTGGACGACAATTCCCTTCAAGGAATGGGTTTCTGAAGTAGTGTCATATCTTTGCGACCAGAAGTTCTTAAAAATATCGCCAAGCGTCGCGTCAGACAGTTCAAAAATGGCTTTGTCGACGGCCCAAAGAGCTAGCTCGGCAGAAACGGGGTTGCCGGCTGGGTTTGTTGTCTTGATTTTGAGGTCTATTGTTTCGCCGGGACCGTACTTGGTTTGATCAGGCTCAAGCTCGATGAGAACATGCTTGCCTGCGGCGGAAACCGGAGCATTAATCTGGTAGGAGTCCAAGTAATAGTTAGAAAAAGACATGGCGTTTAGGTAAATGTTTGGAACATCAACGGAGGAGAGGGGGATAGAAAAGGTATGCTCCTTGCCTGACAGATGGACTTTGTAGTACCGATCCATGCGCCCCCGCTCAACTGAGACAAAGACATCGCGATCGGGGATATCGGAGGTGATTGAAACCTTTATATTGTCCCCAGGATCGTACTCTGACTTGTCGAGAGTGATCGAGAGGCCGGAGTATTCTTCGCTTTGGACAAGCGGATATTCTCCGCCGCTTGCGTAGAAATAATAGGTAGACGTTATGAGGTTACCCCTGGAGTCGTGACCCGATACCTCTACTTTGTATGACCCTTGCTTGGTCGGGATAAATGAGGCATCGACCTCCCCCTTGGCATTGGTCGTCAAGGAGAGGGGGGCCAAATCTTCTTCTACTTTGTGATAAGTGGGGTACTTTGAGTTGGCGGGGATCCCGTCGGAGACCCAAGTTTCGAAGTTAATTTTGGCGGTGAGAGGGACTCTGGCAAGATTGTTTTTGCCTAAAGTACTAGCCAATTTGAGCGAAAAATTGATTGGAGTGTTGAGGCGGGCGCCGTAGGTGTAGTCAGTCCGATAGATCCCAAACTCGCCGGCATAACTAAGGAAGTTGTTTTGACTAAAGGCGGGGGTTTGGGAGCCGTCTACAAGTGTAGCCTCGACCAGATACATCTTGGACTTGCCGGGAGTAAACGTTTCGGAGGGACTTTCTTCTTCGCGTGGCGTTGTATCAAAGACAACCACCGCCCGACCCAGTTTGTCGAGGGTAGCGGTGCCTTCGGCCATATTGGAAGAACCATAGTTGTAACCATAGTAAGAATCTTCGGCTTTGGCTGTAGCTAGCTGGTTGTAATGATAATAGTCCGCATAATCTATTCCTGTAATGCGATATTTGATTACTTGCCCACTTAGAGGTTGGCCGGAAAAATATTCGCCTTTTATCGTGATCTCGGCTTTGTCTCCGGCAATGTACTGGAGCTTGTCGGACTCGCTAGAAATAAAGAACTCTGGCTTTTTGTAATGTTCTACTTGAAAATGGGTAGAAGAGGCGTTACTGGTCCCGTCGTAGAAATACTCGTTGTCAGATCCTTCAACTTCGACTGCAAGGGAGTAGTAGCCAGTTGCACTATTTTCCGGGAGGAGGTAGGAACCATCGATGGTGCCGTCTGGGGAAATAGGTAAAACTGCAGTATGTTTGGTACTTTGGTTTGAACTATCTTTGAGAGTGACTTTGACTGAGCCTGTGGGAATGGAAAACCTAGCATCGTCTTCACTGCGAATAATGGCCTTGAAGAAGACGGTATCGCCTGGCTTATATAGGGGTCGGTCGGTGAAGAGGAAGTAGCGGAAATGGTTCTTTTTCTCCTCAAAAGATTTGTAGAAATAGCCAGAATTTAAATACTGGAGATTGAGGGGAATAAGGGAGAGGTCGCCGTCTACCTCGACCAGCGCCACGTCTGCTTGGCCGGAAATTCCGGTTTCGGCGATACCTTCTTCATTAAAGGCGGCTTGGAATAGTTCTCGTTTGGTATCCAGTAGGTTGTAGACCTTGATATTGCCACTTGTCGCGCTTTTTTTGTCGGAAAATCTTTGGGACCAAAAAACGAATTTGTTGTCCCCTTCTTTGGCGACTACTCCGGTGTCAGAGCGGATGACATAGCCGTCGGCGGAAATTGAACCAATCTTGAGGGTGATGTACCAAATCCCCTTCCCCTCGAGAGGGAGGGTAATTTTATCGTTTTCACCCGTAATATTGGCAGAAGTCGCCCCGATTTTTTGAAACTGACTGACGTCTGGCTTTGGTTTAGTTTGTTTGGCGTCGTTGTCGTGAATCAAGTAATCGAAGACATTATCGATTCCGGCAGTATAGATAGTAATCTCAGCAGTCCCTTTGACATTGTAACTTTGGACTGAGATCGATGGCTCGTCGGTTGTCGACAGAGCAATGACTCCAACAGTTGAAAAATTGTAATTACCCCCGGTGAGGTATATTTGCGGCGCACGATAGCTTTGGCTGTAGCCGCTAAGACCAAGAACCCGGGGAACATCGGCAGATTCTTCTTCTATGATTGGATGTGAGGAAAAGACAATGAAAAAGGACGCGATAGAGCAGGCTAAGAGAAGAACCATTGATTTGAGGGAAAAGTGGCGAGGCACTATTTTCATAATCGGGATAAAACTGTATATGCAATTTATTAGATTACATATTGTGGTCGACGTCAAGCAACTGTTAGAGCAGTTTAGTCATATAAAGCCCGTCTTTGCGGTAGCCTAATTTGCGATAGTAATCTTTAGTGCCGATGGCAGAGATTACGGCTATTTTGGGGAAACCGGCCTTTTTGGCCAGAAGCTCGGCGTGTCCTACCAGCCGCAGACCTAGACCTTGATGTTGAGTCTGCCTTTGCGACTGTGCACCTACCGAGACGGCCCGGCCGAAAGTGTGGAGTTCGCGGATGATGGCCGCTTTTTGGAGGGCGGGGAAGAGAACATCTTCTTTATCATCCGGAAGACGGAGCCTTAAGAGCGAATAGAGAGAGTCATCTTTGACAAAAGTGAGGAGGTGTTCTTTGCCACCCCTGGTTTCAATGAGCTCATCGTTAATTTTGGGAGGGTCGGCAAAATCGCGGGCTTTTATTTCCCGACAACGAATACACCGACATGGTGTCCCCTCTTCGATAAGCTCTTTTTCTACGGCTTGCCGCATATTGGTAGTGTGGGTACCGGCCGCGACCCATTTCTTGCTAATGTCCCGTACCAACCGATCAATCCGGACCCAAGATGGGGTGATTTTGACGATATCTTTGAGGACATCTTTGAGGAGCTTGTCGCTATATGGAACATACTCCCCCTTTTCCCATTCCCGAAACAGTTCAGTTTGGGGGATCACCTGTGCCGGGTAGACTTTGAGGAAGTCCGGCCGAAAGCCAGGGTCTTCATACATGAGGCGCGCCATCTCGACGTCTTTTTGTGGAGTGCTGCCGGGAAGATTGGGCATGAAATGATAGCAAATCTTAAAGCCTGCGTTTTTGAGGAGTTGTGTTGCGTCTCTAACCGCCTCTAAGGTATGTCCTCTTTTGATCCGTGCAAGAATTTGTTCATCGAAGGCTTGCACCCCTAGCTGGACTTTGGTGACCCCTAGTTCCCGTAACAGTTTTACTTCGTTTTTGTCGACCCAATCTGGTCTAGTCTCAACACTAATCCCGACAATCCGACGGGCGGCTTTTTCGTTTGCGACCTGGGCGGCTTGCAAGTCAGCACTCTTTTTACCGTTGACGGTGTCGATCATGGAATGGAAGAATTCCCGCTTGTAGATCTCGGGGTAATTACTAAAAGTACCGCCAATAACGATGAGCTCGATTTTGTCTATAAGGTGGCCGGTGACTCTTAACTGTTTGAGGCGAGAATCAATCTGCAGAGCAGGGTCAAAATTGAATTTCTTGGCACGGGCGGCCGCCGGCTCGTCTGAAAGATAGCTTTTGGGCATGCCTAACTCTAGAGGGCAAAAAGTACAGAGGCCGGGGCAAACGTAGGGCTTTGTCATGACGGCGAGGGGGGTAACACCGGACTGAGACCGGACTGCGCGCGTTTGAAGCAGGCTGGCTAAGCTTGGGTTGGCGGAAAGCAAGTTTTTGGCTAGCAGTTCTTTGTAGGCGGTCAACAGCTCGGAATCTTTGGGGATATAGCCGATATGCTTAGCCCAGTCTTTTTTGAGATTGTATAGATTGGCCCTAGTTATTTTGCTATGATCACGCAAAAAGAGCGTAAGGCACGATTGTATGTTTGATGAATTAGCCATAATGAAAGAAGTCCAGTCGATGTACGACCAAGTTGGGACATATTTTAGCAAAACCAGAAAGAAACAGTATGGGCAAAAGTCATATAACTGGCCGATTGTCCAGAAATACCTCGATACTTTGCAGGCAGGTGAGACTGTGCTTGACGTTGGGTGTGGAGATGGACGACTGGTGTCCGGCCTCCCCCAAGGCGTGATTTATCTAGGCTTTGACTTTAGCCGGGTCCTACTAGAGTCAGCTAGGATGACTTATCCGGAACGGCAATTTTTGTATGGCGACGTTTGCGACAAGAGCGTATGGGCGAGGTTGCAACAATACGACGCGGTGTTCTCGATCGCTCTACTCCATCACCTCCCAACAAGAAAACGGCAGTTAGAGCTTGTCAGGGAAATGAATCAGCGCGTTAAGACGGGGGGACTTCTCTTTTTGACAACCTGGAATCTATGGCATGAACAAATGGCGCAAAAAGGGATAGAGCGGGAGAATCTTAAGGCCGGGGAGGTGATCGAGATGAAGTTTGACCAAACACCGGGGAGATACGTGGTCGCGATTGACCTGCCGTACCTGACCGGCTTACTCTCCGAGGCCGGATGGGAGGTTCTCAAGTTGGGCTATGACGAGCAAAATCTTGTGGCTATTGCTAGAGGTTAAAGAAATCTATTAGGGCTTGGCGTTCCCAAAGTCCTGTATATTCTTGGTAGTTGTCTAGTTCGTCCAGGGAGATTTTGCCGACATAGAGGCGAAGTTTGTCTTCTGAGCTAAGCTTGGTTATTTTGAGCTCGTTAGCAAAATACATGGCAGGCTTCATGATATCTCCTGGTTCACTTGTATTGACAAAGCCAAACTTGTGCCGACTTGCTCTTTTCCAGGCAAGATCCTGACTCATCCCTGACTCAACCATAATATTGTAGATGTCCCGTAACGACCCTTTGACTCCGACGGAGGTGCCTAGATATTCGATAGCGTGTTGGACCTTGCCGTTGTCAACGACTCCTTTTACGTTGTCTTGGGCGTAACTGGCTAGGCCTTCTTCGGTTGGGAGATAACTTTTTGATCTTTTAATATTGTTGTATTTGCCGTTGAGGTAACGCATGATATGGGTGAGGTCGTGTCTCACTCCACCTTCCATCGAGAACATTTCGTAGTGGATTTTACTACTGACTACTACTTTGTTCTGGTGGTGGTTTGGGCGGGCGTTGAAGCCACTTTCATCTACAATCTCGACTGAGTAGGGGATTTTAAATAATTCGAAAGCTGAGGCGAGGTGACGGGCAAATTCAACGGAAGAACCAGAGTGGACGAGATCGTGACGAGTTTTTATGATTTGCCTAGCCTCGCTCGTGGTTGTGTCATTGATCTCTGTTTCAAAGAGAAGGGAGGCGACAGAGGTGATCGCGCCTTGATCTTGTGCGAGCACCAAGTTGATTAGCTTTTGTTTGAGTGGGTTGGCGGAATAGTACGCCACTTTTCGATCTTGCCAGACATAGCGAAAGTGGGGATGGTATTTATTGGACGCAAAAAACTTTTCGCGCTCTAGTTCTAGGTTGGTAGGGGTGGTGAGAGATAAGAAATCTGCTTTCATAGATAACCTCTGAGCCGAAGGTGGGTTTCGAACCCACTACCTGCGGTTTACGATACCGCTGCTCTACCAATTGAGCTACTTCGGCAGATTAGAGCTAACTTGCCAGCTGTATTATCGCTCAATTTGCAAAGAAAAAATAGTCGAGTATACTTTTTGTATGGCAAGATCCAGATTAAAAAGGATAAAGAGTAAGCGCGCGGGTACGCAGGCGATAGTCTATATAGTATTGTCGGGGCTCATACTTGTTGCGATGGTGACATGGGGGATCCCGGCGGCGGCAAGGCTGGCTGGCCTTATGATTACCTCTGACAACGGCGTGGGGGGCGTAGCCGAACTTTCCCCTACCCCACCTATTCTTTCTGACGTACCAGAGGCGACTAATAGCGCCCATGTGGATGTGTCGGGTTTTGCCCAGCCGGGGGTCGAGGTAGCGCTCGTAGTAAATGGGAGTGAACATAAGAAGATCTTGACCGATGACGCTGGCGTATTTCACTTTGACGCAATCCCTGTACAGGAGGGAGAAAACACGGTACATGCGTATGCAATTTCTAGCCGTGGCAAGGAAAGCGATTTATCGAAAGCCTACACGATTTTGGTCGATAACGAAGCCCCAGAGATAGAACTGGATAGCCCAAAGGACGCAGATGTATACCGCGGGGAGTCGCAAAGGATCGCTAACTTTGTGGGTAAAGTAACCGAGGAGGGCACCAAGGTGTATATCGGGGACAGAGTAGTGATCGTGCAAACCGACGGTACGTTTAGTTTGCCCTACCAAATGATCGAGGGAGACCAGGAGGTAAAAGTACGAGTGGTTGATAGCGCAGGGAACGAGAACGAGGTAATAATCAAGATTCGCTGGGAGCCGTAGCTGATAGAACCAAAACGTAGAGGAGAGTAAAGGGGTAGAAAAGGACATTGTTAAAACAACTTGAGACGAGGAAAAATATCCAGACGTTTTTGTGAGGAGAGGTGTTGTAGAGGCGATATACAAGATATAGAAAACTGCTGAGTCCAAAAACCCCAGAAGTTGCAAAAAGATAGATATAACTGTTGTTGGCGGATTGGGCATGATTGGGGATAGTGGAAGGCGCGATTTCAGCCAAGTTGTTCATGCCTACGCCGAATAAGGGATGAGACATGCCAGTCTTTAGAACGGCAAGGTCGTGAGTAAGCCGCGAGCTAACTGAGTAAGTGCGTAGGAGATTGTTCCCTTCACCGAACCGTTTGGGGAGGAATAATATGAGCACAGAAATAATGGAGATGATCCCAAAAGCCAGGATCTTATTCTTGATCGTCAAGAGAATCGTAATAACCAGCGAGAGCCAGACTGAACGCGCGTAAGTGAAAAGGATGGGGATAAGAAGGAGCGCGGATAGTGAAGTTTTGTAAAGGTTTTGCAGGGCGAAAAAACCGAGAGTTAGAAAGACCCCTGAAAAGGTGGGATCGTAGTGTGGCATGGTGAGGCGGTTCAAGTGATCGTCCCAACCCAGATATTGGGCCCAGCGCATATCGGGAATGAGGAAATACTGGGTCAGACCGATTAGTGCTCCTATTAACACGGGAAGAGCTAGGTAGAACGGGGCGATAATCCTCTTCTTGGCGTAAAGGAGAAAATAAAAGAGTAGGTAGGTCACAAGGCGAAGAGAGTAGAGAGCGTTTAATCCGACTACACTTGGGGGGATGCGAGTGAGCGAGATAACAAGTCCCGCTAGTAAGATGAGTGATAAAACAGCAAACACCTGGAAATCTTTATTGATAATGATACGAGGGAGGTTGCGGAGGTTAAAAACAATAAATATAACTATGAGTAGGTCATGGGAATAAAACGTGAGGGCCCCGACCTCTATCCGGAGAAGCTGAGCAAACCCGAGCGTAAGTAAGATCGCGATAACCAACCACTTATTTAGCGCCCTTTCGGCAAGAGATATAGTTTTGTCCATGTCAGAAAAGAGTGGAGACTCATCATAATCGCCATGACAGCGCCGGGCATACCATCCAAAAATCCGGCGAGCAGTAGGTAGTTTTTGATAAATTTGGCGGGCGGGAAAAATAGAATATGGAAAAGACTACTTTTGATTTTGCGACTATGGCGATACTCAGCTTCGAGGGAAGAATAACGATTGATTTTGTCGAGGAAGACAGCGAGGGAGGGGTGCGGGTAGTGGATAAGAGGATGATGGAGGGTACCTATCCTACCTTTGACTTGCCACACTTCGTGAATAGGACGAGAAAAAGTGCCGGCGGTACGTTTTGCAAGCCGGATAATCTTGAGCGCGCCGTTTTCTCCGTGATAGAGAGTTCTCCCCAAAAAAGTGTCGAGCCTTTTCAAATAGTAGCTGGTATAGATTGTCGAGGTTATTTTGTGCGCTATCTCTTTAGCTAATTCGGGAGGGACTGTTTCGTCGGCATCAACAAAGAGGACCCACTCCCCTCTGGACTTTTTAATTCCTTCGTTGCGGGCCGCGGCGTAGTCTGAGATTGATGGCTTTTCGATGACCACTACTTCGTCGGCAAAGGCGCACGACTTTATCGCCCGAGCGGCATTTTTCCTTGATGCTGTGACTATGATTGCTGAGAGCATGGTTTTCATGATTTTTTCCCTAGCAAGTTTTGCAGGCTTATTTTAAGGATTACTAATGGGTAGAACACAAGCCCGAATAAAAAGGCGGTGGGATAGACGGTGCGCCCGAAATGTTTGAGCGCGAAGAGGAAGTGCGACTTCCATTGGTAGAGTGTGCGGGGGAGAGCGCGAGAGCTAGAGGAGATGGCGTGAGTGGCTGTAACCTGAGGATTAATGTGAATGGTATAGCCCGCTTTTTTTGCCCGGAGGCAAAAATCTAGGTCTTCGTAGTAGAGGAAAAATCGTTCGTCAAAGCATCCAATTCTTTCAAAAAGTTCTCGTGCGATCAACATGGCGGCCCCAGCAACATGGTCTACTGTCAAAACTGTCTTGGGTTTTTGCTCAAAATTGCGGTGCTTTACCATCCCAGTCCAGGGAGAGAATTTACCCCCCCAGTCGAAAAGACCGTGAGAATGGGCGAGAACTGGGGAGACGATGCCGGCGGTGTTTTTGAGAGCGAATGTTTGAGATAGAATCTCGAGCGAGCCAGATTCGATCGAGAGGTCGTTGTTCATGAGAAGAACTGCTCCCACCGACTTATTTTCTAACGCAAGCTTGATCCCCTGATTGACACCACGAGCAAAGCCGACGTTTTTACTGTTATTGATGAGTTTGGTATCTTGGATAATTTTGGCTAGTTCTCCTAAATCGTCTTTGGTGTTGTTCACTAGGATGAGGGAGTGGGGGCCGATCTTTTTCTTTAGCTCATCAAGGCATTTTCGTGTTGTTGTAAGGGATCCATAATGGAGGATGACAATCGCGATCTGCATAACCATATTGTACCCTACAGATAAAACGAGGAAAGCCTTTTGGCGATCTTCGTAGAATCATACTGCGATTCGGCGTAGGCTCTGGCGGAAGATCCTAGTTTTGCGCGAAGGGCATGATCGTTTATGAGTCGAGTTAGAAGACGGAGTAGCTCGTCGGTGTCAGCACTTCGGTAGAGTAGCCCGTTGCCACCCAATACTTCTTTAATCGCGCCTGAGTCGGAGGCTATTACAGGTAAGCCACTTGCCATTGCCTCGACAAGAACCATCCCGTACTGCTCCTCCCAAGTAGGACTGGTGTGGGAGGGTAGGACAAAGATATCGGCCGATTGATAAGCAGAGGTAATTTCGCTGTATGATAGCGTCCGGATTTTGAGATTGGGGAGATTTGGATGGATGTTGCCTTGACCAACCAAAGTGAGAGTGAGTTCGGGGAGAGCTAGCGCCTGCCATGCCTTAACAAGATCCCCTACCCCCTTTTCCTCTACCAGGCGACCTACGAAGAGAATATTTTTGACCTGATGCCTGGGCCTATGTGGTGGAAACCGATCGAGCTTGACGCCGTATGGAACAACGACAATTTTGGAGGGGTCTACCCCCTCTTCGATTAGGGCCTTTTGGGCGAGTTTGGTGGGGGTGTGAAACAGGTCAACGTACTCGTATGCCTGTTTTTTCCAGGACTTTAGTCTTCTAAATTTTTCGTTATTGTGGGGGATGGTCTCCCAGCATGTGCAAATAAGTTTTTTTAATTTGCCCTCTCTTTTTAGAACTACCGCTTGGTGAGTGTAGGGAGTGTAGGTTTCGGCGGTGTGAAAGATGGGCTGATCGGCAATACTCGCGAGTTCGTCTAGACCAAGCAACCATTGATCGCCTCCGATAAGGCGATTGAGTAGTTGTTTTTTGAAAGGGAAACTGGGGAGGTCGCTAGGTGAGCGAAGGCGGATTGTGGGGAGTGAGATGGGGGTGAGGGGGGAGAGGCTAGAGACAACCTTGAGGTCTATTGTCTCCTTTAGCGGGGTGTAGTTTTGGAGCTCAAATTCGTTTGCATGTGATGCGCGGATGATATATGTGGTCATTTGACCTGCCTGATTATTTGAAGGATTTTTTCTTCTAGAGTGAATATAGGCTGAATAATAAAGTTTGTAATAAATCCGAAATGTTTGAGATAATATTTCTTTCTTGAGTCGTACCATGCATTATGCATAATCTTGTATTTGTTTTTACTGCTTGCTCCGCCTTCATGCCGGATTGTTGAATGTGGGCAGTATACAACTCTCATATTTTTCTCATTTGCTCTTTTCCCTAGGTCGACGTCTTCGAGATACATGAAAAATCGCTCGTCAAATCCTCCCAGTTTGTCGAACGAGTCTCTTTTCACTAGTAAGTATGCACCTCCCACAGCATCAACTAATTTATCCTCTCTAGCGTTATATATGTCTGGAGTATCTTTATAATAGAATCTATTATGACCATAATTAATATTCAAGAGTTTACCTAGATTGCTAAATTCTAACAAGCCTATTAGAAGGTTTGGTGATCGTACTACAGTATCGTGTTTTCCTTTTGAGTATTTTGTTACCTTTCCGCCGATTATGTCCGCATCCATCGATACTGCGTGGGAATAGAGGGCCCCTAATTGTCCGGCTTCAAATTCTGTATCAGGGTTAATAAATAGTATATAGTCGGAATCTAATATCTTAGCACCCTGATTACAACTTTTAGCGAAACCATCGTTTGTTTGGTTAATTATCATTTTGATTATATGTCTGCTATGGTTTCGCATAAAGGCTTCTACTTTATTTTTAGTTGCTAGTTTGTCTGGGGATGAATTCTCTATAATGATTGTTTGAGCAACTATATTCACTTCCCGATAAATCGATTCCAGTAATTGTGTTATTCTCTTGGATGAATTGTAAGTAACAGTCACTATGCCGATTTTGTTCTTCATGTGTTGACTTTGTTTTAAATAATATAGTTTAATATCTATGTGTGGTATTTGAAGAATTTAGTGTGGAATAAATGCATTATTCTCTGCTTGTCAATTTTAGTTGTTTTAAAGTTTTTCTTACCACCACCCATACTGAAGGCCTCTCTGAATGTTGAAACCTTTGATAATGGTATACGCTCATTATACCTTTGGAAAAACATTCGTGGTGATGGGATTCAATATGCCAACGAGTCTGGTCGTGATATTGCTATTTTCTCAAGTGAAAGTTATACCACCTTTCCATATTTAAGGACATACGATTTTGGACCTCCTATTATTTCTAGGCTTTCGATTTGGGCAAGTTTCTCGTCAAACACAACTAATCAGGGTGCGGGTATTATTGTCGGGGATGTAATCCCTGAACCGGGAGAGTATGTTAATTTCGATAACTTATTATTTTTCGTTTGGCCTAAGGGAGATGGAACCTTCCATTTGTTTACAAAGTTATGTTCTGTATATGATCCTGATTGTGATGAGAGGCTTCAGCTAATCAATGGTGTATTTGAAATACAATCTAATGCATGGCATAACATTATTTTTAAATATGACGGGGGTCGATATTACGTTTATCTTGATGAGATTTTAAAGTTTGAAACTGTAGCAACAGATCGAATAATCTCTGGTATATCACTTGGGCAGCCCGAACTGGTAGAAACCCCCGCAATCTGGCCAGGATTTAAAGTTGACACGATAGTTGTTGAAAGCCAGGAATTTTCATACCTTTCACAACTTGATACGCGGTGGGCGGGGGAAGAGTACGACCACGCAAGTGAGTGGGCGGGCACAGAGACTGGCATAGATCGGTGGGGGTGTGCTCTCACTTCTGCCGCCATGATTCTTAAGAACTATGATATTAAAAATGCCACGGATGGGGCGAGCGTTGATCCTTCCCTATTAAACTCTTGGCTAAAACAACAAGACGATGGCTATGTTCGCGAGGGACTCATTAATTGGCTGTCCATAACTCGATTTGCAAAAGCTTCCAAACTGGCAGGACAGTCAATGAAAAATTTGGAGTTTGTGAGAGCAAGGTATGACCCCGCGACTGTTTCAAATAATCTCTCCCTTGGATATGCCAATATCCTAGGCGAACTTGGCCATTTTATAGTCGCCCATACGGATAACGGCGAAGCGTATGATGTTGCCGACCCAAGGGATGTGTCTCGAACAACTGCTGAAAAAACGGAAAACTTCCTGACTGCAAATGTTTTTATTCCTTCTGATAGCGATTTATCAAATTGGCTTATTGCGCTTGAGCCCGGGACTTCGGCGAGTTTATTTGACAGTAACAATAACCCGCAAACCCTGGATTGGCAGTCCGAATATATTACCGATACCATCTCAGGCACAAGCTCGGCCCCTATCCAAACCGCCTATCTCCCTAAATTGTCGCCAGGCAAGTATCGGATTGTAGTTAAGGCTGATTATGAAGGGTCGGTCATGGATTTGTACCTCTATGGAATAGTAGGCGACTACACAAAAGAAAGGATTGTCCTCCCCATGGGTGAGTCAAGCTATGAGATAAATTATGACCCGAGTGATATGACCAATACAAGTGTGAGACTCATGGATACGGAGCCCCCGATTGTCGAGATCACCTCGCCAACTGTTAGTTTGTTGAAGGGAGAAGTTACAATTGCCGGGAGTCTAACAGACGCCAATCCGCATCATTATTGGCTAGTTATAGCCGACCATACCGGCAAGGTTGTGGCAGGCCCTGGGGTAGTCTACAGTACTGCAAGTTTTGTAAATCAGCCTCTCTTCAGTTTAAAAACTAATAATTTTCCAGATGGAAAGTACACGATAAAATTTGAGGCCAGGGACGCATACGAAAACAAAAGTGATTTGTCGGTGGAGTGGATGGACATAACTGTCGATAACACAGCACCTGCTCAAGTAAGGGGGGTAAGAATCCTAGACCATACTGGCAAGGATTTGGGATGTGGTGGAGCTGTAAATAACCGCAGTATCAAGGTCGATTGGGAGGACAGCTTAGAGCCTGACTTTGATTACTACTGGTATGACATTAAGGATATTACAAACTTTAAAAAACTCACTAAATCTGAAAATAGTGGTGACATCCGCGATCTGGATGGAATGTATATGTATCGAGTAAAGGCTGTCGACAAAACTGGAAATGTAGGGGTGGCGAGCCCGTGGTGCGAGGTAACTTTGGATAGGGTCATACCTGGTGCGCCGGGGAACCCTTTTACTCTACCAAACCCTACCAATCTACTTACCCAGCATTGGAACTATACAGAGTCATCCGATCAGGTAGGAATTGGCGGATATTATGAGCGAATATATGACGTTCTCGAATCTAACTACCTAACAGATTGGTTTTGGTTGGGGAAAACACTTTCTGCTGTAACAAATCTACAGGAGGGTGAGTGGCAGTTAGATGTAATGAGCGAGGATATGGCCGGGAACCGAAGTGAAGTAAGTAGATCATCTACCCTCGTTGTAGATGTGACGCCACCCACCCTTACCAACAAGACCGAATTTAGTGGTTGGTACACAGCTCCGGTTACTTCAAAGTTTTACTTTGCTGATCCAAATTTATCCTTAGATTATGAAGTCCCTAGTTGTGAAACGGTTGGGGAAGGAAAAGCACGCACCTGCACTACTTTGGCGCTGGTGTGTGATACTGCCGGGAATTGCTACTCAGATCCTCTTGTTTCATCGCCGGCGGACATAGACCTCTCGAATCCGGTTGTCGCCCTAGATGTTTGGGGAAGTACTTTGAGAGGGACTGCGAGCGATAACCTATCAGGAGTCGAGAAGGTCATCATTAAGCTTAGTAAACCAGGAGAAAGCGAGGTTACTGTGACTGCGCTTGGCGCAGAGAATTGGGAATATACGATCGAGGATTATGTCGTAGGCTCTTATACTGCCAAGATTATCGCATACGACTGGGCCGGGAACGCAAGTCAAGAAATTACCAAGGTGTATGACATTAATGCTACTGATAGCTCGGCTAGCTCCCCAGTCGATGCGCCCCCTACTACCCCACTCCCAGAGGAAAGTGTCCTTGGAACAAGTGATGTTGTTGAAATCCGAGAAGAACTAGATGTGCCAGAGGCAGTAGAACCGGGAGAAATTTTAGGAAGTACTAGTGAACAGTCCGATGAAGCGATGCCGACGGATCAGGATCAAAGTGGGTTATACAAGATAGTAATAATGGTAGCTTTGGGATCGGCGATATTTTTGTTGATATTTTTCCTAATGAAAAAGCGTTAACCGGCTCCGCCTCCGCCACCTCCTCCTCCACCCCCACCTCCCCCAGATGATCCTCCGGATGAGCCTGCCCCAGCGGCGCCGTACCCCGAACTAATGCTGTGGCTAAGGCTCCCTAGGACAGAGGAGACCTCGGCAATTGAATGAGACAGGTCGTCTGTGCCGATTACGGTTGTACCCGCCCAATGCTCTGCGGCATAGGTGGCGTTTGATTCATCAAACTTGACGGGAAGAGAGGCCAATGCCTTGCCAGAAACTCCAAGAAGGGTGCCGTAAACCAAATATTTTTCCCAGATGATTACCGAATCGATCATGGCAGACTTTGTGACGGAGTAATCGGTGAGATGTTTTTTGAAAGCCTTCCAACGGGCCACTTCCATAAGTCCTTTCGCCGTCCTTTTTTCGCCATGATGAAAGGTGATAGCTAATACCGAAAAAGTCACGATGGAGATCGAAGCGGTAGCGAACATAAGTGAATTGAGGTAGTCTTGCCAGGGCGAAAGCATGGAGGCTCGCCCCATCAACACCCTTACTACAAAGAGTACTACCCATGTGAGAACCGGGACAAGAAATGGTTTGTGATTCGTATATAGCCGGTGAGATTCTTGGTCAAAATATCCTTCTGCCAGATTTTCCTTGAGCGCCTTTTCTTCAAAAGTTTTTTGAAATTCTTGGATATAGGTAGGATGGGATTTAAAAAATTGTTTGATCCGTTCAAAGGTAATAACCTCTTTCTCAGATCCCTGAAGAGAGATAGTCTTCGCCCCAACGGAGCGAGTAAGGAGGTAGTCTAGGTGGGATTGGATCGAGGAAAGTTCTAGACCAGGCTCATGCGGGTTTAGAACGAGAAAGTAACGGTATTTTTTGATAAGGAAACCCTGTTTCTCATCACTCCTGCCAATACTAAAGCGTTTTTCTTTGACCAAAGAAAGCAGAGTGGCAACGAAAGACTTGGGACTAAGACTTTTGGTACCATTCATTAGCTGTTCTACTTGGGCTGGATCAATATCACTTGGTGGTTCCCACAGAGTCCCCGATAAATTGACCTTTGGCTCGCGAGAATCTTTACCGTGTTTGAAAAAGAGCACAATCTGGGAGAGTGTGAAAACAATGTTAACTAGGATGGTTGCGACAACGACAGCTAAAAGCAAAATTAGAACTAGCGATGAGGAACGGTTTTCTCTAATGGTCCTGGCGATAAATTCATTTTCTTGATCCAAGATGTCTTGCCGAGTAAGTGTTCCCACAGCTCCACCTGTAAAAGTTCCTGAGGGGAGCAAGATGCGCGCCTCGAAGAATTTGCCAGGGACAACACTCGGGGCGTTGTAGTGTACTAGGCTAGAGGAGACAATTGTGACCCGGCCTTCGGCCCCGTGCGCCCAAGCCTGTATTGCCTGACCATCAATCCCATCTGGCAGATGAAAGTTGACAAGGACTTGGAGCTCCGGAATGTCCCACTCTGACCCTACCATTTGCCAATATACCTCGTCGATGTCCTGCCCACGAGTTGCCGCATTTGTGACTGTGTAGGAGAGAAGAAAGGTTTTTTTCGTATTTTGAGCGCGATAAAACCATTTAATGTACGGCCCGTCGTTTTCATTTTTGACATAATAGAATCCGGGCGGACGAGTAGAATCGGCTGGCTCCTGCTTGTTTTCCCCTAGCTCTAGGTAGCAGTTTTTTGTATTGTCAGCAAGTTCACATACTTTTATGTTCTCGATATTATAGGGATCCTTGCGGCCGGTTACGTTCGGATTGGCATTTTGGGAGCGAATTTTCTGAAAGGCAAAGGTGTAGTCACCATCAAAGTCGTAGGTACGAATTTCTTCAACTTGCATAGAGCCGTCGGGGCGTAGAAAGGCGTCAATTGTGACATTATCGATTGAGTAGGACTTGGCTATTGCCAGAGGGGCGTAAAAAAGCGGGAGAGAGACTACGAGAAAGAGGACTACTATGCGCGCTAGCTTTAACACATAACCATTATAGTTAAATCTAACTCACTTGAGAATATGGGAAAGAGTGAGGCGGGTCATGTAATCGAGGTGGACGTGAGAGCTCAATCTTCTAAAATAGTTTCTTGCTTGAGTCACATGGCCGTGCAGGAAAAGATCTTTGATGTTTTTGAGCGTGTCGAGGGTCTTTTGCCGTGTTACGCGGGCTTGATCCGCCTTGGTTAGGTGGAAGGCTTGCCGGTAA
>Ga0075861_106_pt1 | contig 20356 bp, 20 predicted proteins | sample RifGroF2_FD_67963 | JGI IMG/M metagenome (GOLD analysis project Ga0075861, IMG submission 67963) | Microgenomates bacterium GW2011_GWF2_47_9
TGTCAAAAAATTAGCTGTTTACAAACGTAAAGCTACCCTCTCAGTCAAAGAATTAGCCCTCTCCAAAAAATTCTACCTCACTTCAGTCATGACTTCTCTCACCAAAGCCATCTACCTTAGTTTAGATGTCATGCTTGCCAAACATTTCCTAAGTCCGGTTTTGGCTGGCGCCTATAGCTATCTCTCACTCGCTGGCAAAATGGTGTTTTTGCTAAGCTCCATCTTTAGTCAATTCCTAATCCCCTATGCCAGTCGGGACTTGGGATCAGGCAAAAGTCCAAAGACCTCCTTTAGAAAACTGTTTCTCATGATCTCTCTCGTCAACGCGGGAGCATTCTTAGTCTTCGGTCTGTTTGGTTTTGTCACCGCTCCGCTTTTATGGGGCAGTCAAGCCGAGCTTATCGTCCGCTACCTCCCGGCCTACACCCTCGCCATGGCCCTCTTTAGTACCTCATCCAGCTTGATTACCTTTGAGCAAGTCCGCGGTCGTCACCTGTTCCCAGTCTTTGGTTTCATCCTCGCTCTCCTCATGGGGGTCGGGATGTATCTTGAACACCACTCGATTGGCGAGATCGTCCTAGTCGTCTCAATTACTAGTGTAATCTCGCTAGTTGGTATCCTTTTGCTCACCAAATTTTATAGTTTTGCCGTCGACCTTTTCCACGCCTTCATCGATTTTATTGGTCTTTTCCGCCGCATCCCGCGCACCCCGCCTCTTCCAAACGGCAAGCTCAGAATTCTCATTTTTAATTGGCGCGACCTCAGGCACAAATGGGCAGGTGGCGCAGAAGTGTATTTGCACGAACTGGCTCGACGCTTTGTCGAAGACGGGAACGAAGTTACGATCTTCTCCGGCAACGACGGCAAAAGCGCTCGTTTTGAGACCTACGAAGGTGTCAAACTTGTTCGCCGTGGCGGCTTTTATCTAGTCTATTTTTGGGCCTTTGTTTACTACTTTTTCCGTTTGCGGGGCCGCTATGACGTCGTTCTCGATAGTGAAAACGGCCTCCCTTTCTTTACCCCACTTTATGTCAAAGAGCCTGTTTTTCTTTTGATTCATCATGTACATCAGGAAGTCTTCCGCAAAAGTCTCCCGCCACCCTTTTCCTGGCTTGCGAGTCTGCTCGAACGCCGGGTGATGCCATTCGTATACCGTCGCACACAAGTGATTACAGTCAGTCCATCAAGCAAAGCCGATATCTTGCTTCACAAATTAACGCGGGTCACTCCCCACATTGTCTATAACGGAGTAGATCTTAAAAAATGTGTTCCAGGCAAAAAAGCCCTGCGTCCCACCGTGCTTTACCTGGGTCGCCTGACTGCTGTCAAAAGCGTGCAGGTTCTGCTTCACGCAACCTTAGAAGTCCTTGCTCATATCCCTCGAGTCCAAGTTTTGATAGCCGGTGACGGGCCAGCCCGCAAATCGCTTGTTCGCTTGACGAAAAATCTTCACCTTGAAAAAGTTGTACAGTTTGTGGGCCACGTTGACGAAAAAGAAAAAATCAAACTCTTGTCCTCTGCCTGGGTTTTTGTCAACCCGAGTTTGATCGAAGGGTGGGGGATCACCACAATCGAAGCCAATGCCTGCGGTACCCCTGTCATTGCCTCAAACGTAGCTGGGCTAAGAGACGCAGTCAAAAATCCTCATTCCGGATTATTAGTTCCCTACGGTCAACCCAAAGAATTTGGGGCAAGCATCACTCTCCTCTTAAAGAATCACAAAATGCGCGCGCAAATGTCTAAGTACAGCCTCGCCTGGGCTAAAAAGTTTGATTGGGATCAAAGTGCCCAAAAAGCGATCAATATCCTCCGGGCAGGCTTACCTAGAAAGTACAAGTGGATCAAATCCAGTCGTAGTCCCGGCTATCCCAATCTCCTACTTGGCCAAGCCAAGTATAAGGGTAATCGTATTTTCGTCAAAAGCTGGCTCAAGCCACCAAAGTCGGCGCTAAACGAGGTACGTGCCTACCGCCTTCTTAGCTCATCCCTAAAAGGTCGTGTCAAACTACCCAAACTCCTCTTTGTCGATCGCTCCAAAAGCAGGCTTGATATCGGCCTTGAATACGTAGAAGGGAAAACTCTTGGCAATTTTCCCCTGGCCCAACAGCTCTCAGTCTATCGCGAGGTGATTAGCGCCCTTTCCTCCCTGCCAGCTATGGGAACAGGCATATTTGCCAGGCCCGCCCTATATCTAATTTTATCGTTTCCCTACCTAGTTTTTAAAGCTCTGCTAGTCGGACAGGTTGACTGGCGGATAATCATGCAAACAAGCCGATTATTCCTTGGTAACGCCCACACCCTCTTGTTTACAAAAACCCGCTTTGTTCACCGTGATCTCGGGCTCGACAATATTATGGTCACAAATAACTGCATCTATCTCTTGGATTTTCAGTATGCCGCCAAAAGCCTCCCCGAATACGAACTGGCAGGTATTTGGCGTAGCTTGAGTCGTGACGGGCGACTTTCCTCTTCGTTCCTACAAGAGGTAAAGAATGAGTATTGCGTGAACAAGCTATCACTCACTAGGTTTAAGCTCATGTCAATCTATTACGCGGTTCTCGGTCTTACTGATAGTCGCCATACCGAAGGGCGGCTCAATGACTTTCAAGATGTTATCTGGCAGGCTAATCACATATGAAAAAAATAACAGTTACAATCGGTATTCCCGCCTACAACGAAGAAAAAAATATCGCCAAGCTATTGGCTAGCATCTACGCTCAAAAAGAGACGACTTGGGTATTACAAAAAGTTATCGTCTACTCGGACGGGAGTAGTGATCGTACGGCAAAAATCGTGTCCCGTGACAAGCGCGTGACTTTGATTACAAGCTTGCGTAGACGTGGGGTTTCGTTTGCCCAAAATAAAATCATTAAATCCGCCAACTCAGACATCCTCGTTCTCCTAGACGCCGACGTTCTGCCAGCTGGCAACCTGTTTGTGACTCGCCTCATCGCCCCGTTCCACACCGATCCCTTACTTGGGATGACTTCTGCGCGGCCAGTCCCCTTGGGTGCTACTTCATTTTTCTCTCAGGTTATCAACTGGAGTCACGAGGTGAAGACTCACTTGTATGAGGCTCACCCTCACTCAATTTATCTGGTTCATGGTCGCGCGCGCGCCCTGAGTCACGGTTTTTATACCAAACTCCGTTTCCCTGGGCTTATCGCTGAGGATGCTTATTCCTATCTAGCATGTAGTCAACTTGGTTTTGGTATTCAGTACATGGCTACAGCCCGGGTCATTTTTCGCTCGCCTACAAACCTCCGCGACCACCTTATGCAAAGCTCACGGTATTTTGACGGTCGCCTAGAGCTTGCCCAATTTTTTCCGCAATTGCTTATCACAAGATCCTACAAACTATCACTCGCGCTTGTGACGACTGCCTGGCTAAAGGCTTTATTTCAAAAACCAGGTCTGACCGTATCGTATCTTGCAGTTCTTGCCTACTCTCGTCTTGTTAATCTAGCTCACCCCCTACCACAACAAAAAACTTGGGAACCCAGTACTAGCTCAAAAAGTTTATGAAAAAAATAGCTCATCTCAACGTCATCACCAAATACTTCTATCCCGTCACGGCCGGGATCGAAACCAATATCCTTGAGACCTATAGCAAGCTCGTTAACCTTGGCTGGTCCGTCACGGTTCACACCACAGAGAAAAGCTTCAACGAGAAAAAATTGTTAGAGAAAACAGCTACTGTAAGAGGGATCAAAATTATTCGTTACTCACCTTTTGCCTTTGCCTTTAATCTGCCACTATCCCGCCACACCGGTCTATTATGTTTACACAACTTTAATATCTTCCCCCACTCGCTATTTCTATTACGCGCGTTTATTAAAGGTAGGTTTCACGGTAAATCTAACGGGATCTTTCTCACCCCACACGGCGGATACAATCCTGAATGGCCGACCTTTTCGCCTCCTGCCCGCCTCCTAAAGCAGATTTATCACCTGACGCTCGGTAAATTCCTGGTGAATCACACAGTCGACGCAGTCCGCGCAATCTCCCTCTGGGAGAAGAAAGAGCTTGAGGTAAGTGGGATCAATAAATCCAAAATTGTCCTTATCCAAAATGGTCTTGATCCAGTCGCCAAACTCGATCATCGCTCTTTGGCCTCTTACAAAGTCAAAAAGATCGTCGCAGGGTTAGGCTCCTATATTATCGCGATCGGCCGGATCTCACCGGTCAAAAACTACGAGACGGTGCTAAAGGCACTTGCCCAAACCAAAGACCTCAATCTCGCACTCGTTGGGCCAACCGAAAATTCGGCCTACTACCAATCGCTTGTGGAGCTCACTAATAAGCTAGGGATTAAGAGTCGTGTAGTATTCTTGGGAGTAGTGAGGGGAAGTGACAAGTATTATCTTCTCGAACATTCACTCGCGCTCGTACACTTGGCCCGCTGGGAAAGTTTTTGTAACGTAGTTTACGAAGCGATGAGTCTCGGCAAGCTATGCATTACTGCCGACAATACTGCTCTAAGGTCACTCATCCATAACGGCAGAACAGGGCTCAGAGTCAGGACTTTTGATTCCGCGGGACTCGCTAAACACCTGCGCAATCTAGGCCGAAAAGAATCTCTCAAAGTTCAAGATAAAATTCATCAAAATCTATTAAGCCAAAAATATCAAAGTTGGGACCAAACCGCATACCTTATGCACCAAGTTTACGGAAAAATCATTAATAAATATGTCTAAAATTATGAAAAATATTCTCTTTTTTGTTATTCTAAGCGCTCTTTTTGCTGGGATCATCCTCATCTCGACCAAGTCACGTCTCGGTTCACCCGAGATCGGGGAGCTAAATACCCTAGTTTGGACTGAAAATGGTCCCCTCGAATTGAGTCCTGAGCGGGCTCGTTTTGCCCTCCTGTATTCGCTAGTCGAGGACAAGTCCTTCCAGCTTAGTAACGAAGTAGCCCGCTTGGCGACACCAGATTTGGGTTACAAGGATGGTCACTATGTTTCTCTCTTTGCCCCAGGCACCTCACTCGCGATGGTTCCAGGGTATCTCGTAGGCAAACAGTTTGGTGCCTCCCACTTGGGTGCCTCCCTAACTATTGGTATTTTTGCCTTTCTAAACGCCTGGCTCATTATCCATATCGTGGCAAGTCTCTCCGCTCGCCCTGTCGCTGGGGTCATCTCCGCTTTGATCTTCCTGGTTGGGACTCCCGCCTTCACTTATGCCGGCGTAATCTATCAGCACCACCTCTCAACCTTTTTCTTGCTCTTTGTTATCGCCCTCGCCCTAGGAAAGAAAAAAATATGGAAGATTGCTCTTAGTTATTTTCTCTTTGGCACCTCGATCATTATCGATTACCCGAACGCCTTCCTTATATTGCCCGTGATTCTTTACTCTACCTACAGATTCATCTCAAAAAGTCATAAAAATAACCTCACCGAAATTTCCTTCCCCTCGGTCCTCGTCGCCTCCATGTTTACCATTCTTATTCCTCTCCTCATCTACCTAGCCCTAAACCACTTGAGTTACGGCAATGCCTTTCAGCTTAGCAATACGGTAACTCATATTCAGGCTCTAGATGAGGATGGTCGGCCTTCAGCCGGAAGAGGAGCCGACGAAAGAGCTAGTAGTGACATCGAAAATCTTGGTGCTCGTAAGCGCAATGCCCTTAACTTCTTCAAGGCCAGGCATTTGGTAACTGGGCTATATGCCTTTAGTGTTAGCCCGGATCGTGGCCTTCTAGTCTTTAGTCCCGTTATTGTCCTTGGGTTTTTGGGCTTTGGGATACTTTTGCGTAAAAATGCTCATTTTGCCCAAACCCTGCTTGCTGTCGTTGTTCTCAATATTTTGCTATACGCTATGCGTAGCGATCCATGGGGAGGATGGGCCTTTGGGCCACGCTACCTCATTCCCTCGATGTCGGTTCTTGCCCTAGCTCTCGGCGTTCTTATCGCCAAATACAACCGCCATCTTTTATTACTCAGTTTTGTGTTATTGACAGGAGGCTACTCGGTTATAGTCAACGCGTCAGGAGCTATTAGCACTACCGCCAACCCTCCCCAGATCGAAGTCTTGAGTTTAGAGGCGCTCTCCGGTCGACAAGAACGCTATAGCTATGATCGGAATATTGAATATTTGAAAACCGGCAAATCCAAGTCTTTTATCTACAAAAATTATTTTTCCGCTCTCTCGCCTTGGCAATATTATTTATCAGTAGTGAGCACGTTGTCAGCGATTCTCCTTATTCTTATAATTCTTAACTTTAGGAAAAAATCATGAAAATTTTTCTCCCCGAACCAGGCGAAATTGCCCAAATCGCGCAAGACTTATTACGAGAATCTGGTCATCAACTTGTTTATGAGGTTAGCGAGGGACAATCTCATAGTATCGAAGTCATTTTCATAAGAACATACACCGTCCTTAGCGCAAAATATTTGGCCCAGTTTCCTAATCTCGAGGTCATTATCCGTGCCGGTACCGGACTCGACAATATCGATCTTGCCTACTGCCAAACTCGGGGAATCAAGGTGATCTCCTCTCCCGGCGCAAACGCCGTTTCAGTAGCGGAACATGCCTTAACAAGTATTCTTATCTTGCTTAAGAATTATTTGAAAGAGACGGACAGAGTTAAGCTGGGCGCTTGGAGAGATCGCACGCTTATGGGCTCTGAATTGTCGGGTAAAACTGTTGGCCTCATAGGCTGTGGGGCCGTCGGAAAAAAACTTGCGAACTTCTTGCTCGCATTTTCTGTTCGGCTCCTTGGCTACGACAAATATCTAGACTTTAACACTCTTGATCTACCTATTATCAAGAGTTCGCTTCAGGAAGTTTTGTCTCAATCTGATGTAATCTCGATTCAAATCCCCCTCACCACAGAAACGAATAACCTAATCGATACTCCCGAGCTTGCCCTTGTTAAGCCAGCGAGCTACCTAGTCAACGTCTCGCGCGGGGAAGTAGTAAACGAAAGCGCGCTAATTCATGCTTTGGGCAACCAAAAGTTAAAAGGCGCGGCACTTGATGTCGTTTTAAACGAGCCTACTCCCAATCCCAAACTTTTAGCATTGCCGAACGTCATCATTACTCCCCACATTGCGGGTTTTACCGACTCGGCCGACTTGGCAATTTCCGTGGTAGCGGCCCAAAACTTTATTAACTATCTGAAAGAAAAATGATTATCAAGTTTAAACTGCACCATTCTCCAATCACCGCCTGGTTAATACGCCACGCCTTTGTCTTGACGGGCATTGCTCTAAGCCTGATCTCGCTCTATTTTTTCGTCCATTACCTAGATAATGGTTTAGCGCTCCGCTACAACGATGCTAGGAGTCACCTCGATATCGGCAGAAGAGTGGTCGAAGGTCTAAAGCCAGGCCTCGCTCAGCTTGGTTCTGTATGGCTACCCTTGAATCACATGCTAATGGTGCCTTTAATCTGGCACGATTGGGCCTGGCATTCTGGTTTTGCGGGCGCATTCTGGAATATGCTTTCCTTCGTTGGTACTGGTCTCGTAATCTATCGTTTTCTCGAGAATCTAAAGGTTGGGATCCTCGGCAGGCTTGTCGCAGTCGCGATCTTTGTTTTCAATGTCAATATCCTCTACCTCCAATCGACTGCCATGACCGAGATTATCCTCCTTTTCACCATGACAACCGCGAGCTATTATTTACTCAAATGGCATATCTCTGGCCTTGTCCTTGATTTAGTCAAAAGTGCCTTCTGGGTTATGCTCGCAACTCTCGTCAGGTACGATGGCTGGTTCTTATTGGGTATTGCCACTCTCTTGGTAATGAAAAACGTTCTTAGGCATGGCCTAAAGAAAGTTGAGGGAGTAACCTTGCTCTTTCTTACTCTAGCTGGCGTCGGGGTTGTCGCTTGGTTTGCTTGGAATCAATTGATTTTTAAAGACGCGCTCTATTTTATTCTCGGTCCCTTCTCCGCCCACTCGCAACAACTAATCATGGAACAAGCAGGGGCTTTGCCTACCAAACATAATCTGCTTTTGTCTACCAAAGTGTATCTCTACGCACTTCTCTATAATAGTTATACCTATCCTGCCCTAATTTCAGCTATAGGATTGTTTGTTCTCCTACGCGACAAAGTATTAGCGCCAACGGTCCGCACCAGTACCACGATTCTTCTCTCTCCTTTGTTATTCAACATTCTTTCTCTATATCTAGGATTTTCGGTGATCTATGTTCAAGGGATTTCGGGGGACACCTGGTTTAACATTCGCTATGGCGTGATGCTTGCGCCCTCGATCGCGATCTTTGTGGGCTACCTAATTGATCGCGCTCGTCGATTTCGCCTCCTTCTCATTGGCTCTCTCATCTTTGTCCTATTTTTCGCCTTCACTAATCAGGATGCAGTCAGTATTGACGACGCCATGGTTGGTAGTTCTCAGAAAAATGTCTCCGAAGTCTCTGACTATCTGCAGGAACATGCCAAAGATAAGCCTGGCTATATCTTGATCTCGGCGGCCAGTCACGATGCCATCATCTTCTCAAGCGGTCTCCCCATGAGTCGCTTTATCCACGAAGGCACCGGCAAATATTGGCAAAGTGCCCTTGCTTTCCCAGATAGGTGGGCCAGGTGGATCGTCATGCGCACCTACAGCGTTGAAGATCTTGTCTGGGCCGACGTGAGTACAACAAAAGGGTTTGCCATGTACCACAAAGTGAGGAGTTTCCCGTTTGCCGACATCTACGAACTAGACGAGAGTTTATTGAAAAATTTAAACACAACCCCAACCATTTTAAACAACAAGTAGGATAAAATTATGCCAATGCGCTTTGTCCTCATCAGTTTTTTTACGTTTTGTTTATTGGGTCTTACCGGCTATTTGTTTTGGCCGCCAGTTCCGCCCGAGACCCCGTATATCCCCCGCGATCTTTGGAGTATCCGCTCAGTCGATACCATGAAATATTCGCGTGACTTGGCACGGGAAAAACAATCAAGCGCCAGCTTTCAAGAAGTAATCGAGACCCAAACTGCCAAGATTGCCGCAACCGGCGCCACCCATATCGCGCTAGCCACTCCCTACGACGAAGAATTTGTATCCTACCTAAATCGCTGGGTAGCCGAGGCCAGGAAAAATAACCTCAAAGTTTGGTTTAGAGGCAATTTGTCAGGTTGGGAAGGGTGGTTCCAATACCCTAGAGTTACTCGGCAAGAACACCTTCAAGGGGTCGTCGATTTTGTGACGCACAATCCCGATTTATTCAAAGATGGTGATATTTTTACGCCCTGTCCCGAATGTGAAAATGGTGGCCCCGGGGACCCACGAATGACTGGCGACATCGCTGGGTTTCGCGCATTTTTGATCGAGGAATATGAGACTCTTTCCGAGGTGTTTAAAGCTCATGGCGTCGATATATCACTAAGTTACTCAAGTATGAACTACGATGTTGCCCACCTCATTATGGATCCTCAAACGACTAGGGCACTCGGTGGCATTGTAGCCATCGACCACTACACCGCCGATCCCGCGAAGTTGGCCCGCGACGTTTCGATGATCGCAAGAGACTCCGGGGGAAAAGTATTTTTAGGGGAGTTTGGTGCGCCGATTCCCGACATTCATGGCGAGATGACCGCCGAGGCTCAGGCTGAATGGCTAAGAACAGCATTCGCCTTACTAGCAGAAGAAAAAGATCTTCTGGGACTTAATTATTGGGTCAATGAGGGTGGCTCTACTGCGTTATGGAAGGATGGCATTGCACGGCCTGGCGTAGAAGTTCTACATGAATTTTTTACTAAGAAAAAATAGTCCAATAACACACAATATAACATCTGGTATTGGGGTTGACATGCAAGACCCATAAGACTAAAATCAGGCTCACTATGAGACTCAAACTATTTTTCTCCTCTATCTTTATCCTTCTTTCAAGTTCTCCGATTCTTGCACTCGAAGAGCCTAGGTTCACATCCTGCGCCAATCCAAGCGGGCAGATCCAGGTATCTTGGCAAGAAGGGGTACACGGGATTGTGGGGCGTTCTCAAACATATCTAGGGGAAGATACTGTCTACCGACTGAGTGAAACTACCTTAACGCAATGTTTTTGCTCAGACGAAGGTGTTGGGATTCAAACCGATTGGTGGGAATTACCCTTGGAGGGGAACGAGCTCCCGAGCGAGGCCTCTGGCTGGATCTATGTCCCAGACGGAAGTGTCTGGGGCCTTGCTGAAACCAGCTACTTTGCTAGAAACACCGACTACACTTGTCTGCCAGAGAGTCAGCTCCAAAATCAAAGCGAAATCTTAGGTGAGTCAGGTCGAGGAGGGGAAGTACTTGGTTTGGCCGCAACCGGTGGCACACTTGATCTAATATTAATTTTTACCTTTGGTCTATGGCTAATACTGCTCGCCTTAAAAAGACTCGTCAAATAAACTATCTCCTATTGCTTTCAGGCATTTTATGTCTAATGTATGGTTTTGTCCTACTAATGAGGCGCCACACTCCGATTGAAGTTTCGCCAATCTCAGACTCTCCCCAACAACTTTTTCCCTCCACCATCTCGATTCCTTCTCTTGAGTTAATCCTCCCCGTCACCCATAGCGACTTAAGAGACGGTAAATGGGAAATTTCTGACTCGGCCGTATCCTATTTGAGCTCATCGCCGGTTCCAGGGACCAAAGGAAATAGCGTCCTCTATGGGCATAATTGGCCCAGCTTATTGGGCGAGCTAGATCGTATTAAGCCCGGTGATCGGATTACGGTAAGTGGAAACGGACAAGAGGTAAATTACCTAGTTTACTACGTGACGACAGTTTCCCCTTCCGACGTGTCAATCTATGACGATACTACTGATTACCGCCTCACGTTGTATACATGTAGTGGCTTTATGGATAGTAAAAGGCTGGTCGTTACCGCCTTAAAAGAGAATTAACCCCCTTGTTCTCTCTAGATTTTCGTGCCTATAATGAACCATGCTTGTTGACGTTGTCTCTCATGTGTTCCGCTGGTTTACCCCGCACAAAAATAATAATTTCCGGGCCAAAATCCTCCATAATTCTGGCCTAGTTGTCCTAATTGGGATTGTTCTTGGGGTAAATTTATTTGTCCGCCTCTTGGATAATACGTCTCTACACATCCTAGGCTTTACTTCCTCAGTAACAATCGATGAGGTGGTGTCGCTTACCAACGAAAAGAGAGTTTCAGCTGGCCTACAGCCATTGAGTTACAACTCGACCCTAGCAGATGCCGCCCGCCGCAAGGCCGCCAACATGCTAGCCGAGAATTACTGGGCTCACAACTCACCAAGCGGCATCAGTCCATGGCATTGGTTTCAGCAAGCAGGCTACAAATATACCCACGCCGGCGAAAATCTTGCCAAAGATTTTGCCTCCACCGATCGGATGGTAGAAGCCTGGATGAACTCGCCAACCCATCGGGAAAACATCGTTAGTGATAAATTTGATGAAATTGGCATCGCGGTCGTACCTGGTAACTTGCTTGGCGAGGATACCGTCCTTGTTGTGCAACTTTTTGGCTCAACTGGTGGCGGAGCCATTCCCGAGGTGGCCGAGGTAAAGGAAGTAAAAGAGAAGGGCGAGGGAGGGGCGGTAGAAACAGAGCCCGTCATCGCACAGGCCAAACCTCTAGAATCATCAACTCCCGCCCCCACCGTCTTACCAGAGGGGGATTACTCGCTTATTAAATACAATGAATTTGACGTAAAGAGGATAGCCAGCCTTGTTACTACAGCCCTTATGATCTTGGTCTTGATCGGGGACTTGGCTTTTGCTGAATCTCGCCGTCTATCCCGGCGAGTCGGCAAAAACTGGGCCCACATTATCTTTATCAATGTTATCCTTATCCTCACTACTATCGTTAACGCAGGGAGTATTATCTGATGCTTAGTGACATCGCCAAAAATAAAGTTGACTACAGCATCTTGGCGCTTATCTCCGGGTGTTTTGTTGTCTATTTTCTTGCCCAAAAACTCAATCCCAACAATCTGTTAATTGGAAGCGTAATCTACGCCTTTTCCTATCTGCTATGGGGTGTGTGGCACCACCTACGATCTAAAACCCTCTCTCTTAGGATTGTGTTAGAATATTTTCTTGTTTCGACCCTCGCGGTCATTATTGTTGCAACCCTTCTGCTCTAGGGTTAGGGAGGAAATTTTATGAAAGGTGTCATTCTTGCCGGAGGTAAAGGTAGTCGCTTGTATCCCTTAACTTATGCGACCAATAAGCACTTACTACCAATCTACGATCAGCCGATGATCTTTTATCCTATTCAAACCTTGGTCAAAGCCGGAATTACCGAGGTATTAATTGTTACAGGTGACATTCACGCGGGTCATTTCATAAACGTCATTAAGAATGGTAAAGAACTAGGTCTTACTCACGTCGAGTACGCATACCAAGAAGGTGGTTCGGCCGGGATTGCCGACGCTCTCAAATATGCCGAGGATTTTGCCGACGGAGAGTCCATTGCCGTTATCTTGGGTGACAACACAACCGATGCCGACATCGCTCCCGCCGTCAACAAATTCGAGCAAAATGGGGGAGGGGCAATGGTATTTCTCAAGAAGGTTATAGATCCAGAGCGGTTTGGCAATCCTATTTTTGACAAAAACAATCCTGAAAAAATTATCAAAATAGTCGAGAAGCCGTCGTCACCCACCTCAGAGTACGCCGTGACCGGGCTTTATTTTTATGACAATGATGTGTACGCGATCATTAGAGGTCTACGCCCCTCCGATCGAGGTGAGCTAGAGATTACCGACGTCAACAACGCCTACATCGAGCGGGGGAAATTATCCTGGTCAGAACTTGATGGATTTTGGTCTGACTCGGGTACTTTCCACTCTCTCTTTAGGAGCAGTCGGTTTTGGGCGCAGAAAAGGCTTGGGATCAAGTACAAAGAAATCGTGGCCGGTAACGCCATTCCAAAATCGAAAATAGCTTGACAATACCCGTAAATTATCCGAAGATGAGGGTATGAGTAGTGCACCACTCGCCGACCTTCTCCGCCCCGATTCGCTTGACGATTATATTGGTCAAGCCCATTTAGTTGGTGAGGGCGCCCCCATTCGTAAACTCCTCGCTTCAGGAAGCCTTCATTCGATGATTTTGTGGGGTCCGCCGGGGTGTGGCAAAACAACCCTTGCTAGAATTATCGCTCGTTCCCTTTCAGCCGAGTTTCACCACCTCTCAGCCGTTTCAGCAAAGAAAGAAGACATTCGGCAAATCATCTCTGCCAAGGATGGACAGAACACAATTGTCTTTTTGGATGAAATCCATCGCTTCAACAAAGCCCAGCAGGACTTTCTTCTGCCTTATGTAGAGAATGGTGAGCTCACCCTCATTGGCGCAACGACCGAAAATCCCAGCTTCGAAGTGATAGGGCCTTTACAATCTCGCTGTCACACCTACGTCCTCAAATCCTTGACTGAGGCAGAAATTGGCCAAGTTATCGACGCTGGACTTGCCAGGTTGGGGGCCAAACTAGACACAAAGGGGCGAGAATTCTTGCAAACATACGCAAGCGGTGACGCCAGAAAAGTCCTCAATATTCTCGAAACTGCTGAAACAATTTATGGCTCCAAACTAGTTTTTAAAAATCTCGTCGACACGCTACAATCCCCATACCTTCGTTATGACCAGGCTGGAGATGAACACTATGACACAATCTCTGCATTCATAAAAAGCATGCGAGCTTCCCAAGCGGACGCCGCCCTCTACTACCTTGCCCGGATGGTTGTCTCAGGCGAAGATCCCATTTTCATCGCCCGCCGAATGGTGATTTTTGCAAGCGAAGATATTGGGATCGCTGTCCCGACAGCCCTAGTTGTCGCCAACGCCGTTTTCCGGGCAGTTGAAACCATAGGCTACCCAGAATGCGGTCTCAATCTGGCTCACGGCGTTGTGTATCTTTGTAACTGCAAAAAAAGTAGGGCCGTCAACGACGCCTACATGGCCGCCCTAGAAGACGTCAAAAAATATGGCAATCTAGAGATTCCCCTCAAAATTAGGAACGCTCCCACCCGCCTTATGAAAGAACTAGATTACGGGAAAGGATATTCGAAGTACGATCCCGAAAGTTATTTACCTGCTAAACTAAAAGGAAAGAAATACTATTTTGACAATCGTTAACCAAGTATGAGAGAAAGAATCGTAAAACCAGTCAAGGCCTATCTCAAATCAGCCTCCATAAGCGTAGTCACCAAACGCTCTGGCCTGACTATGGAGACGATCTTACTCTTTGTGCTACCACTAGCGATACTCAGGTATTTCCCCCAAATCATCCACTTTCGCCATCTTGTCATGGCCTCCGGTCTTGCCTACGTGCTCTTGATCGCAAGAGCGCTCCATATGACAAGAGAAGAAATGGGTCTTACGACCCAGGGCTTTACTGCCGCCCTCCTCCCGCTTCTTATACCCACTTCTCTCGTTCTCATCTTCTCGGCATACATTGCCGCTCGTCACCCAGCCGAATTCATTTTTCCCGCCATGCTCGAAGAGTCACGTCACCTCAGTATGTCTACCGCGATTTTTCTCTATGTCACGCTCTCCGTGCCTTTGCAGGAAGTACTCTTCCGGGCGTTTTACATCCCACGTCTGGAGCAAATTACCGATAACCGACTCTTCCTGATTACTTTTTCGGCCTTGATTTTTATGCTTGTCCATATTCCGCTTGGCAATTTGCTGATGGTGCTGACGACTGGTTTAATGGGGATAATTTGGGCGGATAATTTTCTTCGATTTCGTTCCCTCCCCGCAATTATGGTTTCACACGCCCTCCTTGGATCCTTCCTCATCTACCTTCTTTACGCTATGTTTTAGTCTCTCCGGTTTGTGTTATACTTGAGCGCATTACTAGGAATCTATGGTCAAAAGGGAGTTTGATATGGCAACCGCTAAAAAAACTGTTAAAAAAGTATCCGTGAAAAAATCAGTCTCAAAGAAGAAGGCAATGCCCGCCGAAACACCAAGCATGGCTGTCGAAATGGTTTCGCCTCCCGCCAAAAAAATGTCCTTGAACCCCAAATTTTTAACAGCCGCCCTCATCATCCTTGGTATCGCCCTTCTCACATACAAATTTGGCCCCTGGCTTGTACCGGCAGTCGTCAATGGCAAGCCAGTTACTAGATTCGAAATGTGGGCCAGAATGGAGAAGTCATATGGTGCACAAACCCTGGATGACCTTGTCAATGAAAAGGTTCTAGACTATGCAATCGCAAGTAGTGGTGTGAAAGTAGATCCCGCCAAAGTCGAAGAACAAATGAAATCACTCGAATCCCAGTTTGAGAGTGTCGGAGGTCTTGACGAAGCACTAGTGCAAAGAGGCTTGACCCGGGCAGAGCTTGAAAAGCAGGTCTCGACTCAGTTAGGAGTAGAAGAAATTTTGAAGGACAAAGTTACCTCCACCGACGAAGAACTCCAAGCAGAGTTTGCCAAAAATGCCGACACCCTCTACAAAGACAAAAAATTTGAGGACGTCAAAGAGGAGGTTGCCCTTTCTCTCAAAGACGCCAAACTGCGAGATGCATTCCTCAAATGGTTTGCCGAGGTCAAAGAATCGGCAAAAGTAAAAAACTTTGAACTATAAAAGCTAGTGAGTCTATTATTCGCCACACTTTTGTTTGCAGTCCTCGTTGTCCTCATTTCTGCCCTCAGAAGACGCCTTGTCTACGAACTCCAAGGCACGAGTTTGCTTTCATTTGGTTCGGCCAAAGGAGGAACGTATATTTTTGCTCTCTTGACCTTCCCCGGGACTGTTCTACACGAACTTTCCCACTGGCTCATGGCTGAAATTTTGCAGGTAAGAACTGGCGAAATGCAGATCCTCCCAGACGCAGAGTCAATGGGCCAGGGTGAGGAAAAACTTGGGTTCGTGATGACTGGTCGCACCGATCCCATCCGTGGGTTTCTCATTGGATTTGCGCCTTTTATTACGGGGATTACGGCTCTTGTCATTCTCGGCTACTTATTAGATACCTTCTGGGGGTCAGCGCCCACATGGCAGATAGCTCTCATCATCTATGGCCTGATCGTGGTTGGCAACAGCATGATTGTCTCAAAAGCCGACAGTCGCAATTGGCCCTTTATGGCGATTATTACCGCCCTCATAGTCGGTGCTCTTATCCGCTCAAAGGTTGTTTTGCCAACCGGATTTTTACTCTCATTAACCCAGATTATGGTGAGGATCGACCAAGTCCTGGGGCTGACTATTTTGCTCAACCTTGCTATGATAGGGGGGTTCTACCTCTTGCGTAGATCTGTCGAGAAAATAACTAAGCAAAAAATAGTCAAGAAAGGCAGGATATGAAGTTAATGGTTGCCGGAGGAGCAGGCTTTATTGGCTCAAACTTTATCCATTACATGCTCGAGAAATACCAAGATTACAAGATAATTAATTTCGACAAACTAACATACGCGGGGAATCTAGATAATCTCAAAAGTATCGAAAACAATCCAGCCTACACTTTCGAACAGGGCGATATCACCGACCTTGCACGACTCAACGAAGTTATCAAAAAACACGGCGTCACCCACCTTATCAACTTTGCCGCCGAGACCCACGTCGACCGTTCTATTCATGGTGGTATCAAAGATTTTGTCATGACCAACTCACTTGGTGTACAAATGCTCCTTGACGCAGTTCGTGCCAACGAGATCGAGCGAATGGTCAATGTCTCGACAGACGAAGTCTACGGCGCTTTGGGTCTTGATGAAGACCGCAAATTTACCGAAAATACCCCGATTATGCCGAACATGCCCTACGCCGCCGCCAAGGCAGGGGGAGACCTGATGTGTAACGCCTACTGGGTTACCCACAAAACACCGGTTATTGTGACACACTGTTCCAACAATTACGGTCCCTATCAGTTCCCAGAGAAACTCATTCCATTCTTTATCTTCAAAGCTATGGCCGATGAACCGGTTCCCGTTTATGGGGACGGCTTGAACGTCAGGGACTGGATCCATGCTATCGATCATTCCTCAGCCCTAGACTTGCTTTTGCACCAAGGCAATAACGGGGAAGTATACAATATCGGGGTCGATAACGAGCGCAACAATTTGGAGATTACCAAAATGATTCTCTCGATTTTAGGTAAACCAGAATCATTACTCACCTACGTAAAAGACCGCCCTGGTCACGATCGTCGCTACGCCATAGATTCCACAAAAATTATGAACCTTGGTTGGCAAGCCAAGTATACCCGCGACAAATTTGCGAAAGGTCTTCAGGAAACAGTCGAGTGGTACCTAGAAAACAAGGATTGGGTCGAGAAAATTCGTAGCCGCATGAACGAAATCAATCAACATATTAAAGGATAATAAACTTAATGGACAAGCTTTATAAACTTTTCACTCTCAAGAATATCAAGGCCCCAAACTTCTTGATGACTCCACTAGAGTTGAAGGAATATATCAATTTTGAAGTCAAACGAGTGTATTTTATTAGCTCCCCGGTCGGGAACACCGGCTCCCATGCCCACCGCCAAGAAGAGGACGAGCTCTTTATCCAAGTTCAGGGGAAATGTACCATTACTGTTGACGATGGATCAGGCCTTTCTGAGATTGAGCTGGTTGGCCCCACATCGGCCATTTACGTCCCCCATCTTGTTTGGCACGGCTTCAAAGATTTGTCCGGGGACAGTATTATTATGGCCATCTCAAGTACCAACTACGATCCTTCAAGAAGCGATTACTGCGAAAATTATGAAGAGTTCCAACAATTAGTAGGGGGTCGTTCATGAGCGATGTTATTCTTGCTACAGGAGCAACAGGATTGGTTGGTTCGCGCTTTGTCGAACTGTTCGGGGATCAATACACAATCGCCAACATGGATCTTACGACCGGCGTTGACATCACAAAGCCCCAAACCCTTGCAGATTTTGCGAGTGACAAATCGGCGCACACCTTACTCCACTTGGCCGCCTTCACGGACACCGCCGCCGCCTTCAAAGAACAGGGGGATCGGTCTGGGATTTGCTACCGAGTGAATGTAGAAGGAACCCAAAACATTATCGATCTTTGCCGCGCCAAAAATCTTCATCTGATTCATGTCTCGACAGATTTTGTCTTTAACGGTGAAAAAAAAGATCCCTATACCGAGAATGATCCAGCATCCCCCATCGAATGGTATGGTGAAACCAAGGCCATGGCAGAAGATTTGGTAGCAAAAAGCGGGGTGAGCTACAGCATTGTCCGGATTGCATACCCCTACCGCGCCCTCTTTGACGCCAAGCCAGACTTGGTTAAGAAAATTCGGCTCGGTCTTTCTAACGGGACACTTTTTCCACAGTTTAAAGATACTACTATTACTCCGACTTTTATCGACGACATCGCCAAAGTCTTCGACTTTATGGTGAAGAACAAGCCCCAAGGGATTTTCCATGCGGTCGGGAGTACTTCGCTCTCGCCGTTCGAGTTGGCACAAAAAATTGCCGTTGTCTTTGGCTTTGACAAAGAACTAGTCAAAGAGGGGAGTCTTACGAGTTATCTTGCCACAAATCCCCGCCCGTTCGCCCGCCACTTATCTCTCTCAAATGCCAAAATTAGCGCCTTGTCTAAAATTACTATGAAGTCAATCGACGAGGGTTTGGCAGAGATCAAAAAACAAGGAGCCTAAATGGCCGCACGTCACAGGTTAATGTTAGCTCTTCTCTTAATTGCTCTAATTCTAGTTGTGCTCAAACTGGCTTTGACCTAACTTAAGTCAGGTCGTCGTTCTTTAGTGCGCCGAGTCGCTTCTTCTTTCCTCCATGCCTCGATCTTTGCGTGGTGTCCCGACAAGAGAATAGGGGGAATTTTCTTACCATCGTACTCTTCTGGTCGGGTGTACTGCGGGTACTCTAGCGTGGAAGTGGAGAAAGATTCTTCTACACTAGAAAAGTCGTCTCCAAGCGCCCCAGGCAGTAGCCGCACCACAGAGTCGATGATCACCCCGGCCGCCAGTTCTCCTCCAGATAATACATAGTCGCCAACAGATATTTCTCGGTCAACGTATTCTCGGATTCGCTCATCAAATCCCTCGTACCTGCCACATACCAAGATCATGCCCTTTGTTTTAGACAGCTCGCGTGCCACCACTTGGTTATATTTTTGGCCTTGCGGAGTCAGGAGAATTACACTTGAGTCTGGATTTAATTTGCTTACCTTTTCGATTGCCGGCACCACTACGTCGCACCGCAAAACCATTCCCGCACCTCCACCATATGGGTGTCCATCGACAGCCCCATATGCATCTACTGCCCAATCTCGCAAATCATGGGTTACGAGCTCAACTAGTTTTTGTTCTCTTGCACGCTTTAAAATACTCTCGGAGAAAAACCCTTCAACGTAGTCAGGGAATAGGGTAATGATATCAATTCTCATAGAGGGCTCCTAATATTTTGTAGAGCAGGGTTTGCTACTTTTGTGTATATCTGGGTAGTAGAAATACTCGAATGTCCCAGCAACTCTTGAATATACCTTATATTGACACCATTTTCGAGCAAGTGGGTGGCAAAACTATGGCGCAGGCTATGGAATGTCGCATTTTTATTGATTTGAGCTTTCTTAATAGCTGTCTCAAACACAGCCTGAGCAGTTCGCGTAGTTAATTTGCCACCTCGCGCACTCTCAAATAAATAGTCTTGTTTATCTTTCTCATCCATCTCAAACTCTATCTGCCGCACTAGCTTGGAGGGGACAATAGTTAGTCTATCCTTTTTACCTTTTCCTTGGCGAACCCACAATGTCAGCGCATATAGTTCAATGTCTTGTACTTTGAGGTTAACCACTTCGCTCACTCGTAGACCGGCGCCATATGCGAGTGCCAGCATTAACCGATGCTTCTTGTTCTTTTCAGCCGCAAGTATCCTTGCGATCTCCTCGCGTGAAAGCACGACCGGTATTTTCTTGTGTCGCTTGGCATAAGGGAATCGTCCACTCCAGCTCTTATTAAGCACTTTTATGGTGTAAAGCTTATATGCGCTATGGTATTGATTAAGTGTGTAAGATGATTTACCTTCCCTCGCTTTCTTGTCCAAGAACATCATTAAATCTGTCGTGCCAATTTCCTCTACACATCTTGAGTACGCCTCGATCGTTTTAGGGCTGTACCCGGCCACTCTCATATACCTTTGCAGGTCACTAATCCCCATGCTATGATTCTATCATCAATAACATTGAGATTTAATTGTTTATGTGAAAGCTTCTTCACATAAACAATAGTTAGACAAAATGCAAGAGTCCCCTCCGGGTTCGCCTGAAATTTTCTTTAGTTCATGAGCTTCGCATACGCGGGGGGAATTGTGGGATAAGCCTTCGGCTTATGCAATTTTGTCGTCTAACCTTGCGTATGCGAAATCCCGCAATAATATAAATGTGGCGGGACTACGCTCACTCACTACGTTTTCAGGCGACTCTTGCACTCTCTCGTCATGTCACGTAT
>Ga0075861_113_pt1 | contig 19293 bp, 17 predicted proteins | sample RifGroF2_FD_67963 | JGI IMG/M metagenome (GOLD analysis project Ga0075861, IMG submission 67963) | Microgenomates bacterium GW2011_GWF2_47_9
GGAAAGTTTTGCGGCAAGCCCCATAATGAGTAGGCCAGAGAGGACAGCCCACCATTTGGGTCCGGCAATAATTAGTTGTGCCAACCAAATCGCCCCAACTACAAGGGCAGTCCCCAAGTCAGGTTGGCGAAAGATAAGTAGGGCTGGAATGGCCAAGAGCCCGATATTTTTGGCAAGGTTAAGCAGGGATCGAGGAGGATAACGATCGAGAAAATAAGCAAAAGACAGGATGAGGAGAGGTTTAGTAAACTCGGAAGCCTGAAAACGAAAACCCAATATATCGATCCAGCGAGTCGATCCCCTGACGTCTTCGCCCAAGATTAAAGTGGCCATCAGCATAAAAATCGCAAGGCCGTAGGTCAGGGGCACAAATGATTCATAGACGTTACTATCCTGTGAGGAGAGGTAGAGCAAAACAATAAGTCCCAGCAAGAGAAAAATGGCTTGGCTAACCAAACGCTCTGGAGCAATACTAAACAACACCGTCAAACTAATTGCCCCTAGGAGAAGGTAGGAGGAAACGATTCTCCAGTCTGGTCGATTAAGCATATCAAATAATAATTTTGAGGCGAGAACCAACTCGTAACTCGCTCGCATTTACTTTGGATTTGATCATGGCTGTAAACTCGCTTGGCCAATCAGGCAGTTCAACAACAATACTGGTCTCAGGAGTGAGTCCGGCGGCTTTGCGCGCCCCTTGAATATCGCGCATGAGATCGCGCGCCCTACCCTCGCTTTTCAATTCTTCGGTGAGCTCGGTGTCAAATTCTACATTTATGGTCTCTGCTTTTTGATATTCTATTGCTTTGACGTTGAGCTCATCTTTAATGAGATCAGAAAATTCGCTTGATAAGTCGACTCCTTCGACTTTGAGGTTTGCCAAAGGTTGTCGGACGCGGATACCCAAGAGTTTGCGAGCTCTGTGACCTTTTTCGACAACATCTCTTACAGTCGCCATATCGCGCTCAAGGTCATGGTCTATGGCACCGGCTTTTGGCCAATCGGTCAGATGAACAGATTCCTTCCCGGTCAAGTTGGTATAGATTCGATCTGTGAGGTACGGCATAAACGGCGAGAGAATAATCGAAAGTTCCACTAAGACTTTGTTGAGGGTAGGAATGGCTGATTCCGCCCTATCCCGAGAACGCCTAATGTACCAAGTCGAGAGATCAAGCACAAACTCTTCGAGAGTTTGAGCCGCTTTGTAGGCATCCCAACGCTCCATCGATTCTTCAACTAACTTCATCGAACTGGCAAAGCGCGATAAAAGCCAGCGGTCGAGGATGTGAGTGGGCTCTTTAAATTCGAGTAAAGTAGGCCCTGACAATCTAGAGTTAACCAAGAAGCGGTAAGAATTCCAGAGAATCAAGTGGAACTGGCGGCGCACTTGATCCGTGACTGAATAACCAAAAAGAAGGTTGGCGGATGGATTTTGCCGAACAAACGTCCAGCGCATAATGTCGACCCCAATTTTTTCTGCTCCTTCGTTAAATTCAATGGCGTTCCCCCAGCTTTTGTGCATTGGGCGGCCGTCTTCTCCAAGCATAGAGGCGTAACCGAGGACTGTTTTGAAGGACGGTTCATCGGCAAGGACCGTGCTCATCGCAATCATGGAATAAAACCAGTTTTTGAACTGGCCTGGGAATGACTCGGTAATAAAGTCACCCGGAAACCACTCCTTAAAGTATTTTTTATCGGTTGTGAAGCTGGTCCTAGCTGTTTCTGGGTCAACAAGGGTAGAGAAGGGAATGATCCCGGCGTCTAGCCAAACGTTCCCAACATCACTAATGCGTGAAACCGGCTTGCCGCATTTTTCACACGATATCAAAACTGAATCGATTTCTGGTTTGTGTGGCGAATGATCGGCAAATTTTTCCCACCCAGAGATAGCCTTTTCATGAAGTTCTTCCCTACTCCCAAGAACTTCAAAATGGCCGCAGGAGCATTCGTAAATAGGCAGGGCAAGTCCCCAGTACCGATTGGGCTTACTTATAAGCCAGTCGTGCATGTTGGAAAGCCAGTCAAGTTCCCGCTCAAGCCCAAACTCAGGGAGCCAATGAATTTTGGCGGCGACATCTTTCATGCGAGAACGGAGGGTTCGGCCATCTTCTCCTTTTTTGTCCATTGCAATATACCACTCATCAGCGACTTTCCAGACTAATTCAGTCTTGCATCGCCAACAGGCGGGATAGCGGTGCTTGATTCTCTCGATTTTAAAAAGACAGTCGTGTCCACTCTCTTCGAGAGACTTGAGATAATCAAGGATAATTTCGGGATGCTTCTTGGCGTTTTTGCCCCCAAACTCGCCAAAACCTACGCTCAGGTAGTTGGCCTCGTCGTCTATGACGGGAATCATGGGTAGGCCACGAAGTAAGCCCAGCTTAAAGTCTTCGCTACCGGCAGAGACGGCGGTATGGACAAGCCCGGTTCCTTCTGCGGGGCTAATCGGCAAGATAAGCGGATCGGTGGCGATGACCGAGTGAAAGGTCTCGGGATTTTCTTCTTTGGTACTTTTCACGGCCGGCAAATGATCAAAAGGAGCGGTGTAATGGAGGCCAACGAGCTCACTCCCCAGAACACGTGAAGAAATGGTGTGAGGAGTATCGCCAAATACGCGCTCGACAGCCTCCTCCGCTAGCCAAAACTGGTTTTGGTCGCTCCCTTTGACTCTGGCATAAGTGAGTTTGGGATCGACAGCTACGGCGATGTTGGCTGGAATAGTCCAGGGGGTAGTAGTCCAGATTAACAAAAATTCGTTTTTTCGACCTACTATCGGGAGTTCTAGGTAAACCGAGTCATGGACCAATTCTTTGTAGTCCTCGGTGAGCATTTCATGCTGAGAAATGGCCGTCTGACAACGAGGACACCAGGGGACAGAGTCGTGACCTTTGTAGATCCAGCCTTGCCGGTGACATTCTTTTAAGAAATGCCAGATCATATAATTATTCTCATCGGACATGGTGAAGTAGGAGTTGTCCCAATCCATGAAATACCCAAGGCGCTTTGATTGTTCGGTTTGGATGGCGGAAAATTTTTTGACTCTTGCTTTGCAAAGCTCAACGAACTTGCTTACCCCAAATTCTTCTATCTGCTTTTTATTGGTGAAACCAAGTTCTTTTTCGACTTCGACTTCGACCCAAAGACCTTGGCAATCGAAGCCATTTTGAAAGCGTTGTTTGAATCCTCTCAAATTCTTATATTTTTGCCAAAGATCCTTGTAGGTCCTGCCCCAACCATGGTGAACGCCCATGGGGTTGTTAGCTGTAATTGGGCCGTCGAAGAAGGTGAAATGTTTGTCGGACTTATTGTTTTTGGCCAGATATTTTTTGACGATCCCATCGTCATAAAAGTGAGTGAGGAGTTTTTTTTCTTCCGCGACAAAATCTGGATTACTGCTTACTGGCTCGGGTTTATGTTTGGACATTTTTACGCTCCTTTTTATACAAAAAAAGACCCATATATGCTAAAGGGTCTAGAGAGACGGTACCACCTTTTGTTTAACTTAAAACTGCTGTCACGGGCTTACCCGGGGGAGTCTAGTGGACACAAAGAAGTGTCTTTCTTTCCCCTGCTCGTCCAGTGATAGTGGACTACAGCGCATTTCTAATACTGACAGTATAGCAGAGTGATCAAATTACCACTATTCTTGAATAGTGCTCGGCACTATTCGCTCTAGGATCTCGTATGACCCGGCCCCAGCCAAAAAACCAAGGAAGGCAGGAATGGTGGCCTGGATTATCTCTGGACTCCAGTTAGTGACGATTCCAATTATGATGTTGACAGCCGCTGTTTCAAAGAGCGGGAACAGAATTGCTAGTTGTGTGCCTGCCTCTTTGGAAATGAGCTCTCTTTGATGTAGGGCGTCAATCGCTTTCCGGTTAAGAGTCTGCATGCAAAGTCCAGCGAGGTAGGGCATGGCTAAAGGATTTTCAGGCATCCCCTGATTATATCCCATAGGAAATTGGATGTAAAGATATCCCCCCTATTGATTCTGGCGCAGGAAGGCGGGAATCTCGAAAGGATCGTCTGAGCTATCATTATTTTTCGGGGTGGGCGGCGTCGAATCGTCGTCATCCTCGTCATCGTCATACTTGATTTCTGCCGGACCAGCGCTACCGATCGAATATCCCGCAAATCCAGATCTAATGTTGTCAAAACCGGTTGCGATAACCGAGATTTTGATCTGATCACCCATGCTTTCATCAATGGTAGAGCCAAAGATGATGTTGGCATCTGGGTCGGCGTGTTGGGAAATGAGTTCGGCGGCGGAGGAGACTTCGTTCATGGTAAGGTCGGAACCGCCCGTAATATTGAAGAGAATCCCTCGGGCTCCGTCGATCTTTACCTCGAGAAGTGGAGAGGAGATGGCGGTGCGGGCGGCCATCGTGGCTCGATTTTCACCTGTACCAAGACCGACCCCCATAAGGGCGGTCCCTGCGTCGGTCATGATGGCACGAACATCAGCAAAGTCAACGTTTATTAGGCCTGGGACAGTAATTAGATCGGAAATGCCCTGCACTCCCTGACCAAGAACGGAATCGGCAACCCGAAATGCTTCCTGGAGAGTCATTTTTTTGTCAACTACATCAAGGAGTTTTTGGTTGGGGATGACAATGAGAGTGTCAACTTTCTCTTTGAGCTCCTCTATCCCCTCTTCGGCGACGGTCATCCGCCTGATCCCTTCGAAGGCAAATGGTTTGGTGACAACAGCAACGGTGAGCGCCCCCGCCTCTTTGGCGATTTCAGCAACGATAGGAGCCGCCCCAGTCCCCGTACCACCACCCATCCCGGCCGTAATAAAAACCATATCGGTGTCAACGAGCATTTCCTTGATTTTTTCACGCGATTCTTCGGCGGCTTGCCGGCCAATATCTGGATCTGCACCACTACCTAAGCCTTTGGTGAGATTTTCGCCGATCTGAAGCTTGCTTTCGGCGGGGTTGGCAAGAAGGGCCTGAGCATCGGTATTAACTGCCACAAACTCGACACCGCGGATTTTACCAGTAACCACCATACTGGCTACGGCATTGTTTCCACCACCACCCACTCCCATGACTTTGATCTTTGCTACTGCGTTAATGTCTGGTTTAACTAGTCCCATAGGTATATCCTATCATAGATATATTCAAATAATTAGGGCAGAGGCAGGGCTAGGGCAGGAATGACTTGATAAAATCAACTAACTTTTTAGCTGAACCTTTGACGTTAAAAGATGAGGAAATTTTGGGTAAGCGAGATGAGCGAGTAGGTGCTTGCTCACTTTGACGGGCAGTAATTTGGAGTAACCCGGCAACACAGGAATATTCGGGAGTTTTGATTTCGTCGGTAAGACCCGTGAGTCCGCCTGGGAAACCAATCCTCGACTGCAAGCCTAAGACTTTGCGGGCAGAATCCTGGACGTTGTAGGTGAGTGATCCGCCACCTGTAATAACAAGTCCGGCAGGTGTTTTGCCAATTACCCCACCTTTAACAATCTCTGTTTTCACAAGTTCAAATATTTCGTTGAGCCGGGGCCTAACGATCCCTTCGGCCACGGCCTTGCGGGAAATTTTCTTCGGCCCGTCTTTGATTCCTAGTTTGTAAAGATCGATTTCGTCGGCGGTTTTCTTGGAAGAGGGATTTTTGGGGTCCAATACTTTGGAGGGACTATCTGTCGGAGGCAGATTCTTTTTGATTGCCTCGGCGGTGTCCAAGCTGACCCGGAGGCCGATCGCAATGTCGTTGGTGATGTTTTTGGCACCAACTGGAATGACTGCCGAGTGACTAAGCGCTCCCTCAACGTAGGCACAAATACTTGTTGTCCCTCCACCAATGTCAAGCAAGATCACACCTAGTTCTTTTTCAGTATCGGTAAGGGCGCTTTCGGCTGAGGCTAGACCAGAAAAATTGATAGCTTTGGTATCTACCCCAATTTCGGACATGACTTTACTCAAGTTTTTGATGTTGACGCTTGAACCTGTAATAAGGTGTGCCGAAGCTTCTAGCCGGACGCCGGACATCCCGACCGGGTCCTTGATCCCCTCTTGGTTATCGACCAAAAAAAACCGGGGAATAACGTGCAGGATTTCTCTGGCGGTCGGCAAAGGAATTGCCTTGGCCGCCTCAACAACGCGTAAAACGTCGTCTTGGGTAATTTCGGCGTCTGGATTTTGGACCGCGACAAGTCCTTTGGAGTTTTGAGACTCGATGTGGATACCAGAAATGGAAACAATCGCGTCACGGAGAGAGAATCCCGCCATTCGCTCGGCCATTTCGACGCTTTCGGTGGCGGCGTCTAGGGCGTCTTCGATGTCGACAACTTGGCTTTTACGAATCCCTTTGCTTGTAACTGAGGCTACGCCGACGACTCTAATTGTGGAGTCTTCTTCTCCTTTAGTAGCGATGACAGTAGTAATCTTGGAGGAGCCTAGATCAATGGCGGAGAACTGTGTTACTTTTTTCATCTATTTTGATTCTATCACAGGATGAGCGAACCGAACGTCAATCGTACGGGACTCAGAGATAATTGTAGGATCAGAAAGTACAGCTTGCAAGGACTGAATTTGCACGTCAATATCCTTGTTGGTTGTGAGAAGAGCTTTTTGGGAACTGTCGAGGGAGAGGGTGATCGTTTGATCGGTCAGCTCGAGGGAGTTGGCTGAGGGAATATCCTGAAAAAGACGAATTGTCATGTCGAGGGGGCGGGTAAGTTCTTCACTAACCGGGGCACCTGGACGGATCGCTGGGAGTGAATCCACCAAAAGGACGGGACAGTTGGGGTGGGTGTTCTTGAGGGAAATTACCCGATATTTATGGTCGAGCACTACCCATTCATTTTCGACCCCCTTGAGCCTTATCGCAACTACTGGGTAGACGGACTGCAAGTCAAACTTGAGTGTTTGAGGGAGAATTTTTACTGAACTGGCACTTCTTACCGTATAGTCCCCGGCGGTAAGTTTGGCAATGATTTCTCCATCCTGATAGCGAAAGATGTTTTCCCCTTTTAGCTTGTCTAGTTCAAACAAAATATTTTGGTTAGAGCACGGTTCATAGTCTAACTCACACTCAACTTTGGTAATGGCAAAAAACTTGGAGTAGAGGAACAACCAAAATAGGAAGATAATAAAGCCGATCGTGAAGACAGGTAAGAGGTATTCTACCGTGAAGACAAAATATTTCGATTTTCTTGCGTGGGTGGGACCTATTTCTTGCATAGTTAAACTCGTCTTATAGAAAAGATAGCAAGTCTGAGATAAGTTTGTGACTCGCGTCTTTTGGGAGCGGGAGGGGGGGCGGGGTAGGCGCCCCGAGTTTGCGATCAATAAGATCCGTTAACGCCTGATAGGAAAGCTCGGACTCAAGAATAATACTTGAAATCCCCGCACTCTCAAGCATTCTAGCGTTATGTAGCTGTTCTCTTTTGGGAGTCGCGAGGAACGGAATCAAAATGGATTTTTTGCCCAAAATTCCCAGTTCATAGGTAGTGTGCGCACCTGAACGGCCAATGACTAGATCTGAGGAGGAAAGAAGGGGTGCAAGTTCATCCTCATCGAGATATCCTCTAGGCTCGTATTTGGCGGCCAAGTCGGGGGACAAGCTCTCATGCAGGTGTTGCGCTTTTTGGTAGTCGCCAGTCGCCGAAGAAGTCCCGGTTTGGTGAACAAGATTGTACTGGGAAAGTAAGGGTTTGAGGTGAGAAAATATGAGGGAATTGATGGTGTGAGAGCCTTGTTTTCCCCCTACAATGAGAATGGTGGGAGAGGAATTTTTGAAAAACTTGCCTGCGTGCTTTTCGAGCAGTTTGTCCCTGAGGGGCAGACCAACAACTAAAGCTTTTTTCTTGTCGAACCAGGCTAAGGAAGATTCCCAGGTAAGATAAACTCGTCTTCCAAACCGAGCGGCGAGTTGGTTGGCCGTGCCTGCCACCGTCGTTTGTTCGTGGATAAATACCGGGATCTTGATCGAGTAGGCGGAAAGCGCTGTGGTGAGACCTAGATAGCTACCAAATGATAAAACACAATCAGGCTTGAGACGCCTCAGGAGTTCGTGCGCTTGGTAAAGCCCGCCGGGAATCTTGAGGAGACTTGATAGCTTTGGCGCCCTCCCGATCTTGCCGGCGTTTAGTTCAAAAAAGGGAATGCCAGCACCTGTTACTTCGACATACTCGGCAGAGTCGTGTTTATCAAGATGTGAGGCATAGCGATGACCAAACCAGATTACTTCGTGCCCCAGGCGAATAAGGTCCTTGGCGACGACGAGGGCACTATTGTGATGACCGCCTGTCAGGATAATTTTCTTTTTACTAGTACTTGTACTCATAATTTTTCATTCCGGGCCACGCCGAGGGCGGCTCCGATACCAAGTAAGACAGTAACCAAGGCCGAGCCACCGTAGGAAACAAGGGGGAGAGGGATGCCGGTCAGAGGGGTGAGAGCGACCATGGCGGCCAGGTTGAGAGTAACTTGTACCCCGATCCAAGTCGCGATTCCACCTGCCAAATTGGCGCTAAAGGTGTTTTTGGCGCGGGTCGCGATCCTAAATAAGAGGGAGATGAGGTAGATAAAGCCGGCAATCAAAATAATCGCTCCGATAAAACCCATCTCCTCCCCCACAACCGCAAAAATAGAGTCGGTCGTAGATTCGGGGAGATATTCGTATTTTTGTCTCGATTTGCCAATCCCCACTCCCCCTACCCCGCCGGAGCCAAGAGCAAGAATTACCTGCCTGATATGGTAGGAACTACCAAGAGGATCTCGGGCCGGATTAAGAAAAGTGGTAAGACGGGCTAAGCGATAGGGAGCTAGCGCGATAAGGATCGTGCCGGCAATAATTCCAGCACCAATAATAACTGCCAGGTTTTTGAGTGGATGACCCGAGGTATAGTACATGGTAATTGCGATAAGCGTGACGACTATCGTGGTCCCCAGGTCAGGCTCCAACATGATGAGACCTCCTATAACCCCAATGAAAGCCAGAAATTGGGGAACGGTGACGTTTTTTTTCGATAGAAGGGAGGACAAGTAGACGACCTCAATAAACTTGATGAGTTCCGAGGGTTGGAGAGTGCCCACAGGAAGCACCAGCCAACGCCTGGCACCTTGGACTTTGGCACCAATGCCGGGAATCACAACCAGAATTAACAAGGATAAGCCAAGAAGTAATAGTGCTGGGGCGTATTTTTCCCAGGCTTTTGGTGGAACCCGACTGGCTAAAAGTAAAATTGCAACCCCAATAAATGCCCATTTGAGCTGGAGGGAAACAAAGTACCATTTCGTCCCAAAGTCGCGTAGCGCCTCGGCCACGCTCGCACTATAGATCATGATTAAGCCAAAACCAAGGAGAATAAGGGTAAGTACTAATATCTTGGTGAAAATATATTCGCTGGTTTTTTTCATGTGTTCAATTTTTTTATAGATTCATTGAATTGATCACCACGGTCGAATTCGTTTTTGAAAAGATCAAAGGAGGCGAACCCAGGAGACAAAAGAATCTGCTCCTGTGCCCTGGCATTTGTAAATGCTAGCTTGACAGCTTGCGGCATAGAATTAGCGTACCCCAGGATTTTTTTGGAGCAAGCTCTATTTATGGCTGACAAAAACTCGGTATTATTGTCAGATCCCAGAATGACGATTTTTCTTACTTTGGGGCTATTGGCCAAGAGTTCGATCATATCGTCGATTGGAAGATTTTTACTTTCCCCACCCACAATAATTATGAATGATCCCTCAAGGGCGTTAATGGCTTTTATGGTTGCGATTGGGGTTGTTGAGGTGGTGTCGTTCACAAACGCTACGTCTTGTAGACGAGCAACTGTCTCAAGACGATATGGTAAGCCGGTGAACGTGCGGGCAATGTTTCTGACAAGATCGCTCGAAATACCGAGATGTTTGGCAAGCGCAAAAACTGCCGCGAGGTTTTCCCGATTGTGCTCTCCGATCAGCTTGACTTCAAGGTCGGGAGGCAGATCATCCTCGCTATAGTAAAGTAAATTGGCTGGAGTGAGCTTGCCGAGCTTTTTGGCTCCTTCGTTCCCTTTGTTTACCAGGGCATAGTCTCCCTCTTTTTGGTATTTGGTGATTGAGCTTTTGTCGGCGATGTAGGAAGACATATCGGGATAGCGATTGAGGTGGTCTGGGTAGATATTGGTCACAATTGCGATGTGGGGAGAGAGATTAAGTTCGTGAAAGCCCTCTAGCTGGAATGAGGAAAGCTCGAGCACGGCGTAGTCAATATCAATAACTTGGTCGAGCAGGGCAAGACCGGAAGTCCCCGGAATGTTGCCTCCCTGAACTACCCTACCTGGATAGGCCGATTGCAGGAGCTCGAAAACTAGTGCTGTTACAGTAGATTTACCTCTAGTGCCCGTAATCGCAATCGTTTTTTGCCTGATTTCTTTTACTAGAACCGCGATGCTTGTCAGCACAGGCTTGTTTTTTTGACGTGCGTACAATAATTGTGGCTGGTTGGGTGGGACGGCGGGATTTTTGATAATCATATCCGCCCAGTCGATGTCGATATCACGGTGTGATCCTTCGACTACTTCTATTTCTATGGGGAGAGAGGCGAGGTTCTTCGGGTCTGTTACCCGAACTTTGGCCCCGTGCTTAGACAACCAGAGTGCGTCACCAAGTCCTCCTCCCTGTAAGCCTAGACCGAAAACGAGTACTTTTTTGTCTTTAACGTCTCTTTGGAAACTCATAGAATGATCTTCTTCGCAGATACTTTTAAACGTAAATATGACTGAACTTGTGTGTTTAATTTTAGCACTTGTCCCGTTGTGAAAAACTCGAGCTTCGACTCCTTGATACTGCCTAACGGTAATTCAAGGACTTTAACCAACTGACGAACTACGGCTTGGGAGGGGTCTAGGAGCATAACGCTCGGGAAAGTTTTTTTAAGATCAGCTAAAACGAGTGGGTAGTGAGTACAGGAAAGGCCGATTGCCTGCAATTTTTCTTTTTTCACCAACTCCCTGAGATGAGTGATTGAATCCAAAATTTTCGCTTGATCCATTTCTTCGATGGCGGACACTAGTCCTTTGGGAGTGTGAAGAATAACGTTGACCCCGTATTTTTTAACTAGGCGACTAGTATGCGGGGAGTCTACGGTGCCACGAGTTGCCAAAAGAAGTGATTTGGAAAACTTGGCCAAGGGTTTAATCACCGGCTCAACACCAATGATTGGAAACTGGACCATCTGGCGGAGGGCATGAACCCCACTCACAGTTACGGTATTGCAGGCCAAAACCAACGCAGAAGGCGACAGAGGCAGAAGGTAATTTATCAGTCTTATTAGTCGTCGATTGATCCAAGCGCTTGATTTTGTCCCGTATGGAAATTGAGCTTGGTCGGCAATATAGATTATTTTTTGACCAATTTTCTTCTCTAGAATTTCTCGTAAGATGCTAAAACCCCCGACTCCAGAGTCAAAAACGACAATTAGTTTGGTCATGCTACAAAAATGCCAGCCATAGTCCAAAGATTGCCAAAACAACTCCAGCCAGCCAAGCACGAGTGACAACCTTGGGTTCTTCCCAGCCTATGGATTGGAGCCAGAGATGGAAGGGGGAAAGTGGAAGGAGCCTTCTTTTTAAATACTTTTTGAATAAAAATCCCACCAATGATAAATACGGCCACGATTTTGCCGAGCAGAAGCCCGATTACCGCCAAAGTTGCCCCAAAGGAAAGGGCGCCAACGTCGCCCAAAATAATCCGGGCTGGATAGGTGTTGAAATATAAGAAGGCAATAATCCCGCCTAGCCAGAGGGCGATAAAAAGGCTGATCGGGGTGTCGAGGATAGAGACCGAGATAATGATAAGGGCGATCAGGGTAAACAACAATACTCCCCCTGCAAGGCCATCCAGGCCATCGGTGACGTTGACGGCATTACTAAAGCCAGTAATCACCAAGGCCGCAAAAGGGACGAAAAACCAGCCCAAGTTAATTACTCCAAATGAGGGGAGGTTAATAATACTGATCCCCAAGACCTGGTACATGTACCAACCCATGCCTAGCCCCAAAATCAATTGACCAATAAGCTTGGTTTTCCAGGTAATGCCAACATTCTTCTCTGTACTCCCAAAAAACTTGATCACATCGTCATAGAGTCCGAGCAAGCCAAAAAGGATAAAGGCGGCAAAGATAATGTTCATCTCGGCTCGGGCAGGATAGACACTTGTCATGTCGGCTCCTACCAGACGAAGAGTGGTATTGACAAGAAAAAAGAGAATTGTGGTTGTCAAAATAATGAGCAGTCCCCCACCAACAGGAGTGCCTGCTTTTTTGTGGTGAAGTTTGTCAAAAATCAAGTTAACAGATCCCATGATGTCGACGGTCTTTCGCCCTGGGCGCTGGAATTTGAGACCGTAGAGGAGATTAATGAATGGGACTATGAGCGCGGCATTGATGGTGAATGAGAAAAGGAGAAATCCAAGGAGAGTATTCATATAACAATAAGATTGATTACTCTTGGTAAAAAGATAATTAGCCCCACGACAAGTGCGAAAATCGCCGAGACCAAAACCGACCCGGCCGCGACATCTTTGGCTTGTTTAATCAGGGGATTTTGTTTCCTCGAAATGGCGTCTGAGGTAAACTCGAGAGAGGTATTGACTAGTTCGGCAATGAGGACGACCGTGATTGTAAGAATCAAGAACAGCCACTCGATAATCGAGATGGCAAAATATAGTCCGGCTAGCGAGGCTAAGAGCGCGAAAAAAAGATGGAGACGCAGATTAATTTGAGTTTTCAGGGCAGTCCAAATACCTACCCCCGCGTGCATATGGTCAAGTATACATTATAGGGACAAAAGATAACTCAAATTCGCTCGATATTAGCTGAAAGGTTTCTGAGTCGCTCGTCAAAGTTTTCATATCCGCGATCGATGTGCTCGATATTGTCAAGAAAAGAGGTCCCCTTGGCAATTATCCCTGCCATAACCAAGGTTGCTCCGCCTCGAAGATCGGGGACTGTTGAACTTGCCCCAGCAAGTGGGGTCGGACCAGTAATTCGGGCGGCGTGAAAATTGGGTGTTTTTTCCGGCCAATCAAATTGATATTTCTTGGGAATCTCCGGATCTGTAGGATTGTAAAGCTCGATTTTAGCCCCCATTTTGTTGAGCTCGGAAGTGAAGGCCAAGCGGTTGTTGTGGACTGCCTCAAGAACAGTCGAGACTCCTTGGGCCTGGGTCATCATAGTGGTCCAGAGGGGTTGCCAGTCAGTCATGAAGCCTGGTTCTGGGGTTGTTACAATGTCGGTTGCGACGAGGGGTTTGTCGTACCAAAAACGAATCCCGTAGGGCGAGACCTCGTAGCGTCCACCAACAGTCGTCAATTTTTCTAGGAAAAAGCCCATGTGATGAGGGTCTGCCTCTTCTACAATAATGTCCCCCTTGGTTGCGATCGCCATAGTGGCATAGGAAACGGCTTCGTTGCGGTCGGGCATGACCTTGTGGGTCGCCCCGTGTAGTTTGGATGAGCCTTCGATTACGATTGATTCCCCTACTCTTTTGATGCTTGCCCCCATTTTGACTAGAAAAGAGATGAGATCGTCTACTTCTGGTTCCTGTGCGGCGTTTTTGATAACCGTCTTGCCTTTGGCAAGAACGGCGGCTATGATCACCGACTCGGTACCGGTATGTGACTTTTTGGGGAAAGCGTACTCGGCTCCGTAGAGACCTTGCTTTGCGATTAGCTCAATTCCTTGACTTGATAAGTTTACTTTTGCTCCCATCGCCTCGAGCGCCGCAATGTGGCGGTCAACGGGGCGATCCCCAAGTGAACATCCCCCTGGCAAGGGGATCATGGCTCGTCTTTTTTTGTTGAGTAGAAGCCCGGCAAAAAGGGTGGCGGCGCGGGATTTTTCACCGGTAAACTGAGGAATGGTATCGGTTGAAAGTCCGTTCCCAACAACATAGACGGTATTGTCCCCGGGTCTTGTGCATTTGACTCCGATCGCCTGCAAGGTCCGGAACGTGACGTCGACATCCCCGATGTTACTCATGTTCAACAGGCGAGATTCGCCTTCACCAAGGGCGGCGGCAATCATCAGTTTGAAGCTGGCATTTTTGGCTCCGCCCAAGCGGACTGCGCCTTTAAGGGGTGTGCCACCGATGATCTTAAAACTGCTCATGCAAGAGGGATTGTAGCCTAATAACTAATTTTCTCCAACCACGAAAACTTCCATGGTCAGATCAACGCCGAATTTGGCCTTTACTTTTTGTTTGATCACACTTACCAAATCCATGACGTCTTTAGTAGTTGCACTCCCGTCGTTGACAATAAAATTGGCGTGCCGGGAGGAAACTACTGCTCCCCCGACCCTCTCCCCTTTGAGACCAGCTTTGTCGATAACGTAGCCGGCAGAAGTGGTGTGGTCTGGCGTACCTAGACGCATTGCGTCTGAAAGAGGGATGTTGCGGAAGATACAGCCAGAGCTAGGTGCGCCCAAAGGCTGAGTTGAGGCACGCCTTTTGACGGCGGAGGTAGCCACCTCCCAAAGCGCCGCTTTGTCACCGTGCTCTAACTTAAACGAGGCTGAGAGAACTACCTCTTTGGTATCGTGGAGAATAGAGTAGTCGTAGGCAAATTTGAGATCCTTGTTTTGGTAGGTCTTGATATTTCCGTCTTTACCGATTACTTTAACCTCACTAATGTAGTCGCCAATCAAGATATCAAGGTGATGTGAATTGTTATATACAGCGCCCCCGATGGAGCCCGGAAGACCCAACATCTTTTCAAGACCTGCCAGTCCTTGGTCAAGCGTAAAACGAATCAGTCTGTTTGAAGGGACGCCCGAGTCGACCTCGACTAGGACATCTTTAAGATTTAGTTTCCCTTTGAGGGCAGAACCGGTAAATCCTTTGAGTTTGATCCCGCCGGTTCTATTTTTGATCACGAGTCCTCTTATCCCCTTGTCAGAAATAATAACGTTACTCCCACCACCGAGGACGAAGTAGGGAACCTGAAAATTGATGGCAGATTGGACGGACCCTATTAGTTCGTCGACATTTTCGGCAGTATAGAAAAGATCGGCCGGCCCCCCCAGTTTGAAGTAGGTGTGTTTGCCTAGAGGTTCGTCGAGCTTAACCCTATTTTTGCCAAGGACACTAATGAGGATTTCGTAGTTTGAGGGAAGTGGATTCATAATAGCCCAATTATAAGATCAAGTAATTTGTAGACGAACCCCGCCCCCATTGTGAGGACGATGTCGCCAGGACGGCTATATTCTGCAATTTTTTCTGCGGCGTTTGCCCAAGTTAAGCTTTCGGCTTTGTCATTAAGTGCCCTGACCTCTTTCTCAAAAAGCGCCGGGGTGATTGTGTGAGCCTGACCTTTTTCCCGAGCTGATTCAAAAATCGGCATGAGGAAGGGTTTGTCGGCCAGGGAGATCGCGTGGGCAAACTCGGGGAGGAGACGTTCGGTACGAGAGTAGGTATGAGACTCGAAGACCAAGACAATCCGAGAGCCGGGGAAATTTTCCTTGAATGAGTTTAGAGTTGTTTCGATTTCTTGCGGGTGGTGACCATAGTCGTCGTAGAGGAGTCTGCCCGCATGTTCGCCATAGAATTCCTGTCGACGAGAGACACCACGGTAAGCCTTGACGTGAGACAGGGCTTGATCCTTAGTTAGCCCCAACTCGATTGCCGCTAGGACAGCGGCCAGGCCGTCTAGTTTATTTTGCTGTCCAAAAATGGAAAGCGAAATCTCTCCGTAGAGAGGGTGATTGAGGCCATAAGGCACTATTTTCAAGTCTTTGTTATGGTTGTCACTCATGAGTTTGCGGGTCAAGGGGTCGTCCTCGCAGGCAAACCAGACCCCTTGAGAAATGTTTTTGATGAGAGTGTCGAACGCTAAAAGCGTATCTTCTATGGCGGGATAAATGTCCGGATGATCATGAATGATGTTGGTGGTAATCAAAATCTGCGGGCGGATGAGGGCAAACTTTGGGCGATGATCGGTTTTACTGATCGCGTATTCGTCAGCCTCCATCACAAAAAACTTGTCTGTACCAGCGTGACCGGGAGCCCGAAGTCCTGCTATTGATCCTGCGCCAACATAATACCCAACGTCCCGTCCCGCCGAGTGAAAAAGTGCCGCCAGCATGGCACTTGTGGTCGTTTTACCTCCTACCCCGGCGACAGCAATCACTTGTCGGTCGGACACAAATTCGCTTATCGCCATACCCAAGGTGAGGGTCCTTATCTTTGTTTTCGGGGGTGAGTAAGCGCCCGAATAAATGATCAAGTCTAGATTGGGGGGAAGGCTGTCACTGATTAAGGAAAGCGGTATCTCCCGTTCTTTGAGAATCGCGTCAGTTACAAAAACTTCCTCGGTATCACTCCCTGAAACATTGTATCCCAAGTCTTGCATAGCGAGGGCGAGCGAAGTCATCCCAACACCCTTGATCCCGATAAAGTGAACTTTTTGGGTAGGCACAACCTGCATAAGGCTATTTTAGCAGGGTTTTCTTGTTAATAGCTTTTTGGAGGTCGCTTTTATTGTTGACTCCCAGCCACACAGAACTGTCCTTGTAATAGTGGGTCGCGACAGACTTCTTGGCAGAGAGGGCGATTTCGACGAGATCGGTTGCGTAATACTCCCCGCTTTCTTTGTTTTTCTTGATGAAATGTGCGTATTTGTCGAGAAACTTGCGATTGAAACAGTAAAGTCCGGTGTTAATTTCTTTGATGGCTTTCTCCTCTTTGGAGGCTGATTTTTCTTCGACGATCTTAAGGACCTTGCCGTTTTTTGACCTAACAATCCGTCCGAGTCCGGTGGGATCGTCTTTGTGAATGGTGAGAAATAGGAGGTCTATTTGCTCTTTTTCCCTTTTGGCGATCATTTCTTTGAGAAGAGCCTCTGTATAAAAAGCGGAATCATCGCCATAGAGAGAGATTACCGAGCTAATATTTGCTTTGAGCGCGGGAAGAGCGGATTTGATTGCGTCGCCTGTGCCTAGCTGTTTCTCTTGCTTGACGTAGAGAACGCGGTCGCCAAGGACTGCTTTGATTGAGTCTGCCTGGAAGCCGACAATGACGACGATTTGACCAAGGCCAATGCCCTCGAGCTTGTCGACCACATACTCAATAATAGGCTTGCCACCAATCTTGAAGGCAACTTTGTTTTTGTTTTTGGCCTTGATCCGGGTTCCCTTGCCTGCCGCCAAGATAATTGCGGCCGTATTTGAAAAATTTGTCATTTTTTCTCCTTTAATGCGATGGCTAATTCTTTTTGATCTGACCAGGGGATCTCATTCTCACCAAAACACATTGTTTCTTCATGCCCTTTACCGCACACAACTACCCAGTCCCCTCTTTTGGCAAGATTGACCGCTTTGCGGATGGCACTCCCCCTGTCTAGCTCGATTACTGGTTTGGTGGGGGATTTGATCCCACTTTTAATTTGGTTGGCGATAACAAGAGGGTCTTCGGTGCGAGGATCTTCACTAGTAACGATGATTTTGTCTGCATAAAGGCCTGCCATTTCTCCCATAAGCGGGCGCTTGGTTTGATCGCGAAGGCCGGCAGAGCCAAAGACAACAATCAGTTTTTCACCTTTTGATTTCTTATCAGATAGGTTTTTAAGGACTTCAGATAGCGCATTGGGGGTGTGAGCAAAATCGACGAAGGCGTGAATGCCGGTTTTTGAGGGAATTTCCTCAAGCCTACCTTTGACTCCTTTAAAGTTTGCAAGACCTCTTTTGATATCGGCAGGCGAGACACCAACGATAAGACACGCGGCAATAGCGGAAAGTGCGTTGTAGAGGTTGTAGATTCCTGTTAGGGGAAGATAGTACTCGGTATTGCCAAGGGTAAAGACGGTGTGAGCTTTGTAATATTTGACTTTGCTTGGCTTGAGCTGAGAGTTATTGGTAATCGAGAAGGTTGAAAAGTGGTGATTGGGAAGGTGGGCGTTGATACTGCCAAAAATCTCGAGGTCTTTGTTGACTACGGCATGGGAGGACGCGCGCAGTAGTTTGAGCTTGGCTGTCTGGTAGGAGACGAAATTCTTGTGATAATCTAGGTGTTCGTGGGTAATATTTGTCAAGACTGCGATCTTTGGATGCAAGGGGTATACCCGGAATTGATCAAGGCCGTGGGAGGTAACTTCAAGCACAACGTAGCGATATTTCTTGGAGCGGATTTGGCGGAGCAGTTTTTGCAGTTTCCAAGGGTCGGGAGAGGTAACGTGAAAGCCTGTTTTAACACTTTTACGGCCGATTTTAGCCGAGACTGTCGAGATTACAGCCACTTTCTTTTTGGCTGTCTTTAGAATGTCATAGATCATAAGGGAAGTCGTGGTTTTGCCGTCGGTGCCAGTGACCGCAATGATCTCTAGGTTCTTCATAGGGTTGCCGTACATGTGGGAGGCAAGAAAGGCAATCGGGAAGTGGTAGAGATAGTTGACTAGCCATTGAGGGAAAATCGGTCTTAAAAAAGACCTAAACGGCTTGAGGATGAATCTAATAAGTTTAAAAAACATAAAAAATCTGCCTAGGTCGTCAATTTTAACATAATCAAGATTTGATATCTGGGGGGATGTTGTAATAGAGAAGTAGCTTGCGGGCAATATTGAACCAGAGTGGAGCGGCGGTTTCTGATCCCCAAGGTGAACTTTGAGGTTCTCTTAGTTTGACTAGCATAACAAAGCGAGGGTTTTCGGCGGGTGCAAAACCAACGAAAGAGGCAATAGTTTTTTCGGTGTCGTAGTGACCTTGGACCGGGATTTGAGCGGTTCCTGTTTTGCCAGCGACGGTGTAGTTTGCGAGGCGAGTCCATTTGGCGTCGCCGTGCTCGGCTGAGGCGATCATAATTTCCGTCATGGTCTTGGCTGTTTCAGGCGTCAAAACCCGTCTTACTTCGCGCGGCTTAATCACCGTTGTGGTTTCCCCCACAACTTCCTGTACGACATGAGGCTCCATGAGCAGGCCTCCATTTGCGATCGCCGAGACTGCTCTTAACATTTGAATAGAGGTAACGGCAATACCTTGGCCAAACGAGGCAGTTGCATAGTCAATACTCCCCCAGTTTTCGCGAAGCGCGGGAGTAATCTCCTCTTGTAGATCAATACCTGTTTTTTCTCCAAAGCCGAATTTTTTCAAGTATTCGAGCAGTTTTTCCCCCCCCAGCTTCTGCGCGGTCCAGACCATACCAATATTATCTGAGTTGGCGATGATCTCGCTTGGAGTAGTTTGGGGATGGTATTCGTTGTTCCAAGTTTTGATGGTGTATTTATCAAGTGGCAAGGGACCAGCGCAAATATCGCACTCATCATCCAACTTGACTGCCCCTTCGTTAAGCGCGGCGGCCATCAC
>Ga0075861_107_pt1 | contig 19232 bp, 26 predicted proteins | sample RifGroF2_FD_67963 | JGI IMG/M metagenome (GOLD analysis project Ga0075861, IMG submission 67963) | Microgenomates bacterium GW2011_GWF2_47_9
AACCAATCTTTTGTATGAGAATGAACGTCCTGATCCTGATTTTAGATAAAGCTCAAAATCTTTTGCCAATTTCTCTGTCTCAAACGCGGCATAAAAGGCGATTTTCCAGGGAATATAGGCTTTTGTTGCTTGGGTCATGCCCGAATTATGTTCTTTGAGACGTTTTTGTAAATCCGAAGTATAACCTACGTAAAAGGTGTGAGATTTTGAGCTTTTTAAGGTATATGTGTAATACATAGCTTAGCCAGTCCGTAGCCTTGGCGAAGGATGGCGGAGACGGTGAGATTCGAACTCACGCGAGCCTTGCGGCTCAAGGGATTAGCAATCCCTCGCAATGGGCCTCTATGCGACGTCTCCTATGCGGGAGGAAAGGGATTCGAACCCTTGGTGAGTTTCCCCACGGAGGTTTAGTAAACCTCTGCACTAGACCACTATGCGATCCTCCCAGATCTCAAAAATTATATCATCTAGAGAAAGTTATTATTACTTTTTGAGGGCTTTTAGGTGGTTGAGGAGGGATTCTAAAAGGAGACCAAGAAAAGCGTAGGTTAAAAGAGCAAAGAGGGCGCTTGCCTCAAGGGTAAAACCACCGCCAAAATTGGTGGTAGGAAACATATTTTCAAAGGGAGCCAGGAGTGGGGAGGTAGTATTGTATAACCAGCTTACGAAAGGGGCGTTTGTCGAGGCGCCAAGAAGTTTGAGTAGAATGCGAAGTGATAGTAAAAATTCGATAAGACCAACGACAAAATCAGTCAGGACAGGAATGTATTTATAGAGCATATTACCTCCTTAACTTGGACTTATTTGAATAAAGTTTAGCACATTGTACAAGTCTAGCTGATAGAATGTCCTATATGCAGAGCGCGCGTTTGGGAGAGTATACGGTCTATTTTAACAATTCGGAGGAATATCACAGAATTAAGCGTGAGGTATGGGGGGCTAATTGTTACTACGTGGAGCTTGAGAAAGAGAGTCCAAAAATTATGGATGCGGGAGCACACATCGGAATTACTAGCTTGTATTTTAAGAAGCTTTGGCCCAAGGCAAAAATTTTAGCCTTGGAACCGCTATTGGCGAACTATCAACTACTCGAAAAGAATGTGTTTGTGAATCAGCTGGATATCGAGATCGAAAACGTGGCTTTGGCTCATCAGGAAGGGGCGGCAAGGTTTTATTATGACAAATCAGATTCAGCCTGGTATTCTACTGCCGGGTTTAATCCTGGGGCGTGGAATGGGGACCAGGAAAGTGAAGAAACGCAAGTGTTAACTAAACCTTTAAGCCATTATCTTGGGGAAGAGTGGGACCTAATAAAGATCGATATAGAAGGAGCGGAGGATAATGTAATCTTTGAAGCAAGAAAATATTTGACTAAGTGTCCGCAATATCTTATTGAGTTTCATCCCATTGAACACCACGGAATGGAGAGAATCATTGCTGTTTTTGAAGAACTTGGGTATATGGTTCAAGTGAGTAAAAACGGCAAGATAGTCCCATGGAGGAAGGCAAAGGGGATGTCTTTGATCCACGCTCAAAAATGATATTAGTTATTTGAAGGTTTTAATGAGCCAGTAGATGGCAAGAATGCTTAGGAGAAGGATGGTGAAGATAGCGTAGAGAGGGTTCGTGGAGTAGTTTTCCCAGTTTGAGAAAATGTCGATACCAGCATAGCCTAAAAGGGCGGTGAGACCATTTCTAATGATGTATCCAAAAAAGGTAGAGGAAAGAAAAACTTTTTGGTTGAGATGGAGAATCCCTCCAGCAATTGAGACGGCGGCAGAGGGGGCAATGGGGAGTGCTCGCATTGCAAAAGTTAGTGCCCAGGCATTGTGCTTCTTGAGTTTTTGATTTGTCTTATCAATATCTTCGATTTTGACGCCAAAGAATCTACCCCATTTCACGATTACAAAGCGGCCCATTAATCTCCCTAGCCAGTAGGTCATCCAGGCCGCGATTGTTTTACCAAGAGTTGCGAGGGTAATAAGGACAATCAAATACGGAATATTGCCGGTCGTGGCTGCAATGTAGGAGCCAACAACACCCAAGACTAGGGTAGCTGGGATGGGAGAGATGAGTTCTTCAAGAACCGAGCCGATAATAACAAAGAAGGGAAGAGGAAGGACGGTTTCGAGTGAGACTACCAGCGAGGTAAAAGTATTAAGGAGGCTGTTAAACATAGGTACACAGTATAAGGTATGATTGAGTTAGATAATATAGGGAGGGCATTATGAAGGAAATATTTCAGAGGTTAGCAGGAAAAGTTTCCAAGATGTTTGGGAGTCCATGGGCTTTTGCGGGAGCATTGGGGTTGATCCTAGGGTGGGCGTTGACGGGATCCATGTTTAATTATTCTGATACCTGGCAATTGTTTATCAACACATTTACAACAGTAATGACGTTTTTGACAGTCTTTTTAATTCAAAATACGCAAAACAGAGATACCAAGGCTATTCATATCAAATTGGATGAACTGTTAAGCGCGATCAAGGGAGCGAGAAACTCAATTGTGGGAGCTGAGGAGCTGACTGACAAGGAGCTTGACCAGTTACTTGAGGAGTATCGACTGATGCACGAAAAATATGTCCAGCTTATAAAGAGGCGGGTTGGAAGACCTAGCCAAAAGTAAAGGCATAGACCTCTACTCCACCTTCTGGAAATTTAATTTCGAGATAGTGATTACCCGGACTAGCTAGATTAATAAGATTGTAGAGTTTGTCTGTAGTAATCGTGAGTTCGGAGAGTTTTTCCTCATCCAGATAGATAATGACTTTGGGGGTGATGCCTGGTTTTGGGCGCATTACAAGATTTACTTCTTTGGCGTCGAAGCGATATACAAGAGAGCTTCCACTTTCAGCCTCGGCATGTTGGTAGGCGATAAGCCAATTTCCACGGAGACCAACGCCATTGGTCCCAAAGGTCGAGTCGGTTTGATATAACACTAGTTTGTCTTTGACTGGAGCGGGGGAGGAGACAAAGTTGGCAAGGCGCCAATAACCAAGGTAGGTCTCTGGCGAACGAGTACTATTCGTGTGCTCTGGTAGGTCGACCAGGTTTTTTTCTACCTCCGCACTATCCAAGAGAGATTGAATTGCCAATTCGGTTTCCTGATAATCTCCTTCGCCAAAATGGGTATAGCGAATAATGCCTTCTTTATCGATTAAGTATTTGGCTGGCCAATAGCGGTTGTTGTATGCTCGCCAGACAGTAAAATCGTTGTCTTGGACTACGGGATAAGGAACCCCAAAGTCTCGGATAGCCGCAGAGACGTTTTTTGGATCTTTTTCGAATTCAAACTCGGGAGAATGGACACCGATAATTACCAACCCCTGGTCTTTGTATTTAGCGTCCCAGGCTTTAAGGAAAGGGATGGTGCGGATACAGTTGACGCAAGAGTAGGTCCAAAAGTCGAGAAGGACAACTTTTCCTCTTTGCTCTTGTAAGGTGAGGGGAGGACTGTTGAGCCAGTTGAGCCCTGGGGTTATTTCTGGGGCAGACCCATGATTTTTGAGGTTCATTGTTTCTCCTTTGGTGTTTAGATTAATAAGATTTGTGCGCACTAGTTCGGTGTCTTCGAAATTAGTAAGGCCGGTGCCCCACTTTGGGAATTTGTCGAGGATATATGCTTGAAAACGTCGGTCAACTTGAAACAGTAATAGAAGGGAGGTGAAAATCATCAACAATCCAAATGATTGTTGAATGCGGGCGGAGTTTTTCTTAAGCCAAGCAAGGCGAGTAATAAAGATTGAACTACCTTGCATGATAAAAAAGAGCGGAATAGCAGTTCCTAGAGAGTAGGCAAGAGTGATAAAGATAGAGCCAAAAGAGAGACTGGAGCTAGCGGCGAGGGTGATAATCGATGCCAGAATTGGACCGACACAAGGAGTCCAGACAATCCCGAGGCTAACACCGATGAGTATTCCTCCTAAGAAGCCTGGGTGAGTGGGGGTGCGGATAGAGGCAAACTTGGCGGTTAGTCTTTCCCAGATGTTTTTTAGTGAGGGAAAGGTTGAAAAAAGGCCAAAGACAAAGAGGATGAGGATGGCCAAATTGCGAAGGAGGTTGGCACTTATACCGGTTGCTTTCACGAGGGCGCTAAGCCCCAAGGTGGCGAGAGTGAAACTCAAAACAAAACCAAGAACAATGCCAAGCGGACGACGCCTGTTATTGCCTGTTCCTCCAGCCAAGATAATCGGCAATAGGGGGAGGATGCAGGGAGAGAGGATGGTAACAATCCCGGCGAGAAAAGAAAAAACTAGCAAGATAAACATCTTAATTAAGATTGCTTAATATTTCGTTGAGTCCGCCACCATTCCAAGATTTAAGAGGATCACCATTTGAATCAAGGAGGACAAAAGTGTGCTGGTAGGTAATGTGGTATTTTTCGGCTAGAGCTTTCTCGTCAAGATCGGTGTCGGAGTCGTTGTAGTTGACGCGAACAACAAGAAGGTCTAAAGGGAGCGAAGCCTGAGCAAGTTCTTGATCTACCGGGCGACAGGTGGGACACCAGTTGGCATAAAAGAAAAGAATTTTTTTGGGACGACGATCAGAGCTTAGTAGATCTTTCGTGAAGGGAAGATAGTTGTCGGATGAGAGGGATAAGACGGATGAGGTGGGAGAGGTTTGAGGTGGTTGTGTGGTCCTAGTAAGCCAATAAGTTATAACTAGAAGTAGGGTTAGAAAAATCGAAATTAGAGGTAGAGTTAATGATTTAAACATAGACCTATTATGTATGAGTTAAGTTATTATGGCAAGAGGTTGAGATTATAGAAAAATGTATAATGAAGAAAATATTGAGGATCGAAAGGAGGTGGTGGCGAGGTCAATCAGATAAATTAACTGATAAGATTAGGAGGTAATGAATGAGATTTGAATTTGAGTTTGAGAAAGTAAGTCCCGAGGGAGATTTGAGAGAGAAAGTTATTGATAAACTGGCGAGCATTGCGAAGTATTTGGGGAACGTGGCCGAGGATTTTAGAGTTGGATTTTTGAGAATCAAAAAAAGACCAAGGTGGGGATACCGAGTAAGCTTGAGGATTAGGTTGCCGGGGAACAAGGAGGTGTTTGCTGAGGCAAGAGCGAAGGAGTTACTTGACGCCGTTGACCAAGTAAAAGATCAAATTGAAAGACAGCTCGTGAAATTTTTTGAAAAGCTTAAGGCCTTTTAGAAAAACAGTAAATAGACTATTATCAGGATATGGATACAAGAGAGCTTGTTGGGAGAGTATTATTTGAGGATGGGTATGGGGCATATCTAGAGATTAGAGAGTTGGCAGAATCAAGGAAGATTTACTTGGCTTCGACTCACAACCTATACTTGGCGCGGGGCGAGGGGAAAGTGGCGGCCGATTTTACGGTGCCGGCCGTCAATTTGAGAGGGATGACTTATCAGAGCGCGAAGACGATGCTTCAGGTAGCAAAGGAAGTCGCGGGTTTTTTCATATTTGAGATAGCAAAAAGTGAGATGGAGTATACGGAGCAGATGCCAATGGAATACGCGGCTGAGATATTGGGGGCGGCGATTGATGTTGGGTGGGAGGGGCCAATATTCTTGCAAGGAGACCATTTTCAATTTGCAAGCGAGGGTGATGTAGATAAGATGAAAAAGTTGGTTGACGAGGCGCTTATGGCCGGCTTTTATAACATTGATATTGATGGATCAACTTTGGTGGCACTTGATGAACCAAGCGTGATGGAACAGCAGAGAGTCAATATTTCTGTCACCGGACAAATGTTGAAATATCTTAGGGAGCGAGAGGGGGACCAGTTAGTGTCGGTTGGGGGAGAGATTGGGCATATCGGTGAGCGTAATTCTAGGGCAAGCGAGATGGAGGTTTTTTTGAGTGGGATCAAACAAGCGAACAGCGATAAGATGGCTTTTCTTTCCAAAGTAAGTGTACAAACGGGGACCCGTCATGGAGGGGTGGTGAATAAGGATGGGGAAACGCAAGAGATGGAGATCGATATGAAAGTTATTGATGAATGTGGGAAAGTAGCCCGGGAGATGGGAGTGGGGGGAGTGGTACAGCACGGAGCCTCGACCTTGACTGACACTCAGCTAAAACGGTTTGTAGAGCATGACACACTAGAGATACATTTGGCGACTGGTTGGCAAAATATGATTATGGATCATCCGAGTTTTCCACTTGAACTCAGGCGGGAGATGGAAGGTCGGATGGTCAAAGAATATGGGCACAAATATAATAGCCCAGAAGAATGTATTTATCGGGAGAGGAAACGAGCGTGGGGTAAATTCCAGCGGGAGGTTTGGCAGATTCCCGATCATACAGTAGACGAAATTATGAGGAGTTTGAAAGATAGAGCGCGGATGATTCTTGTTGAGCTAGGGATGCAGAATAAATACAAGCTACTTCGGGAGTATACAGAATGAAGTTGAGGTCGCTAGAGGAGCTTGCGCCAGCCGGTAAGCGGGTCGTCGTGAGAGTGGACTGGAATGTGACATTGGGGAAAGCCCTTGCTGTTGTCGACGACACGAGAATCAAACGAACACAGCGGACGATTGAGTGGCTACTAGAGAATGAAGCCAAGCAGGTTGTACTTGTAAGTCACCTAGGTAAGCCGGGAGGGAAAATCGTCCCATTATTGTCTTTGGCGCCGGTCGCTCAATATGCGGCCAAACTTTTGGCGAGGAGAATTGAGATATTCTCAGAACCTGAGGTGGTTCCACACGCTCAGCTTTCGATCTTGGAGAATGTTCGATTTTGGGAGGGTGAGGAGAGTAATGAACCCGAGTTTGCAAAGCGCCTTGCACAAATGGGAGAGGCGTATGTGAATGAGGCTTTTGGGGAGTGTCATAGGAGTTCGGCAAGTATTGTAGGTATACCAAAACTTCTGCCGGCATTTGCCGGATTTAATCTGGTAAGTGAGGTTGAGAACATCTTGGGGGCGATCACTAAGCCTGCTCGTCCCTTTGTGGTTGTGATGGGGGGGGCGAAAGTGGTGGACAAGCTAAAGTTGCTTGAAACTTTGTCGACAATTGCTGACGCGATTTTGCTGGGGGGGAAGCTAGCAAACGAGTTTGTTGAACGTAATATGCGGCTTTCGGGGTCTGCGAAGGTATTCGTACCCATTGAGGGAAGCGAGATCTTTGATATTGGAGAGCGAACGAGCGCAATATATGAAGCGGAGATAGCAAAAGCAAAGACTATAGTTTGGAACGGTCCGATGGGGAAAGTTGAATCAGTGGAGTATAGAGGGGGCACACACAGAATTTATGAGGCGATAATCCTAAATGAGGATGCCTTTGCGGTGGTTGGAGGGGGGGATACGCTGAGCGCGATCCGGGAAGAGCGGCATTTGGAGCGAATTGATTTTGTTTCAACGGGTGGAGGGGCGATGCTGTCTCTTATAGAGCGAGGAACGTTAACGGGGATTGAACAATTGAGGAAAGTGTAGAACTAGGAAGATGACGGGCAAGCAGGTACTAAGGGCAATTTTTTGGACACAAGCAGGAGTCAATTTTATCGGCGCTTTGGGACCGGAGTTATCGTTTGACGCGTTGTGGTACCACTTGCCGATTGCGCGCTTACTGGCTGAGCGAGGATGGTGGGGGGTAATACCAGGAGGACTTCTTTATACATCCGGTTTGCCGCGCCTAATGGAGTTTGTGAACGCCCTTTTGTTGTTTGTGGGACAGAGAGTGGGACTTGAATCTCCGGAAATGTTACCCAAATTACTTAGTTTTGGGATAGGGCTAGCGTGCGCCTCGATGATATTCAAAATCACAAGAAGATTTGCAAGTGAAACGTCGGCTTGGGGAGCGGTCGTTTTGTGGTATACGACCTTGGTGGTGGGATGGCAGACTATAGTTGTTTACGTAGATTTGGCGCGAACCCTAGCTACTCTTATCTCAGTTTGGTATTTCTTAGAAAAAGATTGGTTTAGGTCAGCCGTTTTCATTGGGTGCGCATATGCAATCAAGAATTTTGCGGGAGTGGACGCGGTGTTTATGTCTCTCGCCTGGTATTTTAGTTACGGCGACTGGAAGAGAGGAGTGAAGTTTTTTGTTGTTTTCGCGGGTCTGGCTGGGATATGGGGAATTGCCAATATTTTACAGAGCTATCCCTTTTTTTATCCTGTCGGATCGTATTATTCAATTAGTGAACACGTAGTGTGGAACTTTCCTAGAATATTAGGACCAATTTGGGAGACTTTAAATCCATCCATACGCGTCGGTCCGGTAACACCGATTATTTTATGGTTGTCTTGGAAAAATATTAGGCGAGTGGGGAAATTGAGACCTTTAATTGTGATGGTAGGAGCGCTTTTACTATCTTGGTATATCGTGCCTAGGTCATGGGATGGGAGGTATTTTTTGCCGACTCTCTCAATTATGGGAGTGCTCGCTATGAGTGGGTTAGACAAGCACCTGAACAAGAGCAAATATTCGCTCGTCATGGGACTTGTGATATTGCAGGGACTAGGGGGCGTGATATATCGGGGAGCGGCAAACACGAAATTTGTTCCGTACGTGTTGGGATTGGAGACGAAGGCTAATTTCTTAGCTAAAAAGCTGAATTTTGAATTTGGCGATTGGTATGATTCTGACGGATGGGTAAAAGAGAACTTGGCGGACAAGCAATATTTGGTAAGGGGAGTACATAATATTTACTACCTACCGGGCGTGTTGTGGGACCATGAAAGTTGGGCAGATAAGCAAAAATGTTATCCTTATGTTTTAATACAGGGGGAGTCGGGTGTAAGTGAGGGAGAGAGGTTGGTACACTCAATAGCAGAAACAAAGACAAGAATATATGAAACTAGTTGTTTTTGATGTAGAAACAAAAAAAGCCTTTGATGATGTGGGGGGATTTTTCCCGGCTAAGCTCGGGGTATCGGTTGCAGGAGTGTACTTTCGAGACGACGAAGAGACAAGGGAATTTTATAAGGCTTATCGGGAGGAAGAATTCCCGGAAATGTTTCGACTTTTCGAGCGGGCGGAGAGGATTGTTGGATTTAATAGTATTAACTTTGATATGCCGGCTTTGTCGCCTTATTATGTCGGGAACTTACTTGATATGCCAAATTTAGATATTATGGTGGAGATTGAGAAAGTGGTGGGACATAGGGTTAGCTTGGACGCTGTCGCAAAGGAGACTTTGGGTGAACAGAAGATTGGACACGGGCTTGACGCAATTACTTATTATAATGAAGGGGATTGGGAAAGTCTCGAGAAATATTGTCTACAGGATGTCAAAGTAACTAAGGAGCTGTATGACGTGGGGGTTAAGCAGGGCAAGCTGAGCTTTAAGGATAAATGGAACAGAGTGGTCTTGGTGAATGTTGATTTTGGAAATATACGTGAGGGGGAGGCAAAAGTTCAGACTACGTTGTTTTAGGATGACTTGAAATTTTCTAAACTTGGATTAGAATGGCGATAGTTGATAGTTTATGTAAAAGGGGGTGTGTATGAGTTCCTTCCGATTTAGAAAAAAGACAGACTATGGACTTATTATGGTTTCATTGCTCGCTCAACGGGGCAGGGATCAGGTAATGAGCGTGCGGGAAATGCAGGAGATGGGACTGCCAAGATCATTCTTGGTAAAAATTGCCAAATCACTAGTTGATGCGGGAATAGTGGGGGCAAAGGAAGGGAGAGGGGGAGGATATTACCTAAAAGGTAAGCCGGAGAGAGTGACTTTGAAGAAATTGGTTGAGGTGTTGGAGGGGAAAGTGGCTACTACGGCTTGTGTTGCCCACGGGATGAAGTGTCCCATGGCTGACAAGTGTCCCCATCGACTGGTCATGAAAAGGCTTAGTGATGAACTAGAGGGCGTGCTTGATAGGTACACGATAAGTGATCTATCCAAAGGGAAGTAATGATCGGCAAGGCTAGGTTTTTTGAGGTGAGCGGGCTTTCTGTTTTTGTTAGTGAACGGCAGGTTTTGGCTAATGTTTCGTTTTTTCTCAAGAGGGGTGAAGTGGTAGGTTTGATGGGTCCAAACGGTGGAGGAAAGTCGAGTTTGGCGATGACTATTATAGGTAATCCAGGATATAGAGTTCTAGACGGAGATAACCCATCGATTATATTAGATGGCAAGGAGTTAATAGACAAGAGAATAGACGAGAGAGTGCGGGCGGGGATATTTTTGGGCTGGCAAAGCCCGGTTGCCATACCTGGAGTGAGTGTTTTTGCAATGGCGAAAGCCGCATACAGAGCAAATCATGGAGAAGTTGAGACGACAATTTTAGAGTTTAAGAGAAAATTAGAGAAACTACTTGAACGGGTGGGACTTGAGAGCGCGGTTTTGGGGAAGGATTTGAACGATAGTTTCTCAGGGGGAGAGAAGAAGAGGTTGGAGCTTTTTATGATGCTGTTACTGAGGCCAAAGCTAGTTATTCTTGACGAAATCGATTCGGGACTGGATGTTGATGGGATGAGACTTGTGGGGGATATAGTCGGCGAGATGAGGGCAGAAGGCTCAAGCTTTATCTTGATCACTCATTACCGTCGATTATTAAAATATATTGTGCCTGATCGAGTAATTGTACTGAAGCAAGGTAGGGTTGTGGAGTCGGGGGGAGTCGAGATAATTGAGAAAATCGAAGAGAATGGTTACAAAGATATTAACTAAGCCATGACAAATGCCATTAACGCTTTTAGTAATACCGAAGGATATAGATATATTGCGGAAAAGGGTCTAACGGCTAAGTTGGTCGAAAATTTATCCAAGCAAAAGAGTGAGCCAGAGTGGATGTTGAGTACGAGATTGGCGGCACTTAAAGAGTACGAGAATAAACCGGTACCAATGTGGGGGGCCGATTTGTCGCAAATCGAATGGGAAAATATCCGTTATTACCTGAGGCCGGTAGATCGGCCTTATAAAAGTTGGGAAGAGGTGCCAGACGAAGTGCGCCGAGTGTTTGACGCCATCGGTGTACCAGAGGCAGAGAAGGAACATTTGGCGGGGGTGTCGGGACAGTATGATAGCGAGAAAATTTATGGTAGTCTGCGAAAAAGTTTGGGGCAAAAGGGGGTAGTGTTTTTGTCGATGGATGAGGGGTTAAAGGAGTATCCTCAGATAGTTAAAAAATATTTTGGAACCGTTGTTCCTATAGGCGACAATAAACTAGCGGCGTTAAATGCGGCCGTGTGGAGTGGGGGGTCGTTTGTATATGTACCAAAGGGAGTAAAGGTTGGTTTGCCGTTACAGGCGTATTTTCGGATTAACGCGGAAAACGCGGGACAGTTCGAGAGAACTTTGATTGTTGTTGAGGAGGGTGCGAGTGTACATTATGTTGAGGGGTGTTCGGCACCAAGTTATAACAGCGCATCCTTACATGCGGCGGTAGTAGAGGTAGTTGTGAAGGCTGGCGCCAGCTGTAGGTACACGACGATTCAAAATTGGTACAAGAATGTTTATAACTTGGTAACCAAACGAGCGGTGGTTGAGAGTGAGGGAAAAATGGAGTGGGTGGACTGCAATTTGGGGAGTAGGGTGACAATGAAATATCCTTCCTGCATTTTAAAATGAGAGGGGGCACATGGAGAGATGTTGTCCATTGCGGTTGCTTCGAGTGGACAGCATCAAGACGCAGGGGCGAAGATGTATCATTTGGCTCCCAGAACGACATCAAAAATTACGAGCAAGTCGATTAGTCGAGATGGTGGCAGGGCGAGCTATAGGGGGTTGGTGTCAATTTCGCCTAGAGCTAAGGAAGCGCGCAGTAGAGTGGTGTGTGACGCACTGATTATGGATGCTAAGAGTAGATCCGATACTTATCCTACCAACAGAGTGCTTAATAATGAGGTGATTTTGGAGCACGAGGCATATGTGAGCAAGATAGGGGTAGAGCAGTTGTATTACCTCATGAGTCGGGGGATGAGTGAGGCGGAGGCACAAACACTAATTGTGCGAGGATTTTTGGAGCCTGTTGTTGGAGAACTGCCGATGGAGTATGCGGTCGAGCTAAATCGATTGGTAAAACTAGAAATGGAGGGTAGTGTAGGATGAAAACCATTTCGAAAAAATACAACAAGCCGGGGAAGCATGAGATAACGATACCTTTTGATAAAGAGGGGCAGGAAAAAGCGTGGTTGGGGGTTGTTGACGCGCGAGCGGAAGGGGAGTACGAGCTTGAGATACTTGCTTGGCATACTGCACCTTCCACGGGTGGGCGGATCACGGTGAGGGGGGTGGTCGGAAAAGGTGCAAGCTTGACGGTTAGGGGGATGATTAAGATTGAAAAGCAGGCCCAGAAGATAGATGATTTTTTGGAGATAAGGATTCTTCTTCTTGATCCTTCAGCGCGGGCGACGGCTGAGCCAAAGCTCGAGATTGAGGCGGATGATGTGAGGGCGTCTCACGCGGCAAGCGTAGGGAAAATAGATGAGACACAAATATTGTACCTGGCTTCCCGTGGATTGAGCGAGAAGCAGGCAAGGGAAGAAATTGTGAAGGGGTTTTTGGGGGTATAATTTAGTTAATACTATACATTGGAGGTGAGTCGTGTTTGATCCCAAGCAAGTGAGAAAAGATTTCCCAATATTGGGAAGAGTGATACATGATAAACCTCTCGTATATCTTGATAGCGGAGCTACCAGCCAGAAGCCTAAGGTTGTTCTTGATGCAGAAAGAGAATATTACGAACAGCATAATGCAAACGTACATAGGGGTGCGCATACTTTGGGAGATGAGGCTACGCAGATGTATCAAGATGCGAGATCTGTGGTTGCACGGTTTATTGGTGGGCAAAGTCAAGAAGTTGTGTTTGTCCGCAATGCGACGGAAGCGCTTAACCTCGTGGCTTATGCATGGGGGCTCGATAGTTTAAGGGCTGGGGATGTTATCCTGACAACTGAGATGGAGCACCATGCGAATCTTGTTCCATGGCAGGAAGTGGCAAGAAGGACGGGGGCGAAGGTTGAGCTTGTTAAGGTTAGCGCCCAAGGTTTATTAGACCAAGAGGATTACAAAAGAAAACTAAAGCTGAAACCAAAATTGGTGGCGATAGTCCAAGTGTCTAATGCGCTTGGGACCATAAATCCAGTTTTTGAAATGACGAGAATGGCACACAAGGCAGGTGCGGTCGTAGTAGTTGATGGTGCTCAGGCAATTCCGCACATGAGCGTGAATGTGAATGATTTGGAGTGTGATTTTTATGTTTTTTCCGGGCACAAAATGCTTGGACCGATGGGGATTGGGGTTTTGTGGGGACGAGGCAATATTTTGGAGTCAATGTCGCCGTTTTTGACTGGGGGAGGGATGATAAATGAGGTTTATGCCGACCACTCTACGTGGGCGCAGGTGCCAGAGAAGTTTGAGGCTGGGACGCCAAATGTGGCTGGGGCGGTTGGTATTAAGGCGGCGATAGAGTACCTAGAGGGATTGGGGATGGATAATATCCGTAAGCACGACGAGGATATTGTGGGGTATGCACTTGCTAAGCTTGGGGAGGTAGAGCAGATTACACTACTTGGTGGCCGAGACGCGAGTAAGCGTAGCGGTTCGGTGAATTTTATCTATGAGGGAGTACACGCACACGATGTGGCGACGATCCTAGATAGTCTAGGGGTGGCTGTAAGAAGCGGGCACCATTGCACGATGGTTTTACATAATGCTTTGGGGATCACGGCGAGTATACGAGCAAGCTTTAACGTGTATACGATTCACGAAGATATCGAAAGGCTGGTTGTGGCACTAGGGAAAGTAAAACAAGTTTTTGGGAGATAATCATGGATATATACGCCGAAGAGGTGATGGATCATTATGAACAGCCGAGAAATCAGGGTGAGCTTGAAGGGAATGATGTAAGAACTGCACGCGATGCTAATGCGAGCTGTGGGGATATGATTCAGTTTTTTATAAAAACTAAGGCAGGGAGAGTAATAGACGTGAAGTGGAAGGGGATTGGGTGTGCAATTAGTGTGGCTGGCGCGAGTAAATTGTCAGAGTATCTTCAAGGACAGTCCTTGGGGGATTTGGCAAGAATGAGTGAGGCAGAACTAGTAAAAGCGATTGGTTTTCAGGTAAATCCTGGACGAATGAAATGTCTCACACTCCCTATTAGAGTGGTGCAGAAGATTTTGGAAAGTTGAGATTGGGGAGACGGTCGAGAGAGCGGGGATCGGTAAATTCGGCGCGGGCGAACTTGAAAGAGGCTGTAACTCCGATCATGGCGGCGTTGTCAGTAAACAACTTTTTCGAATAGGGGATATGAACATCAAGTGCACATTCTTTGGCTGTCTGGCGCGCGAGCTTACGTAGGGCGACGTTACTGACAACGCCACCTCCAAGAAGAATCATGTGAGGAGAGTGTAGTTCGATCGCCAGACGAAAGCGCTTCATGAGGTGGCGGAAGACTGCGTCTTGAAAGCTGGCGGCGAAATCTTGGATAAATTCTTTGGTTAAGGCGGGTTTTCCTTCCTCGTCGGCAGGCAGGTCACGTTCGAGGAAGTGGCGTGCGGCTGTTTTTAGCCCAGAAAAACTAAAGTTAAGATCTTTCCTATTAGTCATGGGCTCTGGAAGGCGGTAAATGGGTTTACCACTCTTTGCCATTTCCGCCAGGATAGGGCCGCCAGGATAGCCAAGGAGTAACATGCGGGCCACTTTGTCGTATGCTTCCCCCGCCGCGTCGTCTAGTGTTCCACCCAAGAGTTTGTATTCACCAATTCCTCGCATTAATACCAACTCGGTGTGACCGCCAGAAATGAGAAAGCCAAGAGCCGGATATACAGGATTCGTGAGACCGCGCGTACCTCTGCGGGTTTTGGCATATGGAGCTAGGAGGTGTCCTTCTAGGTGGTTGACGGCGATTATTGGGAGCTTGCGGCTTATTGCTAAGTTTTTACCAAAATCAATGCCTTGTTCGAGTGAGGGAGCAAGGCCAGGGCCAATCGTCACGGCGATGGCACTAAGATTGGGATTGCCGGCAGACTTTAGGGCGAGAGCGACGACTTTGGGAAGCCACTCTTTGTGTAGTCGTTTGGCGATGTCTGGGACTGTCCCTCCCCACTCTTCGTGATAGCGGGTTTGAGAGGAGACGATGTTACTTAACACACGAGTACCACGAGTTACAGCGGCACAGGTGTCGTCGAGGGAGGTTTCGATAGAGAGGATGGTAGGTTCTTTTGACATGTTTGCGTATTATACTAGACTGCTCGCTATGGTTCGGGGCACTTTGCGCAAAAAACCGGCCATTAATTTCTGCTATCATGAAATCATGACTGATTGCATCTTTTGTAAAATCGTGGCTGGGGAGATTCCGAGCTTCAAGATTTATGAGGATGAAGCGTATTTGGCGTTCCTCGATATTTCACAAGTTGTCGACGGACACACTCTACTTATACCCAAAGAGCATATTCGGTGGGTGTGGGATGTTTTGCCATTTGGGCAGTTTATGGAAGTTGCAAAAAAGATTGTGACTAGGATGAGAAAAGTGACGGGAAGTGAGTATGTTTATACACAGGCAATCGGGCATTTGGTCGAGCATGCTCATTTACAGCTTTTACCGGATACGGTTGGAGTGCATAATGAGGTCTTAGAAAAATGGAAAGAGGCACTTCAAACACGACATAAGTCACCCGAAGAAATGCAGAAGATTGCGGATAAATTTAAGCTAGATTAGGACCATTCTGGAGTTGAAAGCGCGTAGCTAATTATACGATTATTTTCGTCTTTTTCTTTGATATCGATCAAAATAATTGTAGTATTACTTTTGAGTGATTCTAGGAGAGATTTGGCCTTGCCTGCCCATTCGATAACAAGGATATTCCCAGGGACTAGCAATTTGGGGAGGTTCAGAGTTGACTCTAACTCCGCGGGATCAGACAGGCGCCATGTGTCGATGTGATAGAGCATGCCGGAATACTTGGGTGTGTTGTAGGGGTATTCTCGCATAAGGGTATAAGTGGGGGAGCTGACAGTCTCGTCGATTCCGATGGCAGAGGCAATTCCTTTGGCAAACTGTGTTTTGCCCACGCCGAGATCTCCTTGGAGGGCAATTATGAGCGGGAAGCGGCGAGTGAGGTTGAGGTGTTTAGCGATTAGATTAGTGGCAAATTTTTGGGTATCGCCTTCACCGCGCGAGACATAGGAAGGAGATGAGTTTGGTAGGATGAGCTCTCCCTGACGTAGGACAAGGGGGTTGTTGAGGGTTGTGTCGACAACTGTACTGGTTGGGCGTTCTTCTAGCTTCCCCGCGTCTAGGAAGAGGGAAACCAGGGATTGTTTGGCGAGAGTAGTGTATTTTTGCCAGTCTGCCAAAGAGTAGGGTTCTTTTTTGCCACTCGTATTAGCGCTTGTGGCGGTAATTGGTTTACCAAAGGCTTGGATTAGGGAGAGGGCGAAGGTGTGACCCGGGAATCTGACTCCTAGAGTACCATGGGACGATTCTAGGCGAGAATCGACTAGGTGAAGAGATTCGGAGATGACGGTGATGGGACCGGGGAGGAAGTTATCATATAGGTTTCTCGCAATGGGGTTTAAAGAGACGTACTTTCTAGCCATGGCCTCATCTGCGACCGCAATACTTACCTGACGGTGGCGATCGCCTTTGTAGGCTAAGAGTTTGGTGACAGCTGTAGGGTTGGTAGCGTCGACGGCGAGGCCGTAGCAGGTCTCGGTGGGGTAAATGACGAGGTTGCCTTGAGATAGTTTTTGGAGAGCAGGTTGGAGCATGTTTATTAGTTTCAAGTCTTGTACTTGCATAGGACATATTTTACCTTAATAGGGATGGGGATGGGATATAATCAAGAGAATGGAAATGATTAAACCAGAGAAATTTTTAGCCAAATTGAGTGATAGGTATTATGTAAATGATAGCCGAAGGTTTTTGTTAACAAAGTTTGAGTTGGTTTCGCCAAGAGTGATTGAATTTTTGGCGGGACAATATTTGTCGCTTAAAGTGAGTGAGGAGGGAGTGAGAAGGAGCTATTCTTTTGCAACTACACCAGACGTAAAACATGGATTTACTCTACTTTCTGAGATAATCCCTGACGGCCTTGGATCTAAATATTTGTTGGATCTGCCGATGGGTGGTGAGATCGAGGCCTTGGCTCCTTTGGGTAAATTTGTGATAGGGGACGAGGCGAAGTTGTTATTTGTAGCGACGGGGAGTGGGATAGTCCCCATCTATTCGATGATTACCGACTTGTTGTTGAATAAACACGAAAAACGACCAATTCGATTGCATTGGGGGATGAGGAGAGAGAGTGATGTTTTTTGGTTTGATAATTTGGAACGATTGGCTGAAAACAACGAAAATTTTGTCTTTGATCTTGTTCTTTCGCAGGCAAATGAGGAGTGGAGTTTGTGTAGCGGACACGTACAAGACTGTTTGAGCCGAGATTTTGAACATGAAGATATGAGTTTTTGGGGCGCTTATGTGTGTGGGAACTCTAAAATGGTGGGAGAGGTAAAAACTCTTTTAAGAGAAATGGGAGTGTCGGAGGAGAATTTTCATTATGAGAAGTTTACTGAGGAGGAAGGATGAATTATAAAACTATCAGGTGTGATAACTGCAAAAATGAGTTTATTTTTAGCCTGGAAGAGCAAGATTTGTACAAAAAACGCGGGCTACCCGATCCTAGAGTTTGTCCGATCTGCCGTGGTATGATGGGTGCCAAGTCGCGCGACAAGGCTCGGCTTGAGTATGAGTCAAAAAAAAGATAGGAATCGCTTGATGGTTTTAGAGGGGAAAATTATAAAACAGATTGGAAAGTACAAGGTTGTATTAATACAGTCAAAGTGTATTGCCGCCGCTTCTTGTATTGCGATTTCGCCTGACTTATTTCGGCTTAACGAGGAGAATTTGGTTGAGATAATCGAAGGTGGGACAGATGAGCCAGACAATGTCATGCTCTCAGCACAGTCATGTCCAACTGGAGCAATAGAAATCTATGAAAACGATAAAAAGCTTTGGCCTCCGGAGTAGGCAGGAAGGTTGGATATGAACGTCAAGTCATTAGCTCTATTTGGTCTTTTAGGGATAGGATTTCTGTTGGGAATGGTTTTTTTGTTATGGAATTTTGGGAATACTGAACCTAGCGCGAGTGACGTGGCGGGGGAAATGCGAAACGTGAAAGGATCGGGAGAGATTGTTGTGGTTGAATTTTCCGACTTTCAATGTCCGTACTGCGCGGCGGTGCAGGACCCCAATGAAGTTAAGGCAATTGGAAGCGAGCTGTTGTCGATCCCAGAGTTAAGCGAGAAATATCAAGGGAAGATCAAATTTGTTTACCGACATTACCCGCTAACATCAACTCACAAAAACGCGCAGATGGCGGCTCAAGCCGCGGAAGCGGCGGGAGAGCAGAACAAATTTTTTGAATATCACGATGTTTTGTTTGCTCAGCAAGAGGAGTGGTCTTTGAGCGATAAGGCAAATGAGGTCTTTGTAGGCTATGCAGAGGACCTGGGGATGGATGGAGAAAAATTTAAGACTGAGATGACTAGCAAAGAAATACAGGCAAGGGTTAACTTGGATGCCGCGGCGGCTACGAGATTGAGGATAACTGGAACGCCTAGCTTTTTTGTAAACGGCATAAAAACCGACTTTGAGGAACTTGAGACGAGAATTAAGTCTCTTGTCGAGTGATGGGTTGGGGTGGTGTCTGATACGATTTGTGATAGAAGAGAATAGATTTCCAGAGTAAGAGGGTATTGACAAGTATATCTCAACCAGGGTATAACCAGAGGTAGTAGTCTGGTTTCCAGGCTAATATTTGAACTGAACTAGTGGGAAGGGGGTGAAAGTAAAAATGGCATTTTCATACACAAATTCTAAGGGTGATACCTATTACCTACACGGAAAAAAAGTAACGCTAAAGAATGGCAGAATGCAACAGATCTATTACTTCGCACGCGACGTGAGACCTGAAGCACTCGACGCAGTTCCAGCAGGCTATATGGTTGTTGAGACGAAGAGAACGGGTATGCCCGTTCTAAAGAAAGCTTAAAATTTTTCTAAAACCAGCCCAATTTTTTTGAAATTAAAGAGGGCTGGTTTTTATGTGTTGAGTTTTTTACGCGCGGATTCTGATTTTAAGAGTTTTTCGATGGTTCGCAGGAGCTTTTTACGTTTGGGGGTGTCAAAGTATTTTCCACCCTTCATAGGGTAAAGATTGGCGAGATTATGGGCTTTGTCGAGGCCTAGTAAGTCCATAAGCTCCAGCTGAAGGACGCGAGTGGCGGCGCCAAGATGGCCGTATTTTCGAATACGCCGGAAGGAGTAAGTCCAGATTGGCTCTCTGACCATTTTAGCTTTAAATCCTA
>Ga0075861_114_pt1 | contig 17906 bp, 15 predicted proteins | sample RifGroF2_FD_67963 | JGI IMG/M metagenome (GOLD analysis project Ga0075861, IMG submission 67963) | Microgenomates bacterium GW2011_GWF2_47_9
TCCCATAGGGGGATAGTCGCAAGAATGTAAAAAGTCATTCTCACTAGACCATGACCAAGTGCCTGAGCTCTTTTTTAGCCTCTTTTACAAACGGACAGTTGTTCCTTAGTGTGTCCCAAAATTTCCGGGAGTGATTTTTGTGAACTAGATGAGTCAATTCGTGGATGACTACATATTCGACAGCAAGAGGCGAGGCATAGGCTAGTCTGTAGTTGAAGGACAGACCTCCTTTTCTCGAGCAGGATCCCCAATAAGATTTGACGTGTTTAAACTTGACTGCAGTCGGGTGGAGCAAGAGTGTTTCTGCATGCTTTTTGACTAAACTGCGCACGAATTCCTCAAGTTCTATATCCAAGATACGCCGCTTGGCAGGGGGGAGCGCGGGTTTAGCTTGCTTCTTGGTGATCCAGGCGGCATTCTTCTCGAGAAATTTTTTGATGAAAAATTCAGGCATTCGATAGGGAGCGCTGACGATCACTCCCCGGCTCGGATCAACTCGGACCGACAAGCTTTTCTTGCGCCTTTTGGAGCGAATTAAGGTGTAGGGTATAGCCATAACTCTTGTATTCTAGCCTATTTACCAAAGGCGATGGCGTCTTTTACGTGTGGGCCTGCGCCAAGAAGAGCGGCTAGCTTAAGGGAATAGGCGCCATAGCGGTCATTGACCTTATCTATTGCCTGGTATAAGCGTGTGGATTTTTTGACATCATCAATTAGCGATAGCTGAGAAATGGAAAGAGGGAGTAAATCGAAAAAAGACACGGCGAGATGTTTGACGGGATTATCAAGGCTAAACTGAGGGTAGAGAGACTTGGTGAGCGCTAAAAGTTCGCTGGTCGTAAAGACGGCCTTCGGCTGGGTGTGACTGTGACACGAGCTATCTGAGCCTTCGAAACGAAGGTACAGACTAACTCCTCTGGCGGCATATCCAGAAAGGCGCATGCGTCGGGCGGCTTTGTCGACCAACTTGGCTAGGATGGGAGACCAAGCTGGTTTCTGCATGGGAGAAGGCAAAACATAAGATTGACCGTATGATTTGCGGGCAAACTGATAATCGTCTACCTCCCAACCTCGAAGACGCATATACCAATCGTATGAGACGACCGATTGAAAAGCGGCTTTGACTTTGGTTGGTGAAGCATAGAAAAAGTCACGGGGAGTAAAGATACCTTGGGCTTTGAGTCTTTTTTCGAGACGCCTGTTGATGCCATGCAGATCACACAAACTAACCGAGTCGTAGATCTCGAGATAGTTTTTTGAGTTGATAAGGTCAAGACCGGCCGATTTGTGGAGATTGGAGGCTAGTTTGGCAAGAAAATTGTTGGGAGCCAGGCCGATAGAGACGGTAATCCATTCTCCGACCTGGCGCTTGATCAAGAGCATGATTTCGCGGGAAAGATCAAGGAGTTTTGCTTCACTATAATGAAAACTGTGAAAATCGAGCACAAATTCATCGATAGATTTCGAGATGACGGCGTCAGAAATTTTGGTGAGAATGCCCTCGATTGTATCGTGTACCTGGCGATATTTATTGGGGTCGGCCTCCCTTGTGACCAGAAATGGACAGATATTCTTGGCGTCGCCGACTAGCATGCCGGTTTTGATCCCCCACAACTTCGCCTCACGCGAAGAAGCCAGGATACAGCCATAGGGTTTGTTGGAGGCCGCGACAACCAAAGGGACGCCTCGCAAGAGCGGGTTGGCTTGTTGTTCCAAACTAGCAAAACACGAATTGATGTCGAGGTACATAATGGAGGCAGGGGCAGGGTTGAAAAAATTTTTAGTCTGGTAATCCATCGGAAATTTCCTCGATTGTCCAATGTAAATTATCGGTGTTGAGATTAAGTCTAAAGAAAAGATTATCCGAGGTAACTGAGAAAACGTGATGTTTGGAGGCCCCTTGCTGGTAGCTGTGATGAAGGCCCACTTGGAGGATGGGAAAGGTCTGATTGTGCCAAGAAAGGGAAATGGGTCTTACCTCTTTGCTTTTGTGATTATAGCTTGTGATGACTGAGACAGGCTCACGCAAGATTCTTTGCATAGCCTCAATATACTACCGAATATTACCCGAAGTCAACTAGTGGGATTAATCTTCAATGGTTTGGGTGCGTAGGAGAGAGAGGATCTTATTTGTCAATTCTGGGGTATAGCGGACACCAAAGGGGAGGAGGAGTTTGCGCTCCCCTGCCCCATTCTTGAAAATGAGGGTCAATTCGTCCGTGCCCCGGTTGCTTTGCAAAAGTTTGTTAAGTTCGAGTAGGGTCGCCTTACTTGTGCCACGAGGAACTATTACTTGATTCTTATCGTCCTCGTCTTCTTCGGGATCATCACTTACCGTCTCGACGGAGTCGGCAAGGATCGAGATAGTTTCTTCCCGCTCCTCGACTTTTCCCTTGATGACAAGGACCGAATTTTCGATAATGAGGCTTTTGGCGGTTTCGTAGACTTTGGGGAAAATGACGACGTCCACAGTATCGCTTTCGTCTCCCAAAGTAATAAAGGCCATTTCCTTGTTGGAGGACTTTGTGAAAACGACACGAATAGTTTTCACAAGGCCGGCGATGGTAGTTTTTTGACCTTTCTTTTCGTCGAGATCAATAATTTTACTCATCCATTCAGTACGGATTTTCTTGAGTTTGGCGACACTTGGATGTTCACGGAGGTAAATTCCAAGCAAGCTTCTTTCCATCTCCATTAGCTCCCGGTTCGAGTACTCGGGTTTGTTGGAATCGAATTTGTCCTCTACGAGATCCATTTTGTCGATGAGACTATCAAAGAGGCCGGTCTGATTGGTAGGGCCAGAGTTAGCTTTACCGATCCGGTTTCTAATTGCGTCGATTTCATCTAGAAGAACAGAGCGCTTGCCAAAAATATCGAACGAGCCAACCTTGATCAGACTTTCGAAAACTTTTTTGTTGACTTTTTGATTGTCGACTCGAGCTACAAAATCGGTAAAGCTCTTAAAGTCGCCCGCTCCACTACGCTCAGAGAGAATGTTGTCGATAGCCGCGGAGCCCACATTTTTGATAGCCTGCAGGCCAAAACGAATCCCTTTATTGTTAAGGGAGCCTGCGACTTCTTCGACGGAGAAGTCACTAGCCGACTTGTTGATGTCGGGTGGCAATACACGGATCTCCATATCTCGGCATTCCTCTAGAGACATAAAGAGCTTGTCCTCTTTGCCGGACTCAGCGGACATGAGGGCGGTCATGTACTCGACGGGATAATGCGCTTTCATGTAGGCCGTTTGGTAGGCGATCATGGCGTAACTAGTGGCGTGTGCTTTGTTAAAGCCGTAGCCGGCAAATTTCTCGATAAAGGACCACACTTTTTCGGCGATATCGCGGGAATAAGCCTTCTTGACAGCCTGAGCTAGAAACTTCTTGTGTTCCTTGTTCATGGTGGCGACCGATTTTTTGCCCATGGCGCGGCGTAAAATATCGGCTTCGCCTAGACTATAACCAGCCATTACGTTGGCAATTCTTAGTACCTGCTCTTGGTAGACGATGATGCCGTATGTTTCCCCAAGAATGGCTTTGAGGTCGGGATGCAAATACTTGACTGTATCTGGCTCTAGCTTGCCTTTGATAAAGTCGGGGATTAGGGCCATAGGGCCGGGGCGGTAGAGGGCGATAAGAGCGACGATATCGGAGAAAACGTCAGGACGCAGTTGTTTGGCGAGGCGCCTCATCCCACCGGATTCCATTTGGAAGACGCCGGTAGTCTCGCCACGCGAGATCATTTCAAAGACTTTTTTGTCGTCGAGGGGCAATCCCGAGAGGTCGACTTTAATCCCCTTCTCTTTCTCAACTAAATTGATAGCGCTTTGGAGGATCGAGAGGTTCCTTAGTCCCAAGAAATCCATTTTCATGAGGCCGATTGCGTCATCTTTGACGTTGAGGTCAAGAGCATACATATCATATTGAGTAGTGATATTGCCACCCTTACTATCTCTTTGAATGGGAGCGTACTTTACGATCGGGGCATCGGCGATAATGACGGCGGCGGCGTGAGTCGAGGCATGTCGGGCGACACCTTCGACTTTGCGGGCGAGGTCTAAGAGCTCTTTGTACTTGGGATCCTTGTACATTTCCTGGAGTTCGCTGACGCCGGCAAGGGCAGTACTAATCGAGTTGCCAAGCGGGATGAGCTTGGCGACGCGGTCGGGCTCGGAGTATGGCAGGCCAAGAACCCGCCCAATGTCACGGATGGCGGCCCTGGCTTCCATGGTGCCAAAGGTAATGACTTGGGCAACGCGGTCCAAGCCGTATTTTTCAGAGACATACTGGATGACCCGGTCGCGGGAGATATCGGCAATGTCGACGTCGATATCGGGGGGGGAGGGACGCTGAGGATTTAGGAAACGTTCGAACTGCAAGCCATGAATCAGGGGGTCTATTGAAGTAATCCTGAGGATATAGGAGACAATGGAGCCTGCGGCACTACCTCTACCGGGGCCAATCCGGATCCCACAGCCTTTGGCCCAGTTGATAAAATCTTGAACGATTAGAAAATAGCTAGCATAGCCTTTGTCGCAGATTACTTCGAGTTCGTACTCTACTCGCTCTAGGATTTCGGGGCTTTTTGACGGATATCTAGTTGAGATTTTGTCCCTCACCATTTTTTTCAGGTGTTCTTCGGGGGTGAGTTTGTTCGGAACAGGATACAAAGGATAGATCATTTTACCGGTCGGGATTTCTAGATTACATTTATCGACGATTTGACGGGTATTGGAGATGGCGTCGGGGAGGTCGGCAAAAAGATCGGCCATCTCGCTTTTGGACTTGAGGTAGTAGGTAGGCGAATCGATCATGGTGAAGCGATTCTTGTCGTCTAGGGTTGTACGCGTCTGGATTGAGAGGAGGGCATCCTGCGCCCGGGCATCTTCTTGGTTGACGTAGTGGACGTCGTTGGTCGCGATTATCGGAACTCCGTATTTGCGGGAAAGCGCTACCAGCTCTTTGTTTAAGGGATCAAGCATTTTCTCAAGACCGGTGTGTCGCTGGAGCTCGATGTAGTAGTCATCCTTAAATAAGTCCAGGTATTTCTTAAGCAGTTCTTCGGCTTTGGCCATGTCCCCTTTTTGAATAGCCTGAGGAATTTCTCCCTGAGGACAACCGGAGGTAGTGATGAGTCCACCCCGATATTTCTCAAGCAGTTCCCAGTCGAGACGGGGCTTGTAGTAGAAGCCTTCTAAGTGAGCAAGGGTGGTAATTTGCATGAGGTTGCGGTAACCCTCGAGATTTTTGGCAAACAAAAGGAGATGGTTGGTTTTAAAATCGCGCGATCTATCGAAGCGTGAGCCGGCGGTGTAGTATGCCTCGAGGCCAATAATGGGCTTGATCTCGGCCTTCCTCATGGCGTTATAGAAGTGGACGGCTCCGTACATGGCGCCGTGGTCGGTGATCGCAAGAGCATCCATTCCATGCGCTTTGGCGGCCGCGGCCAAGTCCTCGTTTTTGCAGAGCCCGTCGAGGAGGGAAAATTGGGTGTGGACGTGAAGGTGAGTAAAGTCGATGTTGGTCATAGAGACAGCTACTTTAGTTTTTTCTTCAGGAGTTCGCTTGCTATTTTCGCGTCGGCCTTCCCGCTTGTTTCTTTCATCACAAAACTCATAAGATACCCTAGGACTCCTAGTTTGCCGGACTGATATTCGAAAACCACTTGCTTGTTATCTTTGATAACTTTGTCCACGATAGGCTCAAGTACCGAAGGATCGCTAATCCGACTAGAGTTGGAACGACGGATCGTATCGACAATTGTGCTGGCAGACTCACGTGAACTAATTTTTTTGTTCACGAGGAGGTTCGCGGCATGGGCGATAAGACTGGCGTCAATCGCGCCAATTTCGCTCAACAAATTGGCGAGCGATTCATTTTTGGCGATTAGTTCGGCGGATTTCTGGCTCACACCTTGTGTGACAAGGGAGGAGATCCGATCAGAGGGAAGGAGGGGCAGACGAGCTCGGATGCTTTCGGTATAAGCCTTGGGAAACAACAAAGGAGGGATGTCTGGCTCTGGGAAATAACGGTAGTCGGCGGCCTCTTCTTTGGTGCGTTGACTGACGGTAGAGTTTGTGTCGGCACGGTAGCCACGGGTTTCCTGAACAGGTAGCTTGCCGGCACTAAGAATCTCGGTTTGGCGAGCGATTTCGTAGATTTTTGACTTCTACTTTGTAGGGGGGGAGACTAGATGACTCGGTAAGAGAAATGTTGCACTCTAAGCGCATACTCCCCTTTTCCATGTCACAATCGGAGACTCCAAGCGCTCTTACGATATCACGGATTTTCTTGAGTAATTCTTTGGCTTGCTCTGCGTTTTTGATGTCTGGTTCGGTAACGATTTCTACTAGAGGTACACCTGAGCGGTTGAAATCGACCAAGGTCACCTTTTTCCCATCTAGCGTAGAGTGAAGGAGCTTGGCCGTATCTTCTTCCATGTGAACGCGGGTAATCCCTACCCGACCTTGGGAAGTTTCGAGATAACCATTTTGACAGAACGGCTCGTCGTATTGGGAGATTTGATACCCTTTGGGGAGGTCGGGGTAAAAATAGTGCTTGCGGTCAAACTTGCTGACATTCGCGATTTTGCAGTTTAGGGCGAGGCCGATAAGCAGACAATCTTCAATCGCTTTTTTGTTGGGGACGGGGAGGGCGCCGGGCAGGCCCAAGCAGACGGGACAGGTATAGATATTGGGCTTGTCTGCCCCAAAGGGATTGTTGACACAGCCACAGAACATCTTGCTCTTGGTCTTTAGCTCGATATGGATCTCGGCCCCGATGACGGGTGAGTATTTTGTGTCTGTCATACCTTTTTCTCCAAAATCGCTGGCTTTGTCAGGTGCCAGCTCGTTTTTGCTTGGTAGGCGTGGGCAAGGTTTAGCAAGGTCGCTTCCTCAAATTTTTGCCCTACCAGTTGAACCCCAATCGGGAGACCGTTTGCGTGAAAGCCACTCGGGACTACGATGGCAGGGGAACCAATGAGGCTGACGGAGGTGTTGTAGAGATCGGCGAGCATGTTGGCCAAGGGATCACTAATGAGGTCGCCGAGCTTGGGGGGCATGATCGGATTTTCGGGCATGAGAATTACGTCGCATTGCTTAAAGGCCTGTTTAAAGGTCTCAATAAGAATGGTGCGGATCTTGAGGGCTTTGCGGTAGTAGGCGTCGTAGTAACCAGAGCTTAGGTCATAACTCCCAATCATGATGCGGCGCATTGTTTCCTGACTAAAAAGATCCCGAGTACCACCGTATCGCACCGCGTCGTAGCGAGCTAAGTTGGAGCTAGTTTCTGAGGGGGCGATAATATAGTAGGCCGCAAGAGCGACCTCGGCTATTGGCAAAGAAACACTTGTTAGCTGACAACCCATTGACTCTAGAACACTCCCAAAGGCTCTAGTGTTTTTGGCGATTTCGCTGTCAAGCCCAGGGCCAAACATATCGTCGGCGATGCCGATTTTCAGTTTTTTGAGGGGAGTAGAAATGGCCTTCGCATAGTCGGGGACGGGTTCGGGCGAGGAGGTGGCGTCGTATTTGTCGAGTCCGGCAATGATACCAAGGACGACGGCCAGGTCTTCGGCAGATTTGGCAAATGGGCCGACGGTGTCCATGGAGGAGGCATAGGCCACACAACCGTATCTACTAACCCGCCCATAGGTCACTCTTAGGCCTAAGATATTGTTCCAGGCGGCGGGGTTGCGGATACTGCCCCCCGTGTCTTCACCAATTGCAAAAGAACACATCCGCAGAGCGACAGCGGCGGCTGGTCCGCCAGAGGATCCGCCGACAACTCTCTCGGGGTCGTAGGGGTTTTTGCCCATACCATAATCAGAGTTTTCGGTACTGGCACCGTGTCCCCACGCGTCTTGGTTGCCTTTGGCCAAGAGGATTGCTCCGGCATTTTTTAGTTTTTGGTGGACGGTTGCTGAGTAGGGAGAAACATAGTCGTCAAGGAGCTTTGAGGCACAGGTTGTCCTAATTTCGGGCGTGACATAACTGTCCTTTAGGACATAGGGAATCCCGTATAGGGGCAGATTTTTGTCTAGCAAACTTAGTTCTTTTAGCGCCTTCTCTTTGTCGACTACGCTAATCAGGGTATTGAGGTTTTGACTATGGGCCTTGATGTTGGCGTAGGCCTCTTCGATCACTAGAACAGGATCTATTGAACCATCACGATAGCCTGCGAGTAGTTCGGTAATTTGACGGTCTAGTAACATATTTACTCCAAAACGGCAGGAACGACAAAGTATCCATTAGCTGTAATCTTGGCATTTTGTAAGGCTTGGGATTGGGTGAGCATGCGAGATTCATCAAGCTCGTCTTCCCGCCAGACATTAGTTAGTCCCGCGACCTGGTTGGTTTCGGGGACGGCGGAGGTGTCGGTTTTTTCAAGAGTATCAACGTATTCGTAGACGGTGGCGATTTGGTCGACTAAGATTTTTTTGCGCTCTTCGTCTAGTGGTAAGTTGGCTAGACGAGCCAAGTGGGTAACATCTGCAATGCTTATTTTTGTTCCTGCCATACAGAAAGTAGTTTAGCAGGATCAGAAGTCTTTTGGAAGTTGGGGTTTTTGCCGATATTGATCGTTTTTTCCTTATCAAATTTGGGCTCGAGGATGAGGGATGCGAGCTCGTCGAGAATTTCGTTTTGGATTAACCTTTTCAAGGGTCTTGCGCCGTAGTTTGGATCGTATCCTTTTTCAGCCAGATATGTTTTCACTTGATCAGTTACGTTGATCTTAATGCCTTGAGACTCGATGTTTACAAGGGCACGGGCGAGCTCGTTGTCAACGATTTTACCCATGTTACTAGGGTTTAATCCTTGAAAGACAATGATTTGATCAAGACGGTTTAGGAACTCGGGTTTAAAAATTCCCCTGACAAGATCCATGACTCCAGTCCGAATAGAATCCCAGTTTTTGCCGCCACTTTCAATAATAAGATCGCTCCCGATATTGCTGGTCATAATGATTATCGTGTTTCGAAAATCGACTGTGCGACCCTTGCCGTCGGTTAGCCTGCCTTCATCGAAAATCTGCAAGAAAATGTTGAAGATCTGGGGATGAGCTTTCTCGATTTCGTCAAGCAAGACAACTGAGTAGGGTTTCCGGCGGACAGCCTCGGTGAGTTGACCCCCCTCTTCGTAGCCAATGTATCCGGGCGGAGCACCTATGAGTCTTGCAACTGTATGCTCTTCACTATACTCGGACATATCTAGTCTAATGAGAGAGTTATGGCCTGCAAAGAGTTCGCTCGCGAGGGCTTTGCCTGTTTCTGTTTTGCCAACGCCTGTCGGGCCTAGGAAAAGGAAGCTCGCAATCGGCTTATCGGAACTACTGACCCCGGCGCGAGAGCGACGGACAGCCCGGGCGACGGCCTGAACAGCCTCGTCTTGTCCGATGACTCGTTTGGCAAGACTTGACTCGAGGGTTAGCAGTTTTTCACTTTCAGATCCGACAAGTTTGGTAACCGGGATGCCTGTCCAGCGGGAGACCACGAGGGCAATATCTTCTTCGGAGACTCTCTCTTTGAGCAAGCGAGTATCGGCCGGGATCGACGCCCATTGCTTTTCTGCCTCGGCAAGTCTTTTTTCCAACTCTGGAAGCTTGCCATATTTGATCTCGGCGGCCTTTTGTAGGTCGACTTCACGTTCTGACTTTTCTAGCTCCAAGCGCAAAACGTCTAGGTCTTTTTTTGCTTGTGAGAGCAGAGAGAGAATCTTTTTTTGTGATTCCCATTGTCCCAGTTTCTCCAACAATACTGATTTTTCGCTGAAAATAGTCTCACCTAAATCCTTTTGTTTCTTCTTGGCATTTTCGCCCTTTTCTTTTTTAAGTCCGGCTAACTCAATTTCTTTTTGAGTGATACCTCTTTTTAGGGTATCGAGTTCGACTGGGAGTGACTCGGCCTCGATTTTGAGAGCTGAGGCCGCTTCGTCGACAAGATCGATTGCTTTATCAGGGAGATACCTGTCTGGGATATAGCGCTTTGACAAAGTAACGGCGGCAATGAGAGCATCGTCTGAAATTTCGATCCCGTGGTGAATCTCGTACTTTTCCCTGAGACCACGAAGTATTGCGATCGAATCCTCTACCGCCGGCTCATCGACAAAGACCGGTTGGAAACGTCGCGCAAGGGCCGGGTCTTTTTCGATATACTTGCGGTATTCGTTTACCGTCGTTGCGCCTATCATGTGAAGACTACCTCGAGCGAGGGCGGGCTTTAGCATATTACCGGCGTCAACTGCTCCCTCTGCACCTCCGGCCCCGACGATGGTGTGGAGTTCATCGATAAACAGAATGAATTTCCCCTCAGCCGCGTCGATCTCTTTGAGGAGGGCCTTCAGGCGCTCTTCGAATTCTCCCCGGAATTTGGCGCCAGCGAGGATTTGTGACACATCAATCACCAAAAGTTCTTTGTTCTTGAGAGAGTCGGGGACATCGCCGGCAACTATCCGGTTGGCGAGCCCTTCGGCGATGGCAGTTTTACCAACACCTGGATCTCCAACGAGCACAGGATTGTTTTTGGTGCGCCGGGAAAGAACTTGCATGACACGACGGATTTCCTGGTCACGTCCGACAACAGGATCGAGCTTGCCAGCTTTTGAGAGCTCGGTTAAATTGAGGGTGTAGAGCTCGAGTGGACTTTGCGATTGTGCAGTCTCCATACGCTTAGTATAGCTATATTTGGCAGTCTGTCAATGTGAGTGCCAATGACGAATTTGTTTAACCTGCCTGTCCTTCAAGGGCGGCAATCCGTTCCTTGAGAGGAGGGTGCGTGCTAAAGAGCTGGGCAAGCCAGGAGCCGTGCGTTTCTTTGGTAACTGGATCATCGATATATAAGTGGGCGGTCGCGGTACTCGCAGTTTCTAGTTCGATATTTTCGTTGGCGGCAATTTTCTTAAGTGCACTAATTAACCCTGAGGGTTGGCGGGTAAGGAAGGCTGAGGAGGCATCTGCCAAGAATTCCCGCCGCCTACTAATCGCAAATTGCATGAGTTGAGCTAGAATTGGCGCGAGGATAATAAACAAGAGGCCAATCACCATAATAAGCGCGCTCCCACCTCGATCATCCCGGTCTCGGCCACCCCGAAAGCTAATGCGCCAGGCCCAGTTGAGAACCATAGAAATCGAACCGACAAGGACCATGACAATGGTCATGAGGCGAGTGTCGTAGTTTTTGATGTGTGAGAGCTCGTGCGCAAGGACCCCTTCTAGCTCGGTCCTGTCTAGTTTGTCCAAAAGCCCGGCGGTGACGGCAATCGCGGCATGTTCGGGGTCACGTCCGCAAGCAAAGGCGTTAAGCGCTTGTGAGGGGATAATATAGGCCTTGGGAGTGGGGATGCCGGCGACGCGAGCGAGATTACCAAGAATACTATGATACTTTTGATAATCTTTGGGGTTGGCAGGAACGGCGCGAGCTAGGGAAAGGGCGATTGAGTCGGAGTTGTACCAACTGATATAACTGCCAACGCCCGAAACTAGGAGGGCAAAAAAGAGGAAAGTCCAGTCGTAGTCGTAGAGGTAAGTAAAAAACCAGCCAAAAGCAGAGACAAAGACCACAAAGAACATGATTACCAAGACGCTACGCCTTTTGTTTGACGATATTTGCTCGTAAACATTGAGCATGTTGTTCCTTAAAGATTGATTTTGGGGGACTCTACATCTTTTGGAGAGACGCTAAGCGCATTCTCCATATCGGCAAGCTTGAGACCTGCTTGCTCTTTGAAAGAGAAGAGATTGGCGACAATATTGGAGGGGAAGGTAACAACTTTAATGTTGTAATCGGCCGTGAGGTCGATGAGGGTACGCCTGGCGTACATAATCTTGTCGGCCGTATCGCGCAGTTCTCCCATAAGATTTATGATTGTTTCGTTGGCTTTGAGTTCGGGATTGCTCTCGACGATTACACTCAGACGGGGCAAAAGGTCGCTAAGGGCACCAGCGGCACCTGCCTGGACGCTAGGATTGTCCGATTTGGCGGCCGAGGCGATTTGTTTTCTGGCTTCTGCCAAGGACTCGAGAATTCCTTTTTCGTGGGATAGATATCCTTTGGCGCTTGCCTCTAAGTTGGGGATAAGGTCTGCTTGACGTTTGAGTTGGTTACCAATCTCCTGAATACTGGCTTTGATCCTGGTCAGAGAAGTCTGGAAGAAGTTGTAGTTTGAGACGAGATAAGCGGCGATGAGAAAAAGTAATCCGAGAAATAACCAAAGCAAGCTCATGTCGGTCCTCCTAAAATTTACTGTATATACCTAAAAGTATAGCACGCTATACTAAACCCATGATGAAGCTGTGGAGAAATGTCGGCATTTTGATCTTCCTATATACGATTGTGCTAATTCTTCTGGGGAGTTATAAGCCTAACTTCTTTGATTCGGCTCTAGCCCAGCTGGCAGGCAAGTATGCAGGGATGGGACTAACTCCGTACCGAGACTTTGGGATGGTATACCCTCCCCTACAGTTTTTGTTTTGGGGGATGTTTAAAGAGAACGCCAGTCAGGCGACGATACAAGTCGTGTCGGGACTTATTTACCTTGTAGTTTCCGCAAGAACTTATCAGCTTTTGAAGACAGGTTTGGGTCGTTCACCAGATGATTTTCAGATAGGCGCTTTGGCAATTATAGAGGCTGTCATTTTGCGCCAGCTCTCTTTGCGGGGGATTTTGCCTCTTTCCCTAGCGCTCCTTTTGATTTGTGAGATTTGGGCGAGCGTTAAGGTGAACAGACAAAAATACACAGTCTTGTGGCTCGGGATGATTATGATGTGGCTAAGATGGGACACGGGAATAGTTTTGGCGGCTCTTACACTTTTTGTTGCCTTTTTTTCTGTGAACTTGCGGAAAACTGCCCTGCTTCTTGCCTTGGGAGTGGTACTTGGTGGAGCGGCATTATATTTGTATCTACAGGCATTAGGCATATTGGAGCTAGGGTGGGACTATATTGTACGGATGCCGATTTGGCTCACCCAAACCTACCGCGATTTGCCCCTGCCAACGAGTTTTTCTCTCCGATCACCAGACATGATGATCTATCCGACTTTGGCGATTGTAGGGCTTATCGGCGCTAAACTACTGTCTTCTTCTGGGCCCTTGTATTTACGCATTATGCTTTTGGGATTCACGGTCCTGTACCTTCCCTATGCTCTAGGGAGAAGTGATTTTGGACATTTTCAACCATTGTGGCTTGTTTCAGCTTTGAGCTTATTCTTCGTTGAGGGCATTTGGGGAGTGTCCCGCTGGGGCCGGGCTTTGCTTAGCCTGACCCTCATTATGGTCGCACCATGGTTTTTGTATAACTCGTTTTGGCTCCAGCCAAAGGTGGGGGAGGCGCATTCTAGCGTAGAGAGGGAAATCGGAGAGTGCCAGAAGATCGCAAGCGGGGCTTTGGCAAGCAGTATTTTTGTGGGACGCAAGAATTATGACCACTATCTGTTTAATATTGCCTCACTTTACCTAGTGCGGGGCGACTTGCCCCCGGCAACCAGATTCATTGCAGAGGAACCGGGGATCCAGAGTAGCTGTAAATACGGGGGGGAGGTGGCGCAAGAACTTGCCGAGGCAGAGCACCCCATCTTAATGTTCTTGGAGCTTGATAACCACGGGAGTGAAAACAAGGCAACAGCAGAGATGAAGTCTTGCGGGAAAATAGAGTACTTTCTCGAAAACAATGAGAGTGAGTATCTTGGGAGTTGTACAGCCTGGGGCCATCCTTTTGAGGTCAGGCTATACAAATAAACTAGCGGTCTAGCTCTTGGTGAACAAATTTGTTGACTACCGATAGACCCTCTTTCATGCTAACCTGGCTTGTCCAACCGAGAAGAGTGTTGGCACGCGCAAGATCGCAATGGCGACCGCGAACCCCCTGTATTTTATCTAGCTCGTGAACTTTGTGGATTGTTACCCCCTCAATTTCGGCGATTAGGTCGACAAGAGCATTGATGCTTAATAAATCGGTGGTGCCGAGGTTTATTGGCTCTTCGATATTTGACTCCATTAAACGCCAGATTGCTTCGACACAATCATCGATATACAGGAAAGATCTTGTTTGTTTGCCATCACCCCAAATCTTGACCTGTCCTCCCTCCCCAGCCAAAATTACCTTGCGGGTGAGGGCAAGAGGAGCCTTGGAACGGAGGGTGTCAATGAGACACTCGGGGCCGTAAATATTGAAGAATCTGGCAATTCTTACCTCTAGACCGTAGTCCTTGGCATATGCTTGGTATAGCCTTTCACTAAACAGTTTTTCCCAGCCATACTCGCTATCTGGTTCGGCCGGATAGGCAGACTTTTCGGTGAGAGGGATCGCCTTGACTTTGCCTTGCTTGGCGACCGGGTAGACGCAGGCTGAAGAAGAAAAGAACAGCCTTTTTACGCCGTTCTCACGACAAGATTCGGCGGTATTGGCGTTTATGATAACGTTGTCGTGCATAATCATGGCACGAATGGTGGTTGTAAACTCGATACTGCCGTTTTGGGCGGCGAGTGCATAAACCTCATCGATATTTTTGGTAGCTTTGGCGCAGTTTCTATATTCTCGTAGATCGGCAATAAGGAAGTCGTCAAAATCGTCTAGAGAGGAAAAGAGGGGTTTGACAAGGTCAACACCCCGGACCCAGTAACCCTTACTCCTGAGGAAGCGTGCCAGGAAGTGGCCAATAAAACCCCCAGCGCCGGTAATGAGTACTCGCTTTTTCATAACAATTATATTGTCGTCGCCCTAGTTCTTTTTCGCAACCAGCAAACTTTGTCCGGCAAAAGGACGAAAGATGGGGGGCAAGGCTAAGAAGAGTTTGATTAACGAGGGATGAACGGGAAGATTAGACTTTACGGTGAGGGGGAGGAAACGTTTGACAAACTCGACGGTTGTAAGCCCGGAGGTGCGGAAGGCCTCTTTGAGACTATTCCCGTTTAGGGGAATGATATGGTCGATGTGATCCCAATACCTCGCGCCAACAAGGTCGATGTTGGGCTGAATGACAATGACCTGCCCGCCCTTTTTGAGAAGCCGTTTACAGTCGGATAGAAGAGTCAGCAGGTCAACCCTGCTTTCGAGGTGTTCGAGGAGGTTACTAAGGATAATCACGTCAAAGCTGGCCCCTTTGATTTTTTTGAGGTGATGGGTGTTTCCGTGATAGAGGTGGATATTGCCGGCGGCAAAGCGCTTGAGATCGGGATTGGGGTCGAGAGCGTACTTTTCACGAGCGATAATTGCGTTAATAAGTTCACACCGACCGGCGCCGATGTCTAGAACTATGCTATTTGGCCTGATATAGCGCGGGAAGAAGTGGGTGGCCAAGTACTGCCAGAGCACGTTTTTGGCCTTGACTTCCCTGGCCGTAAAGCGGTCTTTGTAAAGCGGTTGTGAGTCGAGCATAAGTAATTAACATTCTACAACAGTATAATAAGTTTAATGCGCAAAGATAATTTTCATGTAACGATAGTGATCCCTGTTTTTCACGAAGAGGCGGTGATCCAAAGCACAATTGAGCAGATTGAGAAAACTGTGAAAACCAAACATCGATTCTTAGTCGTTGCCGAAAACGAGCGTGATTCGACCATCGCGGTAATCTTGAAAATGCCGAGCGAACTTACTCAAAACCTAACGCTCATCAAGAATAAGTACAAGCCTGGGATCCCCGGCTCGATGAAAACAGCCTTTGAGGCCGTGAAAACAGAGACGGTCGTCGTGATCGCGGCTGATCTGACCGACGACCCTCATTATGTGGACGCGATGTATGAAAAGATTCGTTCGGGGTACGACATTGTGTCTGCGAGCCGCTACAGCGGGGGTGGGACCTACTTGGCAAAGCGAGACGCCAAGTATTATTTATCGAAGTGGGCAAACTGGTTGTCCCCTACTCTCTTGTCTATCTCAACAAGCGACCTGACCTACGCCTACAAAATGTACCGCACCGAGGTAGTCCAGACAATCCCTATCGAGGCGACGGGTGGCTTTGAGTATGCAATGGAGCTGACGATCAAGGCCGCGCGACGCGGGATGAAGATCGGGGAAATCCCGGCGAGATCGGTGGAGAGACAGGTCGGTGAGTCAAAGTTTAGATTGTGGAAGTGGAGCAGGCAGTACTTGAGATGGTTTTTGTGGGGGATGTATCTACGCCTTCGGAATCTCTGGCGAGGCTGAAGGGACTCGAACCCTCGACCTCTTCCGTGACAGGGAAGCGCTCTAACCAACTGAGCTACAGCCCCAGAGAACTAGAAATATTATACACGAAGAAAAGTAATATTTGACTTACCCTATAAAGATTTGCTACATTAGACTCACAAAATATTAGTAGTATATTCATCTGCCCTGGATGGAGGATAAAATGGAAGAGAAATTAAAGCAGTTTCTCAAAACTATAAAGCTTAATGAGTCTTTACTGTCAATGATTTTTGGGATCGTGACGGTAGTCTTGGTAGGCGTGTTGGTTTTTAGAATTTATCAGGGTAGACGAGCGGAGATTACGGAAACGGCCGACACTACGGAGCAGTCGCCTGTTGCCGAGACAATGGGAGAAGTACCAGTCGAGGTCAAGGAAGATGGCAAGAAATACCCGACAAACTTGCCTGAGACCTACAAGGTGGGGGCAGGTGAGCATCTATGGATGATTGCTGAGAAGACCTATGGATCCGGTTATAACTGGGTCGAGATCGCCAAAGAAAATAATCTTGCCAATCCAGGAATTTTGTACGAAGGTCAGGAATTGAAGCTACCCAAAGTAGCGGTCGTCGAGGTGCCTGGCATGCAAGCCACAAACGAAATCTCGGGAGACACCTATACAGTTGTGAAGGGTGACAACCTCTGGAATATATGTGTGCGAGCTTATGGGGACGGATATAAATGGAGTGAAGTTGCCGAGTTTAATAAGCTGGCAAATGCCTCGGTAATAGAAGTTGGCCAAGTGATCAAACTGCCTAGATAAAGTTTGAATTAATATAATAAGCGATTTAGAAACCTCCCTTTCGGGGGAGGTTTTTAGAGGGTGACGATACTGAGCGAGTTGGTGTTTCCAGGCTTTTGCCAATGCTGACCATGGACAAAGACAACTGTTTCGCCGGGGACTAAGTACCCTAGCTTGAGCATTTTCTTGACCACCGTATCGATCGAGCTAAACTCGCCAGTTGGCAAATCGACGAGGGCGGGGGTGAGACCGAAGGAGACGGTGAGTTGTTCGGCGGTATGGCGGTTGTTGGTTGTTGCAATGACGGGAATTGCGAGGCGATGCTTGGCGAGCGGTCTCGGTGAATACGACAACCTTGTCGATTTTGGGCTTGATTGGAGAGATGACTATTGAGGCTACCGAAGCGGCAATGGTGCTTGAGGCGTCGGTTTCTTCGCAGGCGACTTGGTGGACGTTCCTTTTTCCTTCATTCCATTTGGCAATTTTTGTCATTGTTTCGACTGCTCGCACCGGGTACTTGCCACTTGCTGATTCGCCGGAGAGCATGATGGCGTCGGTCCCTTCGAAAATCGCGTGGGCGACGTCCGTGACCTCGGCTCGCGTGGGGCGAGGGTTATTTATCATTGATTCGAGCATTTGGGTCGCGGTGATGACGGGCTTGTGGAGGACCCGGCACTTGTCAATAATGGTCCTTTGCCAAAAAGCTAGCTGTTCGAACGGTACCTCGACTCCTAGGTCGCCCCGGGCAATCATGACAGCGTCAGAAGCGAGAATGATTTCGTCGAGCCGGTCGAGAGCGGGCTGGCTCTCGATTTTGGCGACGATCATGGCATGCATACCACGAGCAAGCATCTCGGTTTTAAGCACATTAATGTCGTGCGCCGAGCGAACGAAGGATAAACCAACGAAGTCGACTTTGTTTCTGGCGTTTGCGTCTAGTTGGCGGATATCGTTTTCGATAAGTGAGGGGAAGTCGATATCCTTGCCCGGCAGATTAACTCCTTTGCG
>Ga0075861_109_pt1 | contig 15665 bp, 14 predicted proteins | sample RifGroF2_FD_67963 | JGI IMG/M metagenome (GOLD analysis project Ga0075861, IMG submission 67963) | Microgenomates bacterium GW2011_GWF2_47_9
GCCAAAGGTAAAGAACTAGAATTTGTCCGGGGCAAAATGTTTGTCGAAATCGTCCCCAAAGGCAATTCTGTCGACTACAACTGATCCGAAACTAGTGTTTGAGTAGATTTTTTGTACTATAATAGCCCTATATCGTGTACCGTAAGGAGGAGGTTTTATGTCGTCTCTTAGTGACTTTATGGTTAGCAAAGTCAGAACCAAACTATTCGAGACATTTCTTACCGACCCAGAAGAGATGTATTACATCCGCGAGCTTACCCGTAAAATTGATGAAGAAATTAACGCTGTCAGGCGTGAACTAATCAATATGAAGAGTAACGGCATGCTCAAAGAGGAAAAACGCGGCAATAGACTGTACTACTCGTTCAACCGCAATTATATTTTTCACAAAGACTTGCTCTCTATGGTAGCCAAAACTACCGGCCTCGGGCTCTCACTAGCCAAATCCGCGCCCAAGTTAGGCAGGCTCAAATTTGCCATGCTGTCTGGCCGCTTTGCTCGCAAAATGCCACGCCTCAAAGATACCGTCGATCTCTTGCTTGTCGGTGATGTCATTATGCCCCAGCTTAGCGAACTCATTAAAGAGCAAGAAGCCAAGCTAGGCCGTGAAATAAACTATACGGTTATGACAGCTCAGGAACTTGAATATCGCAAAACCCACAACGACCCCTTTATTGGGCGGATCCTCATCGGTTCCCGGGTCATGATAGTCGGGGACGAAGAAGAGTTAGTTGCCTAGAGGTAAGAATATGACAGCAACAAAAATTACTCGTATTGGCAACTCCAAAGGCATCATTATCCCCTCAGAAGTCATTAAGTCGCAAGCTCTTGAAGAGGGAGATGAGGTCGTTCTTACATTTGATTTAGCCTCACAAACTCTCTCCTGTACATTCCCTAAAACAAAACAACTCAAACTTACAATCAGATGAGTCTGATGTACAATACTCCTGTATGTCCAAGAGTTTTAGGAACATTATCTTTATTGTTTTGTGTACAGCTATTAGCCTTGTAATCGACGCTCCCAAGAACTATTCCCTTGCGTTCAAACTCTTTGGCAAAGATATTAATTTCCTTATCTCCTCTCCCTCCATAAACATCGAGAAACCTTTTGCCTTTTCACGCAGTCTCGAGATTAAGCAAGGACTTGATCTACAGGGAGGTACCGAAGTTATTCTTTTGGCCGACATGACCAACATCGTTGACAGCGATCGGCAGGACGCTCTTGATAGTGCCAAAGAGATCATCTCTCGCCGAGTAGATCTTTATGGAGTATCTGAACCAGTAATTAAGACTTTAGTTAGCGACTCCTCATATCGAATTTCTATTTCTCTCCCTGGCGTAACTAACCCACAAGAGGCGCTCGACCTCATTGGTACCACGGCCCAGTTAGATTTTCGCGAACTAGTTGGCGAGGCAAGTGCCTCCGCCACATTTGCCGATTTCAAGCTTACCGACCTTACCGGCAAGGATCTCAAAAAAGCTACCGTTCAATTTGATGAGCAAACCGGCACTCCTGTCGTCGGCATCGAGTTCACGCCCGACGGCGCGGCCAAGTTTGAAGAAATCACAACCCGCTCGGTCAACAAACCCCTCGCCATCTTTCTTGATGGTTATCCAATCTCGACTCCCATCGTGCAACAACCAATCTCAGGCGGCCAGGCGGTTATTAATGGCGGATTTACGCTAGATTCGGCCAAAAATCTCGCACTCACCTTAAACGCCGGCGCCTTACCAGTCCCAATCTCAATTATCAAACAACAAAATGTCGATCCGTCACTTGGTCAAGATAGCATTAAAAAAAGTCTCATAGCCGGAGGCATTGGTCTTATCGCAGTAGCCCTATTTATGGTTCTCTTGTATGGACTGCCCGGATTTATCGCCGTTTTGGGGCTTATTATCTATGGGCTTATCACTTTGGCTGTGTATAAGTTGATTCCCGTCACCGTCACATTGCCGGGACTAGCCGGCTTTATCCTCTCAATTGGCATGGCAGTTGACGCTAATATCCTTATCTTCGAGCGGATGAAAGAAGAACTGCGCAAAGGTCACGATCAAAAATCTGCCATGGAGCTTGGTTTCGGTCGTGCCTGGGACTCCATCAAAGACGCCAATATTGCGACCCTCATTACCACCTTCATTCTCTTTAATCCCTTAGATTGGAACTTTTTCAACACTTCCGGCTTAGTTCGAGGCTTTGCGCTCACGCTCTTCCTGGGAGTTGTCATTGGTCTTTTTACAAGCATCTTCGTGACTAGAACCTTATTGAGGAATTTATATGCCAAAAAAACATAAAGATATAAGTAATAGCAAAATTTACGAGCCAATGCGCTTTTGGTGGGTGTATTTTGCTATCTCTCTCTCGGTGCTTATCCCCGGAGTTTCTTCATTAATCAAAAACGGTCTAAAACTAGGTATCGACTTCACGGGAGGCAGTAGTATTTCCTGGATCGCTCCATCACTCACCAAGGAATCAATTGTCGAAGCATTTGAAAATCAAAACATCTCCGTTAGCTCAGTCACCTTGCAGGGAGAGATGACTACAATAACTACTCCCCCGATCGACCGAAACGATTACAGCCAAGTCCTCTTTAAAGTAAAAGACTCTGAGGGCTTCAAAGAACTGTCCTTTGATACGGTTGGTCCAAGCCTAGGCGCCGAGCTAATCAAGAAAACATTTTACGGGATCGCCGCCGCCGCCTCCCTGATTCTCCTCTATGTCGCCTACCGTTTCAAAAACTTCAAATTCGGCGTTTCTGCCATTATCGCCATGCTCCACGATCTCTTTGTTGTGTTGGGCATTTTTAGTTTGCTGGGGAAGTATGCGCATGTCGAGGTCGACACCCTTTTTGTGACGGCCCTCCTCACGATTCTCTCCTTCTCGGTTCACGACACTATCGTTGTCTTCGACCGGGTGAGAGAAATAAAGAAACAACACGCCTACCTGACTTTTGAAGAAATCACGAACCGCGCCGTAGTCGAGACTATGGCGAGAAGCATTAATAACTCCATGACTATAATCTTTATGCTTTTGGCAATGTACCTACTTGGTGGGACGACCATCAAATGGTTTATTCTTGCGCTCCTTGTCGGCACGGCCTCAGGCACCTATTCCTCAACATTTACAGCCGCTCCTATTCTCGTTATATGGGAAAGACTTTCTAAAAAACTCAGGTAGGTAGTAAGCCAGATTCTGTTTCTCGATGATCATTTATCTAATGCCCGTAAGCTTCGGAACTCGGGTGTGCATCCGTCTTTGTCGTTCCATTCGCCGGTTGCAGTAGGGAGGATTGCCCGTTTCACCCCCCTGTCGGGGACTCGTCTCTGTTGCTCTAACTAGCGGTTACCCGTCACGTTTTTCTGTCCGTGCACCTCGCACACTACTGTCTGGACTTTCCTCCCCGCCAAGGCGGGGCGATCATCCACCTACCTGAGTAATGGGTATTATACCAACTCTTTCACACGTAGTGACAAATACTCAGTCGTGTTCTTACTACTGTCCTCGAGTATCTCCTCAAACAATATGTTTAGGATCTCTCCAACTCGCCTTGATGGGGGAATCCCCAAAATCTGCATTACCTCTGACCCGTCAATTGCCAAATCCTTCAGGGAAAGTGGTTCGTAAAACTGTTCCCCGATTCTTGTTTGCAACTCCGTCAGTCGCCAGCTAGTAGCCTTGCTCCCACCCCCCACTCGGTCTCCGATCCGAAGGGCCATCATATCGTGTATATTTTCTTTCCCGACTCTTCGGATAAATCGCCTAATGGCGGCATCTGTCATTTTTGAGTCATATGCAAACATGTGCCACCTGACTAGTGTAAATATGCGGTTTTGCTCATTTTTCGAGAACTTGAGTCTTTCGGCAATTTTTTTGGCGGTTCTAGCCCCAGATACTTCGTGATTATAAAAAGTAATTTTCCCCCCAACCTCCCCCAATACAACTGGTTTGTCTATATCGTGGAGCAATGTCGCCAGTCGTACGACCGGGTCAGGAGAAGGGCATGCGCGCAAAGCCTCCACGCAATGCGTAAAGACATCATAAATGTGGTGTCCCGCTTGCTTGACTCCTTTTGCCTGCAACAATTCGGGTAGGATTACTTTTAGGATCCCTGTGCTTGCCATAAGTAGTATTGCCTGAGCCGCGTACTCTGTTGCCAAGATTTTTCGCATTTCCTCTCCGATTCTTTCCCAAGAAATCTGCTTAAGGTTCTCTGATTTTTTTCCGATTGCATTCAAAGTCTCTTCTTCGATTTTAAATCCGAGCTGTGCCGCAATTCGCACCGCCCGCAAAATCCGTAGAGCATCCTCCTCAAATCTTTCCTCCGCTTTCCCAACTGCTCTTATCACTCCAGCCTTTAAATCATCTTTACCTTGATATGGATCAATAATCTCAACTTCACACATTCCCGCTTCCAAAACTTTTATGATCTTTGCCGCCATGGCATTAATTGTAAAGTCTCGCCTCTTCAAGTCATCTGTAATTTGTTTTCCCCACTCTACCGCGTCTGGGCGACGCTTATCACTATATCCATGCTCAGACCTAAAGGTTGTGATGTCATATATTTCCTCATCCTCACATGTTTCCGGGGCAAGATTGAATTGCTTCTTTAGGTGTTTTCCGGCCACCATCACCGTGCCATAGGCGTTGTCATAAAAACTTTCTTCAAAAAGAGGCAACATTTCCTCAGGTTTTGCACTGGTTGTTACGTCCCAGTCCTTATTTGGTCTTTCAAGTAAAGTGTCGCGGATTGCCCCCCCCACGACATACGCCTCGTATCCGCGCTTTTCAAGTTCCTCCGTAATTTTGATCGCTCCTTCGTTGATGTGAAGTTTCATTTTTCTATTATAACCCGTCCTAGCCAATAATAATGGTAGGGTACAATGATCATTATGGAAATTTCACTCCTGTCCGACCTTACGCAAAAAAACTCACCTTCAGATATTTTCCTTAAGGTCCTCGAGGTTAGGGGATACCGTTCAAAGGAATCAATCGCGACATTTCTTGCCCCTCCTTTTCCCACCCTTAACTACTTGCTAGAGAACATCAAGATTAAAAGTTCTAGCCTTACCAAGACCAAAGCTATTGTAGAAGAAGAGATTCAAAAAGGCAGAGATATCTGTGTCTTTGGCGACTATGACGCCGACGGAATCACCTCGACTGCTATTCTATGGCAAACGCTCAAACTATTAAATCAAAAGAGTAAGGCACGCATTCTCCCTTTTATTCCCGACCGGACAAGGCATGGATACGGTCTTTCATCTCGAGCGCTAGACGATATTTTGTCTGGTTCAGCCTTTCAGGGTACGCACTATAAAGATTTCTCACCCAGTCTCATCATTACCGTCGACAACGGCATTACCGCCAACGAACAAGTAGCTCGCCTAAGAGCCAACCACATCAAGGTAATCATCTCCGACCATCACACGCCAGGGACCACTCTGCCTAAATGTGACGCTATTATCCATTCAGATATTACCTCAGGGGCGGGGATTGCTTGGCTCACCTCGCTATATATATCAGACTCCCTCCAAGCAGTCCTCGATTTTATTGATCTTGCCGCGATCGGTGTTACAGCTGACCAGCTCCCCCTCAAAGGAATTAATCGCAGTATCGTTAAACATGGCTTGATGGCACTAAGTAACTCCAAAAATAAAGGCTTAAATGCTCTCATAAAGTCTGCCGGCCTAGCGAGCCCTGTGCTTTCGACTTATGACATTAACTACGTGTTAGCTCCGCGCCTTAACGCAGTTGGTAGGATCGACAACCCCCTTACCGCCTTAAGGCTTCTATGTAGCGATAGTGATCTCCAAACGGCCACTCTCGCCAAAATGATGAATAGTAGTAACGAGGTGCGCCAGGAATTGACCTCCGCTTCCCTGTCGCTCGCCCTCAAATCTCCCGCCAAAGACAAGGTCATGGTAGCCAGCTCACCTGAGTTTCACGAAGGAATTATTGGTCTTGTCGCGGGCAAGCTTGCCGAGACCCACTCTCGCCCTGCGATTGTGATAAGTGAAGGGAAAGAAGTCTCCAAGGGCTCCGCTCGTTCGCCAAAGGGCGTCAATATTACCACGCTCCTTCGTCAAACACAGGATCTGCTTCTATCAGTCGGTGGTCACGAGCAGGCGGCCGGCTTTAGTCTCAAAACCGATAAAATCCCCGAATTTATCGCAAAAATTACCAGGATCGCCAACACAGAAATCAAGCCCGAGCTATTGGTTAAGAAGGTTACAGCTATCGCAGAACTGCTTTTGTCTCAAATTTCTCTTCCTCTTGCAACTCTATTTGAGGGGCTAGAACCCTTTGGGATCGGCAACTCGAAGCCCCGCTTTGTATCTCGAAACCTTACCGTCCTTGAGTGGCGCTTCCTAGGGTCTGGGAAACACAGTAAATTTACCGTAGAGCAGGATGGTGCCTCAAGAGAAGTGATCTGGTTTAACAGTAATCTTGCGACCCCTCCCTCGCACATTTCCTCCCTTGTCTATACCATTGACATCAATCGCTTTCGCAGTAATGAATCACTACAGCTTACGGCACAATATGTCGTCCTTTAGTAAAGAACTTAAAACATTATTTATTAGACTACAGCTTTTTTCGGCTGACCGGAAGCTGGCCTATTTCTCCTTGTTATTTTTTCTTTTTCTTTATCCAGGCCAAAACTACTACCAGACCCTAATAATCGAGCCAGGTGAAAAAAAACTCTATCAAATTGACGCAGAAAAACACGATCTCTATCCTGTCTCGGATGGAACGCCCCCACCTTCTCATACAGCCTCTTCTGTTGTTGTGAAAGATGCTGTCACCAACACCTTGCTCTACGCCAAAGATCCCTCCACTCTCCTTCTTCCAGCCTCTACCACCAAAATCATGACTGCCATCGTCGCCTTAGACTACTATTCACTAGACGATGTCTTGACAGTCCAATCCGAAGACCGGGCTATTGGCTCCACCATGGAACTTGTCAAAAACGAATCCCTTACTGTTGAAAACCTACTGTATGGTTTACTAGTGCAGTCGGGCAACGATGCGGCGCTTGCCTTGGCCGAGAACTACCCTGGAGGATACGCTGGATTTGTCCTGGCGATGAATAAAAAAGCGCATGAGCTTAATCTAGATAGTACCGTCTATAAAAACCCCTCCGGCATAGAAAGTTATGGTCATCTTACAACCGCAAGAGACCTAGCTGTTCTTGCCTCTTACGCCATGAAAAATCCCGTAATCAGCCGGATTGTGAACACCAAGACTATTGTTGTGACCGACCTCTCTAAACTAATCGAGCACGAACTAGTCAACACCAACGAATTATTAGATTTTCAAGGGGTCAAGGGGCTCAAGACTGGCTGGACCACCAACGCAGGAGAGTGTCTTGTCACGTATGTTGAAAGGAATGGTCACCCCATTATCACCGTACTATTAGGTTCGCAGGCGCGTTTTGAGGAAACCAAGCAAATCATTGACTGGACTTATAACCATCACACCTGGCAATTACTTTCCTACGAGTAATTGACTTCCCCCTACCTCTCTGATATTGTGAACCCACAATAACAACGCTAAATAGTTTGCTGACAACAAACGAGTTGGAACCGGGTAAGCCCGTCATAGCAGGATAAGTTAAACAAAAGGTGGCACCGTCTAAAGACCCTTGTGATAGGGAATATAGGCGGTTTTTTTATACAAAAAGGAGAATTTTATGAACAGGACATACGCATCCGAAACTTCTAAACTTGTTGGGAAAGAAGTTACTGTAAAAGGTTGGGTCAACTCTGTTCGCAGTCACGGCAAAATTGTCTTTTTCGACTTGCGGGACAGAAGTGGTTTGTTACAGGTAGTGATAAAGAAAGCTAGAGTTAAGCCAGAGGATATTATTGCAGTCACAGGGACTGTGGTAAAACGGCCCGCAAACCTTGTCAACCCCAAAATCGTCTCAGGCTCCGTTGAATTACAAGGATCAACAATCGAAATCTTGTCGCCTTCCCGCGAACTACCTTTCCCGCTCGATGGCGACGGACTAGACATCGACGAAGACCTGCGCCTCAAATATCGCTATCTCGATCTGCGTAGGCCACGTCTTGCAAACAACCTCACCCTCCGTTCAAAATACGTCCAGTCACTACGCGAATATTTGTTCGAGTGCGATTTTACCGAAATCGAGACCCCGCTTTTGACAAAATCAACTCCCGAAGGTTCACGCGACTTTGTAGTTCCTAGTCGCCACTATCCTGGGCAATTTTATGCTCTCCCCCAGAGTCCTCAGCAATACAAACAACTCCTAATGACCGCAGGTTTTGAGAAGTATTTTCAAACAGCAAAATGTCTTCGAGACGAAGATCCTCGGGCAGACCGCGCCTACGAACATACCCAACTAGATCTCGAGATGAGCTTTGTTACCAAAGAAGATGTTATGTCGGTAGTGGAGGGGATGATCACCCATGCCTTAGGTAAAGTTGGTTTTGGCGATAAAATTATCTCAAGCCCTTTTCCTGTCATCACTTATGAGTCAGCGCTTGCTAAATACGGCGCCGACAAATTTGATCTGCGCACGCCTGAGGAAAAACAAGCTGGAAAACTAGCCTTTGCCTGGGTGGTTGACTTTCCGTTTTTTGAAAAAACCGAAGATGGTGGCTTTACGTTTACACACAACCCTTTCTCAGCTCCCTCTCCCGAACACGAACAATGGCTCCTCACAAAGCAAAACGTGGAAAAAATTGTCACTCAACAATATGACCTCGTCTGTAACGGTCGGGAGGTGGGGGGTGGTAGTATTCGCGCGAACAGCTCTGCCGTTTTACGAAGTACTTTTGAGATCATGGGTTACAAGGACGAAGAGATCAATGAACAATTTGGCCACATGCTAAGCGCCTTCGACTTTGGCACTCCTCCCCACGGTGGGTGCGCCCATGGGTTTGAACGTCTTCTCATGATCCTGCAGAATGAAGAATACATCCGCGAAGTACAAGCCTTCCCGATGAGCGGCAAAGGCCATACATCAGTCATGTCTGCTCCATCAGCTTTAGACCATGAGCAATTGAGCGAGCTAAAGCTTGAAATTGTTAGTGCCAAAAAGCTCTCCGGCGGGCAAGAAGTATTCGCCGCCATCGTAAAACTCCTTGAGGACAAGAAAATTACTGGTGTTAAGGTTACCGAGCATGCCCCAGTTTTAACAAGCGAAGAGGCCGCCAAAGTACGTGGGACAAATATCGACCAAGGGGCCAAAGCCCTCGTCTTATATGGTGACAAGAAACCTTTAATGGTCGTCGTTCCAGGTTCAGTAAAAGTTGACATGAAGGCCATCAAAAAACTAGCCAACATCAAGGATTTACGGATGGCAAGTCCTGACGAAGTTACCTCCCTCACTAGCTTGCCCATAGGAGCTATACCCCCGTTTGGGAGTCTATTTGGTATCGAGACTTACTGCGATATTGGGCTTTCCAAGAACGAAAGAATCGTCTTTAACGCAGGACTACATGATCATTCGATTGAGATGTCCTATAAAGACTGGGCACGTCTCGAAAACCCTCTTGTTTCAGCATTTGCTCAAATGTAGTTTGCAATCTTACTCGACCCATGCATCTGCAATGGCTGGTACGTAACCAATAAATTCTTCATCCCCCTCAAACACATACACGGGTTGTAAAAATTGCTGGGGAATATCAGAATCATAATACCCGAGATATACCTCTCGCACCGTCGTTGACTCTACGCCCGGCTTAATGTTGGCTATAAATCCAGCTCCAGTCTGCATCCTTTGCCATGCCTCGGCAGGCGTGATCAAGGGATAAACAGCTGAATTTTCTAAATCGACCGGGAAGTAAGAATAGTCAAGGTAAATAAATTGCTTATCGTCCTCTCTTTGCATGGCAAGGATTGCCGAGATCAAACCTTTATCTGATCTTGGATTAACTACCTCTACCTCCTCTACTGGAGTACGGTAGAGATTTACCCTTATAAAGTGTGCTTGAGAGCCAGAGGGGGCCGAGACCAATTGGCCGTTCTCGGCTCTAAGATAACTCCTTGTAAAATCTCCATCCTTTACATCCTCAGGTAGCAGTTCCAACCTAGAGAGGATGTTTTTCGTTCGATCTACCGCCTTTGCATCCGAATATATTAGGTTTGGGGTGGCATATGTTGGATCATCCTGCCACTTCCGGTCCATCACAAACGCGCCCGTAATCACGTTCATTGTCAAAGAAGAAGCGACCGGAAACGCCGTATCCCAGCGATAATCGGTTTCTGATAGTTTCTTGGGTTCCTCGATAAAGTCTAGCCGATTAGCGACCGCCTTTGAGCTATCATAGGCCAAGAGGTTTGGTTTTCTAATTGGCATGAAATAAACCTTAAACTGCGTATCCATCTTGCTGGGCAGGCCACCCGTCCTTGTTTCCAGAATATACTTGAGAGTTGGCTGATCTTTCTGGGGAAAAATGAGTTTGGGTAATTTACCCCACTTCACGTCTGGAGGGGGAGGGGGAGGGGGGTGTAGTTTTTTCCAGTACGCCACACTTGCATTCAAGACTATCCGTCCAATCATAAGGACTACCAGTCCGATACTGCCGTACTTTATCGCTTTTCTGGCCACAATCGCTACTTCGCCGAGTCTACTCATAAACTCTAATATAACAGGCCAACAGCCTGATGTATAATTGATTGGTGAAGATAAGAACACGCATCGCTCCCTCTCCGACCGGTATCGCCCACTTGGGGACCGCCTATACTGCAATGCGTAACTGGGCGCTTGCCAAGCAAAGTGGCGGGAAATTCTTGATTAGAATCGAAGATACTGACCGCGAGCGCTATGTAGAGGGCGCAGTCGAAGTCATTCTTTCTGCCCTCAAGTGGTTGGGGATCGACCACGACGAAGGTCCAGATATTGGTGGGCCACATCTTCCCTATACTCAATCAGAGCGTCTAGATATATATAAGAAACATGCCAAGGAGTTAGTTAACTTAGGCAAAGCCTACTATTGTTTTTGTTCTCGCGAAAGACTCGAAGAGGTAAGAAAAAAAAATCTAGAAAACAAGACTTTGCCTCGTTACGATCGACATTGTCGCGCTCTTGATCCCCGCTCAGCCGAGCTTAGGGTCAAAGCTCAAGAATCACATGTGATAAGGCTCAAGGTACCAGAATCAGGGGTAACCACATGTTCCGACGTTATAAGAGGGGATGTAAGTTGGGAGAATTCTGGCCTGGATGATCAGGTTTTACAGAAATCCGATGGCTATCCCACCTACCATCTAGGAGTTGTTGTTGATGATCACCTGATGGGGGTTACCCACATTATTCGTGGGGAGGAATGGCTCTCTAGTTCTCCCAAACACATCTTGCTCTACCAGGCCTTTGGTTGGGAACTCCCTATTTTTGCCCACCTGCCAGTTATTAGAAACAAAGACAAAAGCAAAATGAGCAAGCGTAAAAACGACGTTTCAATCCTATCTCATCGCGATCGCGGGTATCTCCCTGAGGCAATCATGAACTTTATGGCTCTTATGGGCTGGTCGCATCCTGAGAAAAAAGAGATCTTCCCCGTTACAGATTTTGTGAAGTACTTCTCACTAGAGCGTGTTACTTTGACGGCGCCCGTTTATGATATCGACAAACTAAATTGGCTAAACGGCCAATACATCCGCGCCCTTAATGATAAAGAACTAAGCTCTAGACTCATTCCTTTTATTCCCTCAGATTGTCCAAAGAATTTAGTTTCCCAATTGATCCCACTTGTCAAAGAGCGTCTCGTCACTCTCAAAGATTTTGAAGAATTAACCAAATTTTTCTACCGGGATATTGAGGTTGACCATAGTCTTTTACACAAAAAGTCAAATCCTGAACAAGTCAAAGAACAGTTAACCGAATCCATAAAGATTATCGAGAAAATGTCTGATTCAGACATGACCGCTCCCCGCCTAGAACAACTTTTCCGCACCCTTGCGTCTGCGCATACTTGGAAGCCAGGACAATTTTTTATGATGTTGAGAATCGCAACCACAGGTCAGATGGCCACCCCTCCCTTGTTCGACACCATGGCTGTGCTTGGACGTAAACTAGTCCTTAAGCGTTTGCAGTTTCTTCAATAACTCGTTGACTTCCATTAAAGTAGAGTCTTTTTCGCTTCTTTTCTTAACCTCCACCTGCATACCGGTCTTTTCGCTCACGATCACTCGGGTCGGACAGCCAATAAGGTCAGCATCAGCCAACTTGGCGCCAGCCGACACCTCGGCTCGATCGTCAAATAAAACCTCAACTCCTGCCTGAGTTAATTCCTTATATACCGCCTCTGCTCTTTCTTCTACCTCCGCTGATCCACCCCCTATCGAAACCAACTGTACCTCAAAAGGAGCCACACCTCTAGGCCAGATAATCCCTCTCTCGTCGTGAAAAGTCTCGACCAGAACACCCATTGTTCGCGAAATGCCGATTCCATAACAACCCATGATTGGGTATTTCTTTTCCCCCTTTTCGTCAATAAAAGTGAGGTCAAAGGCTTTCGTATATTTTTGCCCCAAATCAAAAACGTTCCCGACTTCCGCCGCTTTTGCCGGGCGTAACTTATCTTTCCCACACTTTGGACAATCATCTCCCTCATGGTAGGTCTTAATATCATCAACATTCACGCAATAATCACACATTTGGCAATACAAAATATTCGCCTCTCCTGCCTCAGAGAGAACCTCAAACTCGTATGAAACTTTTTCAGTAAATGCCCCTCCGCTCGCTTCTGTGACCTTAGCCGTCAGACCAAGTCTCTCAAATACTCGTAAGTAAGCGGCCTTTGCCTTGGCATAAAACACATCAAAATCGGCCTGGGTTGCGTGCCAACTATAAAGGTCCTTCATCAAAAACTCCCGCCCCCGCATGATCCCCGATTTACTCCTCAGCTCGTCCCGGAACTTCCATTGGATGTGGTAAATCGACATTGGCATATCTTTATAGCTATGAATAAACTCGCGCGCTAACGTGGTGACTGTCTCTTCGTGGGATACTGCAAGTGCATAATCCTTCCCCGTCCGGCTTTTTAGCTTGAATAAGACATCTACTTTGTCCCATCCACCCGACTTCTTCCATAGCGAGGAGGGGTGCATGAGTGGCATCAAGACTTCTTGCCCCCCGATCTTATCCATCTCTTCTCTTACAATCTGACTTATTTTGTTAAGTACCCTAAGTCCAAGGGGGGTATATGTATAAACTCCCGCCATCACTTGTCGCACAAACCCAGCCTGTACCAACAAACGATGGTTGACAGTATCGGTGGCGTTGGGGGCGGTCTTTAAGGTTTTGCTAAATAACTGTGAGTATTTCATATGGTTATTTTAACAGATCAATCTCTTTTGAATCATATTGACATTGTCAATTAGAAAATGTTTACTTTAATCATTACCCAATTAAATATAGTAATGGAGTGATATGAAAAAGAAGAAAAACGTTGTCAATCGTCAATTGATGATCGCGCTTGGCGCCTTGGTCGTCGTTACCTCGGCCATCTACTTTTTTCTAAAAAGTCAGGCCGTACCCGCCAACGTTTCCGAAATTAGAAGCGCTACCGGCCTTCTTGGGTCTGCCCCTGTTGATGAGCTCAACAATCCCGAGATACCCTCCGAACTAGATGCGCTGGCTGTCAAAACCGAGACCCTTTATACTGCCAACTTTCTTGATATTTCAGAAACAGTTCATAGCACCTACTACAGCGACGGGGGAAGTAGTCGCATTTACTCTGGTGAACCATTTGGAAGAAGTGGTGGGAGTCTCTATCTTGAAATTACAGAGGCACCGGGTGTCTACCCAGAAGATCTCATGCTCACAGTCCCATACGTTTTGCCGACAAACAAATTAAACACCACCGAACTCTACGCCAGAATCCTGCCTGATTCCGGTGCAAACGCCTGGCTGAGGCTTAGGACCAACGTTATTGAAGATGGATACTTCAAAATCAGTCTTCACCCCCAAACCCAAGCGTACGAGTTAATTCGCTACTACCAGGGCAATACCACAACCTTGCGCTCCGGCCAAAGCGACAAAATTCGTCCCGGCACCAACTACAACTTCCTCAAAGTCATTCGTAATCCCAAGTTTGGTGGCCTAGAAGTGTTAGTAAATGGCACCTCTCTCTTCAAAATCAACGATAAAACACTTGTTGGGGGTGTTAGTCAGCTAGAAATCTCGGCCTATGATCCAGATGTTCGCGCCCTGTTTACCAAGTTCAAGGTTTATTAATCTTGGGAATCTAGATCGAGTAGTTAAGTAGTTCTGAAGTTAAAGGTTTAATCGACTCTTCAGTAATCGAGTCTAAATTTATCGTGGTTTTACTCGCAATGTACTTCTCAAACTGATTCATCCATTCACGCCAAGTAGTAGTTTTCCCGCCCCCATACCTAACAGCAAGGTCATCTAGTCGAGCCCGATAGCTGGTGACCCCACTCGGTATCACTCTGCAGTCAGCATACATAAGGATAATAACCGATGGACTCATCGCATCAAGTTGTTTAGGGCTTGCCTCCGAAAAATATAGCTCCGCTTCTTCGTTTACGATTCTAACCATCTCCGTTAAGCCCATCTCTTTCAAAATCGCCGTTGTTGCAGTATGAGCACTCGTGCCATATTTAGTTCGATATTCATTTTGCACTCTCTGCCACCTCTCTAGGTCTGGTGTGTTCCCAAACAAAGCTCTTCTTTCTGGCGAATCAACTAAATCAAACTTTACGATATTGCCCAGATCATGTAGTAGACAAGCCAGGGTCACTTCCCTAAGATTAGCCCCACTCCAACCGCGCGCGATCAGGTGACCAACCCCTGCCACCCTAATCTGATGCTCGATGAGTTGTGGCATTACTTCGTACTTTTTATACACGTCCTTGATCAACATGTCATAATGATATCACTATGCTTTCCGCAATCGCCTGTATTTTATTTAGTACCCTTACTTTATATATTGCCACCTATCTCCTAGCTGTTTTAAAGCGAGACAACTCAATTGTGGACTCGATTTGGGGTCTTGGCTTTATCCTTGCCTCGATGGTTTCCCTCTCCTATAGTGATTTTGGCCCTAGGAATCTCCTTGTCTTCTTGCTGATCTCACTTTGGGGAGCACGTCTTTCCATCCATATTAGCGCCAGAACTAAAGAAAGCCAGGAAGACTTTCGTTACAAGAGGTGGCGGGAAGAGTGGGGGAACTATTGGGTTATTCGCTCATTTATCGAGATCTATCTTTTTCAGTGGTTTACGCTTCAACTAGTTGCTATCCCCATTTTTCTTCTTAACACCTCTCCCTCATCAGCTCTTACCGTGCTGGACGCTCTTGGAATTTTAATCTGGTTTTTCGGCTTCATCTTTGAAACCGTGGGTGATCACCAGCTAACAAAGTTTAGATCAAATCCCAAAAACAAACTCAAAATCATAACCTCTGGGTTGTGGCGCTATACCCGTCATCCCAATTATTTTGGTGAGGCGACGTTATGGTGGGGGATTGCCCTCATCGCTTTTGCCCAATCACATAACCTCCTTGCCTTTGTTGGTCCATTAACCATCAATTTTCTATTAATCAAGGTCTCGGGCATTCCTCTGTTGGAGGAAAAATTGCGTGGACGCGTTGGTTGGAAAGAATACGCCTCCCGGACATCCCCATTCTTCCCACGTCTTCCAGAGAGAAAATAGCAAAAAACAATGATAAAATACTCGCTGTGA